>Ga0209164_1000557_pt1 | contig 81572 bp, 80 predicted proteins | sample MTBNYHSulfiMetaG_FD_187458 | JGI IMG/M metagenome (GOLD analysis project Ga0209164, IMG submission 187458) | Enrichment culture microbial communities from rom New York Harbor, USA that are MTBE-degrading - MTBE-NYH (New York Harbor Sulfidogenic)... | ecosystem: Environmental > Aquatic > Marine >... | reverse complement strand
TCCGTGAGTACATAAAGCACCAGGAAGAATCAGACAAAAGCCAGTTAAGTTTCCCGGATTTTGACTAAACAATGGCCCCTTCCAGGGGCCCTCACAAAGCTACCGGCTCTGCCGGTAGATATTTACTTTGTATCGCGAAAAACTGGGGATATCCGTTCCCTCTTTCAGCGACTCGGTTGCCAGGGGGCAAAGGATTGCCGAAGAACGGCATCTCGTTCTGACATAAACCTACAAACCTAACAGCGTCCCCATCTGCTTACATATAATCTCAAGGCGATACTTGATCGTATAGCGGGTAAGGATGTCGCCTACTCTCTTTCTGATGTCTTCAGGAAGGGCACCCGAAGTCGGTTTGACGGTGATAGTGGCTAATGAACCGTGGACCTTATCCTCCTTTACCGTCACATTTACAGACTCAAACATATCTCCTATGGTCGCCAGCTCTTCCTGATAGACCTGTCGGATCGCCTCCCATCTGAGGGCCGGCTTGAAGATCTTGCCCACGGGCGTCAGCGGAACCTGTTCGATAATAAAGACCGCTTTCGGTACAGCCGCCCGCTCACCCACTTCCTTCTTCAGATAATCGAGGATCTGTTCCGGTGTAAGGTCGGAACCCTTTTGGAGTTGGACATAGGCCACAGGGAGTTCTCCGGCGTGGGGATCGGGTCGTCCGACCGCCGCCGCCACTTGAACGCCATCGAGCCGATAAAGGGGTTCCTCAATGGCCGCAGGATCGATATTGTGTCCACCCCGGATGATGAGTTCCTTTTTGCGGCCGGTGAGCCAGAAATAGCCGTCCGTGTCCTGTCTTCCTAAGTCTCCGGTATTGAACCACCCCTCCTTGGCCCAGATGCCGCGATTGTGGGCCTCGTCGATATAGCCGTTGAAAACATTCGGCCCCTTGATACAGACCGAGCCGATTTCGTCGGGTTCGGCCTCCCTTATGAATCGATTCTCCTCATCCACGGCAAAGACCTTCATCTCATGATAGGGGAGTCGAATCCCGATGGAACCGATCTTTTGCTCCCCGTGGTACGGATTGACAGAAGAAACGCAGGTGCCCTCGGTGAGCCCGTAGCCCTCTATGATTTTCATTCCACTGTGGGCCTCGAATCGTTTGAATAACTCAACCGAAAGTGGGGCTGCGCCGCATACGGCATAGCGGAGGGAGGAGATGTCCGCATCTCCCTTTGGGACGTCTAACAGCACGGAAAGGATCGTCGGCACGGAAGAAAAGGTCACGGCCCGATAGTGTTCCACGATCTTGTAGAAGTTTTTTATGACCGTCGGGTCTCTGTAACCCATAACACCGAGGAGGACCACGTGCGCGCCGATTGAAAACGGCAGCGAACCGGTCACGGTGGTCCCGTTGACGTGAAAAAGCGGCAACCCACACAGGGTGGCCTCCCCTGTCCTCAGTTCGGTCGCCGCCTTGACCATGAACGCCATGGCGGATTCATTGAGGTGGGTGTGCGGGGCGAGCTTGGGAGTACCTGTGGTCCCGCCCGTATGATATATGGATGCAACCTCATCGGGATCGATCACCCGGCCCGAATCGAGTTTGTCACCCTGGTAACGCGTTATAACATCATCATATCCGTAAACGCCTTCCTTTTCATCTCCCGGACCGATCACCCGGATGGCCGCTTTGAGATGGGGCAGATCTTTTCGGATGGCCCGTGTCTTCTCCCAGATATCTGATCCTTCGACCTCTCCCATCGCGACCAAAATCTTGGTTCCCGCAGCCAAACAGATCTCACGGATAGTGGAAGGGTTCAGCATGGGGTTGATAGGGTTGACGATCCCGCTGGTCTCGCCCCCCCAGAGCACATAATGGGTTTGGGGAAGGTTGGGGAGGAGGTAGGTAATCACGTCTTTCGGGCCGACGCCGAGGTCATGGAAGAGGTTGGCCGTTCGGGTGATTTGGGCCACAAAATCCCTGTAGGTGATCTGTGAGGGATTCCTATAGGCTTCTCCGGAAGAAAAAAAACTGATGGCGGGTGCGTCCGGGTTGATGGCGGCCCCTTGTTTGATCATGTCATAGGTGTTGAAAAAAGTGAGCCGATCTTCAAGAGGCACCTTTTCAAATTCCTCGATATCCGCCATCGTCGCGATTCTGAACTTCTCCATCTATTATCTCCTATTTCTCATGCGCAACTTCTGATACGGCGACTGAATCCAACATTCCTTTCTCATAACAATTCATCATGTTGTGTCCTTTTTTGGGTAAGGAGGTTTGCTGTCTATTTCACAAAATCGGCGTTCTCGTACTCGGGATTTGGATAGGAGTAAAACCCTTTGCCCGTCTTTCTTCCTAGTTCATTCCGTTCCACCATGGCTTTAAGCGCCTCCGGCGGTTGATCCTTCGGGTCTTCGGAATCATTATAGTAGACCGTCTCGATATTGTACACGACATCAAGGCCGACGTTATCCATCATACCAAAAGGGCCATGGGGCATACCGGTGAATATCATCCAGGCCCGGTCGATATCCCTGAAATCAACAAACCCCTCCGCCCACATGTGGAGCGTTTCCCGTTTGATCGCCCGCCAGACCCGGTTGAAGCAGAACCCCAGTATCTCCTTCTTGACGGTTAACGGAATGCATCCGATAGACCGGACCCATGCCTTGGCTGCGTCAAAGGTCTGGGCGGTTGTCCGAGTTCCCCCCATCACATCCACCATGGTGGTCCCCATTGCAGGAAAATAGAAATGGAGGTTGAGGCACTGCTCGGGCCGGGTGATGGCACTCTCTATCCTGGAAATCGGGATCGAAGAGCTGTTGGTGGCCAGGATAGCCTTTTCGGGAGCAATCCGGTCGATCTGCTTGAAAACCTCCCGTTTCAATCCCAGGTCTTCAGGGACCGCCTCGATGACGAGATCCGCGTCTTCAAGCGTATGGGACAATTCCGAGCATCGGGTCACCTTTCGCGCCCCATCCTCCCACTGCTCAGGAGTAAAGATCCGCTTCCCCACGGCCTTCTTCAAGACTGTTTTGAGATCCTGATGCGCCTTCTCAAACGACGCAGGGTTTGAATCGTATACAAAGACATCATACCCAAAATGGGCGGACTGGACAGCGATCTGTGTACCCAAAATACCGCTGCCGACAACGGCGACCTTTCTAATTTCTGGATTCATTGGTTGGCTCCCCTTTTGTTTTCATGGGCCTACCGGGAATCTGAGGAGTGGAGTGCACGAAGACGCACCTCCTGACATGAAACACGCTCAAATGCCTTGATCCCAGCCTGGGCAGACACATGAACAATGGAATGCCCCATAACACCGGCGCCCACTACGACTGCACGTTTCACATCGTTTTGATCCATCATCTACTTCCTGATCTTGAGTATCTTCCTGGCTTCATCAGGTGTTGCGGGCGCCATTGAGAATTCGCGAATAATCCGGATCATCTTCTCCACCAGTTCCGCGTTGGACCTGGCCAACTTCCCTTTGGACAGATAGAGGCTATCCTCCAGACCGACGCGGCAATTCCCTCCCAGCAGCACGGCCATGGTGCAGATAGGAAACTCCATTCGTCCGGCGCCGAAGGCAGACCACTGATACTGGTCCTCCCCGAACAAACGGTCTGCCGTCTCCTTCAAGTGAAGCAGATCGTTAAAGGTCGGTTGTATCGCGCCCAGGATCCCCATGACAAACTGCAGAAACAGAGGGGGGTCCAAAAACCCCTCGGAGAGGAGGAATTTGGCATTGTAGAGATGCCCGACGTCATATATCTCCAATTCCGGTTTGGTTCCGTTATCCCTCATGATACCGCAGATCTTCTCCAAATCGGCAAATGTATTCTGGAAGATGTTGCCTTTACTCCTCTCTAAAAAAGGTTTTTCCCAGTCGTACTTCCACTCGTTGTACCTTTCAATGACCGGAAAAAGGGCGAAGTTGATGGAGCCCATGTTGAAGGATGCCAGTTCCGGTTTGAACTCCGGAACCGGGGCCGCCCTCTCATCCACGGTCATGCCGGCCCCCCCGCCGGTGGTGATACAGATGATGACATCCGATTCCGAACGGATCCTGTCGACGATCTCACGAAAAAGGTTTAGATCGGGGCTCGGCATCCCATTCGCAGGATTCCGCGCGTGGATGTGCACAGCCGCTGCCCCTGAACGGGCCGCCTCAATCGCCTGCCCGGCGATCTCTTCCGGCGTAATCGGTAGGTAGGGCGACATGGTCGGAGTATGAATCGAACCGGTAATTGCTGCTGTGATGATCACCTTTCTGCTCATGCTATTTTACCTCTTTTCCCAATATCCAGGCGCTTAGAGGACTTGTTTCATGGCCCATTACAGAAAAAACATGGGGGATCAGATTCCCCCATGTTTTCTTGTTTCTTGCGATGTTACACGGCCTATTTACAACGGGGATTTCCGGTCTCAGCAGGCGGGGTTGTGATATCCTCTGCAGGGATTATCGTTGCCGGACCTATATAGGGAAAATCAAAGAACTCACTCTTGGCCACGACTTCTCCTGCCACGCCGGGCGAAATCATTTGATGGTCGCACGCTCGCATGGTGACCTGCCCCCAGGCGGTTTCAAAGCTCATCCCTTCCCATGCCTTGATCACGGCTTCCACATCGGTGGTCCCGGCCTTCTTGATGGCCTCGGCCAGAAAGCGCGCAGCCCAGTACGCCCTTCCCATGCTGAGCGTCGGATACCGGTACTCAAGTGGGGCATCCTTATATTTTTCAGACCACTTGGCGAGGAACTCTTTATTCTTCGGAGAATCGATGGTGATCATGTACGAATCAGCGCCTACAAAGCCCATGGCCTCTTTTCCGAGGTCTCTTAAAATGAGGGGGTCATTTAAGAAGTAGTTGCCTAATTTGGCCTTCCAACCCATGGAGGCCCCATGTTTAATCAAAAGCCTGAGGTCGGTTCCCCAGTTTCCAGACAAGACCACCTCGGCTTCGGCGGCCATGATGGCGCTGATATAGGGAGCAAAATCTTTGCAGGCGATCGGATGAAAGATTTCACCCACTATCCTTGCGCCTTCAGGCTTTATCTGGTTGAATTTCTTCCTGAAACCATCGGCTGCCTCGCGCCCGAAAGCATAGTCCTGGCAGATGATGTAATATTTTTTGAGCTGGGGGTATTTTTTAACGATATACTCTACGACTGCGGCAGAATGTTGATCTGTATTGAGGCATGCCCGGAAAGTATAAGGGATAAACTCTGATCCGGTAATGTTCGCCGCCTCGGTTCCATAGGTCAGGTTGATCACCTTATATTTCTTGGCCACGGTGTTCATGGCGAGTGTGATGTGGCTCCCTGTTCCGGTCATGAGAAACTTTGCGCCATCCTCAAGGACCAGTTTCTTGGCCTTTCTGGCGGCGACGTCAGGTTTAAGGGCGTCGTCCTCAACCGCTGCCACGACCTTTTTTCCCAAGATGCCCCCTTCCTTATTGATTTGCTCCACAGCGAACTTGACCGCATTGACGTAACGATCACCGACATCTTTAAACGGCCCTGAGAGGGGTTCTAAGACCCCGAAAACGATTTCGTCAGCCGCTGTCGCCGCCGGAACCAAAAAAGCGACTGCCAAAAATACAAAGATGGCCGCTGCAAGAACCGGTGCAAAACATTTCCTTTTCATCATTTTTGCCTCCTTCTTATTAGACATGATTGTTCCGTCTATCAAAGACACCTCCACTTCCAAATCTATACCTATCACCCCCTTTGATTCCAAAATTCAGACTTCCAGGTACTTTTCGCGTACCTCGCGATTGTCCGCTAACTCCTGAGATGTCCCGTCAAACACGATCTGACCTTTGCTCATCACATAGGCTCTTGTGGTCAAATCGAGTATGACCTCAAAGCCCTGCTCCACCAGGAGAATCGAGACGCCGGCTTTATGGATTTCTCTGATCACGTCTGACACAGTGTCCACCAGCATCGGCGCCAGCCCTTCGGTCGGTTCATCCAGAAGCAGAAGTTCCGGGTTGCCCATGAGGGTACGGACGATGGTCAGCATCTGCTGCTCGCCTCCCGAAAGATGGCCACCTTTGCTGGTCTGCCTCGCTCTCAGTTGCGGGAAAAGTGCGTAGGCCCGTTCTATGGTCCAGCCTTCCTTGATCTGATTTTGCAATTTTCCCGGTTTCTGACCGAGAAGCAGATTCTGGTGGACGGTAAGGATAGCGAATATCCGCCTTTCTTCCGGAACGTACCCGACGCCCAAGCGAGCGATCTGGTGTGGTTTCATGCCCACCACTTCCTTTCCGTTGAATAGGATGGAACCCGTCCGCGGGACCGCTACTCCGCTGATGCTCTTCAGTGTGGTGGATTTTCCTACGCCGTTTCGGCCCAGGAGCCCGACGACTTCGCCTTTGTTCACATGCATCGTAAGATCATGGAGGATATGGCTCTTTTCGTAAAAGGTATTGATGCCTTTCAGCTCTAATATCATTTCTTGCTCCCTAAATAGGCTTTCTTTACCTCTTGATTTCCCCTGATCTCCTCAGCGGTCCCAGTGGCCAAAATTTTCCCGTAGTGAAGCACAGATATGCGGTCGGAAATGGAAAAAACCACATCCATATCGTGTTCGATGATGACCAGGGTCTTTCCCGCAGTGATACGTTCGATCAGTTTGACGGCATCCCGTGTCTCCGCCGTCGTCATTCCGGCAGTGGGTTCATCAAGTAGGATCAACTCCGGGTCCATGGCCAGCGCCAAGCCGATTTCCAGTGCGCGCTGATGACCGTAGGCGAGTTCTCCGGCAGGTGTGTCAGACTGGGTCGCAAGTCCGATGGTCTCCAACACGCCGCGCGTTTCCGAATTCACCTCTTCGATGCTCCCCAGTATCTTAAAGATGTTGAACCGCATCTTTTTCTTAGAAACGATGACGTTGCGGATATTTTCATACACCGTCATATTGGGAAAGATATTGGTTACCTGGAAGGAGCGGGCCAGGCCCATCCGGATCACCCTGTGGGGAGGCCAGTTTGTGATATCGCGATCCTTAAAGAGAATTTGGCCGTCTGAAACCCGGTGCCTGCCGGTAATAACATTGAAAAGCGTGCTCTTGCCAGCCCCGTTGGGCCCGATGATGCCATGACGTTCCCCATCCTCGACCGTTAGATTAATCCCCAGGAGGACGTCAAGCCCGCTGAAATCCTTTGCCACACTATTGATCTGCAAAAGCGCTGTCATCGTTCTCCTCCAACCGGTGTTTTCTTATTCCAAAAGACCTTGAGCCTGATGGGGATGAGACTAATCAGGCCTTTGTTGGCATATAGGATCAGTATCACAAAGAGGAGACCGAGGAAGAATTCCCAATTCTCTGTGATGTCGCTGACCCATTCCGTAAAATAGATGTATACGCCTGCGCCAAGGACCGGGCCCAACAATGAACCTGTCCCACCGATGAAGGTCATGAAAAGGATTTCTGTGGACATGGGTAAACCGATGGCATTTAAAGAAACAAATTCCGCGAAGATGACAAAGAGGCTTCCCGCAATTCCCGCGAAAAAACCCGCCATTGCAAAAAGGCCTAGCTTGGACCGAAAGACGTTATACCCGATAAACTCGGCCCGCTCCTCGTTATCTTTGATGCAGGCAATAGTGTTGCCATAGGGGGTCCGCAACACGAACCATAAGAGTCCGATGGAAATGATGACCACCATCAGCGTCACATAATAGACGTTGGAGGTGACAAACAAATCCACGTTGCCGACGAGGGGGAGGTGTATATTCGGCTTGTCGAAGCCGATCCCGTCGTCTCCTCCGGTCAAACTTCTCCACTTGAGGGCAATTGAATATATCAACTGATTAAAGGCCAGGGTTAGCAGTGCAAAATAGGTCCCGCTCAATCGGACACAAAAGAACCCTACGATAGCAGCCATTACCCCCCCGCCCAACCCACCGATCAGAATCGCTAATGGAAGGGGCATTCCGGCAATGAATTGACACGCAAAGACCGTGAAGTACGCGCCTGTGCCGAAGTAGGCCGCATGCCCAAAAGAAAGGAGGCCCCCGTAGCCTAAGAGCAGGTTATAGCTAACTGCAAAAAGGCTAAAGAAGGCAATTTCAATCGCGATGTTCAACTGCACTTCCGATAGAACAAGGGGAAGGATGATGAGCAGTATCAGGACGATCAGGCCAAAGATGGTATTTCGGAAGCTATGCTTTGTCATGCCGTCTCCCCGAACAAACCTTGAGGTCTCAACACTAGAACAACAGCCATGAGTAAGAACTGAAAAACCAATGCCAATTGAGGGATAAACATGATCCCAAAGGATTGCAGCTCGCCGATCATAAGCGCGGCCAGCAGTGCCCCCCAAACACTCCCAAAACCTCCAATGACAATAACCACGAACGCGTCGATCAGGATTTCCAGACCCATGCCAGGATAGGTGGTCAAGAAAGGCGCGGCCACAACCCCCGCAAGCCCTGCAAGGGCGGAACCGATGCAGAAAACCCCCAAGAACACCGCCTGCACATTCGTTCCCAGGATATCCACCATCTCATTATCAAAGACCGCGGCCCGGACTGTAATCCCGATGCGGGTCTTTTGCATGATGAAGGCGAGTATGAATAACACAATGGCTGAGATAAGGAGGATGAAAAGCCGATAAATGGGATATGTGGCGCCCGCAAAGGGGATGGAACCTGCCAATACATCTGGGGGTTGCACGTTTAGAGGGTATGTGCCCCAAGTCCACTTTACGACTTCGGCCAGGATGTAGAAGATGCCGAAGGTGAGCATGAGTTCAGGGGCGTGCCCGAAGGCATGGACCTTTCTCAGGAGTACCCGCTCTACAAAGGCGCCGATGAGACCAACGCCAATCGGAACCAGAATCAGGCAGATCCAGAAATTCCCTGTCCACGCGACCAGGGTATAGGCAAAATAAGCGCCTACCATGTAGAAGGCTGCGTGAGCGATATTCAGGACACCCATCATCCCGAATACCAATGTGAGCCCGGAGGTCACAAGGAAGAGGAGCATCCCGTAAACCAGTCCGTGCATCCCTTGCATGATATACGCATCCATTGGATCTCCTGTTGAAACGAATGTTGCTGTTTAAAAGAGCGACCTCATCGCGGACAGGAACATGTGCGGTTGACCTGCCCTTTTTACCTTCTCTGTTTGGGACATCCATACGAAAGGGTATAATTCGTCCACGGCTCGCTCAAGAATGAACCCTTAGCTGCTCAATATGACAATGAGGATCTTGACTTCACGGCCGCCAAGCGCAAAACCCCGGTGGTCGATACCTGAATCAAAATATATGCAATCGCCTTGCTCCAGGAGGTATTCATTTTCTCCATGCAAAAACCGCAGTGTACCCCGGAGGACAAAGATCATCTCTTCGCCTTGGTGGTGAAATAGGGGACTCTTTTCAATCTCGGGCGGGATGGTGAGAATAAACGGTTCCATCTTCTTATCCGGATATTTATGTGCCAGCGTTTCATAAGAATAGCCAAACGTTGTACCGTCCCGCGCCATCTCCTGCCGCTCGTTCCGTTTGACCAGTGAAAGGCTCGTCGGCTCGTGACCTTCTCCGAAGAGCGTTGACATACTGACACGCATCGCCCTTGCGATATTGAGGAGGGTGGATACAGGGGGGGCTTTTTCAGAATTCTCAACCTTGGAAAGGTAACCTTTGGTAAAGCCGGTTTTCCCGGCCAGATCTTCCAATGTCAGTTCTTTCAGCTTTCTGATCGTTCGGATATTCTTTCCGATTTCATGTTCGGGTAACATGACAGACTCCTGTTCAGCCGAACATCCGCCGGGTTGAAACAAACGTAACCGGGGAAAGATGACTATGAAACAATCACCTATATGTTTTTACTAAAAATATTTATAAGATATATTTTAGTGATGAATTTTATGAAACTTTATATTGTTAAGTTTCCTTCTAAGAAATGCTATTAGACGATCGTTGGAAAGTTGTCAAGGAAAATTTTCTGCCGTAACTGGATGTTTGGGAAAGGCATCTGTATGCTGGATGGGACAATCCTATAATCTCCTGTCAAGATAAAAATAAAGGAGTATCAGGGAAGACCGTTAATATTCAGATATCTGAAGGCTGCAGTTGGTAACCCATTGCCTTTGCCATCTTCTCTCCCCTCTGAACCGCACAACTCACAGCAGCTGGGGTTATCTCCAATTTCCTCGCCAGATCTACCATGGGCATCCCCAATTCAGCCGCAGCCCAATAACCCATTTTATGGACTTATACATGTTTTGAAAAAGCTGCCCATGCCGCTTGTGTCTCCGGTTATAAGATACCGCATATCCTGTAAGCAGCCGTCTCATCAGAGAAGCGATGCCCGCCGGTCCGCTTCTTAATAAAAAATGGGCGTGATTGGATAAAAACGACCAGGCGTAGCACTGGGTTTTCGTTTCAGGAAGAAGCGTAGACAGCCTTTCAACGAGGTTTTCACGATCCTTATCATCGTTGAATATCTTCCGACGTTCGATTCCCCTGATCACGACATGATTCAAGAGGCCGGGCGTATCTAATCGGGCTATTCTGGGCATGGGATGTCACATAGCTCAAAATACACCTGCTGTAGAGTTATTTGAATATTTACGGTCGTCCCCTACATATTGATCGCGACAAGTGACCCCAACATGTGGTGTCGTTTGGTAAGGCCTTCGAATCTATGAAAGTTCAGGGTGCGTGGCTGTATCTCAACCTTGACGTTGGCTGTGAAATCCAATTCGTATCACAGCATCCCCGTGACACCCGGCGATGCCCGAATTCGCAATTTTTGTGGTCAATTAAAATACTAATAGCCTCATCCTTCGAGATACTATTCCGCCTTCATTCTCTTTTCAACCAAAGCCAATCAACTTAACAGTTCAGTGATTGTTCACCTTTGCTCTTGAACGATTTTTTGCTGTTCCTGAACCACCTTCGTCAAGACCACAACAACATCCATCGGGCTCATCCCTTTCTTGTCCTTGGTGGCCACAAGGCCAGGCGCATCCTCGGCAATAACCCCACATGTTTTTCCTGAGAATCAGATTTGTAGGCGAATTCGACTGGATTAAGCTGGATGAGTCGGCGCGGAGTGCATCCATAAATGAAATATCTTACCGGAAAAATCTTCTTTGTTAAGAGCCATTCATCCAGCCCTTTCAAGGTAGTCTTTCTTCAGACATAACGCTCTGATAATATAGATGGTTTTAAGTTCAATCGGGATTACTTCTTTTCTGCAAAATGTCAGTTTCGGAATACACTTTGAGGGTCTGGCTGCCAAAATGCTCTATTTGACTAGTTCTGTGCCTGTCCGCCTGCGTGATTCCGAACTGGAAAACAAGATATTTGCTGATCATGGTTCCTGGCATAGCAACCAATATGAAGCTAAATCAATATATTATCGCATATAGAGTGCTACCTTGAAAGGGCTGGAGCCATTCATCCTATACCACATAAAGGCATAATTAATACGATTTGTATCTTATTGTTCTGAACTTCTGACATTTATTCTATCCTATTTGCTGGATGCCGTTACATGATCTATGGAGTAGGGCAACTGAAAGGACCTTTAGCCTCGCAGTGAAAAATCAAACAAGAAATGAGATATCCAGCATAAGCCCCTGCTTTTGACCAAAAGCTTTTGGCATAATAAAATTGATAGCAATAGCTCCTCCATGCGTAATCACATTTATCCTTCTTTTTTTTCCCAAATAATTCCTTTCGATTGTTCTGGAACCATGTCATGTAGGACAGACAACCTTCGTAACAATGTTCAATCTCAGTATCATTTGTATACTCCTCTTCGCAGCGATCAAGGCAGTTGTCCTCAAACCAGGTTGCCTCTAAGATGTAAACAGAAAGACCAATCTCGCCATCAGAGGAATCAGTATCCGCAGTGGTGCAAATGGTACCATCATAACTGACTATTCCCTTAATTACCCTTCCCATCCCGGTCGTTATCGACAAACTACCATCCTCATCCACCTTATATGTCAAGGCTTCACTTTCTCTCCCCGCAGTTAAATCATCAAAGGGAACAATTGTTCCACTTCCGTTTCCATCAAAAGATACCTTCAATAGTCCTGAATTTGCTCCACCCGTATAGTCGATTGCAACATAATCGCCGGTCAAAAGGCCCTCATGCATATCTTCATCCTTCCTTATTCCGATCCCAACTTCATCGTTTTGCTCACCATGATAACTCCCAAATAGATTAAACAGGCCCGAGGTGGAGTTCATTATGCCGGACATTGAGCGACCGTTATCGAAGGAAATTGCCAAGCTGCCATCGGCTTTCAATGAATAAGTCAGGGTACCCTCCAAGAAATCTCCTGCTGAACTACTTATCTCACGGTAGTTGCCCTTTCCACTCCCATCAAAACTCATCGCGGACAAGGCAGTGAATGGTTCGTTACCATAAAAAGCTACCAAATAATTACCCTCTAAATCCGAATTAGACTCGTTGATAGATGTCGGAATGGCCACTTTCATTCCTTCCTTTCCGCTTGTGCTTGGATAAGTCGTGATAGTGGCCAAAGCACTGTAATCGTAACTCACAATACCCTGATCTTTCGCACCTGACGACAAACCTATAATAGAGAGATAACCATTTTTCTCAGTCGTGTAAGTGAAAGTCTCGCCGTATAGGTCTTCAGATTTGAGCATTTCCGTTATTAAACCTGTCCCACACCCGCTAAAATTCATTGAGCTTAAAGTGGCAGACGGCTCGCTATCACAGGTAACAGCTTTAAATTCACCTTTTAGATCCGTCTGCACCTTACAGGAAGAATCACTATCGCAGCCGAAAAATGCCATGATCATTAAAGCCAATAATGAAGAAATTGAGAAGTCGCAAAACTTATCTAATCTTATTAACTTCATAATGCCATCTCCTCAAAGGTTTGCAGATCACAACTTCAGTTTATTTAGTGCCTGAACGAAAAGTGATCTCCGGGACGTAGTTGACTTTGGTGAATTAGTCGTGCTGCTGACACACCTCTTCGTCAATAGGCAATGCCGGGGGCCACAGAATACAAAACCCCGTTCTCCATGTCTATGGCTCAACGGGGTTTCAGGGGTATATGGATTGTGTTGCATCCTCTTTCCCTTGCGCGTCTGCCTTGGTACGGCTTCGATCCGATCCCGTCGGGCCTATGCATTATTCCCGATGTGCCATTATCGGTAAAGGGCATCGCCTCAGATCGGCCCGGGCCAAGGGTTTAAAGAAGATAAACAGCGCACATGTTGCGCTCAAAAGACTGGATACATCTCACTGCCCCAAAAGTCAAGGCAAACCGTATTTCGGTTGAAGATGCTGGCGGCCTAGGCGAGGGATGTGGGAATCGCTTCCGATTGACAGAAATCAGGAATATCGTACATCCTTACTTATGCCCATCCCAATTAATCGAAACCACCTTTCCCCCACCCACGATATATTGGTTCGCCACGAAGGTGCAAATTACCAGCGGGTGAAAGTCCCGTCCGGGAAATTGTCGGTACATCCCGGTAGCTACCCAGGCAGTGATGGAAGGAAGGTCCCTTACTTCTGGAGCGCTTTTGAAGAAGATGAGACCAGGTGAGTGGCCTTGGCCTGAAACCACCGGAAAGTTCGGATTCTTCAGGGAAAGCTTTACCTTAAGGCGAAGTTGGACGGCACAAGGTGCCTTCGCATGGCATCCATCGGTTTCTTTACCCGATTGAACCTGCCGTACTGGGTGGGCCTTGAGGTGAATCCAGTCGGAAAGCCGTGTGCGGGAGATCCGCATGCACGGTTTGATGAGCGGGGATGGGAAACGGGGCTATATGCTACCGCGCCCATCTTCGACTCTACTAGCTGTCTGCTTTCCTATCCAGCTTCAGAGAATTGTGGCTACCCTAGCACATGACGCTACAGCGAACAAACCAAATGAGCGACATGTTGTAGGCAAATTGACTTTTTTCGGTGTTGCTTTTCTTCTTGGGACTTCCGGAAATGTATAGGACATTCAAAGAAAACAATCTCGTCGCAGTCCTTTTTTCAAGTTAGTTCCTGAATTTTGCACCAATCTGATCAATTTCCGTGCAAGAAATTTTTTGCACGCCATATTTTAGAAATATCAACAGATGGTTAGAAGAGACCAAAAAATAGCCCCTCTGAGAGCCTCTATTTTACTGGCTTTCCGGAGGCCTGGTTAAACCCTTTTTTATAAGCGTTTTGAGGATCGCGCGGACAGGTTCATTCACCCGCATGGTAGATCTCGACTTTTTTCTTGAACTAAAGGGAAACCAGCAATAATCGGGCTGACGAGCGCGTACCTCAATTTTAGCGTCAATTGGTGCAAAATTCAGGTAGTTTTACCAATGATCTTCCAACGCATCAAGGTCACGGTTTTTTCCACAAACATACGTTCTCGAATCTTTGAAAATCTGTGTTCAGGTTCCCCTAATCCCTCTTCACGACCAGGACCGACGCCTTTGCATGCCGGATCACGTGTTCCGAGACCGAGCCAAGCGTCATTTCACTCAGGTTGCTTCGGCCGTGCTAACCGATGACAATGGCGGAGATGCCTTCTTCCGCTGCCACCTCCAGGATCTTCGCGTGCGGGGCGCCCCGCTCGATCCTCTTTTTTACTTCAAGGTCCGCCTCCTTGAGCTCCTTCTCTACCGGCGCCATTTCATCAACAGCCTCCTTCAGAAGCCCCTCATAAACCTCCTTTAAGAACCGGGAGGCATCCTTCCCGGACATGGCGATTCCCTTGGAAATACATTCCATCTTTTTGTCGCTGATCACGCGGAGGTCAATCACTTCCCTTGTCCCGGCAGATTTCATCCCCTTCAGGTAAACGAGGGCCTTCTTGGAAACCTCGGAGAAGTCGCTCGGATAGAGCAATTGCTTGAACATAAGTTCCTCCTTTCGCTATATGGGAAGGTGGAGCCATGCAAAGACCCCAATCATCTTGAGACCCATGTAGAACATGACCGCGATGAAGATGTATTTGAGCTGCTTGGCAGGCAAGAGGTGGGCCACCTTGGCCCCCACAATGGCGAGCGGGATGCTGCAACTGGCCAGGAGCACCCACTGGAGCCAGTTGAGATACCCCGTTGAGTAGGGGGGAAGCCCCTCGACCCCAAGCCCGTTGATCAGAAACGAGAGCGATCCGCCGATGGCCGTGAAGATCATGAGGGCCGTAGAGGTGCCCACGGCCTGATGCATCTTGAATTTCATGAAATAGACCATGATGGGGATCATGAGCACGCCCCCGCCGATCCCGACGATGCCTGAAACGATGCCCAGGGGGATCCCCCACAGAATAAAGGCGGCGATGCTGTTCGATGGCTCATCGGTGATTTGCGGCGGCTTGGCTGTCAGCATCCTTATGGCACCGAGGATGACCGCGAGGCCGAAGGCAACGGTCAGGACCTTGCCGGGAAGGTGCGAGGCGATAAAGGCACCGAAAAAGGCCCCAAAGGCCCCGGCGATGCCGAAAGTTACGCCTGCCTTCCAGAGGACAGCCCCCTTCTTGTGGTGCGTCATGGCCCCGCTGAAGGCCGTAGGAAGGACCACCAGCAGATTGGTGCCGAATGCGATCCGAATGGCAATGGTGGGGTCCACGCCGATGGATGTCAAGGCCCAGTACTGAACCGGCACCATGATGAAGCATCCTCCCACCCCCAACATCCCCGAGGCGAATCCGACGCCGAGACCGGTAATGAGTAAGGCGATGATTTGCGCAGCATGAATTTCCATGTGTTCCCTCCTAACATTTATTGGATTGTTTGTGTATTGCAGGAGCATCCGTCCGCAGATGTCCTGCACAGATCTGCCCGTTGAATGGCAGGGAGCCTTTCCATCAGCTCCCTGATCTCCGGGCTTTGTTCCAGCCAGTGTTTGAGATTCCCCAGTACGGTGGCGGCATAGGGGCTGCTGGTCCCATCGTTCAACCGATAGTGGACCCACAACCCCTGTTTCCGGGAGTCCAAAAGGCCTGCCGTCTCCAGGATCTTGAGGTGTTTGGAGACCGCGGGCTGGGCGACCCCCAAGGCCGCCTGGATCTCACACACGCACAGCTCTCCATGCTGGAGCATCTTGACGATCTTGACTCGATTGGGGTCCCGCAATGCCTTCATGACGTTAATGAAATCTTTCATGACCATTTATCCACTCCCTTTACAACGAGGGTGTGAGGTTGGCGTGGCCGGAGTGCAATCCGAGGTGAGTCCGGACAATCTCTCTGGCCACCCCCTTCTGGTTGTCCACCACCATAATCCCTTTGCCCATGAGCCACTCCTTGTTTTGATTTTGAATCCCGCCGCAGATCAGCTTCTCCACTCCCAGATCCGTCAGGCGTCTCGCTATTTCCATTGGGCCTTCTCCCGGTAGGTCCCATGTCGCCTCGCCGCAGATGGTGGTTCCGTCCGTCTCCACCAGGAGAAAGGTGGAGGAGGCCCCGAAATGGGGCGATACCCGATCTTTGAACAGAGGAACCGCGATCTTCACGGTCTGTTTTTGGACAGGATTCACAGGATCCTTAGGGTTCTTCTTTGTTTTCATGTGTCGGCGCAACCGTATCGTTGAACATATGAGACCTTTCAAGAACTCTACTTCCCTTCAGGCCGGTTGCCATTTATGCAGCAAAAAAAATGCCAGAGCGGTCCACTTTGGGAAAAAAATAATTTCGATCAAAATATCAATGAGTTGATTTAGTCAAAGCGAAAATGGAAAAGGTGGAGAGTAGGTCTCTTTGTTTCAAAAAATGAAACGGTTTCAGACTTTGTTTCACTCCAGAAGACCGTATCTCGTCATCTTCCGCCAGAGAGTGGTTCGACTCATAAACAAGGCTCAGGGAAGGATCGCACGACCAATCCGGCAGCCTCACCACTGAAGAGATCCCCAATCTTCCCGGCACTGTCTAACATTAGTGAGTTGTCAAGTGACACAAGCCGAAAGATATCAATATTACTGCGTTTCAGGGAATTGCTCGGCCTTATCTTTAACCAAATTCCACGGATGAATAAAAATGCCCCTTTTTTTCTTAAAAAAGACTTGACACGACAGATTGGATTGTGTACAGGTCTTCAAACGACTGAAGACTGTAGATTGTAGACTGTAGACGCCCAATATTTTAAATGGATAGGATAAGGTATGAAAATAGAAATTAACGGTGCGACTCAAAGCGCCGTCGAATATTTGAGGGACCTCATTATTACGGGTCAATTGAAGCCTGGCCAAAAAATAAATGAAACCGCCTTGGCTGCCGATATCGGGCTGAGCCGTCCACCTATTCGTGAAGCCCTACGAATTCTGGAAACAGAAAAGATGGTGGTGACTATTCCAAGAAAATACACTCAAGTTCTTCAAATCTCGCAGAAGGATTTCAAGGAGTTATTTCAGGTTAGGGGTATGATAGAGTGCTATGCTCTCGAACTGATGAAGGTTAATCAGGTCAAGGACTTCTCGCCTTTGGAAGCCTCAATCAATGCAGCCTCCAAAGCCCAGATAAAAAGGGGCGCTTCTCCAAATGAAATCCTGGCATGCTGCAAGATATTCACCGATTTTCACGTAAAGATAGTTGTCTTAGCTGACAATGATTACCTCAAACAACTATACAGTTCCATCACAGGAAGCCTGCTTCGATATCAGTACTTGCATTTTTCGCAAAAGCCTACCCGTCAACTTTTTGAAAGTCATAGAGATATTTTGGACAGCATCAAGAAGTTGGATTATGAGGAGGCGAAAGCGAAGTTATTGTTTCATATGAATTACAACTTCGAAATGATTAAGAATAATAACAAGCTTTATATATCATGACTCATTATGACAGACTATGCTTTACAGCCGCCACTCAAAGGAAGAAAACGTCTCAATGAGAGTATTCCTGGATGGTCGTTTCCGATTTTCAAGTGTTCTAGTGTGATTTGTGATTTCTCGTGATTACGATCGCTCGAATGCTATCTGAGTGAGCGTCGCCCGATGCACATATGCAAACACAAGGGTCATGACGATTATAGGCAATACATGAAGTAAGTTGAAAGGCATGATACGCACAGAGACTTTTTTAAGATGACGTTAACTAGTTAGTATAATTAGTTGAACACGATTTACTGACTGAAGGCTCAGTGCTCGTAAGCCGGACGATGATGCTGATTTCTTGACGTCTTCAGTTTGAATGGATGGCGCGGCCGTTATAGGCCGTTGAGAAAATTGCTTAAACCACTTTATTAGAAGAGAGAGTGTTTAATTTTAGCAGTTTGTCACTATAAAATGGAGGTAGGTAATAATGGACAAGATGACTATGCATAAGGAGTTCCTTGATCCGGTTTCAGAACTGAACTGGTCCACTGATGGCGTGACCCAGGAAGGTGCTACGGCAGCCTTGGTATACCGCTACAAGGAGAATGGGACATATTGTAGGATTCTGAGATTTCCGGAAGGATTCCACGAGGGAAGGTCAGCAGAGGAAAATCAAAAGGCATGCTGTTTCCATGATTTTGACGAGGTGGTTTATATCGCTACTGGGGGCGCAATTAACAGGAGACTGGGGTATCGATACAACCCAGGTTCAATCGCATATTTCCCAAAGGGCGTCAACCACGGTCCTCTGGAAACCCCTTTTGGGGCTCTTCTTGTCGAGTTTCGACATTATGTAGATAGACCATCCGCCCCTGCTGATAAAAACATTACCACCTCGAAGGAATTTTTGGATCCCCTAAGTGAAATTCAATGGTCGAGGGAAGGCGTCACACAGGAAGGCGCCGCGGCATGTCTGGTATACCGCGATGAGGAGAGCGGCACTTATTGCAGAATATTGAGATTCCCTGAAGGTTTCCACGAGGGGAGGACACCGGAGGAAAACCAGAAGGCCTGCTGTTTCCATGACTTCGACGAAATCGTCTATGTGATGAGCGGGGGGGTCATTAACAGAAGACTAGGCTATCGATATCCTGCTGGAAGTATCGCAGTGTTTCCTGCGGGTGTGTCCCATGGACCCCTCGAAGCCCCTTTTGGCGCGTTGCTCCTTGAATTCCGGCACTACAGAAATGGGGCGACCAAGCCCGAGTCAGAGACACCTTGCTGCTGTTGTCAATAATTGTAGCTCATCACGGAGCAAAATGCGCCTCTGCCCAGTCCGGATAAGGGTGCAATAGAACAGAAAAGCTTTCCCGAAAAAAATGCCTGGCTGGCATGCGTGTCCCATGGTGAAGATGAAAACCTATGTATCGTAACGGTTTTCTTCTGAAAAGAAATTGTCAGAGCGAGACTCCAGAGGCGAAAGGAGAGTTTACGGAATATGTCCGGTAATCAAGAAGGTCTCCTGAAGCGTGTAGATGATTCTCCCGAAAAAGTAAAACTTCCGCCGAGAATTAAAGGATCATGGAAGGTAATTTTCATCTCGTTTACGGCAATTTCTATAGCGGTATCCATCAATCAAATATTTAATCTTGAACTGCTGGGAATTCGCTTGTTCAGCAATCAGTATCTTTATGTCCTCCTTGCCCTTTTGACGCCGTTGAATTTCATTCATACCGCCGCTATCAAGAACGCGGATAAGAACTCAGTGCCTTGGTATGACGCCCTCTTGTTTTTGCTGGGATTCTTAACCTTTATGTACCTTGCGTGGCATTCAGAATCCATCCGGCTGTATGGATGGGCATATTTGGGAAGTCCCTTTATTACCTTTGTGAGCCTTTTTGCCATATTGGCTCTGTTGGAGGCCGTCCGCCGCAGTAGAAACTTTGCCCTGCTTGCCGTGACAGCTGTTTTCGCAATTTACCCGCTGATTGCAGATAAGCTGCCAATGATCATCTCAGGGCAGCATTACGAATTTTGGACAATGATTCGGCTTCATGTGATGGATGAAACAAGCATAATAGGGGTCCCCTGCCAGGTTTTCGGAAGCTTGGTTATTGGCTTTCTGATATTCGGTGTGGTTCTGGAGAGCACCGGAGGCGGACAATTCTTTATGGACCTTGCAGCGAGTTTACTTGGTTTTACGCGGGGCGGCACTGCAAAGATGGCCACACTTGCCAGCGCATTCTTTGGATCTTTGAGCGGAACTGTTGTAGCCAATATCATTACAACCGGAGTTCTTACAATTCCTGCAATGAAACGAGCAGGATACAGAGCAAACGAGGCAGCAGCCATTGAATGTTGTGCCTCGACCGGAGGCGTCCTGATGCCGCCTGTCATGGGCGTAGCCGCCTTTGTAATGGCGTCTTACCTTGGCTTGCCATATTTGTCCATTGTGGCGGCAGCAGCCATACCATCTTTCTTGTATTACTATAGCTTACTTATCCAGATTGATTTCATGGCAGCCCGCAGAGGAATTAAGGGCTTGCAGAGAAAAGAGCTCCCCTCCCTTAAGAAGACGTTGCTTAACGGTTGGATATATCTTGTGGGCATTGCTGTTCTACTTTACGTGCTTATCGAGCTAAGGATCGAGTCCTGGTCACCATACTTTGCGACTCTATTCATTCTTGGTTTCATCATGGTGCGCAAGAATACACGGCTCAGTCTTGCAGACATTGAGGGAATGTTTATCCGCATGGGCCATGTCCTTTCAAATATTTCAACGATCCTAGCGACCGTCGGGATCATTGTAGGTGCTGTTTTTATGACAGGAGTGGGGGTCTCTTTTGCACGTGAAATAGTGCACCTGGCGGGTGGAAATCTTATTCTAATCCTCTTAATGGTGGCTGCAGCCAGCCTTTTTTTGGGAATGGGTTTACCTGCTGTAGCTGCTTATCTGATTTTGGCCATTGTGGTTGGCTCGGCGTTGGAGAACCTGGGCATTAATAGAATTGCGGCTCATCTCTTTATTCTTTACTGGGGGATGTTTTCGTTTATCACGCCGCCGATGGCCATAGGTGCATACGTTGCTGCTCCAATTGCGGAGGCAAACCCAATAAAGGTTGCGCTAACTGCCATGCGGCTTGCCGCGATCATCTATTTTCTTCCATTCTTCTTTGTATTTAATTCTGTCATGATCTTGCAGAACATTACTCTTGTTAGCTTGCTCTTTGTCGTTGTTACCGCCCTAATCGGTATCACAGCTCTTGGGGGTGCACTGACCGGCTATTTTTTTGTTGTGGGTCCAAGCTCCAAGGGAATCATGGGGTTTTCGGGGCGAGCTCTTTTAGGCCTTGGGGGCTTGATGATGGTTTCTCCCTTTTTCAAGGCATCTTTGGCGGGAGTTGCTCTCATTATAGCCGGCATTGTCGTATGGCGTGCATCAAACCGAGCGCATGGAGCTACAAAGAAGCTTGCTTCGACATATCGGGGATGCGCGTGAGACTTCGATTCGTTAAACGGGTGGCCAAAATTGCACATTAAGGGATAAGGGGGCGAAGGACAAGTTTCTGACCTTCATAAATAGGAGCACCAATAGAATAGATGATGTTAGGGGGGGGGTGATATCTGGTTTCTTGACGGATCAGGCTGGCTCTTGGGTCTTAAACGAAGAATTTTAGTCATGGGAGGACGATAAGAGATGAAAACTAAGTATATGTGGATACTGTTATTGCTGGCTGTCTCGGCTTTATCGTTGAGGACAGGTGCCTTTTGCCGTGCCGCCGAGAAAAAACCCGTTCCTCACGGTGAGATTCCAAAGATGATTACCATGACTGCTTTACCCCTTGAAACAATTGCCAGCATTGGCACAGCGAATATGGGGGAATTTCTCCTCAAGGCCGAGGGAACCAATTTGCGCATGATTCCTTTAGCGACTGGGTTAGCCAGACTGGCTCCGGTGCGGAAGGGATCTGTTGACATGGTCATGGACAGCAACGCTATGGTTTATTATCAGTGGGGACTTCTGGAGGCGGCGGATCGGGACTGGGGCCCGCAGCTCTTGCGTCTTGCTGTTATGGCCTTGAGACCGGAGGGAGGCCTGGGCATGGCCACCAATAAGCCTGACCAGTACAAGAGCTACAAAGACATAACCCGAAAGACTAAAATCGCGCAGGTTCCCGGCATGGAGTTTTGGAACACCTTTCAAAAAATAATCATTGCGTGGAACGGCCTCACACTTGACGACATGGAAACGGTCAAGGTTTATCCTGCGCTATCTGATGCTGCCCGAGGATTCAAGGTTGGAGAGTTTGATATTATTGGCCTTGGCATTGTTGCGCCGCTATTCCTCGAATTGGAAGGTACCAAGGACCTTCACTTCATCAAAAACCCCCAATGCGATGATGCTGAGACGACACGTTTGATGTATAAGTTAGCTGACCCCTATCGGACCAATTACCGCGCATGCTCATTTACCGGCCCTTTAGGTATCTCTGAAAAGAATCCGTATCCTACCTTGGGCTATCCAAATCCCTTGATCGCGGTTTACCCGCAAAAAGACAAATCGACGGTCTATCATTTCACCCGAATGGTCTGTACGCATTGGAAAGACTACGTTAATCTCTATCCTCTAGTCCTGCAAGGCTATTCTTTGGAGAATCAGTTGGGCAGGCCCTACAATATCCCTTGGCACGAGGGGGCAGTTGAATATTTTAAAGAAGTCGGGGCTTGGACAGACAAAATGGAGGCGCGGAACCATAAACTTATAGATCTCCAGAACAAAATGCAAGAGTTGTGGCGTCAAACCACCCTGGAAGCAGAAAAACATGGGGTCTCAAAAGATGGATGGAAAGAGTTCTGGCTCAAGAGAGCAATTCCTTATGTGAACAACTACCTGGAAAAGGAGGTGTATCCATTATGGTAACAGAATAATCAGCAACGGGCACGTATTCATCGGCCCTTCCCAGAGTAGATGCCACTTCTGTAAGGCTGCTCACCCTAAAGGTGCTGTAAGGGAGCGGCTGGAGGTTTATAAAGAATATAGTTGGCGATTTCTAATCTTATGAGAATTTGAAGGCTTTGGGAGATGATCAGGAGAATGGCCAGAAATGGGAAATGCGAAATTGCAAGAGATATCTACTTCATGGCCGAACACCAGGACTATATGAGGAGGATGCGCGGAGTCACGAAAGAAAACCTCTATGAACTCACATTGGAGATGAGGCGACTTATCATCAGCTCTTCAGAGAGTGCCCCGGTTAAAATGCTATTCAATGTTTTTAATCAGTTGAGTGAGTGTAAAAGTGACTTCACCATACCCGTTCATGGAGAATGGCATCACTCTCTGGTGCCTGGGGTTATGCTCTCCGCCCTACGGAATAGTGGATATGGGATCAGTGACAAGGATATTGAGGAGGGGATGATGAGGGGCAGTCAGGCCAAGGTTTCATGCGGTTTTACAGGAGTCTGCGGCGGTGCCAACAGCTTTGGGATTGTCATCGCGATCGTCAAGAAGATCACCCCTCTCCATGGGGAGGAACGCACCGATTTGATGCGGAGTTCCGCCTTAGTTCTCCAAAAAATTGCCGCTGTAGAAGGCAGATGCTGCAAGCGAAGCACCTATATTGGTATGGGTGAGACCATTAAATACCTCGCACGAATTGACATTGCGTTACCATATTCAGATATTGCTTGTCCATTTCCTGCGGAAAACAGCAAATGTGCCAGGGAACGATGTCCATATTTCAGACCGGCTGGGGTAGGGAATGGCCCTCGAATTTGGAATGCTGGTCGAATTGAGGAAAAGTATGGCAATGCCAGTTTATCAACCATAAACCCAAATAAAGGAGATGCAAACTTATGATCGGACTGTTTACTTGTTTTGGAGGCGCTGCCTATAGCATGGCTGCAGCCAAGGCGTGCATGAGGCTTTGGGAAGAGAACCCGAGTGACATCAAAATCATCTGTCTCTCATCCGTTGCAGCGCACGTTGAAGAGATCATAGAGGGATATAAGAAGCGATACGACACGATGATTGTAGTTGACGGCTGTGAAACCCAATGCGCGAGCAAAATCATAAGAGCTAGCATTTTGGAGCCTAAGAAAGAGATCATCGTAACTAGACTTATCAATAAGAAGAAAAAGGCGGGGTTGTCAGATCCGTCTGACGATGCGGAGGTTTACAATCATATCAGGAGTGAATTGATAGAGTTTTTGCCGAAGCTGGCACCGGTATGCGCATGCTTAGAATAGGTTTTGAAGAAGGAGAACTATGTTGAAATATAACAAGGAGGTATAGATTAATGATTATCAAATCAAGCAGTCAGGTTAAAGAGGAAAAAGTTAAGACGGATGGTTTCAGCGGCATGTTTGCGCGCTATTTATGGACGGGAGAAGATGGCTGTAAGCGGTTCGCCATGAGACTAATGGAATTTGAGCCGAATGGGCACACATCCTATCATTCGCACCGCGAAGAACACGAGTTTTTCTTTCTCGAGGGTGAACCAGCTTATGTCGATGCTGAAGGCAAGGAGACGAGACTTCAACCTGGGGATACAGTCTATTGTGGCCCTGATGAGCCCCACCAGATAAAAAATGTCGGCGCTGGAAGAATGAAAATGATCTGCGCCATCCCTATCCTGCCCGGCGGCGACGGAAAAACGCCTGCTCCTGTTCCAGGCAGAAAGGGTTATGTAAACAAGCAGCGACCCACTGGATGCTGACCAGTTGTTTATTGAGTTGGGCAATACTACAAGGTTCTCAACATTAAGCATAGCTTCGTGGAAAAGCTAAATTGCTGACGTAGAAGCTTGGCTTACTGAGGGAGGTTGGAATGAAAGCATATCAAGCCGTCGATTCTATCGCCTGGGCACCGCATCCAACCGCTTCTGGCGTTCGCATTAAAGCGATGATCAGTCGCAAGGAAAACGGTGCGGAAGTGACGTGCATGTTAGTCGAGATCCCGGCAGGTAGTGAAGTTCCCGAACATGTCCACGAACACCAGGATGACATACTGTATCCTCTTAAAGGGAACGCAAAAATGTGGATCGAGGGTGATGGGGATTTCGCATTGGTGCCCGGGATTATCGTTAGAGTCCCTAAAGGTACCAAGCACAAAATAGTTGAGGTTAAGGAAGACCTTCAAATTTATGATGTATTTTCGCCAGCGCTTTTTTGAGACTTATCATCGAAGGTGCCTCATCTGAGAGCGACAAACACTAATGTCTTAGGCCAACTTGCGTGACTTCCCTGTGGACAATACGCCAAGGGAACTCACGTAAACACAAAGGGTAGTTTTTAAATATTATGTAATATTTGGTACTCTGGATACAAAGTGGTGTCAAGCTAATTTGCTCTTTATAGTATGCCGATAGATTTGATAGGTGCAAATTTGTATGGCATTCGATATCGAAAGGCGACAAGAAATGCAAAAGCTCGTATTTGTTATTTCGAAAGGACTTGAAAAAGCCGGTGCTGCGATCAGGGCTGTATCATTCGCTGCAAAAGCGGCTGCAAAGGGACATGCCGTTGAGGTCTTTCTTATCGACGATGCTGTGATATGGGCTCAGTTGGGAATGGGAGAATGGGTTTATGCCGTCACAGGAGAACACATGAAAGAACTTTTGGACATATTGATTGAACACAATACAACATTTCATGTTTGTAGGGCCTGTGGTGATAAAAGGCTTGTGTCTTTGGATGAATGCATTGAAGGTTCGATACTTTCTGAGAGTGCCGTTCTCGTCGATATGATGATTGATTCCGATTGTAAGGTATTTACATTCTGATAGAAAGTCACGAGGCATGGATTGTAAAAGAATTGGGTGGAAACCCTTCTGGGCACCTGTTTTTATACGACAGAGGCCGGAAATGGTAAGTGGCAGATATGTTAAATGGAAAAGGAGGAATGTTAGTTATGCCAGGTCAAAATGATAAATCAATAGTAGGTTTCTAACTGAAAATGCCAAGCTGAAATAAGTTTATAAAGTAAAATATAGGAGGCTAGAGTCGAAACGCACTGACGCTAATAGGGTCAGGAATTGACAAGAATGACCTAAAATCGCCCTTTTGAGGAGAACTGATGATAGTGCAAGGCAAATTGATATCCAAAGTTGTTTCAGTTATCTGCGTCGCGTGGAGCTTGGTTCTGATTTACACTGCTGGATTTGGAGCGTTTCACCCTTCCGTGCAGGGCATTCTGCTCTTTGCACAAATTGCTCTTTTACTATGTTTCATCTTTACGCCGATATGGAAAGGCTCTTCTTCGAATAGGTGGACATCCCTGATAGATGCATTTCTCATATTGCTGACGATGATGAGTTGTACATATGTTTTGTTTCGGTACGAGTTTTGGATGTCAAATCCCGCATCTGCGAACACAGTGGACATCTTTGTTGGCACTGTATTGCTGATACTGATACTCGAAGCGTCTAGACGATCCGTAGGCAACGTTATTACGATCCTAGCCCTCGCGCTAATTGCATATGCACTACTGGGAAACCATATCCCCGGGAGCTATGGGCATCGGGGCTATAGCTTTTCGCGTATCATTGAGATGCTTTTTACAAGCGGGCAAGGCTTTTCCGGGCTTGTTGTCTACATAGTAAGCACCATGGTAGCTATTTTTATCATCGTTGGCGCGGTGCTTTTAAGCACTGGCACCGGGCAGGTCTTGATTGATGTTGCCAAGATCGCGTCGGGTCGCCTTCATGGCGGAGCTGCCCTAATGGCTGTAATGGCAAGTGCACTGTTTTCGACGATTTCAGGAAGCGGTCCTGCAAATGTTGCCACCACAGGGACCTTTACAATCCCTATGATGAAGCGACTGAAATATAAGCCGGAATTTGCTGCGGCGGTAGAGTCGGTTGCCTCCACTGGCGGGCAGATTATGCCCCCTATCATGGGCGCAGGCGCCTTTATTATGGCTGAAATGCTGGGGAAGTCTTATCTGTCGATCTGCGTTGCGGCAGCGCTTCCGGCTATTTTGTACTTTTTAAGTGTGGGAATGGGTGTATATTTCGAGGCATTAAGAATCAATCTGCCAAGAGCTCCCAAGGAAGACATTCCGAGGGTCCGAGAGGTGGTCTCATGGAGCAGGCTGGGGCCGCTCATGTTTTTCGTTGTAGTCCTAATTCTGTTTATGCTGAAAGGGAACACTCCACAATTTGCCTGCTTCTGGGCGTTTGTTTCCTTCAGTTTATTATTTATCTTCACCACTGGTAGTAGAGGATTGGCTAACATCGTTAGTCGAGCCCGGATTGTTTTGGATGGGCTAAGAGAGTCCTCGCGAATGCTTATGAACATTGCGGTTATCATTCTATCCGTGCAGATCATCATTTCTATGGTTAGCTTAACCGGTCTCGGAATCAAATTTTCAGAAACGATTCTCTCCATTGCAGGAACGAGCGTCCTTTTATCTCTAATCTTAAGCAGTATCCTGATTATGGTTCTTGGCATGGGCGTTCCAACCACAGCTGCCTACTTGATTGGAATATCTGTCCTCGGGACAGGTCTTCTTTCTCTGGGTTTAAACGAGGTGGGAATACACCTTTTCATCTTTTATTTTGCCTGTATCTCGTTGATTACTCCGCCAGTTTGCATTGCAGTCTTCATCGCAGCATCGATAGCAGAAACTCATTGGCTAAAGGCAGGTTTGGTGGCGACTAGGCTTGCTGCTGCTGCATACATTGTTCCTTTTATGTTTGTTTTCAATCCAGTACTGCTTATGAACGGAAACCTTATTCAAATTATATTGAGCTCGGCTTCCGCTATAATAGGCGTTGTCGTACTTGCTTCAGGAGCGATGGGTTTCCTAATATCTCGAACCACTATGGCCGAGCGGCTTGTTTTGATTATCGCAGCTATAAGTTTGATCAAGCCGGGACTTATCACTGATTCAATCGGGCTCGGTCTTATCGTGATTGTACTGGCAAAACAACTTATGAAGCTGAAAAGGCTTAATGTTAAGGGAGCATACGGTTGTCTATGATTCGTCAGAATGATAGAATTCTAAAGCGTTCAGGGAAAGGAGGGATGGATGAAGGCTGTGTGGGCATATTCTCATGAATTTGCAAGCAAGCTCAGAATGGTCACATAAATTCACTTCAGAAACATCGAACTAGAAAGGAGTAGGTCATGGACTCTAAAAGGGCATGGAGAATGGCGAGCAATATGTGTATGGGCACCATCCTGTTGGTGTCGCTCGTATTGGCAATGAGCACAGAGTCAGGTGCAGCAAGTGGCAAAAGAAGGTTGGCGATGGGCACTTGTCCCGCTGCTTCTGGTATGTATCCATGGCTGGCCGCACACGGCACGATCATCAACCGGGGGGCGAACGATTTGGATATAACCGTTATCGAGTCTCCGGGCGGTGTGGCAGAAAATCAGAAACGTATTAATGCAGGAGATACTGATTTTGGTTGGGGATGCGTGTGCAGCGTCTGGCATAATATAGATGGCACTTTGATGTGGAAAGGGAATAAGCGTGATGACCTTAGGGTTCTCGCAATCGTTATTGAGGTGCCGGTCACGATGTTCGTAAGGGAGGATAGCGGAGTTACGTCATTATACGAGTTGGAAGGCAAACCGTATGGGACCGGCGTGCCTGGAAGCGTGACTACTATCAAAACCCGTGCGCTTTTTAGCAGCATAGGGATAAGCCCCAAGTTCTTCGAAGCCCCTCTGGGCGCTACTGCACAGGGGGTAAGGGATGGAAGGATTGTGGGATTTTCCAAAACCGGAGCGCCGGATGCTCTAATCCTTGATATTGCCGCCACGATTCCCATCAGAGTACTTTCCTTATCCGAAAAGGATTTTGCCAATGCCAGAGAAAAGTATCCTATTGAGTTTTCAGGAGGGGGCATCATACCTTCAGGAGCGTATCCAGGACAAGATCAAGATGTGTTTACCTATTCTGATCAATATGGCTGGACCACCTCGCACAAGCTGCCGGAGGACGCGGGGTATAAGATTGTGAAAACGTGGTATGAAAACAGATCGGAACTTGCCAAAATGTATGCTCCGGCCAATAATTCAGTCACGGGTGAATTGGATTTTCCGAAAATGACAGTGAAAGCTTTGAAGGGGAGTCCAATTAAATTGCATGCCGGGGCAGTGAAATTTTTTAAGGAAATTGGGCTGGAAGTCCCCTCCCAGCTCGTTCCACCTGAGGCGAAATAGTTGATGTGGATTTTAGGAAAACGACCAAGTGCCGGATCAAACGGTTCTTCTGAATAATTGATTGTTGATAGGGCCTTTTAATGGTTCTATCAGCAAATTGAGATGATAAAAATGATTAAAAATGATTGTGTTTATAGGTTTTGGAATGGCATGAATGCGGTTGAGTAGAGCAAGAATGGAGGGAGAAAAGCAAATGAAATTCTGGGGTTATCAGAGGCCGGATGGTGGTGTGGGTGCCCGGAACTATGTGGCTCTCATTCCTTCGGTTGGATGTGTTAATCCAGTGGTCTCACATATTGAGAGAATGGTTCGGGGCACCAAGGCGATCCGGCACGATCAAGGCTGCCTTCACCCTCCCGCTGATACGGAGCAGGTGGTGAGAACCTTGATCAACCTTGGCAAAAATCCAAATGTTGGGGCGGCACTGGTCGTTGGTTTAGGTTGCGAGATGGCCGATGCCGAAAAAATACGGGATGCCATCAAGTCAACGGGAAAGAGCGTGGACTTGGTGGCGTTGCATGACCTAGGCGGCATGCTTGAAACGATCTGTAAAGGAGCCAGAATCGCCGCTGATATGGTCCTCGAGGTGAGCGGTGTTCACAGGGCGCCATTCGGTCTGGACACACTGATTTTTGGGACCAAATGCGGCTCATCAGACACTACCTCTGGACTGTCTTCAAACCTGGTTGTTGGTGAGGTCTGCCGCCTTATGACTGAAAATGGCGGGATCTTCATCCAAGGGGAAATCTGCGACATTATGGGAGGGGAGTATGCCCTCAAGGCCTTAAGTGTCAAACCCGAACATGGGGAAAAGATAGTTGACTTTGTTAGAGATCTTTACTTGCGTGGCGTTGCTGTGGGCGCGGATGTGCGGGGTTCACAGATGACCGCCGGCAATGTCGCGGGTGGCCTTACTACTTTGGTAGAAAAAGCGTTAGGGGCCAACGCCAAGGGTGGCAACGTCCCGATCCAGGGAGCCCTGGAGTATGCCGAGATCCCTCCTGGTCCTTCTGGCAGATATATTATGAACTATCCCGGGCACGGCTTCGAGAACCTAACGGGAAATGCCGCCGGCGGAGCTGTAGTCCATCTCTTCACGACGGGTAGAGGCGCTCCTAACGGCCACCCTATTATGCCCACTATCAAAATCTGCGGCAACGCCAAAACCAATATCTCAATGATGGAGCATATTGATTATGATGTGACCGCGGTTATAGATGAGACCGAGAGTGTCGAAGAAGCCGGGGAAAGACTTTATGAATATGCTGTGAGCGTCGCCAATGGAAGACTCACGAGAGCCGAGATCCTCAATTTCGACAGTGGCATGGAGATTCTCATCAAAGGGCCTGTGATGTAATACGGAAATTGGCATGACCTTCCGCATCCAGTGATGTGACACGTGTTTTTTTTGAAGGGAGACTGACCAATGGGGAAAAAGTACGCCAAACTCATTAATGAAAAAGATAATGTCGTAACGGCCGTGACAGATTTTCGTGCAGGGGAAGAGGTGACAATTCGCTTCGGAGATCGAGAGACCCAGTACCCGTGCAACCAGGATTTGCCCTTCGGGCACAAAATGGCCGTGAATGATATTCGGGAAGGGGAAAAGGTCATCAAATATGGCCAGGCCATCGGGAGTGCAAGCCGAGATATAAGGCAAGGTGATTGGGTTCATACGCACAATGTGAAGGACGATTATAAGGTTTTGGATAAGAATGGAAAGCCCTTGCCAGGTCAAGAAAATTAGCACTCAACCGCAAGGTAAAGGGAGTTTTCTGGTGGTATAGGCTAATTTGAAATACCAGGATGTCTTGTTGCTCGTGTGAATCGAATTTTTTACTGTGAAGTCGAGTTGAGTCCGAATCGCACTTTTTAGAATCGGGAAAGGCCATTTTTTGATTTCAATCGAGCAACGGCATATTGTATAGATTCATGTAATGAGCCCCGTGAAACACTTTATAGAGGTAATGAAAGCCCTGTCAGATGCCAACCGGGTCAAGATCGTTAAGATGCTTCAGCACAAAGGGATGTGTGTGTGCGAACTTCAGGATGCGCTTCAGATCTCACAGTCAAGTGTATCCAAGCATCTGAAGATACTGGAACAGGCAGGGCTTGTGGATTTTAGGAAAGACGGGCTTTGGGCCAACTACTATCTGACAGATGGCATGAAATCGCCTTACGTATCCAGTCTCATGGGAAACCTCAGGCACTGGCTTGAAGATGACCCCGAAGTGGAAAAACTGAAAGGGAGGTTGGCCCACATTCACAGAGACCGAATCTGTTGTCGATAGCCGCTTTTTTTGGGGCCGATAATATCGTTAAATATGAATATAGGAATTTGATTTCGGGAGACCCTGACAATGAAAGAACGCACCAAACTCTTGGTTATCGTGCTCACATTTGTAGCCGCCTACTATGTGCCCTGGTCCAGTGAAATAGTACGTCAATCAGGCCTCGAGGCCTTTATGATGCTCCAGGAATATGCCCGCGAGCATGTCCTGACCTGCCTGATACCCGCCTTTTTTATTGCCGGCGCCATTGCCGTTTTTGTGTCCCAGGCATCGGTCCTCAGGTATTTCGGCGCCCAGGCGAGCAAGATATTGTCCTATTCCGTGGCGTCCATATCGGGGACGGTCCTGGCGGTTTGCTCATGCACGGTGCTCCCTCTGTTTGCTGGGATCTATACGCGGGGGGCCGGCATCGGACCGGCAACCGCCTTTCTCTATTCCGGGCCTGCCATTAACGTGCTGGCCATCGTGCTGACAGCCAGGATTTTAGGGTGGGAACTGGGTCTTGCCCGGGCCATCGGGGCGGTTCTGTTTGCCGTCATCACCGGCCTTCTCATGGCCTTCATCTTCAGAAAGGACGATGCGGCCCGGACCGCCGGGCAGATCTACCTCCCGGACGAGGAAGGGAAAGGCCGCACCCTGACCCAGGATGCGTTGTTCATGTTGACCCTGGTCCTGATTCTGATCTTTGCCGCCTTTGCCAAACCAGCCCAGGGGTCCACCGGGATCTGGCCCATGATCTTTGCGGCCAAATGGTATATCACGGCAGGACTTCTCATTATCCTCGGTGTTATGCTGAAGAGCTGGTTTGTCAGAGAAGAGAGATCCACCTGGGTGCAGTCCACCTGGGGATTTATGAAGCAGATCTTTCCCCTCCTGGGCGCCGGGGTCCTGGTGGCGGGCTTTATGCTGGGAAGGCCCGGACATCCGGCATTGATCCCGGAGCACTATGTAGCGTCTCTGGTGGGAGGCAATTCGCTGTGGGCCAATCTGTTTGCCTCGGTATCCGGGGCCCTCATGTATTTCGCGACCCTGACAGAGGTCCCCATTCTTCAGGGCCTCATCGGGTCCGGAATGGGCAAGGGGCCTGCCCTCAGCCTCCTTCTGGCAGGACCGGCCCTCTCCCTTCCCAATATGCTGGTGATCGGCGGGGTCATGGGAGTCAAGAAAACCGCCGTCTTTTGCGTAATTATCGTGATGCTGAGTACCATTGCCGGCATGCTGTATGGAAGCATTGCGGCATAGGAGGATAGGCAAATGACAACGGATGATTTCATCCGGATCGCTGGGGGAGTCTTATTGTGAAGATGTTGCTCCCGGTCTAAGATCAAGGTTTTGGGGCCAGTCTGTGTCGATTGTGATTGGATAGATCAGGCGCTGATGGCGGCGGTCATGTCGTAAATGCGTTTTCAACCCGGTCTCTCGAATATGTGAGGAATGCCAAGGAGATTGGGCGGGATGGGGTCATGGTGAGCCCGGTTTTCATTGTCAACGAAAATCTGAAATCAGCTGGCAGCGTGCCGCTGAGGAAGATAAATTAAGGTATGGTTTGTAGAAGCGCAAATTCAATAACATCACGGTTTAAGGAGAATCACTATGGAAATTAAAGTGTTGGGTCCTGGCTGCCCAAAGTGCCAGCAAACGGAAAAAACCGTTAAGGAAGCCGTGTCCGAATCCGGTGTTTCCGCTGATGTGGTGAAGGTGACCAATACCATGGAAATCGCTAGACATGGGGTTTTCGGAACCCCTGCAGTTATAATAGATGGCCAGGTGAAATGTGTCGGGAAGGTGCCCACAAAGGAGGAAGTCAAGACTTGGCTCAAGAAGTGATTTAGCGTTTTAGTCGGGCGCCAAGAACAAGTCGCAGGCGATCAACCTGGTCCTCCAGGAATTAGTCAAGAAGAAACGCCTGCAGAAGCTCCTTGACCTCAGGGGAACCCTGCATCTTGAAAACAACTGGAAGGATCTGAGGGAGATGGAAAGGAGTCACCATTCCCACCACGGATGTGGTTCTCGCCAGCCTGGCTATCGAGAAACAGCGCCTTCTTTTCTCCCTCGATTCCCGCTTCGCTCGAATCCCGGGGCTAAAACGCTACCTTGAATCCATCCTGAAAATGCCACGCTGATCAACATAACGCAGCATTCACTTCTGACTTAACCCATACTTCTTCATCTTCCGCCAGAGTGTGGTGCGGCTCATGCCGAGGGTCTTTGCGGCTGCGGGCCGGTCCTGGGGGAATTGTTTCAAAACGGCCCGTATCTTTTCGGCCTCTTCATATTCCCTTGACGAAAACATGGGCCGGTGATCATCGTGCCCTTTCACCATGTCTGCGGGCAGATGTTCCAGGAGGATCGTATCGTCCTTGCAGGCGATGAAGGCATATTCGATGATGTTTTCAAGCTGGCGGATATTGCCGGGGAATGGGTGGCCCATCAGGAAGGAAAGGACATCGGGGGCAGCCCCCTGGATGTCCCGTCCCTTGAGCAGGTTGAATTTCCGAATGAAATGGTCAATAAGAAGAGGGATGTCCTCTTTTCGTTCTCTCAGGGGTGGCAGACCGATCGTCACCACATTGAGCCGGTAATAAAGATCCTCCCGGAATTTTCCCTCACGCACCAGCTTCTTGAGTTCCAGGTTGGTGGCCGTCACCATCCTGAAATCCGATCGCAAGGTCCGGGTGTCGCCGAGAGGGGTAAACTCGCCGCCTTCAAGGATCCTTAAAAGATCCGCCTGGAACGACGGAGATGTGCTGGAGATCTCGTCCAGGAACAGGGTACCATTATTGGCCAGCGAAAACCGGCCCGGCTTGTCTTTGATGGCACCGGTAAAGGCCCCTCTCGTGTATCCAAACAGCTCGGATTCCAGGAGCGTCTCGGGCAGGGCCGCGCAATTCACGGCAATGAACGGTCCCCCTTTGCGCGGGCTCAGGCTATGGATGGCCCGGGCGATGAGTTCTTTGCCCGATCCCGTGGGCCCCTGGATGAGCACGGTGCTGTCGCTTGCCGCAATATCGGGGAGGAAAGATAGGAGTTCCTTGATCCTGGGATGCCGGCCCACAATATCCTCGTGGGTGTATTGTTGCGCCAGTTGTCTTTTCAGTGCCTCCAGTTCGGAGAGGTCCCTGAAGGTTTCCACGCCCCCGATGACGTCGTTGTTTTCATTTTTCAGGATGCCTGTGCTGATGCTGATGGGTTTTTGAACGCCTGACTTGCTGATGATCAGGGCGGAGAGGTTCACTTGGGGGTGGCTGGTTTGGAGGGTCTGGTCCAGGGCGCATTTCTTTTCACAGATGTTGGCGCGAAAGACGTCAAAACAGTACTGCCCGACGGCCTCGCTGCCTTTGAATCCGGTGATCAGCTCAGCGGCTCGATTGAAGGAGGTGACCCTCTTGTTGAGATCGATGGTGAACACGCCGTCGCTGATGCTTTCCAGGATGGTGCAGCAGGGGGCCTTGAGGGCGGATGTAATGCTGCAGAATGCGGGCGAGGTACCGGTTTGCGGAGGAATCTGTTTTTGGCATCGGCTAGTTGATCGTTTCATATGGGACAATCCTGCGGGTGTTATTGGGCCATATGTCTGGGGCCGTAACTGGCCTCAAAGACCGGGACTCAGTGGGGCTGAAGAGAGGCCTTCACCTGCTTGGCCAGCGTTTCCTTGATAAAGGCCAATGCCTCCCCCTCATCTTCATCCATGTCAATCCTCAGGACCTCCTGGACCTGAGGGACATCCAGCTCGATAAGTATTTTTTTGAGATTCATGGCATTCTCCTAACTATCGCCCACAACTGCTGCAATCCTTGGTCGATTCGACCGAACAAAACTGTTTGCCGCTCGCAGGAAGAACTCCCTTCCAGTTCTTCTCGATGATCTTTTCGATCACGGGCGCATTTCCGGGCGATATCCGCCGGAAGATCAGCACTCCGATCGTTGTTCCAACAATAAGACAGGCGACGATGGCGATGATGCCGGTTGCCATGTGCGAAGAAAAGCCATCGGTCAAAAATGCCGCAAGGATGATGCCTGCAAGGAGACCCATCAGGGGAACCCCCAACAGCGCGACTGCATGCTTTTAGAGGCCTCCTTTCTGGTGGTTTGGGTTGAGTTCTTTGCCTTAAGCCTATCGGCTCTATGGCTGGCACTTGACGTAACAGACGCCCGTGGGCGTTTCCACGGCGTAAGGGAAAAACTTCTTCCGTATCCACAGGGCGAGATGGACCAGGTTGATGAGCACGGGCACCTCCACCAGGGGACCGATGACTGCGGCAAAGGCCTCGCCGGAATTGATGCCGAAAACCGCCACCGCCACCGCGATAGCCAGCTCGAAATTATTGGATGCTGCCGTAAACGACAGGGTTGCGGATTGCCCGTAATGGGCCCCCATCTTCCGGCTCATGTAAAAGGAAATCACAAACATGAGAACGAAATAGATAAGAAGCGGTATGGCTATCCGCACCACGTCCAGGGGGATCTTGACGATGTACTCGCCCTTGAGGGAAAACATCACCAGGATGGTGAACAAGAGCGCAATCAGGGTAATCGGGCTGATTTTGGGAATGAACTTGGTCTGATACCACTCCTTCCCTTTTGTCTTGAGGCCGATGATCCGGGAGATGACCCCGGCGATAAACGGAATCCCGAGATAGATGAAGACGCTCTCCGCGATCTGACCGATGGTGATATCCACCACCAGCCCCTTGAGCCCGAAGAGCGGTGGAAGGATGGTAATGAAGATGTAGGCATAGACGGAAAAGAAAAGGACCTGAAATATGGAATTAAAGGCGACCAGGCCTGCGCAGTACTCCGTATCCCCCTTGGCCAGGTCGTTCCAGACGATGACCATGGCGATGCACCGGGCCAGCCCGATCATGATCAGGCCCACCATATACTCGGGATAGCCCCGCAGAAAGATGATGGCCAGGAAAAACATCAGGATGGGGCCGATCACCCAGTTCTGGACAAGGGACAGGCCGAGGATCTTGTAGTTCCGAAAGACCTCCCCCAATTCCTCGTATTTCACCTTTGCCAGGGGCGGGTACATCATGAGTATCAATCCGATGGCGATGGGTATGTTGGTGGTGCCCACCTGAAACTGGTGCCAGAAGTCCACGACACCGGGGGACACGTACCCCCACCCCACGCCGATGAACATGGCCAAAAAAATCCATAACGTCAAAAATCGATCCAAGAATGAAAGCTGCCTGGTGACGGCTTGTTCTTGAGTCATGATGTCCCTCCTCCTTCAGAACTCCCTGTGATAGCCTTCAAGAAAAAGCCGTTGGGGTTCCGGATATGCATCCTCTTTTTTCTACGCGGATAATCAATCCCTCTTTCGAGCGGGACAAAACGACAATCATAAATTCTACTGGCTTCATCCACTGCTTCAATTATCTGCCCTCCTCGCCGGACGATCTTTCAGGTAGTTTCTGTATTCCCTCAGCAGGGCATAGGCGTATTGTCGGCGGACGCGTTCTGACGATGGGATAAAGTTCTTTTTTTCTTCCAGCTTCTGGATAATCTCTTCGGCGGTCTCCTCGGTCGGCTTTCTCCCTTCAGTGTAGAGTTCAGCCATGATATCATCCAGACCGATGACACCGACCTGTGAATCATCCGGGAACTTGAGCAGGCGCCGGTTAACTACCGGTTGCGGGGTGGGTCACCCGTCTTTTCACCCCTTGTCTTCGGTCAGAACCACAAATGTTGCGTTGCTCGACGGGTCCTCAAGGTTTTTCGGGTTATGATCTTTATGCTGCGACATACTCGACCTCTATTTTCACCGCAAAGGCGCGGAGAACGCAAAGAGTAGTCCTTCGGGAAGGCAGGTCTGTTCATGAAGGCTTGCCCATCGCTGCCTGCAATTTTCCCCGAAAGGTCCGATAGAACAAGTAGAACGCTGGAATGAGGAAGAGACCGTCCCTGAAGACATACCACGCCATGGGCGCACTGTCCGTGCCCTGGGCGCTGGTATGGAAACAGCCGCAGTGGATGTCGAGGCCCCGGGCCAGGTTAAAGACCATGGCGCCAAAGAATGCAACCAAAAGCAGGGTCGCGATCCACGCGGACCCTTCCCGAAACAGGCCAACCAGCAGGAAAATACCAAGGATCAGCTCCAGCCATGGAAGCGCCAGCGCAGTCAGGTTGATCAGGATCTCCGGAAGGATCTGGTAATTGTAAATGTCCTTTGCAAAGGCCGCCGGGTGGGCGATCTTGTCCATGCTGGCGTAGATGAAAATCACCCCAAGAATGAGCCGAGCGATCAGGCCGAGAGGTCCATCCTGTTGCCATTGTCTTCTGAAAAATCCTGTTTGAACGTCAGCCATTCATTTCACCCGTGCCAGAGATTTCATAGAGGATGCCCTCCTGATTTTATGAGGAGGTTCCAACGTTATCCTTTACGGCCATCTGACGGCCTCCATCTCCCTTTTCCACGGGAAGCCCGGCCTCCTTCCACTGAGTCCAGCCGTTGAGAAGGACCTTCACCTGTTTGTAGCCCAAGGCCATCAGCTCCTTGGCCAGGTCTTCGCTCAGGGAACAGGCCTCGCCGTCGCAGTAGGTCACGATCCACGCATCCTCCGGGATCACGCCCCACACGCGGTCCATGTATGCCTCGAACCCCTGCCAGGGCACGTTTTTGGCACAGCTGATATGCCCGCGGGCATACTCCTCCGGGGGCCGCGCGTCGAGAAAAACCGCCTTTTTATCCAGGCAAAGTCGCTCCGCCTCCTCCAAAGATACGATCATGCTGTCCCCCTCATCGGTAGTCAAACGGACTTCGGGCGACCAGTCTGCCACCAGGGCCAGTCCGTCGGGCCGGCCTTCATTGACCAGGAGGCCGATGAACATGGCCAAAACAGCCATTGCGCCGGACTGCCAGGCGGCCCGCCATATATTTTTGCTCAGTCGTTTCGTTTTCATGGTTAACCCTCTTTGCCTAAATCAAGTTCCACGGTTTTATGGTGGATGGGGTACATGTCGCCTGGCCGGGGCTGATAGCTCAGGTCCACGTTGACTCGAATCTTTTGGATCCCCTCCGGCATGGAGGCCTCGAAGGTCTCTGTCTTGGGGGCAAAGGGCTGGATGCTCGTGTCCCGAATAATTCCCAGTTTATGCGTGGGGCCATAGACCATGGCGTTATTCAGGGAATCGGTTGACTGGGGCATGTAGACCTTGCTCTTTGCATACAGCGTCCGGTTTGTGTCGTCTTTGATGGTCACATCCAGGACCAGGCGATTCTTGGACGGTCACCCATCCGGAATGCGATGGCCGGCCCTGCTGGTAATCCGGGTCTCCACAAGCACGGTGGGAACCAGTTTGCCGGGGTCGATCTGGGGCCGGTAGAACATGGTCTCTACCTCCATGGGAAGGGCCTCGGCCAGTCGTTTGGACGTGTCCGAGCGATCCTTGAAATTGGGCGGGCAGGTATGGTCGGCCTTCTCCATGTGACATTCCTGGCAGGTCTGTGTCCCTCCCGCAGGGATGTAGGCGTGGAGGTAGCTTCCATACAGCGTGGCGCACTGAACCGGGTACTCGAAATCGAACACGGGACCGAGTCCATGACACTGACCGCAAATGGCCGATTGCGTCATGACAGGGCTTTTGCGGACCTCCTTAAAACCGTCGTCAGGATGTTCCGGTACATCCGTCTTGCCATAAAGGACGTCCACTTTTGGAAATCCATGGACAATCCCCATGTCTCGGTGACAGACCAGACAATTGATATTCAGCTTCTTCATGGTTGCCTGATCCTGGTTCAGGATTGCGGCAGCGATCTCGGAGGCCACCTGGTCAGAGGCATGTTCCAGTTGAGGGAAATGACACTTAAAGCAGGGGAAGTTCTTTCGGGTGGCCTCTTTCGGGCTCTTGACCGCGAGGACCCCTTTCTTGAGATACCCGTCCATAAAAATATCCATGATGGACCGGGCATGGTGGGATTTCTCCCACTGGACATAGATTTTTTCGTGGCACTCCTTGCACCGAGAGGTATCGTACCTCGTGAGAAGTTCTTTTAAGGATTGGGCCTGGTTATCCGAGGCGCCCAAAGGGGCGTTTATAAACAAGACGATGCACAAGAACGCGAGGCAACACACCCCCGCGAACCACTTGCTGCGAATGAGCCCTGCAATAAATTGAATGATCCTGTATCTGGTGGGTTGGGGAGCCATCGTGAGGTTTTCTTCCTTTTTCATGCCACCCTCCCGGCAATGGGTTATTGGTCACCTCTGATTTCGTTCACGACCCGGTGAACATCCGGAAGGCATCACCTCCCCTTGGGGTTATTGGCGGCGCAGTTGCATCCGTTGGCCTTCTTCTCCGTCTGAATCCTCTCCAGAATAGTGGAGCGGCCATGTTGCAAGAGATCATTTTGGATGTCTTCAGTAGTATAGCCGAAACAATAGCAAACAGTTTCGGAAATTAACGGATAGTCTGTCATCTTGTTGTCCTTGCTTGACGCTGTCAGAAGTCTTGTCAATCGTCCAGCGAAAAGCCTGCCATGTACGTTTTCAATTTCTCCGACGATTCCACTTTCAATTCAGGGCAGTCCGTCGGCCCTTTGACCCCCTGGGACACAAGGGAGGCGAAGACCATGCACGTGGGCTGTCCGCACTTTCTGCAATTGATTTTTGGCAGGAGCTTGAGGATCTCCAGGACCTTCGGTTTTGGCGCGCCCTGGCAGGACGGCCGAATCTGTTCCCGCCGCTCCCAGACGTCATTGATCTCCCGCTGAAGCCACTGCAGGATTTTGTCGGCCTCTGCATCGTCTTTGAGCGCATTGACCGCAATCTGCAGGGGATGAACCGTGATGATCTTGCCCTGGACCCTGAAGGTCACGGCCGGCGGGTCCCTGAAATATTCAAAGCCCCCCAGTTCGGCGTTGAGATAGGGAAGGGCTTCTCCGATATCCTGGTCCAGATGCGCGATGCAATGAACCGACTCAAAACCCGGATTGCACTTGGGGCGAAAGATCGTTTTTTGATAGCCCTTTAGGAGCATGATCCTCCCATTCAATATAGGTCAACTCACGCCCATTTGCATAAAGACCCGGTCAATGTCCGCCTCGCTCATGAACCCCTCGTGCCGGTGGACCTCCTTGCCCTCTTTATCAAAAAAGATCTGGGTGGGGATGGCCCGAACGCCGAACCGTTTGGCCGGCTCCTTGTCTTTCCAGACATCGATAAAAACGATGGCGGCCTTTCCCTGGTATTTCTTCTCCACCTTTTCCATGATCGGCACCATCATTTTGCAGGGGACGCATTCATTGGCGCCCAGGTCCACCATGGTGGGGATCCCCTTGACCGGGACATTGCTCACCGGTTGGGAGTGGGGTGCAACAGGTTCTTCAGACGAGCAACCGTTGATCAAAAAGCTCACTCCCATGAGGATAAGAAGCGCTGAAAAAGTTAGTGAAAATAGCATGCTTCGCCTCTGCATTTATTTGACCCCCATTTTCGCCACTTGCTTCAAGACCTCTTCTTCCGCATAAAACCCGACGTGCCGAAAGACCTCTTCCCCATTCTTGTCAAAAAAGGCCTGAACAGGGATCGACCGGATGCCGAACCGGGCCCCCAGGAGTTGATTTTCCCTCACGTGCACAAAAACCACGTTGAGCGTGTCGGGAAATTTCTTTCGGAGCTTGTCGAGTATGGGCTGCATCATATCACATGGGACGCACCCCGCGGCCCCGAATTCCACCAGCGTGGGTTTGCCGGACATGCGTGCCTTGTCCACCGGGTTGTCCATGGCCGATGCCGCCTGCTGCTTCACCCAGTCCCTATTGATTCGGATGTCCGTTCTCTTGCCTAAGTCTTCGATACGGGCATCCAGGGCCGCCGCCTTTTTTTGCTCGAGCAGAAAGGGCTCGATGCTCCCTTTGACCTGATCAAAGGGCATACCGCCAACCATCTCTTTGTTGGCCTCATAAAAGGCCTTCGCCTCCGCCTCGTTTACCGTAAGCCCGTCCGTGAGGCGCCCGACGTAGGCCTTCAACATCTCGTCGCTGCGCTGGTCCACGGAAATGCCCATGGACTTGGCATCCTGTTTGATGAGCATCTCCATGGTCTTCTGCTCCAGCAGGAAGAAGAGGTTTTTCTCCAATTCCTTTCGCATCTCAGGCGGGACTTGGGCCAGCATATCTTTGGCGAAATCAGGCTTGATCTCAATCTGGTAGGCCTTAAGAAGCTCGTCCTTTTTCATATCCGTCAATATGGCCAGTTTCAACACCCCTGTTGCCAGGCCCGGATAGGTCCCTTCCACGGTGGTTTTAGCAGGTTCATCGGCCCGAGCCGGTTTCTGCATGCCTGCCATAAGGGAAAAAACGGCGGTCAAGAGCACCGCGCACATCCACAACCTTTTTCTATTTTTCATTAATTATCCCTTCATTTCCTAAAAGTGCCCTTACCCGCAGCAAGAACAGCCTTGAATTGGGTTTTGGCCTTGCTGGGTTTTTATCGTTTCTTTCACTACCGCGTCTCTTACCGCTTCTTTAACCCGTTTCAGGTCATCCTGCTTGAGATTGAAATCCTTGTTCTTTTCAATCCCCAGGTCTGTGACGACCAGATAATTCTGAAGCGGGACCTCGGAATGGCGCAAAATGGCCCTGGCACACCCAACGTCGCAACCGTCCACCGCGACCAGTTGAGCGACATCCCGTGCCGATTGTACGAATCCTGAGAGATGCCCTCCGATTCCTCCGAGACAAAACATCTTGCCAAAGCCCTCCCGGGTCAATTCCACCGCGGCCTGGTTTGCCAGTTGACCCACATTGGAGCCCCCCGAACAGGCCAGGATCATGACATTTCCATCCGGAGCACAACAGTCTTGCACCATAACCATCTCCTTTCTCCTGATTCAATGCTATTTCTGGATCCAGGATTTGATCTCATCTTTGGAAGGGACTTTGCCCACGGCCTTAACCTCGCCGTCCACCACCACCGCCGGCGTCATGAAGACCCCGTGTTTGGCAATATCCATGACGTCTTTGACCTTGGTCACGGTGACGTCAACCCCTGCCTCTTGGATGGCCTCCCTGACGTGTTTTTCCGTCTGTTCACATTTGGGGCATCCCGGCCCCAGCACCTTGATTTCCATGATATTTCTCCTTTCTTTTTTTGATTGACTCACACAAAGTCACAGAGACCACAAAAAATATGTTGGATTCATAAAGTATCTCTGTGTTCTTTGAGCCTCTGTGTGATTATGTGTTTTCGGCCGTTCGGCCGCCCTGGCCCTTATGGGCTGCGTCCTGCGCCTCTTTCAGCCACTCAATCATTTTCGATTTCAGCGGTACCTTGCCGACTGACTTGACCTGGCCGTTGATGAGCAGGGCAGGGGACCCCATGACCCCGTATCGGCCGATCTCCTTGATGTCCCGGACATGCTCGATATCGGCCATGATACCAGTCTCGCTCATGACCTGCATCAGGTCCTGCTCCAGCCGATCGCACTGCACGCAGCCCGGCCCCAGGACCTTGATCTGGATCCCCTCCGGCGTCTCCTCCTCAACCGGTTTCCCCAGGAATTTCTTGAATTCCCGCAAAAAGGCCTTGCCGTAATCTTCTTGTACCTTCGAGGGCACATAGTTCCGCTTGGACAGGCGATTGAGAAGAGCTTCCTCGACTTCCGCATCGGGTCTCTCTCCGTACGCCTCGGCCATCTCTTCCATGACCGCCTTGAGCCCAATGATCCCCACCGGCGATCCCGCTATCCTGATCTGCGTCACATCATCCTTGGACATCCGACACCTCCATTTATTCACCGCAACGACGCCAGGAACTTAAGGAAAAACAATAGTGGACCTTCGCGACCTTTGCGTCTTCGCGGTTCAGACTAACCTGCCATCCACCCATAGGTCATGCCTGCGATGGTGCTCAGCATCACGATAATTACACAAAAGACGGCCGTCTTCTTGATCCCCATGACCCCGCCGATCACCAGCATATTGGGAAGGGAGAGGGCCGGGCCCGCCAGAAGGAGGCTGAGGGCAGGCCCCTTGCCCATTCCGGACCCGATGAGGCCCTGAAGAATGGGGACCTCTGTCAGGGTCGCAAAATACATGAGGGCCCCGGATACCGAGGCAAACAGATTGGCCCACAGCGAATTGCCTCCCACCAGGGACGCCACATAGTGCTCCGGGATCAATGCCGGATGTCCGGGCCTGCCCAGCATAAAGCCCGCCACCAGGACCCCGGCGCCCAGGAGGGGAAAGATCTGTTTCATAAATCCCCAGGTGGACTGGACCCAGGTGGATCTCTCTTCTCTGACAAACCAGCTCTTCAGCATAACACCCAGGATAATGAGAAGCCCCGCCGTGATATACCATTTGGCGGCAAAGATCATGGGCCAGATCCCGGTGGACCCCTGGGCAGGTCTGGCAAAGGCGGCGAAGATCAGAATCAGGACCAGGGTCAACATGAACAGCGCATCCTGGGTCAGGGTGCGGCCTTTCCCTTCTTCATCCGGGAGGTAGATCTGCCCCGCGGTCCGGGCCGCATCGTCCTTTCTGAAGATGAAGGCCATGAGAAGGCCGGTGATGACGGCAAACAGAACCGCCCCGATGGCCCGGGCAAGACCCAGTTCCCACCCTAAAATCCTGGCTGTCAGCACGATGGCCAGCACGTTAATGGCAGGCCCGGAATAGAGAAAGGCGGTTGCCGGTCCGATGCCGGCCCCCCGCGTATAGATCCCAGCAAACAGAGGGAGCACCGTGCATGAGCAAACCGCCAGGACCGTCCCCGATATGGACGCCACGGAATAGGACAATATCTTGCTCGCCTGGGCGCCGAAATACCTGAGGACCGATGCCTGGGACACAAAAACGGCAATGGCGCCGGCAATAAAAAAGGCGGGTATCAGGCAGGTCAGGACATGCTCCCGGGCATATTCCTGGAGCATCATAAAGGCCTCGAGGCCCGATTGACGAACTATTTCACTGGACCAGGGCACATAATAGGCCGCTACAAATGTGAGCACGATAATCAAGAGTTTGGTGCGTTCTTTCATTGTCAGGGTCTCCCGAAATTAAATTCCCATATGCAGATTTAACGATATTATCGGCCCCAAAAAAAGCGGCTATCGACAACAGATTTGGTTTCTGTGAATGTGGGCCAACCTCCCTTTCAGTTTTTCCACTTCGGGGTCGTCTTCAAGCCAGTGCCTGAGGTTTCCCATGAGACTGGATACGTAAGGCGATTTCATGCCGTTGGTAAGATAGTAGTTGACCCAAAGTCCATCTTTCTCGAAAGCTACGAGACCCACTTCCTCAAGTAGTTTCAAATGCTTGGATACACTTGACTGTGAGATCTGAAGCGCATCCTGAAGCTCGCACACACACATCCCTTTGTGCTGAAGCATCTTAACGATCTTGACCCGGTTGGGATCCGACAGGGCCTTCATCAATTTAATAAACTCTTTCATATCAAAAACCGTCCACTAAATTCAGTTTTGGGAATATATTGGTTCCACATCCGGTTGTCAAGGATTTATTTGAAATTATTTTTGTTGGGGGAGCGATTCGTCGTGTCTCCGAACGGACGTGAGGGAACTTGCCGTCCTCGTGCTGATGGGCTTGGGAGAGAGACCCTCTGTAATCTGAGAGGATCCGTCATCCAGCCAGGGGCGCGGCTGGGTTCCGGCTTTTGCCGGAATGACGACGGAAAGGCAATGCAGTACGAGACCCGATTATCAAGGGAAGGAGAAGCGCCCCTTCCCTTGATAAGGGTGGCCTTCAAAATCAGTAAGGATGGAACTCCCGGATTTGCCATTTGGGCTTTCCGGTTTCCTTGTCTGTTTCCGTAAAGTGTTTGTGGTATTCGTTAATCGTGAAAATACCCGCAAACTCGTTGCATACGGGATACCCGGCCTTGATCCAGCCCACTATCCCATCCTTGAGTGACCACACATTCGTATACCCATACTCCACGAGCTTTTCGGCCACATAGCACTGTCGCTTGTGGGTCCGGCACCAGACAACAATCATGGCGTTTTTGTCCTTGATTTTGCCGGGAATGGTATACATATGCCCGGAATGGATATGGTCGGTGTAGGGGATATGGAAGGCATAGAACTCCGGATGGGTCCGGGTGTCGATTAGATATGCATTCTTTTTCCCTGCCATGACTTCATCGTACAGCTTCTTGAACTGCTCGGCACTGAGCTGACGCTCAGCGGGAATCGACGAACAGGCCTTTTCCCATACTTTCTTCTCGTTGGCCTGAAGCATCTTTGAATCGTCTTCAGCAAAAGCGGAGACCGTGCTCAGAGAGAAAACAAGAGCAAGGGCCAGAACAAATAACCTTTTCATTAGACAACCTCCTTAGAAAATTCAATGTGTTAAATTGATCCTTCAGAACCCTTGTATTGACTGCCCACCCCCTTTCCGGGTCTAAGTAAAAAAGCCGGTCACACTATATCTTCTGCTCGAATTTTCGTCAAGGGTCTTCTCAGAAACCATTACTGTAAAGCCAAATCCCCCCATTCGTATTGAACAATGGCCACCAGGGTGATGGCCGCGGTCTCTGCCCTCAATATTCTGTTGCCAAGGGAGACCGGGATAAAGCCGGCATCTTGGGACATCTCAACCTCTTCCTCCGTAAAACCGCCTTCAGGACCGATGATGCCTACGAATTTCTCGGTCTGATGGGCACCCCTCAGCAGGGCCTTCAGATCCCGTCTCCCTTCGCCTTCCCACAACATGGCCTTCAGACCCTTTTCCGTCTTCCATTTTGCGGTCAGAGCCTCAAGAGAGGATGGGGCGGTTATTCGGGCCGGGGCCGTTCTGCCTGACTGTTTTGCAGCGTTTCTCCCGATCTCGCTCCAGTGCCTTAATCGGTTGGCAAGTCTTCCCTCTTCCAGACGGACAATGGTTCGTTGAGAAAAGAATGGAAAGACGGCATCAACACCCAGTTCGGATGTCTTTTGAATGAGATAATCCATGGGGCCCGATTTCAGAAGCGCCTGGCAGAGGCTGATTTCGACAGGCGATGGAGGGGGGGAGGGGAGGGGGTCTTCCAGGGTGACCGTCACCGCTTTTCGTGTTGCGGACTGGATGACGGCCTGAAAGCGGGCGCCGTGACCGTCCATGACCGTCAATCGATCCCCCGGCCCCATCCTCAGCACCTTCAGGATATGGTGTGCCTCGGATCCCGTGATGATGCACGGTCGATCCAGTTCAATGGACCCTTCTACAAAAAAGCGCCTTAACATGCGTCTTTCTCATCTGCAGTTCAAGGTTCAAAGGTTCAGGGGTTCAAGAGTTCAGGGGCTCCCCGTTCCGCGTTCGATGTTGGATGTTCAATAGGCTCGAGGGTTCCGGGTTCACCATTCATGGTTCCAGACGTTTGGCTGCAATTATGCAGACCCACTCCCCCTGGCGCAGGGTCTCAGGGGCGCAGAGACCATGGCTGGAGAGGGAGGCAGCGACCTGCGGGATCTGGTCTACGAGGATGCCGGAGAGGATCAGCCGTCCCCCGGGATCCATGAGACGTGGAAGAAAAGGCATCAGCCTCAGGATCTCTCCCAGGATCAGGTTGGCGCAGACCAGAGAGTATTTCTCCCTCACCTGTTCAACAGGCTCTTGAGATAGACGAATTCCCGCTTCTGCGCGGTTCAGCCGGATATTCTGTCCGGCCCAGCGGATGGCCTCCGGGTCCGTATCCAGGGCCAGGACCTTTTCCGCGCCCAACTGTATGGCATATATGGCGAGGATGCCGCTCCCGGTACCCACGTCGAGCAGGGTCCACGGGCTCCTGAGCGGGACCCGCTCCATGGCATCGAGACACATCCGGGTGGTGGGATGCTGACCGGTCCCGAAGGCAGGGCCGGGGTCCATGCGGATGATATTCGCGACATCGGTCTCCGGGACAGGCTCCCAGGCAGGGAGGATGAGGAGCCCGGGCGTTACCTGCACCGGATGGAAAAACCGGCGCCAGCTGAGGCCCCAGTCCTGATCTTCCACCTGACTGAACTGGATGACCGGGGAGGAAACGTCGGGGAATATCTCTTTCAGCGCGTGGAGGTAGAGGTCTATTCGGGCCCTGATCCCCTCCAGGTCCTGTTGTAACGGAAGGTAGGCCTTCAATGTGCGGTCCTGGAAGTCTTCTGACACAACGCCGGTACAGCCCAGATCGAATAGAAAGGAACTCAACGGGTCATGCAGGACAGGGTCTGCCTGAAGGGAAATCTCCAGCCATGATGCGGGTTGCATGCTGCTCGAAGGGGCCACGACATCTTCCCGGTTAAGGCCCCCGCCGAATGGGCGGGGGCATGAACAGGATCAGGCCTTTTGAAACACGTAGTTCAACTGGCCGTTGGGGAGCTGATTGATCCGGGTGGTCATCTCCATGCCCACCTGGATTTCGTCCTCCGGCACGTCATTGGCGATACGGCCGAATACCTTGTAATTTCCGTAGTCCAACAGGGCGATGGCATAGGGAAGGTCGTCGCCGAACCCGATCGGGGCGAATTCCAGCTTGCTGTAGCTCACCAGTTTCCCCTTGCCCGATACGTCAAACCACTCCATGTCGCTGGAGAGGCAGGCGTAGCAGTCGGCCCTGGGTGGGAAAAAGTTCCGGCCGCACACCTTGCACCGGGTCCCCATGACCTTGCCCTGATCCAGATAATCGATAAAGTCATTGACCTTGGTGATGGAGGTAAAGCTTACCGTTCCGAATTTCTTGAAGCGATCGTCTATCTCTTTTTTTGGTTTGCCCATTTCTTACCTCCCCAAAATGCTGACGTTTCCGTAAAGGCCCACGCCGCCGATGTTATGGACCAGACCGATCTCCGGATCCTTTACCTGCATATCTCCCGCCTCGCCCCGGAGCTGAAGGACAATGGTTCGAATTTGGGAGCCACCCGTGGCGCCGATGGGATGGCCCTTTGAAAGAAGCCCGCCGTCCACATTCACCGGGATGCTTCCCTCTTTGTAGGTCTCCTTGGACTTGATGAGTTCTTTGCCTTCTCCAGGTTTGGCAAAACCTAAGTTTTCATAGGCCATCATCTCGGCAATGGTGAAGCAGTCATGGACCTCTGCCACATCGACATCCTTGGCCGTAATGCCGGCCATCCTGTAGGCCTGCTCCCCGGCCTGCTGCGCAACCGTCAATCCGGTGAAGAGATCTCTCCCCGCCAGGTTCACGGCCGTGGATGCAGCCCCCAGGCCCAGGATCCATACCGGCTTTTTGGAGAATGTCCTGGCCTTTTCCTCATTGGCAACGATCACGCAGGAGCTGCCGTCCGCATTGGCGCAGCAGTCCCCGACCCTGAGGGGGCTGGCCACCGGATTGGACATGGGGCTCTCCGGGTCCGAAAACATCTCAAAGGTGACGGGCTTGCGATAGACGGCCTTTTCATTGATCTGGCCGTAAGTTGCCGCCTTTACCCGAATCCGGGCCAGGTCCTCGGGGGTGGTCCCGTAGCGTTCCATGTGGGCCCTGGCATACATGGCATAGTATGCGGGCATCATGGTTCCGAAGGGGCTCTCCCACTGGATATCTGCGCCCCTCCCCATCCGTTCCTGCGATTCCGCGGATGATATCTCCGACATTTTCTGAAATCCGATAACGGCCACCATGTCATGGAGCCCGGATTTTACCAGTGAATAGGCAAACCGCAGCCCCATGCTGCTGGATGAGCAGAGGCTCTCCAGGTAACAGGTCGGCTGGGGAATGAGCCCCAAGTACTCGGCAAAAACCCCGGCCGGCGATCTCTGCTTGTCATATTCCGGGGCCGAGCAGATGATGGATGCGTCAATATCTTTTGCGGATATCTGCGCATCCTGCATGGCGTCCCTGAACCCTTCAAAGGCCAGTTCCCGAATGGAGCCGGGATATCCCCGCACAAAGGCGGACTGGCCAACGCCGATAATTCCTACTTTCGCCATAATAACCTCCAGATTGCTTGGTTGAAAGTGAGCTAAAGTGCCTAAAGTGAGCTAAAGTGCCTGAAACGAATGGAGTCAAGTTTTGGAAATATAGAAAAAAAGCCGTTCAGGGTCAAGCTGAAAAAACCGGCCATCATTGACGGGGCGATTTCAGAAAGAGGGCAAGGACGGACCCGGTAAGAATCAGCATGCCGGTCAGGGCGATTCCCAGGTCGAAGAAACCGGCATCGGCCATCATTCCGATCCCGATGGGGATGGCCCCGCCCCCGAAAACAAAGGCAGAAGGGATGGTGAGCGAGACAGCGATATTCCTTCCATTGGGGGGGCCGATGGCGGAGAGGGCTGCAAATCCGGGCGGGAAGAAACATCCGGCAATAACGGGCTGGAGAAAAACTAGGACAACGATCCATGCATCCGAGACGGTGCCAAGGAGTATGGTCAGCAGGCCTGTGATCAGAAATACGCCGCTGATGGTCATCTTCGGCCCGATGCGATCACTCAGCCAGCCGGCCACGAATGCCATGAATACGCTGGGAATCCGTGAAAGGGCGACCAGCGTGTTGGCCCAGTTGCGGTTAAATCCCTGATCGGACACCAGATAGAGGGGCAACATGGTGTATATCCCCAGTGTCCCGCAGATGCCAAAACAGAAAAGGACTGCCATGATCCAAAAGGAAGGCTCTGTAAAAAGGCTTTTTAACGATCCGAAACCCGGCGCCTGTCCGGGAAATTCGCCTCCCCTTCCAAAAAAATAAAAGGCTGTTCCGGCAATGATGGAACCCGTGCCCAGAAAGACGATAACGCCCTTCCATGGAAACCATAACATGAAGGCTTCTGCCAGAAGTGGGGCTGCAACGAACCCCAGATTGGGGGCCAGTTCGTGGACGGCAATCGCCTTTCCCCAATGTCTGGGATTGACCAGGGCGGTTAGTGTGGCGATGCCTGAAGGGAGGTAGATCCCTGCCGATATTCCGAGGAGAAACAGCGCCAATCTGATGGTCCAGAGGCTGTTGGATAGGGAGATGCCCAGGAGGGCCACGCCGACCGAGACGGCGGACAGGACAATGGTCTGTCGGTGATTCAGACGGGAAGAAACAAAGCCTGAGCCGAGAAGAGAGATGAAATAGCCCATGGAGGTCAGGAGGAAAAATGAACCGGCCTCGGCATGGGCAATGCCCAGGTCGGTTTCAATGCTCGGCAACAGGGGGGCAAAGACGATTCTCCCGACGAAGTTCAGGAAGAAAATGGTCGTTAGAAAGAGGATGGGGCCCAGTTGTTTGGAAAAGGAGACATTCCTGTCGACATCGGGGGCCGGCCTGTCAAGGTGGTTGCGAGTTCGATCCATGATCTGATCAATGTGCCTTTGTTTTCATATGTTGTAACCGTTCACGGGTTCGAAGTTCCAGGGTTCAAGGCTGACACCTTTTCACTGAAATGCCAATGCAACTCACGAGCCGCTTGAAACACTCTGATTTTTTTGATATTGAATAGCCATTCGGCGTTGAACGCGTTGGGCCTAATGCCTTGCGCCTATAAACTATAAAAGCGAGATTTTTGCAACCATGAATGCATATTTTAAGGCCCTTCGGGTCCCCTTTCTTGCAGGTTCCATTATCCCGGTCATCGTGGGCGCCGCATTGGCCCTGACAGTAAACAGCTTCTCCATCCGGCTCTTTCTCATATGCGTCGCAGGAATTGCCGCGCTCCACCTGGGCGCCAATCTCATCAATGATTATTTCGACCACAGGGGAAGCGATCCGGTGAATGTGCGCATCACCCCTTTCAGCGGCGGCAGTCGTGCAATCCAAGAAGGGAATATCTCCCCCGCGGTTGTCCTCGCCATGGCCCTGTTTTGTTTTGCCGTCGGTCTCGGCGTGGGCATCTGGCTGGCCTGGTCGGGCCGGCCGATGGTCGTTCTTATCGGGCTTCTGGGTCTCGGGGCCGCATGGGCCTATTCGGCCCCGCCTTTCCAGCTTATGTCACGGGGCTGGGGGGAGGTGGCAATCTTTTTTGCCTTTGGGCCGCTGGTCACCTTGGGGACCTACTATGTCATGTCCGGGTCGCTCGGTTGGCAGGCCTTTGCCATCGGTGCGCCTCAGGGTTTTTTCATCGCAGCCGTTATCTGGATCAATCAGTTCCCCGACTACGAGGCGGATCTTAAAACGGATAAAAGGAATCTGGTCGTGAGATTAGGCCCGGCCCTCTCCAGGCATCTTTATTGCGCCATCATGCTGATGGGCTTCATCTGTGTCCTCTTTCTGGTTCAGGGGGTGGGTTTTTCCCGGATGATCCTGATCTCTTTTTTTGCGTTCCCCCTGGCATTCAAGGCCATGCGGATTCTGTGGCGTGAATACCTGTCGCATACAGGGATCGTACCTGCTCAGGCACTGACGATTCAGACCCTGATCGCCCACGGACTCCTTCTTACCATCGGCATCATTTTGGGTCACTACATTCAGGGAATATGATGAATTTTCGTAAGCGTTCACAATTGTTGAACCGGTGCGGTTGGGTGTGAGGTTTCGGGTTTCAGTCGTCAGGACCGACATGGATGCACGACAGTTTTCGCCATTAATTCCAACCCACGCCAAACCGTGATAGAATTTCCGAGACGCTTTATCGCGTAGGCAGTGGAGAATATGCCAACTAAGCAGATCCACCAGCGGCCGGAGAAAAAAATCCACGAGCTCTCCTCTTTTACGGTAATGATCTCGCGGGGCCTGGGCAAGGTCCGGAGTTTCAGCTTTTCCTCTCGTTCTCTGTTATGGGCTTCCATTATTTTTACCCTTTATATTATTATTTCGGCTGTTGGGATTTACCTCTATTTAGGTGAACTCAGGAAGGAAACGGTTCAGTCCGATCGGGTAAAGCAACTGGCGTATGAAACCCAAGAGACCCGGCGGGCCTTGTATCAGGCCAGACAACGACTGAGGCTTCTGGAAGATACCATCTACAACATGCAGGGAACTGAGCAAAATGAGATTGGAAACCGAAAATCCGAGGTCTCACATCCGGGCCGCGAGGAATCCGTATCCGAGGGAGAGGCCCGGAACAGCTCCGCGGAGGAGTCGTCTTTTGAGCCTCTTGTCACGATCCAAGGACTGACGACGAAAAGGAGCGGTGAGAGATTATCTGTGAATTTCAGGTTGGACAGGATAAAGCCCGACGGAAGCCAGCTCTCCGGGCATCTCTTTATCATTGTCGCCAGCACCGCATCTGACCCGCCACGCTTCTGGACCCGCCCTAGAACGGATCTCAAGGACGGCATCCCTGTCGATTATAAGCGCGGACAGGTCTTCAAGGTGAGGAATTACCGGGCCATTCGGGAAAACCTTATCATTGATTCGGCAGCCATAACCCCCCTGCTATTAAGCATCCTGGCCTACGACGTCACCGGGGAACTCATCCTGGACCAGGCGTTTGCAATTGAAGAGGCGCAGTGATTGGGTTGTGAGTTGTAAGGAAGGCGAAAGGCGTAAGGGACAGAGGCCAGAAAAGGCACACTCAAGCCACGAATAACCACCGGCTGCCTATTAGCCATCGGCTTGTCAGTTTGTCATCCAGTATCCGGCATCCGCCCACTCTGTGCTGGGCCCTTCACCGGGAGACATCATGGCTCTTCAATGTATTCAAGGGTGAGGATATCGTCCCACGGGTCCGCCTTTGTGACCCTTACGGAGATCTCCTGGCCCTGGCGCAGGATAACCCCATTCTTTCGTTTCAGATCCACAATCATGAGGAAGTCCGTCAACGCTACACGGTATTTGGTTTTCAGCTCATCAAGGACCAGTGCCTTCAGCTTTCTGCCGCGGTTCAGGCTCAGGTATTTCAGGACCCAGTAGCGGAGGCGGTTTCGTTTGATCAACCCAAGCTTCTTTATGATGGGCTCGGCAGAGATCCGAATCTCGTCCAGCTTTTTTTCGTCGTAAATCGCCCTGTCTTTTAAAAGGTAGTGATGGATTTGCCTCTGGTTGACGAGGTCCAGGTATCTTCTTATGGGAGAGGTGGCATGAATATAGGCTTCCACCCCTAATCCGCTGTGAGGACCCGGTTCTGTTCGGATATTGAGAGGACTCAATTTTCGGCGTTGCTGGAACACATAATAGAGATACCCCTTTTCATCCAGCGGCAATTTTTCACTGGGACCCGACTGGCTCCTGAAGAGGATTGGAATCCCGCTTTCCATGCAGAATCTGGCTGCAAGCCAGTTATAGAGGATCATGAATTCTGCAACGATGATGCGGGAGGGTGTTTCCTGTTCCACCAGCTCCAGCGAAAGGGCGCCATTTCCGTTGAACCTCACTTCCAGTTCAGGCAGCGAAAGGTTCAAGGCCCCCTGGTCCATCCTGTTCTGGCGCAGGCGCTGGCTGATCCGACGCATTTCTTTGAGCGGTACGTCTTGTTCGATTGCCTTATTGACATCCTCATACATGAGGCGTTTCCTGACCCGGATGACCGTGGGCGCAAACCGGTGGCCCAGCAATGCCCCGGATTTGTCGAAGCGGGCCAGGAGGGAGATGGCGTTTCGGTCGCATCCCTGCCGCAGGCTGAGGATATCGCCGGACAGGTCTTCAGGGAACATCGGTATCTGCCTTCTGGGAAGGTATTGAGACGATGCCCTTTCGGCAGCGGCCATGTCCAGGATGCTGTCTGCAGGAATGGCGGATGCCACATCGGCGATATGAACACCCAAGTGAAGTTCGTCGCCGACCCTCTCCAGGCTGACGGCATCGTCGAAATCCTGGGTCAAAGGCCCGTCGATGGTCAGCACAGGGAGGTCTCTGAGGTCTTCGCGTCCCGCCAGATCGAATTCATGGGCAGTCAGGGAGGCGGATGCTGCCAACTGGTCCCGGCTAAACGCCACCTCAAGGTCGGATCGGAGCAGATCCAGATTCTCGTCTTCTTCCCATTCGCCCAGATTGATAAGCAATGACCGCGCCTGCTGGATGTCTGATATGCCGACGTTGCAAAGCAGCTCCCTGCCGACCTTGAATTCAGGCGCTTCTTTTCCATGGAGCGCCAACTGTATGAGTAACCGGACAATGTCGGATTTGAAGGGAGGGTCGTCCACCCTCCTTCCCTGTTGAATCTCCTTCAACCATTGGCTCCACCGCCTGAGCCTTTCGGCCTTTGCCGCTTCTTCAGCCTCCTGCCTGACAATCTCTTCCACTTTTTCTTCCGAGTTGGGGAGAAACTGCCCGTTTTTCATTTTGAAATAGAGATGGTTTTCAAACAGTGCCCGTATCACGGCCGAGGAATGGTTCCCCGTGACGGTTTCGCCAAAGACCAGTTGGGCAAGGTAGGTGTGGTCAAAGGTCTCCTTTTCATCCCTGATCAGTTCCCAGAGACCCTCCACGTCGATCTGTTCCTTCAGGCGGATTCTCGTTTCCTCTATTTGTCTCAGCCGTTCCAGCAGGTCGCCTCTTGGGAGCGAGATATCCAGCGTCGGATCGGAAATGAGTATGGTCCTCTTGGGCGATAGATTGACCTCGCGGTTGAAAGGCGTCAGCAGGTGCAGCCGGCCGCCTTTGTCCTGGAGGCAGATGGCGCAGACGAACCTGCCTTCATCAATATATTCAACTATTTTTCCCTGAGTCATGTAAAACCGATGATGATGGACGATTGACGAATGTGAGTTGAAGATTGAAAATCCTGAACCGCGAACCCGAAACCGGAGATCCGCAACCTGAGGCGGAAATACCGTATTCCTTTCCGGCATTCGGGTTTACTAACAGGTGGCATGCATTCTGTCAACAGGGCACTGACACATGATCGGCCAATCCGTCATTTTTTGGCGTCAAGATGATTGCGCTTCTGGCAGGCGTGTCCCCGGAGCCGATGATCGGCAGGTGTGAGGTCCTGGATGGTTTCGCTTGAATAGGGAAGGGGACGCAATTATTGCTTGAATGGGAGGCTATTCCGTCGTATGTTCTTATCCGGCATTTTCAGTGGGTTTTATTCGGTGGGGCTTGTGCGTCAGACGCCCGCGATTCGAGGCATTTTTAACTTGTTGGGGGAGCTTGCCATGATGATGCCGGACATTGAACAGAAAATGATACTGGGGACTGTGCGAAAAATTGTCCAGGAGACCGTACGGCCCAGGGCCGCTGAAATTGACGAGAAGGCGGAATTCCCATGGGACACGGTCAGGATATTTGCTGAAAACGGGATTTTGGCGCCCCTCCTTCCCGAGAAATACGGGGGCATCGGGCTTCCATATCTGACCTTTTCCATGATCCTCGAAGAAATCGCCAAGGTCTGTGCGTCGTCGGCCCTCATCCTGATTGCCCAGGCCGACGGCATGCTCCCGATCCTCTGCGCGGGGAGCGAATCCCTGAAACAGCGGGTTCTTCCCCCTCTGGCCAACGGAGGTCTTGCCGCATTCGCCGCCACGGAGCCGGGGGCCGGATCGGATATTCTCTCCATGAATACCCGTGCGGTTCGAAAGGGAGATGCCTATATCATCAATGGTCAGAAATGCTTCATCACGAACGGAAGCATCGCCAATGTCTTAACGGTCTACGCATTCACAGACCGTGAGAAAAGGTCAAGAGGGATCACCGCCTTTGCGGTGGAGAAGGGGGCGCCGGGCTTCTGCTATGGAAAGAATGAAAACAAGATGGGCATGCGCGGCTGCATGAATTCCCAGTTGTTTTTCGAGAACATGGAGATCCCGGCAGAGAACGTCATCGGCGATGAAGGAAAGGGAATCGGTAGTATGATGGCGGCCCTGGATACAAGTAGGCTCTTTTCCGCGTCCCAGGCCGTGGGGGTGGCACAGGGGGCTATGGACGAGGCCGTCGCCTATGCGAGGCAGAGGAGTCAGTTCGGGAGGCCCATCGCTGAAATGCAGGCCATTCAATTCATGATCGCAGATATGGCGGCGGGAACGGATGCGGCACGGCTCCTGACCTACCAGGCGGCCTGTCGCCTGGACAGGAAGGACTGGAAGCTTGGCCCTCAAGCCTGCGCCATGGCCAAATTTTTCGCTTCAGACAATGCCATGAAGGTCACCACCGATGCCGTGCAGGTCATGGGGGGCTACGGGTATATGAAGGACTATCCGGTGGAGCGAATGATGCGCGATGCCAAGCTTATTCAGATCTATACGGGCACGAATCAGATCATGCGGCTTGTCACGGCGAGAGAAATATTCCGGAATTAGCCCGGTCTCCGGGGGCGCGGGAACTGAGTATCCGGAACCGTAATGGGGAAAGGCAAGGGATAATGATGAAGATGCACCTGAATGGGATGGGCCGCAGACAGAGCTGATGACCAACAGCCCAATTAATGGAGATATCTCTCTTATGCTGAATTTTCAAAGGGTGGCTATAGGACATTTCGTGAAAGAACTTGAGAGAAGCTACTCCGAGACCTATGGTTCCATCGAACCTCGCTTCGGAAATGTTATTGCATGGTCAGGCAGACTCGCGCTCGAAAACATCGCCAACTCTGATGCCCTCTACCACAATGTCTCCCATACGATAATGGTGACCCTGGCCGGCCAGGCGATTCTTAAAGGCAAGCAGTTATGCGAAGGAGGCGTCACGCCGGCGGACTGGCTCCACACAATGATGGCCTTTTTGTACCACGACATCGGTTATGTGAAAGGGGTATGCAGAAATGACACCGGCAACCGGTTCGCCACCGGCATTGGGGAAGAGAGGATGGAAATCCCTCCCGGCTCGACCGATGTAGTCCTGACCCCCTACCATGTGGGCCGGAGCAAGCTTTTCGTTCGTGAACGTTTCGGGGGTCAGCTCCTTCAAGGCCTGAATGAAATCATAGACCCGGAGGTGATTGCATCCTATATCGAGATGACCCGTTTCCCAGTGCCAGACAACGACCTATACAAGGATACAAAAGGGTATGGCGGGATTGTGCGGGCGGCCGACTTCATTGGTCAGCTGGGCGATCCGGACTACCTGCGCAAGACGCCGGCCCTGTTCTATGAGTTTGAAGAACTCGGAAATAATGAAAAGCTGGGTTACAAGAGACCGGGAGACCTGCGCGACAGCTATGCCAAATTCTACTGGAATGTGGTGAGTCCCCTTATCCAAGATGCCCTGCGCTACCTCCGTATTACGCAGGAAGGGAAGGAGTGGATCAACAGCCTCTACGCTCACGTGTTCACGGCAGAGCACACCCGGACGGCATAAAGGGAGACGGTTTGAAACCCGCACGGTAAGCCGGTTCTCGCCTTGACACGCCGGGAAAGATCATCTATATTCCCTTTTTGAAGAGAGATTTTCCCTTGGAACATGTTAACCTTTTTCGATAGGGTGAATCGATATGGACACATCTAAGACTCAACTGACCGTGCTTGACCAGATAGCGCATGCCGACAAGGTAAGGAAAAAGATCATTGACGCGGCAAGCGCCCTGTATGTCAAGAAGGGCTTCAATGCCACCTCGATTCAGGAGATTTCCGAAGCAGCAGGGGTCAGCCTGCCGGTCACCTATCATTATGTCAAGCAGAAGTCGGCGATTATGAGGATGATTATGGAAGATGTCTTGAATATCTTCCGTGAGAACCTCCTCAGAATGATCCGCGGGATCGATGATCCCATAGAGAAACTGACCATTGCCGCAAGTCTCTATTTCAAGGTGGTCGACCAGCAGAGGGAGAAGGCCCTCCTGATTTATCAGAAGTCCAACTCTCTTGACAGGGCCTCCAAGGCCCGCATCATGGAATTGGAGGTGGAAGTCAGCAAGATTTTTGGTGAAATGATCCAGGAGGGGATAGATTTTGGCGTTTTCAAAAAGGTGGATGTGGATCTGGCGGCCTATAATATCATCATTGCCGCTCATATGTGGATACTGAAGCATTGGCACTTCAAGAGACGTCTCACCCTCGATAAATATATTGACCTCCAATTGTCAAATATCCTCGGCATGCTCAAAATTTAGAAGATCCTCGGGTCGTAAAGGCCTTTTTCTGTCAATAACAAACCCGGGATGTCGCATCCGAATCAAGGGGTTGGAACGTCGCAAGGTGTCCGGAGATACTCAATGAAGACATATACCGTTCATTTTCTTCCAGCTGACATATCTGTTGAAGTGGAGGAAGACACGACCATTGCCGAGGCGGCTCAACGTGTCGATGTGTTTATCAATAACCTTTGTGGAGGCGAGGGGGTGTGCGGCAGGTGCCGCGTTCAGGTCACACAGGGGCGGGCTGAGGCTGAAGATCATGCAAAGGGCTTTTTTTCTCCGGATGAGATCACGAAGGGATACGTTCTTGCTTGCCAGACCCCGGTCCATGACGACCTGGAGATCGTGATTCCGCCTGAATCGAGGATGGAAGACTCGAAAATCATGATCGGAGGGGCTACAGAGGAAACCGGCAAGACCGAGCTTAAGCCTATCGTCAAAAAGATCTACCTTGAGCTGCCGCCCCCCACCAGCGAGGACAATGTCCCTGATATCGAACGGATATCGAGGGAGTTGCGAAAACAGTTCGGATGGCACGCCTTTGATATCGGTTTGGATTGTCTTCAGAATCTTTCCGACAGGCTGCGGCAGAATGACTGGAAGATTACCGTGACCCTTGCAAGAAAGGGAGATGGCTACCGCATTCTGAAGATCGATCCCCTTGATACATCTCAGGCCAATTACGGCGTGGCTGTTGACGTGGGTACCACCACGGTCGTGGTCCAATTAGTGGATCTGAATACAGGCAGGCTGATCGGCTCCGAAGGGTGTCACAATCAACAGGCGAGTTACGGTGAGGACGTTATATCAAGAGTGATTTTTGCCTGCGGAAAGGGTGGGCTGGAACCGGTTCAGAAGGCGGTGATCAAGAATATCAATCAGCTCATCAGAAAGATGTGCAAAGAGAAAAATGTCCCCATTGATGAAATCAACGCCATTGTAGCCGCCGGGAACACCACCATGAGTCATTTCTTGTTGGGCCTTTCTCCCTGTTCCATTCGCCTGGACCCCTATGTGCCGACGGCCGATGAATTTCCCCTGATCCGTGCCGAAGAAATCGGTATCCAGATCAATGGCCGCGGCATCCTTCAAACGATTCCATGTGTTGCCTCTTATGTGGGGGGCGATATTGTGGCAGGCGTTATGTCGTGCGGCATCCCTGAACACGAGGAGGTGAGGGGTCTGATCGATATCGGCACCAATGGCGAGATCGCCGTCGGCAACAAAGACTGGCTGGTGTGCTGTTCGGCCTCGGCAGGTCCGGCCTTTGAGGGAGGGGGCACCCGGTGCGGCATGCGTGCCATAAAAGGGGCTATTGAGAAGGTCGTCATCTCGGAGGGCGGACTCGAATACCAGACCATCGGCGATGCGAGGCCACGGGGGATCTGCGGATCGGGCCTGATCGACTGCATCTATGAACTTGTCAAGAATGGGATTATTGATCCGGGAGGAAAATTCCATAGAGATCGGAAGGATGAGCGTCTCAGGATTGAGGAAAGCATCCCCGAATATGTCATCGCCTTTCCGGATGAAACCGAATCGGGCGCTGCTGTTGTCATCACAGAGTCGGATATCGACAACCTCATCAAATCAAAAGGCGCTGTTTTTGCCGCCATCAAGTCCCTGACCGACTATATCGGACTCGGATTTGACATGATAGAGACGTTTTATGTGGCCGGCGGGTTTGGCAGTTTCCTGGATATTTCCAAGTCCATTGCCATCGGTCTCCTGCCGGATATTCCAAGAGAAAAAATTAAGTTCATCGGGAACAGCTCGCTGACGGGGGCCCGCATGTCCCTCCTTTCAGAATCGGCCATGGAGACATGCATCAATGTATCGAGGTCGATGACAAATATCGAACTCTCCACTTATCAGCCCTTCACAGAGGAGTATATTGCGGCCCTGTTTTTGCCCCATACCAACCGAAAGCTTTTCCCCTCCGTGGCCTACTGACAGGCGGATTGTGCCGGGCAGTACGACGACGGCCTTAGCGATGCAGCGCGCCATGGGAAGGCTTTCGCACAAAAGGGTTGTCAGGGGACGAGGAGGTACCGCAAGGCCGGGCGGGGCTTCTTTTTTGCTGCTGCAAGCGATACCTCTTGACAATTTCATATGTCTTGAGTATACTACTAAGTTACGTCAGAAACCGAGGTATCCGAGAGGCGGTGCCGCGGAACATTGGATTTAAGTGGTGTCAAGTTTGAAAGGAGGATTATGGTTATGAAGGGAAGCTATTTAAAGGCATTTCTGTTTGTGGCCGGGGCCTTGCTGCTGGTCAGTTGCGCTGCCCCACAGGCTGTTTCAACATTCACCCCTCAGAATCTCAACCCGATGCTCCGGTCGGGGGATTATGTGCAGAAGGTTGACAATTTCGTCGTCATTCTCGACAAATCGGGTTCCATGGGCAAAATTTATAAGGGGGAGGTGGAGCTGGATACTGCCAAAAGATTAGCGGCTCGGATGAATCACACCATTCCGGACCTCAAGATGACGGGGGCGCTCAGGATCTTTGGCAGAACGGCCCTTTTTGACAATCAGCTTACCAAACTCTTCTGGGGCCCCGCGCCCTACGAAAAAGGGGCCCTTGACGATGGCTTGAACAAGATCGGCTTTAGCGTCGGCGACAGTCCGCTGAATGAGGCACTTGATGCCACGGCCCAGGACTTTAAATCGGCCCAGGGCGATATCGCGGTCATTATCTTCACCGATGCCAACAAGGACTACATGGTATATGACGCGGTCAAAAAGTCTGCCGCAAACTTGAAAGCTCAGTACGGGGACAGGCTCTGTATCTATGCGGTGCAGATAGGCGATAATCCCGAAGGCAAGGAACTTCTTGAGCAGGTCGTTCAGGCGGGTCAATGCGGATGCTACGTAACTGGGGATCAGATTGCCTCCAGCGAAGGGATGGCCGATTTTGTGAAAAAGGCCTTTCTGAAAAAGGCCCCGCCGAAACCCGCACCGGTGGTGGCCGTTGAAAAAGTCGTGATTCTGGATTCTGACGGCGACGGCGTACCTGACAATTTAGATAAGTGCCCGGGAACCCCCAAGGGCGCCAGAGTGAATAAGGACGGGTGTTGGGTACTCGAAAATGTGCTGTTTGATTTCGACAAGTACAGCATCAAACCGCAATTCTACCACCTGTTGGACGAAGTGGTCGCGGTATTCGAAAAGAATCCGGGGCTCAAGGTGCGGATCGAGGGGCATACGTGCAATATGGGCCCTGCAGCCTACAATATGGGACTGTCCTTAAGAAGGGCCAATGCCGTGATGGAATATCTGGTCAAAAAGGGTATTGCCAAGGACAGGCTCTTCACCGAGGGATTCGGCCTAACGAGACCGATTGCCTCCAACGATACGAAAGAAGGCCGGGCCTTGAACCGGAGGGTGCAGCTGACGCCGCTTCCATAGCGATGCAGCAGAAAATGCACTGAAGCGTTGCGCGGGATAGGGGTCGGGCCAACCAGGGCCCGGCCCCTATTTCTATTCTGATAACCGTTAACCGGTTCAGAGGTTCAGGGGTTCGGAAAGTTTCTGCCATCATCAGCCCCTCCTTCCGGCCTACCGCCTGACACCCGAAACCTGAAACCGAACAGGTCGAAATGCTGCAAATCGGCGCCCTCAAACTGAAAAACCGGCTGATCATGGCCCCCATGTCGGGGGTCACCAACCTGCCGTTCCGTCGCATTGTAAAGCGCTTGGGTGCGGGTCTCGTCACCACTGAAATGATCAGCGCCATGGGTATCGCCAGACACCAGGAAAAAACCTTCAGATATCTCAGGAGCGATCCGGAGGAACGGCCTCTTTCGGTTCAGATATTCGGGGCGGATCCCCGTGTCATGGCTGAGGCCGGCCGGATGGTTGTGGACGCAGGGGCCGATCTGGTGGACATCAACATGGGCTGCCCTGCACGGAAGGTGGTCAAAACTGGTTCGGGCGGTGCCCTTCTTCGCTCGCCCCAGCGTGTGAGAGATATTGTGTCGGCCGTCCGCGCGGTCTGTCCTGTTCCCCTGACCGTAAAGACTAGGGCCGGATGGTCGCCGGATGAGCCTATTGCATGCGATATTGCCAGGATCGTCGAGGATTGCGGCGCCGATGCCATTACCATTCACCCCAGATTCGTGACCCAGCGGTTTTCAGGAAGCGCGGATTGGGACATCATCTCTCAAGTCAAATCCAAGATCGGGATTCCGGTCATCGGCAATGGCGATATCTGTTCGGCGTCCCGCGCCCATGAGATGATGCAGCAGACCGGATGCGATGGCGTCATGATCGCAAGGGGCGCCCTGGGCAATCCATGGATCTTCAGGGAGATCCTGGACATGGACAGGGGGTTGGCCCCCCGTCTCCCTGAATCGGGGGAACGGATAGAGATTATCCTGGCCCATTTCAGCCTGTTGGTGGATGTCATGGGCGAAGAAAGGGCCGCAAAGGTCATGCGGGGACTCCTGCTCTGGTATACAAAGGGCCTTCCCCGAAGCAGCCGGTTTCGGGCCGCCTTTACAACGATTCGTGATTTGGATACCATGATGGCAGCAATGGAGGCCTATTTCTCCTTATTGACACCCAGGTTAAGCGGTTCCGGGACTCCCATATCGATGACGGATCCCGTGGCATACGCAACCTTTGCAAAGGGACAAGGCCGGACATGAAAGTGATACTGGCAAAGACTGCAGGATTCTGCATGGGCGTCCGTCGTGCCATGGAGATCGTCATGGCGGAGGCCAACAAGAAGGAGGGCCCCCTCTTTACCTTCGGACCCCTGATCCACAATCAGCAGGTCCTGAATATACTGGAAGCAAAAGGGGTCAAGGCAACCGATGACGTCAGGGAACTGACATCTGGACGGATCATCATAAGGGCCCATGGCATTCCGCCGCGAAAACGCGAGTTGCTTGAAGGGACCGGGCTCAAGGTGATCGATGCCACATGCCCAAAGGTCACCCGGGTGCAGCAGATCATCCGTCATTATTCCAATAAGGGTCACTCGGCGATCATCGTGGGCGACCCGAACCACGCCGAGGTGATCGGTCTGATGGGTTACAGCAAAAGCCCGGCCCACGTGATCCAGGATGAGGCGGACGTGGCCGGCCTTCCCCCGGTCGACCGGCCTTTTGTGGTTGCCCAGACCACTCAGAACCAAGAGAAGTTTAACGAGATCGTTGATGTCTTGAAAAGGAGATTTCCCGATCTCCTGATATTTGATACTATCTGTGATGCAACACAGGAGAGGCAGCAGGAGGTGAGGACCTTTAAAGGTCAGGTGGATGCCGTCGTGGTTGTCGGCGGATATCACAGTGCCAATACCCAGCGACTCGCCCGGATATCCGAGGAGGAATCCCTCCCCACCTTTCATGTGGAAACCGAGCAAGACCTGGATAAGGACAAACTCTCCAGGATGAGTGTCGTCGGCCTGACCGCGGGGGCATCCACCCCCCACTGGATGATAAGGAATGTATTGCAGGAAATCGAGGCGATCCGTGACCGTCAAGAGACCTTCCTGACCCGCTGGCTGAAACAGGTCTTCAGATTTATGGTGTTGAGCAATCTCCTTGTAGCGTCGGGTGCCTTTTCTTTAGCCTATGCCGCCGCCGTCATGGAAGGAAGAGACCCTGTTTCACCCTTCCCCGTTTTGGCATTTCTCTATATCTTCGCCATGCATGTGTTCAATCGCTTTCTGGACAAGGGGGCCAGCGCCTATAATGAACCGGATAGGACGGCCTTTCTGAAAACGCACAAGGCCCTCCTGAATATAACCGGCATCACCGCCCTGGCCATGGCATTGGCGCTTTCTTACAGGGTCGGCGTGATCACCTTCCTGGCCCTGACCGGGCTCAGCGCCCTGGGCATTGTTTACAGCGTCCCGCTGATTCCGGAGCGGATCCGCGACAGGTATCGCTACAGCAAGATCAAGGACATCCCGGGATCCAGGAGCCTCTCCGAGGCCCTTGCATGGGTAGCGGTGATCAGCCTGCTGCCGGTGTTGGAAACCAGAGGGGTGGACGTGCCCGCCGCCGTCATGACGGGGCTGGTCGTATTCACATGGAGTTATGCCAGGGCCATTTTTTTCAGCCTCTTGCAGGTGCAGGGGGATCTCATGGTGGGCACGGAAACACTGCCGATTATCTTGGGTGAAAGACGAACCCTGGTGCTTCTCAGGATCGTTTTTCTGATAACTGCCTTCGTCCTCCTTGTCAGTCCGGCCCTCGGCATTGCCGGCATGTTCTGCTATATCATCCTCATTCCCCTTTTTACCCTGTGGCTTTCGCTCATGGCCTATGAAAGGCAGTGGCTTTGTCCCGGGATCACCCTTGAGGCGCTCGTCGAGACCAACTTTTTGCTTACCGGGCTCCTGGCGCTGGTCTGGCAGAACTGGCGATGACGGCGGTGAGTGTGATCATCCCCACGTTCAACAGGGCCATGAAGACGGCCCGGGCGGTCGCATCCGTCCTCTACCAGACGTATATGGATTATGAAATCATCGTGGTGGATGACGGATCACGCGACCATACGGAAGATCTCCTGAGCCAATTCGGCCGGAGGCTCCGCTATATCGCCCTGCCTTCTAACCGAGGTGTCTCTGTCGCCAGGAACAGGGGGATCAGGGAATCCCAAGCCCCGTGGATCGCTTTTCTCGATTCGGATGACTACTGGCTGCCTCAAAAACTGGAGGTGCAGATGGCTTTTTTCAGAAGCCGTCCCGAGACCCTCATCTGCCAGACCCAGGAGATTTGGATCAGAAACGGACGGTATGCCAATCCCAGAAAGCGTCATCTGAAACCGTCGGGGGATGTGTTTGAACCATCGCTGAGGCTCTGTCTTGTCAGTCCGTCGGCCGTGATGCTCAGACGCTCCCTTATGGAGGAAGTGGGGTTTTTTGATGAAGACCTCCCTGTATGCGAAGACTATGATCTCTGGCTCAGGATTGCCTGCCGCCATCCGATCTACCTGATCGAGGATCGACTGACCATCAAAGAGGGGGGACATCCTGATCAACTCTCCTCTCGCTACAGGGGGATGGATCGGTTCAGAATAAGAGCCCTCCTGAAGCTTCTGGAGGGTGAGCGCCTCAACAGGAAACAGCGGCAGGCGGTTATGGAAGAACTCTCTTTGAAGTGTCGTATCTATGGGAAGGGCTGCATCAAGCGGGGGAAACACGACGAGGGAGATGCCTATCTCAAGCTCGCGCGAAAGGCGTGAGGCACAAGGTGCAAGGTACAAGGCGTGGGGCGCGAGGGGGTGGGCAGGTTGGGCTCTTAAGCTGTTGAGATGCAACGACAGCCATCCGCTTATCAGCTTGCGAGCGTATCAGCCAGTATCCGGTAACCAGTCCCGCTGAAGACGGGATTTCCGCGTCGCCACAATAAATAACGAGGAACCGAACCGGTAACAAGCATGGACTTAAACTACCTGGCCGTCGCCGGGGCCTGCGCGTGGGCGATCCTATTCCTCCTGCCGTGGCGCCCGTGGGCCACGTCAGAGGCCTTGGACGCCCCGGCGGATCTGAACGGGGAGGACCTGAGCGATATAACGGTCCTCATACCTGCCAGGAATGAGGCCGGTGTCATCAAGGCAACACTGGCAGGGGTCAATGCCCAGGATGTGCATATCCCCGTTATTCTGGTGGATGACCGGTCCACGGACGGGACCGCGGTTGCCGCTGAATCCGCCGGCATGAAAGACCTCCGCATCATTGCGGGTGAACGCCCTCCTGAGGGTTGGAGCGGCAAACTCTGGGCCCTCCAACAGGGATTCCGGCATGTTCATACCAACTTGCTCCTCCTGTTGGATGCAGATATAAGGCTCGATCCGGGGATCCTTTGGGCCCTGCGAAGGAAGATGGAGGAAGGTGACCTCCAGCTGGTGTCCCTGATGGCGGCCCTGCGCATGGTCGGATTCTGGGAGAGATTGTTGATGCCGGCCTTTATCTATTTCTTTAAGATGCTCTATCCGTTCCGTCTTTCCAATTCCAGGTTCCCATGGGTGGCCGCGGCCGCTGGGGGATGCATCCTCCTCAGGACGGTGGCTTTGAGAGGGTCAGGCGGTTTCGGGGCCGTGCGGAATGAATTGATCGATGACTGCGCCCTGGCAAAACAGATCAAAGGCGCCGGCGGCAGGACGTGGATCGGGCTTTCCCATTCGGTGGTGAGCCTGAGGGCCTATGAGGACATCAAGGACGTCTGGGATATGGTGGCGAGGACTGCATTTCATCAGCTTCGCTTTTCAACGCTTCTCCTCTTATTGTGCACTGTCATGATAATCATCGTATTCTGGCTTCCGGTCGCAGGTGTGTTTCTTCCATCGATACTGTCGAAGGGTATTTCCGGTTGCGCCCTGGCCGCCATGGTCCTGACCTATCTGCCGACGTTGAGGTTTTACAACCTGTCATTCGGGTGGGCGCTCCTCCTTCCGGTCATCGCGACGTTCTATCTCAGCATGACCTGGACATCGGCCATCCGTTTTTGGCAAGGGAAAGGGCTGGAATGGAAGGGCCGATCCTACGGTGCGAGACAGGGTTGAACAGAGGGGATTGAGGAATTTAGAGTCTTTGTCTGTAACTTCTCTGCAACGTGCGAAGAAGTTTGCCCGTGGGGGTCTCTGCTCAAGAGCTGCAAAAACCGAATACAGCTCCTGGGGACGGCAGCAGGGCTTTACAATACAGTCTGTTCCAGCCCCAAGTACAGCCTTTCATGGGACGGGATGTCCTTGCTGCCTTTCCGTAAACATTATTCGGAGCCCGGGGGCGGCCGCCGAACGATACGACCGCATTTTGTTGCAGCTCTTGAGCAGAGACCCCCACGGGCGTCCAGAACGCTTCCGGGACTTGGGTGAAACCTTTTGGTTGCGGCTGTTAGGCCGCCTTGGGAATTTAGGGATTTGGGGGTTCACGCGGGTCATCCGGGGATGGCCTCCTGGATAATAGCGAACAGTGGTGAGCTCCGTGTGCGGAGTTGAAAAAGGGGTTCTCAAATGAAAACAGGCGCCGTGATTCTGGCCGCCGGGAGGGGAAGCCGCATGAAGGGATATGCCGGCAACAAGACCCTCCTTCCCCTGGTCCCTGGAAAAAGCCCTTATCAAGGTGACATCCCTATACTTTGTTACATGTTGATGCATCTCCCTTCGGGTCCCAGGGCCGTTGTTGTAAACCACGCAAAAGAGGACGTGATAGCAGCCACCAAGGAGCTTGGCGTGACCTATTGGGAGCAGCCGGAACTCAACGGGACCGGTGGGGCCTTGCTCGCGGCCATGGATTTTGTGAAGGCTGAAACCTCTGGTTGTTTCATCATCACGATGGGGGATGTCCCCTTTGTCAGGACTTCCACCTATATGCGGATGATTGAATGCTTGGAAGGTCATAGCCTGGTTGTTCTTGGTTTCAGACCGGGATCACGGAAACAATACGGTGTACTTGAGATAGCGGGCGATCAGGTGATTCGGATCATCGAATGGAAATACTGGCACACCTTTCCTCAAGAACGGAAGGAGTCGCTCCGCATCTGCAATTCAGGGATCTATGTGGTTAGAAGAGAGGTTTTGCTTCGTTACCTGCCTGTCCTTGCCTCAAGACCTCACGTGGTGCGAAAGGAAGTGGAGGGGAGGCTGAAAAATGTCAAGGAGTATTTTATCACAGATCTTGTTGAATATATGCATGAGGACGGTCTTTCCACCGGGTACATTGTTGCGGAAGATGAGGAAGAGGTGATGGGCGTAGACGATTTTGACGCACTCGATCGGGCACAGCAAATCTACGGGTCAACCGTTTTGGATCGGTGAACCCGAGCACTTGTTCTTCAAGCCCATTTCCCTGTCCGTTCACGGTCTATTCACAGCTCCTAAGCTCCAGGAGACGAACTGACCGCCTCCACTGCAAATTCACTCAGGGTATCGGGCAGATTGTCAAATACGATCATGAAGGGAATGCTTGAGCCTGACGGAACGTTGAAGTTTTGTCTGGCCATGCCGTCCCGGTTTTGCATGGCCTTCAGAATCTCCTCGGCAGACAGGGTTTTCAGCTCCTCCTCTGTAAATGTGTTCCCGGCGTAAGCGTCCCTGCTCTCAATCACTTTCCCCTTGTTGTCAAGGATGCTGCCTTTGATCAGGATGTGACTCCTGGGCTTCGGGTACTGGCTGTGCACCGTCCCGCGAATTACAAAAAATTGTCCACTTTTGTGCGAATCGACAAAAGAACCCGCAACCGATTCAAGCTGAAGAAGACGGACCCCGGAGTCAGCCGGTTTTTCTTTTTCAGGCGTCTTCAAAAAGGAGAGGTAAGGCTGAAACGACTCAAAAGAGAGGTAGGGCTGAATCAACTCCGGCTTCCAATAGGTCATTGCAGCGGCCCCACCCAGAATCATCAGGAGAATCGCCAGAAGAACAGTACGCAATCCCCCTTTGGAGGGCTTCTTTTTGAAGGCCGTTTTTCCTATGGGCTCAATGCCTTCGTTATACGGGACGCTTTCCGCTCCCATCTTTTCTAAATCAGGAACCGGTTCGGAAAGCATATCTCCGTAGACACTCTCAAGGTCCGCCTCGAAGGCTTTATCTTTTCCTGCAAGGCCACGGGGTTCTTCTTCATCACCGATCAGAATCAGTTGATCGACGGTCTCCGTCTCAGCCTGTGTCGATGGGACAGGGACGTCTTCGACACTATCCTTCTCCCCGTGCACGGACGGGTATGCCATGAAGATGTCTCCGCAGCGCGAGCACCTAACCTTGGATCCGCCTTTTTTTAAGCGTGTCTCCTCAAGATTGAATATGGTGTGGCACTTTTCACATTGGATGAGCATGATTTCCTCCTGCAAAATCCATATCGTCCAATCAAAGGTTGGCTGGTATAGGTCGCCCCGAACCGGCGAATGTCCGACTACTCCTTGAGGACGCAAATCTCGGGCAAATTGCGGTATTCTTCATTGCAATCAAGCCCATAACCTACGAGAAAGCCTTCCTTGACCTGAAATCCGCAATAATCCACCGAAACAGCCTGCTCTCTCCTCTCGGATTTGTCAATGAGGGCGCAGATTTTGAGGGACGCAGCCCCCCGGCCTTCCAGCAGCCCTTTGACGTAGGCCAGGGTCAACCCGCTGTCCACGATATCTTCAATCAGGATGACAGGCCTTCCCAGAATGGGCAACTCCATATCCTTGGTCACCCTGACCATCCCGCTGGACTTCCTTTCTGATCCATAACTGGCCGCCCGCATAAAATCCATCTGGACGGGGATGCGGATGGCCCTCATGAGGTCGGCCATAAAGATGATAGACCCTTTCAGGATCCCGACCAGGATAGGTTCCGTCCCCTGGTAATCGTTCGATATCTGGTCAGCGATTTCCCTGACCCGCCTTTGGATGTCCGCTTCCGGTATTAGAACCTCTCTTTTCAATACGCTCACCTCGCGTTTCCACCGGATGCCCGATTCGCAATGGATCGCAGAAAAATTCCTTTTCGATTCCGCTTTCCCTATATATATTTAAATAACCGGTTGTTGTCAAATGTCTGGAATCAAAGGATGGCGCGGATCCATCATTTTTTCTTTCCGGGTCTCCCGTCTGATGGGCCGAAGGGGGTCTATTCGTCCAGGAAGGGCAACCGCTCTCTTTTTCTGTAGGCAAGGGCCTGACACGAGGCGATAAGGGTATGGTTTTCGTCGGTCACTCTTATCTCATAGGCGCCCGTTTTGTTGGAGCGATGGATCTCCCTGGATTCTGCCCGGAGTATTTGTCCGGGTTCGGCCGGATGATGGAAAACCACATTCACATCAAGGGCTACGGCCACCCTTCCGTGGGAATTACAGGAGGCCTGAAACGCCTCATCCATGAGGGAAAAAATAGCCCCTCCATGCACCATACCAAAGATATTGGCGTCGTCTTCCATGGGAACCATCTCAACGACGGCGCACCCTTCGGAAACCTCCACCAGTTTCAGCCCCAGCTTGCGGGCATAGCCTTCTGACTGCACACGTTCGGCAATTGCGGAAAAAACCTTCTGACCCATTGTAAACTCCCTGTGTCCCCGTTACAGGCCTCCCTTCGGTTAAATATGGATCTGGAATAATGGAATAGTCACGCCTTGGCGTGACCAATTGGGGCACAGACCCTAAGTTTGAACAGATAACCCCACGGTTGGTGCAAAAGGAAAAAAGACCGTAAACGTCGTCCATCCGGATTCATAGCAGTCACTTGTCTTTGTGCAGAAACGGCATTTCGAAATTACACCCGGGCAAATGTCTTTATCCGTCGGTATATACCGGCATCTAACTGACGTCATGTCGATCTTGAAATGATAACGCTCCGAAAAGATCTTCATGCGCAACAGGTCCGCGCCCTTGCCGCCCGCATTGAAGTCAAACTCCCGCTTTGTTGAATAGTCCATGGTCTCCTGGGTTACAAAAAAGCCTTCAAAAATGCGTCTCTTGTTTTCGAGGGTAATCCCTACTCCATAATCCCGCACCAGAAGCTCCACGCCAATCCCCTTTTCCCTGCAGGTGATCTCGATTTTCCCTTCGTCCGGCGTGTTCTCGATGGCGTTTTTGACAAGACCGATAACCAATTTTCTGAGGGGGGCATCCGGGATGACAATGGGCCGGGTGGTTTGGAGATGGGTGTTCAACTGGAGGTTTCGATGACTGAAACGCGTCCGTATCGCTGCAAGCGTTTCTGCAACGAATGGAACCAGAAAGATTTCTCTGTAGAGATCCTCTTTCGGACGGAAGATCGCATCAATCCGTTTCCTGATTTTTTCCACAACGGGTCCTTCTCCCACCTCGTCGGCCACAAGGGCCTCCAACTCATCAGAACACTCATCCAACAGCAGCGTGAGGAGATGATGCGCGTCATAATGGCTATTGCGGATAATGTCTTCCACCTGATACTGGATATCCAGTATACGGCCAAGATTGCGCTGAGCGCGATCAATGGTGGGTCGATAGGCCTCCGGCGGGAGACAGTCCAGCTTCTTTTCCAGAATGTTCAGGGATGCGCTGAGAACCGCCAGAGGGGTCCTCAATTCATGGGAAAGATGATTAATGACTTTTCCTTTAGCCCTGTTAAGGCTGGTGACCTCGTTGTATGCCTCCTTTATCTCCTTCGAGACTCGCGCATTTTCAATAGAAAGGGCCACAGTCCCGGATATCATATTCAACAGTTCAACGTCTGTATCGTCAAAATCCCCGCGCTTCTTGTTCATGGCGCACAAGACCCCGATGATGCGGTCGCCGGTTCTCAAGGGGACGTCCAACAGGCTCTTTGTGGTGAACCCGGCCTGTATGTCTACGACCGCATAAAAATCAGAATCTTTGGATGTATCCTTTACGATGATCGGCTGACCTGTGCGTATGACCTTTCCAGAGATGCCCCTGTGAGCAGGGAATCGAACCTCTTTGAGGAGCTGTTCCGCGGCCTGATTGTCATGGACGGCCGATTTGAAATAGAGTTCGTTTGTTTCTTCATCCAGGAGGATAACCAGAGCTCCTTCAGCATCTGTAAGGGTTTTGATCTTTCCCCCGATATAGTCCAGCAGGTCATCCAGGTCAGGGTATTTGGGAAGAGACAAACTGGTTTGCAACAGTGCTTCGTTGTTTCTCCTGATTCTCTTTTCCTGTGTGATATCCCGTAGGAGAACCAGTTCTCCTGAAGGCTCGTCTTCATCCTCAGAAAAGACAGCGGCCCTGAAGATTACATCCAGGATCCGGCCGTCCCTTGTGAGCCTCTGCGTCTCCTGCCGGAGAATGACCTTCTCCTGAAACAGCTTCCTGATATCCTCACTGGTTTGCTGTTCAAGACCGTGAGGGATATAAGGGATCTTCTTTCCTTTGAGTTCTTTGAGGGTCCACCCAAAAACCTGCGTAAATGCTGGGTTAAGATATGACACGCGGCCGTCGAGAGAAAATACAACTATCGGATGCGGAACAAAGTCGAGGAGTATCTTGTAGCGTTTTTCGGATTCCTGAAGTGCTTTCTGGATCTTAAACCTGTCGGTGACATCGCGCCCGATCCCCCGGAAACCGATGATCTGCCCATTGGCGTCTACAATCTGATTTGCGGAGAGTTCAACAATTCTCTGGTTGCCTTTTTTGTCGATGAATTCCCAGGTGAGGTTTGATACAGCCTGGCCGGTCTGATAAAGATTTCTAAAGGTTTCAAACGCTATATTTGAATACTCATCGCTCATAAACTTTGAGAAATTCTGGAACTGGATTTCTTCTTTCGTGTACCCGAAGACCTTGCAGAGAGAATTATTGAAATAAAGGAAATTGCCATGGATATCTACCTCATAGACCCCATCTTCAATGTTCTCTATAAAGGCCTGATACCGCTCGCTTGCCACCTTATCACAGGCCAACAAGAGATTTTCCGGCATGGCCTTATCGGATGCAACCGCCGTGTTCCTCTCTCTGGTTTCTGCCGAGGCAGCCTCATCCTTTACAGGGGCAGGCTCTTTTCCCAAAATCGCATCTCCGGGCATGTGTCGAACATTTTCCATAAGGTTTCAAAGGGTTATTTTATATAGCATTGCAAAGGGATTGTCATCATAATTTTTGTCCGGGGGCGATACGGATTCCGGTATGTATATTCTGAGAGTCTATCTCTCACAACCCGTAGCCCTAAAAACGTTGAGGTCCATATGAAGGGGATGGCCAGAGGGAATTCGGATGTGCAGGGGCATGAACACGAACCCCCTTGAATCGTTTGTGCCGATATTCTATAATAGATCTCAACGAAGGCTTATTGACGATGGGGCGTGTCGATCCGGCGCGATGAACATGTGCAAGGCCCTACGGGCTTTTCTTGCCAAGCCGGAACCGTGTAGGACATGCAATCCATATCGAAAAGAAACTGAGGACCTGAGAAATGCCTAAATCAGGAAAAATCCCAAAAGCGACCATTACCAGACTCTCTATCTACTACAGACAGCTCGAACTCCTGGAATTTGACGGATACCGAGTGGTATCTTCGGAAAAATTGGCATGGCTGTGTCAGGTCAACTCGGCACAAGTCAGGAAAGACCTCGGATATTTCGGGGAGTTCGGCATCCGGGGCGTCGGTTATGATGTGATAGATCTTCAGTCCCATATCAAAGAGATTTTAGCCATCAACCGTAACTGGAATCTGGGGATTGTCGGAATCGGGAAACTGGGATCTGCCCTCATCCAACACCACAATTTCTCCGCAAGAGGCTTCAAGTGCGTGGCCGCTTTTGACAACGCTCCGGACAAGATCGGAAAGAGGCTTCCCTCGGGTCTTAAGGTCAGAAGCATCGAGGAATTGAGAGAGGCCGTCGTGGAACTGGATGTTGAGATCGGCGTCATTACGACGCCTGCCTCTGCAGCCCAGAGAGTAGCGGACTTTTTTTTGGACGCCAATGTGAACGCCATCCTCAATTTTTCCCCTACGAGGATCACTGTTCCTGGATGCTGTTTGGTCGAAAACATCGATTTTACGGTAATGTTAGACGTGCTTGTCTACAAGTTTCATCATGAGGCAAGGGGGGTTGCACGCGGATAGGGGCATGGGGGAATTGCCGTCGATTATCATCCCCTTTGACGCAATTGGACCATATGGCAGAAAACAAAGGCAACATCGTTGAAATTTTCACAGACGGGGCGTGCAGTGGAAACCCCGGACCAGGGGGTTACGGTGCCCTGCTCAGATATGGGGATGTCACCAAAGAGATTTCCGGATGCGCTTTAAACACCACCAATAACCGGATGGAAATGATGGCCGTTATAGAGGCCCTCCGACAAGTCAAGAGACCCTGCAGAATCACACTATGTACCGATTCAACATATGTGATGCGGGGTATGACAGAGTGGGTATCCGGATGGATCAGGCGAAACTGGGTCAATTCTCAGAAAAAACCCGTTGTTAACAGAGATCTGTGGGAGAAGATGTTGGACTTGAGCAAGCCACACCAGATCCAATGGAAGTGGGTGCGGGGACACAAGGGGCATCCGGAAAATGAGCGCTGTGACAGGCTGGCGAGAAATGCATTGAAAAAATGCAAAAACACTTCCGATCACGCCGAGAAGTGACGCCTGACAGCATCAGAACTCTATAAAAGTCAATTTGTTGCAAGGAGGCGCCCATGAAATGTCCGAAGTGCAGTTTTATAAGCTTTGATTATAACCAGGTCTGCCCGAAATGTGGTCATGACCTCTCTCTCGAGCGGGACCTGATGAATTTTCCATCCTACAAGCCTGAACCTCTTTCCCTTCTGGGCGTATTGACCGGGGATGGCGAGGTTCCAGAGATGGGCGCACCTATGGGGTCATCCGAGGCATCGGGAATGCACGGGGCCGACACTCAGGAATTGCTGATTTCTCTCGACAGCCTTTCCGACGAGGATCAGGAACCGATCCAGCCTGGGCCGGAACCTTCATCGACAGCGCGTGAAACGGAGATTGAAAAGGGAGCAGAGGCGGCAGATGAAGAATTTGCCATTTCATTGGATGATCTTTCCGATGAGGGAACTGAAATCGCATTCTTTGATCCCGAAACAGAAGCCACAGCGCTTGAAGGTGAAACGGCAGACGAGGTTTTCTTTGAGACCGAGATGTCCCTTTCTGAAGATGCGGGACCAAAAAAGGAGGGTTTCTGGGAAAGGGAGGCCTTGGATATAGGAGCGGTCGAAATGCAACTGGATGACGCCTCCAAGAAAGAAGGTGTCGCCTCGAACAAAGGAGATGCCCCTGGTGGAGGGAAAGAAGCCGAGCCGGATCTGTTTGAACTGGAGCTTGAACCTCTTGAGCTGGATATGGAGATTGAAGAATCCGACAAAAAGACATCTTAGCTTGAAATTGGTCTTGACCTTACAGTAATCTTTTGCTATGTTTCCTTCTTGAGTTTTTGCCGAGATAGCTCAGTCGGTAGAGCAGGGGACTGAAAATCCCCGTGTCCCTGGTTCAATTCCTGGTCTCGGCACCATTAAAATCAAGGGGTTACGTCAATATGACGATAACCCCTTTTTCTTGGAACCCCCGGTTTTGGTCATTTCTTGGTCATTTTTTCCATTAGTGAGGCAGGAATGACCTTCCCTATAATCTTGCTCTCCGCATATGTTTTTCATTTTTATACTCTTAAGAAAAAAGCCACAAAAGCCACAGAAGCCCCTCGGATGTCACGTTTTTTAAAAACCTATTCTTTAGGATAAAAGTAACAAAAGCCACAGAAGCCCCTCCCCACCAAAAAAGGCCGGTCCCCATATCCGAGAACCGGCCTTTCTCTTTTCCATGGCAGGCCCTGCCGATCTATGGCGCCCTCACCCAGGGCCCGCGCTTTCGGTTCGTCAACCCATCCTGAACCAGCCAACGCATGATTTTGGTCACGAAACGGATTTCGTTACCAAAGGGAGAAAAAGCGGCCCTCTCAGATCCCCCAGGATTGACATTCACCCCTCGCCCTTGCCAACAAGACCCTTGACCACCGTCAACCGTCCCCGCCTGGCCTTGATGCGCAGGTATTCGAGGCGATTGAGGGCCGTGTCGAGAATGTTCAAGGTTGACTGGATCTCTGATATGGCCTCACGGGTTTCTTTGATCGTCTCTTGGGCTTGCGGGTCTTTCTCCCAAACGGCCCGTAGCTCTTCGATGTATTGCAAGGACACCGCCTCCAAATCCTTCGATATCCGCCGAAACCGGCCTATGGCCTCAATCGTCATATCGTCTCCGAAAAACCAACCCACTGAGAAGACCCAGAATCGACGTTCTCCGCCAGGCCCTTGTCCTACCCTTCTTTGTTTCCCAGGAATTCAGTGAGCAGGGCCATGCTCTTATCGTAATGGGTCTGTGAGATGTCCCCGCGTTCCACAAATTCATTCAAGATCCTTTCGAGTTTTGAGACTTCCCTGTCGAGTTTCACCCTCTCTGCCTGAACATACCGAAAGGCCATGATCGACATTTCAGGGATCAACCATTGATTCCGAAACCGTTCGCCGTACAGATGCCCCGCCTTGAGAAGTCTCTTGACCTTCACCGGTTCCAATCCCAGGGATTCCCCGGCTTCCTCCGTGCTACATAGCTTGATCCCGAACAACTGATGTGCCATAATTTGACCCTCCAAAGCCTGAATTGACGGGGAAATGTAGGTGGAACAAGAGGCCTATTTTAAGGCTTAAAGTGTCACAACCTGAAACATCTATTTTGCCATCAACACCCATGGAAATCGATATAACCTGTTGAATTTTAAAGCGATAACGGATTGAGTTGGCATAACTTATCGAAATATAACTACATTTTTGTAAAAAATCTACCGATTTTTTATGCCACCATTTTTCGGGAAAAAGTGGAACAAACGAAAACCTCCATTGTACATACCCTAAAAGAGGTCACGGTCTCAAGCTGATATCTCTTGATCTGTCCTGAAATCCATTCCCTTTTATCCCTCTTCCCTCCGCCGAAAGAACTCGGCCCGTGCCTCCGCCATGGATTTAGCCTCTGCTTCAGAGATAATGGAAGAGTCTGACCGGATTCTGAAAGCGCTGTCTGAATCATCGATACGCAACCAGGTGGACCTGTCGCTCCCGCCCATGGAGAACGTCTCCCAAGAATCCTTATCGAAAGCGAACGGCTTGTCTTCATATTCCAAAAATTCGATTGTCATGTCATTCCTCCTGGAAGGGCCGGGAATGGAAGCTCCTCTCCCGGCGCATATTTTGGAATGCTCTTTAAGCTAAACAGCTCACACGATAGGGCACTGCCTTTAGCGTCTTCTAATCGAAAGCCTCTTATTACAATCGACGACCGATGATACTTTTTCAAGGAAAAACTTTCAATTCTGTTTACCGGCGCGTTACCCAGCTCTCTACCTTGCCGCGCTGTTTCATCCCACAACCCCCTATTCTAATTCGCGGACATGCGCGAGATGCTGCCGATATGGCCTCCTCTTGAAAAACTGATATTATTTGACGCCCACCTTGGGTACGCAACCTCATCTGAATCAAGGAATCTCTTCCTGATAAATTGACAGGGGGGCCTTCCATTCCATCGGGTGGTTCCATATGCAGATGCCCTCACGACATGGGAGCAAACAATCTCTTGATATCCCTCCTCGATATTTGTTATTAGGCCTTTAGAGTCTGACAGGATATTTCCGCTTCTGATGCCTTCTCCCCGAGGGGATAACTAAGAGACGGGAAAGGCGTGATAGGCGGCGCGTTATTGGCTGATGACGCTGGGAAATCAAAATAGCCTGTCAGCCTCTTCTCGTTTCACATTCCGGTCAACACATCCTTCTGTTCGTCTGCCTCGGCCCCACTCCCTCCGCTCCCCAAGAAAACCCTTGCATTTTGAAAAACCCCCATGTTAGATTTTCCCCAAATCAGTCCAATTAACCCCAACAAGAGGCTTGCCGTGAAAAAAATGGAAGACCCCATTTCTCACAAAAGAGATATGGGGTTTTGTTTTGCCTGAAATGGCTGCCCATACTGACAAAAGGAACTCATCTAAAGGAACTCATCTAATTGAGGCGTTAGAAGCTCTAAGCGGCCAACTGCTATTCACTCTCAAGAAGAGTGTCCAGGTTATAACGCCCTTCAAGGAACTGGCTGCTGATCCTGGTGGTTGGGCAGGAGATGGTTGATCTGTTTGAGACCACAGTAAATCAAGGGGAGAAGGGCCGTGGCTTTGTGCAATGAGAAGGCCAGAAATAACACAATGCAACATAACCAGACTCACAACATAGTAAGGCATATCTCAATATGCGGCATGGTCCTATGGCAGATGTCACGCTTTGGATGGTGCTGAATCTGTGGGTTATCCAGATGGTAGCTGTTTTAAACCAAGAAGCTTTAAAGGCCTTGTCAGAACTCTACAAATCGCTTATATCGATTAGAAGAAACCATCGACGCAATTCCGGTAAATGCTTTGAGACTGCCCCATGAGAAGATATCCCTGGATGCGTTGGCAGCCCGGGTGTTTGATTTGAAGCTCATGGGGTCAGGATCGGGGAGCCTCTCTCGTGGAGTCGCCAACGCGAAATTATCGAAACGCGACGAGTCATGTCCTGGTTGTCGGTGAAAGAACCGGGATATTCGGGGGCCAAATTGGCCCGCTGTCTGGGGGTCACGGACTCCTGTGTTACCCGTGCGGGTTTCAGTGTGGAAGGCTCTGATAAAGCCTGATAGAGATAGGTATCTTTAATCTCTACGAACGTTCTGAACGAGCCTCCCCTCAAGGTTCTTCAAACTTCGTTTTAAACGGGTAAATAATATGATGACTCAAATCTTGAATGACCAAGAACGCAGAAAGCTGGATCGCCGAATTTCAGAAGCAGAAAAGGTCACGGGCGCTCAGATTGTGCTGGCGGTTGTCAAGCGATCTGACTCATACCCGGAAATTCCCTGGAAGGCCTTTGCCATGGGGGTGTCTGTTGCGGGGCTTGTGGTCTTTTTGCTGGATGTGCTTTTCTCGACCTGGATACTCCGGACAACTTTAGTGATAACTGCCATATCGGCCACATTTTTGGTGGGTGGTTTGTTTGCCCTTCTGACCGTTGGTATTACAGGATTGGCGCGGCTCTTCCTTACAGAGAATCGTTCGCAAGAGGAAGTTCGTCAATACGCCGAATCTGTTTTTCTTGACCGGGGATTATTTGCCACACGCCAAAGGACGGGCATCCTTGTTCTCATAAGCATGTTTGAACGGCAGGTGATCATCCTTCCCGATACAGGGCTTCAGGAGTTCCTGAGCCGAGAAACCATTGAGGAAATCATATCAGGTATGGCGCCCATCCTTGCATCCGGGGATGTGGCACGCGCCCTGGAGGAAGGGCTGAAGGGTCTTGAAAAAATTCTTGCAGGAAAAATTGAGGACGGTTCACCCCCAAACGAACTCGCGAATGACATCATTGAGGAGAAGGGAGTATGAGAAAAGCACTCTTCTTAAATCTAGTGATTGTCCCTTTATTAATGGCAGCTATTGCCATGGGAATGGATATTCCCTATCTCACGGGTCGGGTGACGGATAACGCCAAACTTCTGTCACCGGATGTGCGCGGGGCCATTACCGAAATGCTCAAGGCCCATGAAGAGAGGACCACCAACCAGATTGCCGTACTCACTGTAGAATCGATCGAGGGGGAAAACATAGAAGAGTATGCCGCTGCTGTCTTCCAAGAATGGAGACTCGGTCAAAAAGGAAAGGATAATGGAATCTTGGTCATTGTGGCTCCAAATGAAAGGCGCATGCGAATCGAGGTCGGCTACGGACTTGAAGGGCCGCTTCCGGATGCCAGGGCTGGAGATATTATCCGGGACTACATGACGCCAAGATTTAAGAAGGGGGACTATAACGGCGGCATTCAAGAAGGTGTAAAGGCCATTGTCTCTGTGCTGGAAGGGAACAGCCTGCCCGAAGTGAGTAGCGATGCTGGAGGCAAGAAGAAGGGCTTTCCAGGTTTTCAGATAGAAGGGCCTGATCTTTCCATTATAGAACGGCTACTTTTCGGAGCCTTTATCTTCGGCATCATAGGCCTGTTTACCGCCATCGGCGTTCTGACACCCGGCATGGGCTGGTTCCTTTACTTTTTCCTTATTCCATTCTGGGCACTGTTTCCCATAGTAGTCATCGGCTCAACAGGGGCGTTTTATCTTCTTGTAACTTATATCATAGGATTTCCTACTGCCAAGGTGGTGCTTAAAAATACTGAATGGTACAAGAAGGCCCAGAAGGAGTTGCCAACCAAGGGGAGAGCCTCTATTGGCGGTTTTGTGGTGAGTACCAGAGGCGGCTCGGGCAGTTCATGGAGTTCGGGAGGTTCGAGTTTCTCAGGCGGCGGTGGATCTTCTGGTGGTGGCGGCGCATCAGGAGGCTGGTAACTTACAGACTTTGCAGACAGGGGTTAAAGGCAAAGGCGAAATCCAAACAAGGATTCCGCCAGCCGGTTAACACGAACGACTGATCCGGTCCACGCGCCGACCTTAGTGTGATTGGGGAGTCGTCGAGGAGGACATGCGCTTGAAGTTCTGGATTCCCTGGGCCATCGATGCGTTGACCAGCGCCATCGCCCTTTTCCACTTTCTTGTTGGTTTGGCCGACGGTTCGGTGTCCTCATTCAACATCAGGATTTGGATCGCAATCTTGGCTGCGCTAGCAGTCGTGATGGCCGGGAGTCTCTGGCTGAAGGAGATCGGGCACACAGGTCTCGGGACGATGCTCCTTCTGGTCCTTGCCGTTCCAGCCATCTTTTACGCGTTGTTCTTGCTCGTCGTCATCATCTCAGGGTCTCAGTGGAATTGAAGGCTGGGCTGCATGTGCGTTTCTGAATCCGGGTAAAGGCATGTCTCAAAGTGATTATAAAATTCTTTTAACAAAATGAATAGGAGCTTTATCACGATGAAGAAATCAAAAATGGTTGGTTCAGTGGGATTACTTATGGCTATTCTGTTTAATCTAACAATGTTTATGCCGTCATTGGTGGCGGTGGCAAAGACAGAAGTCGTTCCCATTGAGGGAGTAGACTATAAAGTTAATTTCTCTCTGCAGGACAATTTAAAGTCACTTATTGGGAAGAAAGTTCATGTGACCCTTAATTCAGGGAAAACTATTGCCGGATTCATTAAGGAGGTTGGGGACCACTTGCTGCATTTGGAAAGACTGGATGGCAAAGATTATTTTGATGCCCTGATCCGAATCGAAGATATTAGCGCCATCGACACCAAATTCCGAGATGTGAAGCGCTGAAAGGTGGCTGAGACCGCCCAACTGTATGACAAATTCGCTAAATTGAGAACGGCACGACGGGCAAGACAACTGCTGGCGTGCGTTTTGATGACAATCGAAGCTCGAAAGATCCCAGATTGTCCGGATTCAGTTTCAAATGAGAAAGGGGCGGGATATCGAAAAATGTGATTTCGTTACACCGCCAGGAAAAGGGTATGCGTTGATGGGATTGTTTTCCAAAATGTCTGCTTCATCCATTCTTGATAAACTTCAATCCGGTTTGGGCCATTATCCCGCGCCCAAAATTTGCTGAAACAAAAAGGGCCGACTTGGGGTTTTCATGGAAGCTATCCAGCAACTGGACCCCTCCAGAAAAAAAGAAACTTGTTCATTCGTAAAAACATATCCTATTTATTTTAAAGGCTAAATTGACATGAGAAGCCTGATCTTATGGCAGATATCTGTCAAACGGGGTGGTGCTGAATCCGTGACATATCCACATGGTACAAACGTCTGAATGGTCTTCCACTGCCTGTCCGGGTGGTTCCCTCGTCGTTACAATTCTCCCAAAAAAGGTTTCTCTCCCGCACCTTGAATCGCGCTCAACAGGCTTCACTCAGATCGAGCACTCAAAAGCACTCGTTTCTCAAAATGCCTGATCTGCAGTTTTCAGTGCCTGGAAGGGGATTGAGCGTGCATCAGATTTCAAACAGAAGAATTGAATTAGAATCCTTCACTTTCTGTGCATGAGCAAACGCAGGATTACCTGAAGTATTGTTGTTAAGGAGGGCTGCTTCTTCAAAAGTTGCCCATTATATAGGTAGTTCAGCATTGGATAGAACTGAATAAAACAGAAGGATTCAAACACAAACCTTGCTTTTCAGATCGCCCCGAAAAAGCAAGAATTGCAGAACAATGGTCGCTCTCTTGAAATGGCACCC
>Ga0209164_1000556_pt1 | contig 81591 bp, 83 predicted proteins | sample MTBNYHSulfiMetaG_FD_187458 | JGI IMG/M metagenome (GOLD analysis project Ga0209164, IMG submission 187458) | Enrichment culture microbial communities from rom New York Harbor, USA that are MTBE-degrading - MTBE-NYH (New York Harbor Sulfidogenic)... | ecosystem: Environmental > Aquatic > Marine >... | reverse complement strand
GCCCAGGTTTTGAAACAGAGATTGCCCGCGGTGCTTGACTCCATCCGGTATACTATCCCCGTTATCCTTGATGATGCCGCTGTCAATATCGGCCCTTGGTGTGGATACAATGTCTTGGCTCAGAACCTAAAGCAAAGAAATTCATCTATTGAATTTTTCCCGATATAAACTTCTAGATGATTTTTCATAAAAAGCTAGCGCTTTATTAAATGGCACCACCCAAAGAAAATTGGATTTCCTTGGGTGGTTATGTCAATTAATTACCCTTGATCAACCTTAATGCAGCAGCGGCAGCAATCTTTGAATCAGCCGTGGGCGAAAATTCCAAACCGACATATCCATCGTAACCAGTCTTGCGCAATTTTTCAAGAATAACTGCGTAATTTAATTCGCCAGTCCCTGGTTGATGGCGGCCTGGCACATCCGCGACATGCACGTGTCCAACCGCGTCCAAATTACTTGTTAACCGTTCGATAATGTTCCCTTCAGTAATTTGCTGGTGATAGATATCAAAAAGCAATCTGATTCTTGGGCTGTTTATCTTTCGCACGAGTTCAAATCCAACATCTGAATACTTTAACCAGTAGCCGGCGTGATCGACGATATTATTGAGAGGTTCTAAAACCAATGTAACCCCTGCTTTTTCGGCTAAAGGCGCAATTTCCATTAACCCTTCATACACACTTTGATATTTCATTTCCTCCGATAACTCCGGGTATTGATAACGGACGCTGCGATCTTCTCCCAACTCATCCGTAAGAATAAACAGAGTTTTTGTGTCCAGTTCATTTGCCATATCCAGTGATTCCTTGATACCTGCAATGAAATTATTTCGTTGTGAAGGATTCACTAACGTCCCCCCTCTGTTCGACTGAAAGGCAGCAATCTCAATATTCTCATTTTGAACAGCCTTTCGCATTGCTTCAATATCTTTATTATCCCAATTCCAGAATTCGATGGCATCAAAGCCTTGTTGCGCAGCAATTTTTATTCTGTCCAGAAACGGATATTCGGTATAAACCATCTCAATACAAACAGATGCTTTCATTTCTTTTCTCCTAAATGGTTTTTTTAAATTTTTGCAGCTCTTTTTGTCAATTCAACCGCAAAAGCAAGATCTTCTCTGGCTTCTTTGGCGGATGTAATAGGTTGTTTATCATTCACGATGCAATCATAGAAGTGGCGCCACTCACGCTTAAATGCTTCATCATAGGATGTGGTGATCTGTCTGAAGCTGGCAGATTCAGCGTGATTTTCCCTGATATTAAGCATAGTGGCAGCATTTTTAAGATATGGGAATGGGAACTTGAGTTCCAGAGATTTATTTGATCCATAAAAAATTATATTTTCATCCCAATCAACCAAAGAAATCAAATTCCCCGATTCCCACATCAGATTAATCCCGTTTTCATATTGCATCATGGCAGTCACGAAATTATTATCAAATAATTCCGCGTGGAAAATTCTCTCCGGTAAGCCATATAACCCATGAAGCGCATTAATATCGTGTATACATAAATGAATCATTATGTCATGCGCGTCAATCAAATCAGTTCGGTCTTTTCCGATATCCTCAAGCAGATCCTCTTGATCTCTTTTTATGACTTCCTTCAATGCTTCAGGATCAAGATCTGAGGCCTTAACCAGGTCATAGATCTCACGATTGATCAAATAGGTACCGGCAAATTCATGGACGCGGATCATGTGTAATTTTTCGATCTCGGGGACCATGCTTTGCATCAATTCATAGGCGGGATCGTACCTTTTCATATATCCAACAAGAAGTTTTACATGGTTCGCTTCAGAAGCACGAATCATTTCCCCTGCCTGGTGTAGATTGAAAGCCATGGGTTTTTCTACAAGAACATGCTTGCCGTTTTCCATAGCGGCAATCGCTGGGGGAGCGTGATTCTTGTTGGTGACCAATACAACATCTAAATCCATTTTGACCAATTCATTAAAATCAGTACATCTATCGTTTATGTGATACCTCTCACCCAGAGTATTAACAACCGTTGCAGAAAGATCACATAAAGCGGAAATTTCAAAATACGGAAGCTCCTGTAAATAAGGAATATGGCTTATTTGTGCAATTTCTCCACAACCTACAATCCCTACTCGCAATCTTTTTGACATGAATCTACCCTTTCGTTACTAAATTTGTTGGTTGGCTTTACAAGATTCCCTGATGATCAATTCCGTATCAAGAATATATTTTCCAAATTCCGGGATTAATTCCTTGTCCCTTCTTTTGTTTTCTTTAATTCGTATTTTTTCAATTAACAATTCAACTATAAGATCCGCCATTTCCTTAATGGGTTGAGATACCGTCGTAAGGGGTGGAAAAATAAAATTAGACAATGGGGTATTGTCGAATCCTATGATCGATATATCATCAGGCACCCTTTTCCCGGTTTTTTTAATAGCCAGGATGGCGCCCAACGCCATCATGTCGTTGCATACAAAAACAGCGGTAGGAGGTTTGGGTAAATTCAGCAAGTATTGCATTTCTTCCTCCCCACCTTCAAACTTAAAATTGCTCGTTCTCAACAAAGATGCATCAAAGGGAATATTCGCTTCAAGCAACGCTTTCTTATAACCCTCGATCCTCTGCGCACTGGGTGTAATCGGTGAAGGTCCTGAAATACAAGCAATTCTTTTATGGTTTAAAGAAATCAAATATTTTGTGGCATCGTGTCCACCCTTTTCATTATCGATCAAAACAATATCCGCATCGATATCCAATGTTTCCCGGTCTGCGACAACCAATGGTAGATCCGACTCCACAAGATTCTTTGTTATTCCACTACTCCCACCCGTGGAGAAAAAAATGATCCCATCTACTTTTTTCGAGATGAGCACATTTATGTATCGTTGTTCCTTCAAAATGTCTTCATCGGTGTTACACAATATAACGTTGTACCCAAATTCAAATCCTTTATCCTCAATTTTTCGAGAGATTTCAGCAAAAAACAGGTTGGAAATATCCGGAATCACCAAACCGATCGTTTTCGTTCTTCCGCTGCGCAGGCTGCGGGCTAAAATATTCGGTTGATAATCCAATTCCCTCATTGCCGCAAATACTCTTTCAGATAATTCATCACTCACGAAACGGGTCTTATTAATTACATGGGATACGGTCGTTATTGATACTTCCGCCCTTTCCGCAACATCTTTTATCGTTACCATAGCAAGTTTAGTAATTCCTCAATTCTAGAAAAGCACACCGGAAACTAGGATAACATTCGCATAAGGCGTGCATTCTCCAGTTCGAATAAATGCCTTTGATTTATTCGACAATACTTTAAACTCCTCATGATCGATACAGGTTACTTTTACATCCGGGAGAATCGTAGTGATCTTCTTCACGAGCTCGGGATTACTCTTAATTAATTCATTTGCCAGGATGATCTCCTGGACGACAAGATCGTTTGCGAGAGCAGCAAGAACATCAATAAAGCTTGGAATGCCAGGCACGACCGCCAAATCAATTCGTTTCGCTTGAAGCGGTATTGGCAAACCTGCGTCACACAATGTGATCAAATCCAAGTGGCCTAAACCAGCAATTGCTTCCGATATATCCTTGTTTAAAATTCCGTTTTTCTTCATAAATATCTTTTATTAAAATTGGTATCCGGGTTTAGATTTCATCCACACGGACCCATCGTTTCTCTCTCCCGCTTTTCATTATCGCCTCAGTTATCCGCATAATGTAATGGCCGTCCTCGAACGTGGCAAAATCGCATTGATCTTTGATTGGATTTTTCCCTTCATGAATAAAACCATAAAATGCAAGGAAGTTATTTTTTAATGCATCAAACCAGCCCTCTGGATGACCTGCGGGAAGCATAGTATATTTTCTCGCCTCTGGAGATAGAAGGGAGGGATTTCGCATGACTTGTAGATTACTGCTATCCCGATTACCATACCACATCCAGTCTGCGTTTTCCTGATTCCAATAAAGCGAGGCTTTTGAACCATTTACTTCAATGTTCAAGAAGCATTTCCTTCCTGCGCTGATCTGGCTGCAATAAAAGATCCCGGTTGCCCCATTTTCAAATCGAACAAAAGCGCCTGTATAATCCTCACTGGTGATTGTCTTTTCCTCATACTCCATTGAATCACTCACGGCAAAGGCAGCGGCTTGAGACACAGGTTTTTTTCGGATCGGTACGATGGTGACAACGTCAGCACAAACTTCTGAAATTCTTGAAGCAAGCACTGTTTGGGCAGTGTCCACCCAGTGAACGCCGATATCGGCGACACATCGCGAAATACCGCCATATTCAGGTTCAATTCGCCAATTGTAATCAGTATCATAAAGCAGCCAATCCTGGAGATATGAACCATGGACGAGACGAACATCACCAATCTCGCCAGAAGCGACCTTGCTTCTCATATCCTGAACCAGTGGATTCATCCGATAATTAAAATTGACTCCTGCAACTGTGTTCGGAAATTCCTTTAAAGTCTCAAGCATTTGAGCGGATTCTGCCGCAGATCTCGCTAACGGCTTTTCTGACAAAATATGTTTGCCTGCCTGAATAATCTGTTCATTGATGCTCAGGTGCAAATGGTTGGGAGTACAATCGTGAATCACCTGGATCTCTGGGTCATTTATAAGATCTTGGTAATTTTCATAACATTTTTTAACACCAAATTGGGATGCCTTCAGCTTTGCCATTTCAAAGTTGGAATCTGATAGAGCATCCAAGTCAACAATTCCGACACGTTTTAGAGCATCGGCATGGAAAGTACCGATCAAACCCATTCCGATGATTCCAACCTTAATTTTTTCCATGGTTTACCTCGAAGATTTTCTACTAACCACGAACATAAGCTAATACATCTTTTATCGACTTTTCATCATCATAAGTCGGCCAGTATTCAAATCCGAAATACTTGTCATACCCCGCGTCTTCAGCCGTTTTGATCACGAATGGGTAATTCGTCTCACCATGATGCAACTCATGTCTGCCCGGTACCCCGGCGCTATGGAAGTGACCAATAAAATCAATATTGTTCTTAATGTTGTTGACCATATTTCCTTCCATTATTTGCATATGGTAGCAGTCGTAAAGCAATTTAATATTAGGACTGTTCACCGCTTTTACGATCTCAAATCCAACATATGAGGAATCCAAATAGTATCCTTTATGGTCATACAGAGAATTCAAGGCTTCAAGCACAACCGATACGCCTTCTTTCCCGCAATAATCAGCCAATCTTTTCAGGTTTTCAATTAAGACTGATTTCTGGCTGTCGACTTTGCACTCCTGTTCGCCCGATAAACCAATGAATGTCATACACCCCAAATCTTTACCAAAGGGGATCGTTTTTTCAATACTTTTTCTGACCTCTTCATAAGGAAGATTCATCCGATAAGTCCATGATTGAAACACGCCACAGACTGCAATGGGAAGGCTTGCTTGGCTTGCAAGTTTTGCGATTTTATTGGTGTCGTAATTCGAAGGATCCCAAAGTTCAATCGCGTCAGCGCCACAATCCTTTGCAGGTTGAATACGGTCATAGATTGGAAGTTTTTCAAACACTGTCTCGATACACAGTGAGAATTTCATCGATTCCTCCAAAAATATTTTATAAAGAATATTTTCAAATAATTCCTGATTGCGGGTCTGGGCTGCTATTGAATAGAAGCAACCCAGACCTATCTTTGAAATCTATTACTTGAGCAAGTTACTTACCAGCTCTTTACTATAACTTACGGATCATATTAATTGGAGCGGGTAGGATAGCGGGCTAGAAATTCTGCAGCATTTTCAATGGTAACCACATCGCCGCCGGTTTTCACCCATTTTTCAACCGTCCCACCATCCAGGAAAGTTTTCACGGCTTCAACTGCCAGTGATCCCTGTCCGGGGAGGTCCTGATTTAGGGTGGCAACAATCCAACCATCCAGGATTGCCTGTAACCCTTCGGGTGCGCCATCAAATCCGGAGATCAGCATTTCTGCTGTTCTTCCTGCTGCGTTGATCGCGTTGTATGAACCGATCGCCATTTCATCATTAAGGGCAATGACCAGGTTAATATTGTCATATTTAACCAGGAAGTTCTCCATGGTTGTTTGCGCCTGGGCTCGAGAGAACTTGGCTTCCTGAACATCCAAAACGGTCACGCGAGGATCCTCAGCAATAGCGCGCTCGATACCAGCAATGCGGTCAATGGTCGTTTGACCAGTTCTGTTGCCGTCCATAATGATCAGGTTGATCTGCTCATCTGGGCCAAAGAGGCTAAACATATACTTAGCGATATCATAACCGCCGGTCTCATTTTCCACACCGACAAAAGTCACAACATCGTTTTCGTCCTCTACAAACGCACGGGTATTGGTTTGGAAAACGGGGATACCTGCTTCATTTGCTTTTTCAATGGCCGGCACGATACCTGCGGAGTCTACGGGGGCGATGATGATGGCATCTACGCCTTTCTCAATTTGATCTTCTAAGATCTTGTACTGCTCTTCAGCATCCTGGGTTTTTAATGGAGAAATCTCTGTCACACCCATTTCCAATTCGTCACCCTTGGCAATCGCTGCGGCAGTTAAATATCGCCATCCTGCAGAAGTGCTATCCTTTAAGATCAAAGTGACTTCATAGGGTTCCGGGTCTTCAACAACCGGTTCTTCAACCACAACTTCTTCAGCGGCAGGTTCTTCGACTGGTGTGGCAGGCTGGGGAGCGCAAGCACCCAAGACAAAACCAAGTGCCAGTACTAACGAACCAACAAACAAAATTTTTGCTTTCATTTCTTTAATATTCTCCTTATTTTTTTATTCACGAACTCACACGAACTTTTTTGTTTTTATCCCTGCCCTCCTTTCTTTGCACACAAATAAAATTTCATTTTTAGGATTTCTTCAGAGAATATCCTCGATCAATGAGGACACCAAGAAGGATGATCAAGCCCGTTAGACCCATCTGCCAGTCTGAATCAATTCCTAACAAGTTCATACCGTTGGTGACCATCGAGAGAAGGATTGCGCCAAGGATGACGCCAAAAATATTCCCTCTACCGCCTTTAAAGGATATACCGCCGATGGCAGCGGCAGCGATTGCGTTCTGTGCAAAATCCATCCCAATGTTCGCCTCTGCTGCATTGAGTCTTGAAAGGAAAACGATTCCACCGAAACCGGCGATCAAAGCCGCAATAACATAAGTTAGAACTAATGTTGATTTAACATTGATGCCTGAATATAAAGCCGCATCTCGATTTGCACCAACTGCGTAAATTTTTCTACCCAAAGTTGTTTTAGCCAACATCAATCCAACAATAATTAATACAAACAAGGCGAGAACCACCGGCATTGGAACACCAAGAATGTATCCCGTCCCAATAAATCGAAAAGGCGCAATGAAGTCAGAATACACTTCCCCTTTAGCTAAAAAGTATGAATAACCACGAGCAACCTGGCTCACCGCAAAAGTAGCCAGGAATGGAGGTAAACCTATATGGGCAATGCTTAATCCATTGATTAATCCGATGAATGCGCTGACGGCCAGAATTCCTGCGATGCCATAAATCATTTCGGTTATAGTGCGCCCGGTTTGGAAAAATCGTCCAAACATAATTGTGGATAAAGCTATGATTGAACCAACAGAAAGATCAATCCCGCTAACCAGCATGGTTAAAGCGATGCCTGTAGCCAGTATTAAATTCAGGGATGCAACCCGAATAACGTTTGAAAGATTTGTTAGATCAGCAAATTTTGGCGAGAGAATCGTCAAAATTACAAAAACAATCGCCACAACGCCGATCCTTGATAGATCATCGGGATTACTTCGAAGGCTGAATAGAATTTTCGCCCACAAATCTTTGATGTTCTTTAAGTTCTTTTCAGGCATGAAAATATCGGCGTCTTTTTCTTTCAAATCTGATTCGGCTCTTTTCATCCTATTCTCCCTTCGACCTAGTCACATCTACGGCCACAATGATTCCCATTACCAATCCGATGGTGATCATTTGGAGTGAATTTTCCATGCCGATCAGATTCAATCCATTTCTTAAAATGCCTATTAGAAATGCGCCAATTAATGTTCGCAAAGGCGTACTTTTTCCACCTGTCATAGATGCCCCGCCAACAACCGCGGCTGCAATACCATCAAACTCCATACCCAATCCTGTTGCCGCGATTGCTGAAGCTAAACGAGAGGCCAACAAGACACCCGCAAATGCTGCCAGTAAACCATTAAGGAGAAAGACCATGAATCTCGTTTTCTCCACATTGATCCCGGAAAGCACGGCTGCGTCGTAATTTCCACCAATGGCGTAAACGTGGGTGCCAAATCGAGTTCGTTTCATGATGATTTGGAAAATAACGTAGAGCGGTATCATGACCAACATGGTCACAGGAAGTAATCCAATGGTCCGCTCGCCTATCATCACACTGTAAAGTGAGCCGCCTCCAAGAAAACGAAATGTCTCATCAGAGATCTTAATAGATGTACCCTGACCAATGATCCTGGCCATTGTTTCACCTATCCTGAATGTCGCCAATGTGACAATGAAAGATGGGATCTTTGTTTTTGACAAGATCAACCCATTTAATGCGCCAATCAATAATCCAACAATAGACGCTGCAATAATGGCAATGACCACAACAAGGACCGGACTGACAACCCGAATGCTATTGAGAATTGGGAGATCCCAAACAATAATTTTCCCCGCGGTCATTCCGGCAAAAGCGATAGTTCCACCTAACGACAGATCCACACCGGTCGAACAAATCGCCATAAACGCGGCGATTGAAATGATCCCAACGCCAGAGGCAACTTGTACGATCACATTCATCATATTAGAAACAGTCATGAATTTGCTTGAAAGTTGGGAAAAAAGTATGATCATCAAAAAGCCTAATACAACGGTGAGCGGTAGATCAGCGAGCTTGAATCCATTGGCTTTCAGCGCTGCTTCTTTTATGTTCTTAGCCATTAGAACTTGCCTCCCGTTGCGTAAGCAATGACTTCTTCCTGAGTGGTGTTATATCCATCCAGTTCTTTTACCACCCTGCCATCTTTCATCACATAGATTCGATCTGACATCAACATGATCTCAGGCAAATCAGAGGAGATCATCAATATTCCCACTCCTTGATTCGCCAGATCATTTACCAGGTTATGAATTTCTTCTTTGGCTCCAACATCAATCCCCCGGGTAGGTTCATCGAGAATAAGAAAACGCGATTGGGTGCAGAGCCATTTTGCCAAAATCACTTTTTGTTGATTTCCGCCTGAGAGGGCAACTACATCTCGAGTGACATCAGGCGTTGCCATGCGAAGTTTCTCCCGATAATCCATGGCAATTGATCGTTCCAGCTTCTCATCTACAACTCCTGATGGGAAAAGCTGATCAAGACAGGCATGGGTGATATTCACTTTAATGGGTAGGTTTAACGCCAGCCCATAACGCTTTCTATCTTCAGAAATAAACCCCATCTTCTTCTTAATACTCCGGACGGGACTTGATTTTTCAGCCATCTCGCCATTGATGGTGATTTCACCTGAATCTTTTTTGATCACCCCGAAGATCGCCTGCGCAAGTTCGGTTCGACCCGAACCAACCAATCCTGCCAAGCCAACAATCTCCCCTTCCTTCACATTAATGCTGATATCTTTAAGTCGTTTTCCTTGGTTAAGATGGCTGACCTCGAGCAAGAGTCTATCATTCGCCGAACTTTTTTCTCTGATCCGTTGCTTGCTGATCTCACGGCCAACCATCATCTTGATCAATTCGTCCATATCGAAGTTGCACGCTTCACAAGTGCCGATGGTTTTTCCATCTCTAAGAACGGTAATTCGATCACCTATGACTCTCAATTCCTGTAATCGATGCGAAATATAAATAACCGATACGCCATTGCTTTGCAGATTCTTTATGGTCTTAAATAGCGTTTCTATTTCTCTTTCGCTCAGAGTTGCCGTTGGTTCATCCATAATGATGATTTCGGCATCCACGGATAGCGCTTTCGCCACCTCAACAAGTTGTTGCTGTGCCACCCCCAAATTACGCGCCTTGGCAAAAATATCTATTTCCACGCCAAGAAAGTCAAGTATTCGCTTAGATTCCTTGATCTGCTTCTTCTGATCAATCAGTCCGGTTTTTGTCAGAGGTTCACGTCCAAGAAAGATATTCTGCCAGACGGTGAGGTTTGGAATTAAATTAAATTCCTGGAAAATAATCGCAATGCCCTTATCCTGGGCTTGTTTCGTGTTATGGAATTCAACCTTTTCTCCTTTGAAGAATATTTCTCCTTCATCAGGATGGTAAACACCGGTTAGAACCTTCATCAGGGTGGATTTGCCTGCACCATTCTCACCTATAAGAACATGGACTTCGCCCTTTCTTAAATCGAAGGAGACCTTTTGGAGGGCTTTAACCCCTGGAAATTCTTTCGAAATGTTTTTCAGTGTCAGAATCACATCATCCACGAAATTTCTCCAAATATTGAGTGTTTAAGACTTATTGAGGTACCCCAAACGCTTTAATCTAACCTCAAAGAACCTCTAATATCCCAGGTCGATTAAAGCTAATCCCATCAACAATGGATTTTAGAGTTGGAAATGCAACCGGATAAGTTATGAATAAAGGACCTTCTTCCGTAACAATAAATCCATCTTCAGTCTTCGTTCCGGTTATGGAAGGGTTGTATCCATAGCATTGGTGTAGCTTGATGACATTATGAGTTGTCGGTGTAATAAGATAGAACCCATTTGTATAACTCTGCGGGCCGCCCTGATGATGGACTTTCCACATCTCATGGATTCCAAAATCCTCATACATCTTCACAGCAATGTTATAAGGAACAATATCATCCACACCTGGTTTCGTAGCGGCTGCCATCGCATTTTCAATATCTGCTGTCTGTCGGTATTGGAGCTGAAAATCCTCTTGGATTTTCCCAAAATGCAACATCCGAGTGATCTTTGTAACAAGGCCTTTATACCTTGCATTACAGGAGATCATCAGGAGTTTCTCCAGCTTTTTTTCAGTGGGTATGGGATGGCGGTATTTATAGATCCGGTCATCGGAAGCGATCAACAAAAGCACGGGTTCCAGTCCGCTTTCCCACATTTTTGCGCTTAAACGACCGGCAATTTCAAGTTCGGAATCACCGGATTTGATGGTGGCCATATAGTTTTCAATCACATCGGAAAATACAGCGCCTAAATGGACATATCGGCCAATTTCATTCTCTGTGAGCACCTTTTCCAACTCACGGATCATTGGATTTGCATCACTGGAACCCGGCAAGGGAACATCAGCAGCGAATGCGCCATTTTCACCGATCAATCCTCTGACATGTTCCATCGTGCGGTTTTCATACCACCACATCCCCATCCCTTCGAATCCCAATTGATCGAGATATTCCTCATCGATCATCCGCTGCATTTCGATATTGTTACAAATAAAATACTGCCCATCCTTTGTGATGAAAATGGCGCATATTCCATCTTCAACAAAACGGGTGACGATATTATCGCCACCCGCTGTTACCCACGCAAAATGCTCCTGCTTGGAAATATAAATTCCATCGAGGTTTTTTTCCTTCATCACCTCGCGCAGCTTGGATAATTTACCCTCAATCTCCAATTTTCGACCAGAAACTGATAGATCTTGTTCATAATGCTTCATGCGGTTCTTCCTCCTAATTTGTTTATTTAATAAAAATTGCAGGTTGGTTCGTTCTTTTATCCTTTAGCAAACCTACCCGCACTTAAGCTTTTTTTGATTACGGTTAAAGGTCATATTGCCAAACCTTTGCGCAAACGCTTGCGCAATCAATAAAATTGTATATTGGCTCATTTCCCTTGTCAAGGACTTAAGCAATTTTTAAGAAAACTGAGTGATCAATTCAAATAGGAATTGGAATAGTCAGTCAATATTTATAGCTGATCAATTTCGTACCCAAGATAAGTTGAAAAGGCTTCTTCCAATGCTTCACGCACTTTGTCAAGAGTCATACTTACGTGATGCCTGTATCCGCCTTTGCAAACACCAAGAAGAACCCGCTGAAGCTCAGGGATTTTGATCACGCCAGCCACACCAAAGAAACCTTCTTCGATATGGTCTTCTGTGACCTGTCCTTCACCCATATAAAACTTGATCTTCCCATTTTCTGTTTTGCATGATGCATAGGTGAGCGGAGCAGGTTTAATTCGTCCCTGGTTACATCCCCAAGCTACTCCACCAAGTTCTTCCCGGCCCTTATCCAGCATCTTATGAGAAATAGTTGTACCTTTTTCAGTCATTTGCTCAGGGGCCACATTGCCGCAATGAAACACAATGCATTTGTCGGGATCATCACCAAAATTATTGTTCCAATCCATGCAAATCCCCGGTAAATCGGCGGCTGACTGCAGCGCGAACATCGAAATTGCATTGCAGATATCGGTTTCGCATGCCACTGGAATTCGTTCGGAATTTAAAATCCCATTGACCAAACAAGGTGTGATTTTCAAGGCGTTCTGCATATCACTCCAACAGCGGATCGCAAGTGCATCCAGGTGGTAATCCATCACAATCTGCTTCAGCGCCAAATATAACTTGGCTGTTGTGCCAACCTGCTCCTCGGGTACCTTGCTCATGTCTGAAGCGCCTTTTAGTTTATTTACAGCATTGAAATAATCGTCTGATTGCTCATCCACGCGATCCATATAGTCAAATAGCTGTAATAATTCAAAAGCTTCGACATTGATACCGTGATTCTGCAAAGCGATCTCATCATACCGAATTGTCTTAAACGCGGTCGGTCGAATACCAATAGAACCCACGTTCATTTTCCGCATGGACTTTACTATGTTGCACACCTGAGCAAATTTTAATAATTGATCATGAAAGACCCCAGAGTCTGGATGGCAAGTATGCGGTTCAAAGATCGTGAATTTAATTCCAACTTGCTTGAACACATCTGCAATTGAAATTTTTCCACAAAATGAATCACGTCGATGACTGAAATCCATTTTCCCGATTGCATCGGGGTATGCCTGGATAAGGATTGGTACATTGGCATCTCTCAAAGCAACAGAGGCGCCGTTTTCATCTCCAAAGTTTGGTAAGCTGAGAATTACACCGTCAAATTTTCCGCGGTTTTCGTCCAGCCATTTTGCATAGATCATTCCTTCAGCGATGGTTTCAACTGCCCCAAACCTGGTCAATACCTCATCCATCTCGATCACATCACAGCCAACCGCATGAACAGCATTCCTTATTTCAGTTCGTGCAGACGCGACCAATTCTCCCGGAAAGAATCCCCGGTTTCCAAAAAAAAGCGCAAAAGTCATTTTTTTCATCAGATAATCTCCCGATGTTTATTTTAAAAAACAATAACCGATTTGATTTTTTCAGATTTCGCAGCATCATCCATAAACCGGATCCCGTCCTCAAGTTCCTCGAGTTTGAAGGTATGGGTGATTAATGGCCCCATGGTTATCTTTCCGCTTTTCAATGCTTTTTGTGCGCTATCCCATGTGAAGGGAGCCAGCCAAGAAACGAGGAGAGATTTATTTTTTGTCATGAAATCAAGCAGAGGAACTTCGAGAATCGTCTTTTCAGAAGGCAAACCGAAATATACAATTGTTGCTCTATTTCCTGATACATCCAACGCTCCCTGGAGTGCACTTTTTGCCGCTGTGGGAACAATCACACGATTGGCCATTTCACCACCAGAGAGTTCTTTAATTTTCATAGCAACATCTTCAGTGTAAAATGGCGAAGTTTTATCCAGGGTGTTGATGGCATAATCTGCACCGAGTTCCAAAGCTTTATTCAGTCCATAATCCAAAATCCCAACCATGGCAATCTTGCCCGCACCGCGAGCTTTGATCAACTGCATTTGCATTAATCCAATGGCTCCAGGTCCAAAAATTACGACGAAATCTCCAAGTCTAACGTCCAATGTGTTCACTGCGTTGCTGGCACAAGCGAGAGGTTCACATAAAGCTGCTTCCGAATATTCAATACCTTCAGGTATGGAAAAAATATGAGTGTACGGCATGGTCACATATTCTGCGAATGCTCCGTTTACGCTCACGCCTTTCACTCGTTTGTTTTCACAAAGGTTCACGTAAGTACGAGCGCAGTATTTGCACGCCCCGCATTCCCGGACAGGGTTGCCCATGACCCGATTACCGATCTTGAATGAGCTGTTAATTTCTGCCATTTCGCCCATTTCAACAATCTCTCCGGAAAATTCATGGCCGAGGATTAAAGGCCCTGACCCACTACCTGTCTCAAGCGGGCTGCGGCCAAAGAAATACGCCAGATCAGAACCGCATATGCCACATGCCTTCACTTTGAGCAGAACTTCATCCGACTGCAATTTTGGAATTTCCACTTCTTCTAATTTCATATCCAGTGGAGAATAAAAAACCTGTGCTTTCATTTTTCCATTCATTTTGTATCTCTCCTTTGATTTTTCTTGGTTTTCCACAAGGCATTCGCCATTCAAACTAATTGATTATTGTTTGAGTGATTCGCAATTGAGTTTTCCATATACTCAACTATCGCATTTGAGATAATTGAAATAAATACTCTCCAGTAATTGATTTCAAATTCTTAAAATGCCCGAATAATTCTTTATAACCATCACGATATTTCTCATTTGGATAAAAAACTTTCTTTATACCGACCATATTTTCAATGGCTGTTGGATAGTCTTGAAATTTTTTCAGCCCAACACAAGTTATTACTGCAGAACCTAAAACACCGGATTCTGAATTTTCGGGTAATGTCATTGTAGCATTTAGAATATCCGCACAAGTTTGCACCCATGTATCCGATCGGCTTCCCCCGCCCACAGCTCTAAAGTCTTTAATTACTACTTCTTCCTGATCTAATGAATCGAGAGTCATTTTAAGGTCAAAGATGATGCCTTGAATGATACCTTTTAATATATCTCCTCTGTTTGAATCCAATCGAATTCCCGAGAATACGCCTGCAGTATTTAGGTCAAGGTCGGGAAGACCGGTTGTTGATAAGTAAGGCAGATAAACTTGTTTAACTGGGTGATCAGGTAATTCCGAAAATAAACGAGGGTAAATATCCAAGCCTTTTTCCCTCGCGAGTCTATTTTCTTCACAGGCGAAAGTGTCCCGAAACCACTTCACCACAGAACCACCGTGATTGTAGATGAAAGAGACAAAGTGGCCTGGAACTGCATGATGCTCCGTGTTTACACCCAACCGAATCAGCAGTTCCCGATCTAAGTTTTGGCGATACACCGGTGTAGCACATGTAAATGTGCCCATACCCAGCATTGCCATTTCTTCCTCGATTGCCCCACACCCAACCGCGTTTGCGCATTGATCATGCGCGCCAAGTATTATGGGGATACCTGCTTTAAGCCCTAATTCGCTGGCGGCTTGCGAATTCACTTCACCGATTAAGGATCCGGCAATTTTTGTTTCGGGTAATTTGCTGCGGTCTAGTCTGGAAATCTCCAAAATTTGCCCGGACCAATCCTCTGAATTTATATCAAAACATAAAGTGCGGTTGGCCAAAGAAAAATCCACCACAGGATAGGCGCCCAGCATGAAAGACACAAAGCTTGTCCAGGGTAAAAAAAAATCGGCCTGCTGATATAAATCTTCCTGATACTTCTTGATCCACATTAATTTGGTTAGCGTAAAGTGATTCCGCAAAGTATTTCCAGAGACCTTATAAAATGATTCATTTGATAAGTATGCTCTTAAATGCTCAAGGAATTCTTCCCCTCTTCGATCGAAGTTAAGTATGGAGGGGCCGAGGATTTTTCTATCACTTGTCACCGGGACAACTGCTTCTCCAAGTGAAGTTACGGAAATCCCATCAATTGTCTCAGAGGGGTGATCTGCAATTACTTTTTGAATTGTTAATTTCGTTTTTTTAAATACTTCCAAGGAATCAAGTTCTGCCCACCCCGGTTTTTGACTGAAGTAGTTATACTCTTGATAGGCCAGCGCGAGGATTTTCCCGTCTTCAGCCACAAGAGCTGATTTGACTCCAGTTGTTCCTATATCAATCCCAAGATAGCTCATGATTAATCTCAGAATAAAAGGTCATGTGAATTCTTTATCGCGAAGTAATCTTCAATCACCCATAGTGTCCGGTCATACAGAGCTTTTTTCGCAAGTTCAAGCTCGCCCGTCTCTCGCAAGGCAACTTCATATGCCTGCCTGATCTCTGTTCCAATATTTATCTTCGTAATCCCCTTTTTTATAGCCTGAGTTACATAGTTTTTCTGTACTCCTGATCCGCCATGCAACACTAAAGGAATGTTCGTTGCTTGGTGAAGTTTTTCAAGGTGTTTCAGATTTAAACGAGCTTCGACTTTCTTTTCATCTCGAGTTGCTTTCGCTATATTTCCATGAATGTTCCCGATAGCCACGGATAACCAGTCGCACGCGGTTTCTTTTACGAATCTTTGAGCCTCCTTGATATCTGTAAATCCTTTACCGGATTTAAAAAAAGCATCATAGGGAGGTAGTGGTCCTTCCTCGTGACCCAGTACTGCTCCGAGTTCAGCCTCACACGCAATTCCAGCTTCATGCGCGAGCTCAGCCACTTTTTTTGTCGCAGAAATATTTTCGTCAAGGTTCAACCTGGAACCGTCAAACATGACAGATTCATATCCCAATGCGATCGCGTCCTGGATGATCTGGATATAATCTACAACTTTTCCATCTTCATCAATAGCCGGGACATGATCGAGATGGATGCGTATGTGCTTGGGGTTCCGAAACTTGAGATATTCATCAATTACCGCTTTAGGGCTTTCACTTTCAAATTTTTCCCATTCCAACCGCGCAACCTCGATCAAAGCAAATGAATTTGAATCAACAATCGCTCGTGCAATAGGTTCAACCATGGGCAGGTAAGGGATATTGAACGCCGGGATCGCAACACCATTCCGGCAAGCTGTTTCCATGATTGTTTTGGTTTTCATTTGTGCATCGTTAGGCAAATTGTGTTCTGTCATTGAATCCTCATGCTCTTAGTAGTATTAAATTTGAAGTATTGCCGGCCTTTGATATGTCTTGGCATCTGGTTTGACATCGATTATTGGCCAATCATTCGTCATTGTAATTATTTCCTGCCCGTCGGCATGAACAACCATCGTGTCCTCGGATTTATTTCCATGGATACTCGGATTCCAGGCGAAAGCCTGTGAATCAACCACTACATCCTGGGTAAAAGGTGTGGCGACAAATTCTCGAGAGTCATATCCTATCCCGCCTCCCTGGTGATGGTTCTCCCATTCACCTGGGAAACCCACCTGTTCATATGCTTTCATCCCTTGCTCAAAAATCTTATTGATCCGCGTTCCAGGGACAGTCTGGGAAATTAGCACCGAATCCACATAGCACGCCTTTTCATGTTTTTCCAGTAGCTCATCTGGTATTTTTCCCACATAAACAGACCGCGTCAACGCCGCAACAAGCCCCCACTTTCTGGCACAACAAACCATTTTCGCGAATTGAGTAAATTTATTCTCGGTTGGTACCGGATGTCTATAAGAAAAATTCCTGTCATCGCCAGCTACCAGTAGAACAGTTGGGAGAATATTTTCATTTGTTAATGCCTTGGACATTTCCGCTTCAATTTCGTGTTCCGTCATCCCCGGAACGATTTTTCTGGCGACTTCCTCAACCGCCAAGGCACAGTGTTTTCCCAACCAACGATACCGATCGACCTCGGATTCGGTTAGCTGGTACCTTAGAGATTGAAAATTATTCTTCAGTAATGAGTGGCCGTTTCGATAAGATTCGCAGGCAATTTTTTTGCCGGAAACCAGTTTATGGAATAAGGATTCCTCTTCGGCTGGATCAAACCATTTGGATACAACAAATTCAAATTCCGGTTCAATACATGTTAATTGCTCTCGAAGAAGTCGATTCGCCTCAATATTATTGGTTAAGATAAATTTTTCTTTCTCTGTAACCAAAATTGAAGCGATTCCAATTTTGCTGCTGTTCTCAACGTGTGAATCCCCTCCTGCAGTGATCCAGGAAAAATTCGCTACGCTTGTCAAGCATACACCGTCTAACTCTTCCTGTTCCAGGTAATGACGAACACGGGAATGCTTTGTTTGAACTTCAGTGATTCTATCCATTGATTCCTCCTAAGAATCAAAAAATTTGCGGAAAATTCCATCCGAATTTTGTGGTTATTTTATATAAATGATTCCAATTAAACAAGAATCAATTTATTTGACTCGTGAAAGTACAAGTATATTAAGCGAACAAGTCTAAAATTTATCTGCTAATATTAGATAATCTCTTTCAACAACTCAATTTTGGCGGTTAATCAATGACAAAAAATTACGAACAATATAAAAGAGGTTTGGCACCCAAAAAAGAATCCTATCGCGTTTGGCCTCTTTATGGCGCGGGATTAGAAAACTTAGGGAAAGACCATCAGATTTTAAATATCAATTTTCCAAAATTTGGTGATGATGAATTATTGATCAGACATGATGCGTGCGGGTTATGCTTTTCGGATATCAAAGTGATCAAATTAGGACAGGACCATCCCCGGATCTTCCGGAACATGGAGGAATCACCTGTTGTACTCGGGCACGAGATATCCCTCACTGTGGTGGGAGTTGGTGAAAAATTAAAAAAGGATTATCAGGTAGGGGACCGATTTATCCTTCAAGCCGATATTTTTGTTGATGGCGTAAATTACGCATACGGCTATGAATTCCAAGGAGGGCTCTCCGAATACAACATTATTGATCAACGTATCTTACAGTGTGGAAAAGGAGATTATTTAATCCCGATCAAACCATCTACAGGTTACGCTGAATCAGCCCTGGTTGAGCCCTGGGCATGTGTTATTGCGGCTTATTATCTTGAATTTAGAAAATCGATCAAAGATCGGGGCACCTGCTTGTTCATCGGACCTGAACCTCAAAGAGAGCTGAGAATTGAGCAAGGCATGGATAAGAATTCTCATCCTGCAAAACTCATTTTATGCGACTTCAATGGACCCATGGCTGATTGGTTGAGAAAGCGAGCAGCTGAATTAGGTATTGACTGCCAGGAAGTTGAACCCGAGGAACTGACCAAGTCCCTCACAAAAGAGAGCATAGATGATATCTTCCTTTTCAATCCACCCCCATCCCTGATTGAAAGGGTTAACCCATTACTTAAATATCATGGGGTAATGGTGATATCCAAAGATAAAAATATTTCTGAAATCGTCCAAATCGATGTTGGTCGTATCCACTATAATCGGTGGCTCCTCATCGGCGGTGATGAATCTGATCTGAGTCAAATCTATCTACGCAATCCCGTTCAATCGTCTTTGAAAAAGGATGACAAAGTATTGTTTGTCGGTGCGGGCGGCCCAATGGGACGCATGCATGTTCAGCATGCAATTGAGGCAAACGAAAAACCAAAAATCATTGTCAGTACGGACCTGAGCGATATGCGATTGGATGATCTTTCAGAGACATACAGAGATCAAGCGATTCAAAATGGTATTGAGTGGATTTGCTTTAATCCTGATGAAAAGTCAAAATATTTTCAAAATCAATCTCGTTATTTTGAGGGAAATTTTAACTACATCACAGTTCTCGCTCCAATCTCCACTGCAATTACCGAATCCTCCAAGCTTCTTGCTCAGAATGGCGTGATGAACATTTTCGCAGGAATTTCGCGCGGCAATTTCGCATCCGTGGATCTTTCCGACATTATCTTTAAAAATATCAGAATTATTGGCCATTCCGCTTCCAGTATCGATGATATGAAAATGATGCTTTTTCAAGTGGAGAACGGGAATCTCTCAACAAACAGGTCAGTTACCGCAATCGGGTCCCTTGAGGCAGTACCTGAAGGCCTACAGGCAGTTTTGGATGCCAAATATCCTGGAAAGATCGTTATTTTTCCCAATATAAAACCTCTTTCATTAACAGCAGTGTCAGATCTGGATAAAGTATTGCCCACAGTATTTGCGAAGCTTGACAAGGGTAAAACCTGGACGAAAGCTGCAGAAATGGAACTACTTGACCAAATGGCTCTGATTGAGGATTAAAGCAATTGACTGCAAAACTTACAGGAAAGACTGCCATTGTGACTGGCAGCGCCCAAGGGTTAGGAAGAGCGATCGCCTACCGTTTGCTCAGGGAAGGATGCAACATCGTTCTGGCTGATATCAATGAGGAAGCAATTAAATCACTTACAAGGGAATTATCAAAAGAATTTCCTAATAAAGTTGATGGAGTTTGCACGGACGTTGTAAATGAAGATTCTGTAGCTGCGCTGGTTGATCATTCCATCCACCGGTTTGGGCAATTGGACATTTTGGTTTCCAATGCAGGAGTTCTTTACACTGGCGAAATTGACACCTTTGATGAGAAAAAATGGCGAAGGGTGATCGATGTGAATCTCACCGGCTATTTTCTGTGCGCTAAATATGCCACCCGTGTGATGAAACCACAAAGATCTGGCGTGATCATTCAAATTAATTCAAAGTCAGGCAAAAAAGGCAGTTATAAGAATTCCGCCTATGCAGCATCGAAATTTGGTGGGATCGGGCTCACTCAATCACTTGCGCTGGAATTAGCTGAGTTTAATATACGAGTAAACGCGATTTGTCCCGGTAATCTGCTTGATTCACCACTCTGGGTGGATTCACTCTTCGAACAGTACTCCAAAACCAGAGGAATGTCCGTCGAAGAAGTACGGCAGCATTACATAAACCAGGTACCTCTGAAACGCAGTTGTTCCTACGATGATGTCAGCAATTTGGTTATTTTTCTGGCGTCCGAACAATCCAGTTATATGACCGGGCAAGCGATCAATGTTACCGGCGGTCAGGAAATGCACTAATCTACTGACGAAATATTCATTCCACTGACTCAAAAACTTGGCATTTGAATCGAGTTTTTTCGCCTATTGGCAAAGAAATCCTCAATATTTGTCGGATATTTTTTCGGTTGGGCAGAAATCTCACATAATCTGTCCCTAATATCTTGCGGCAGCCGCCAACCACCAGCCATCAAATTGTCCCTGGCTTGATCAAGGTTTCTCGCGCCGATGACCACGCTAGAAATTGCAGGTTGTTCGAGCACCCAACGAATAGCAATTTGAGAAGCGGTTTTATTGAGGTTTTGTGCAGCAATTAAGAGCTCTTTAAGAACTTCATCCGCATTCAAAGACCAGGCATGTGTGAGAAAATTCCAGCCTTCCTCAGATCGGGTTCCTGCGATTTTTCGTTCGCCAGGTTTATATTTGCCGCTCAAGAAACCGTTTGCCAGCGGGCTGTAAGTAACCACGCCAATCTTCTTCAATTGGCAAACCGGAATGATCTCCTGTTCAATGTCTCTGACAACTAAATTGTAAAGGGGCTGGTAGCATTCAAATCGGTACAGGTCCCTGCTTTCACTGATCCAAATGGATTCAAGCAGCCGCCATGCCTCGAAATTACTGCAAGCCATATAGCGGACTTTTCCCTGATGAACCAAATCGTCCATCGCCCGAAGCATCTCCTCAAGCGGAGTTTCCTCATCAATATGGTGAATGTAATAGATATCCAGATAATCTGTCTGCAGCCGGCGCAGGCTATTTTCAATGGATTGCATGATATGCACCCGCGACATTCCCCCATTATTGGGGCCGGTGCCCATCGGATTAAAAAACTTGCTTGCAACAACACAGTCCTTTCGGTGATTTTTTAGCGCTTCCCCCAGAATGGTTTCAGAAACACCATTGCCATAGGCATCCGCTGTATCGAAGAAATTTACTCCTGCGCTTATTGCCAGCTCAATGATCTTGATGGATTCCTCTTTGCTTGCGTCTTTTCCAAATGTCAAGGTCCCCAAACTTAATTCTGATACTTTTAATCCCGATCTTCCCAAATTTCTATATTCCATTGAAGTAATCCTTGTTTTTGAAGTTGATCCCTTTTTGATAGGAAAAGGTTTGTGTCAATCATAACCTTAAAATTCCTTTTCCGACCTCGTTTATAATTTCCACCACCTGCCCACCGAATCGATTTGAAAGGAACCCGAATGACCGAAACAACATCCCAATCCACCGACTTTATCCATGAGGAAGTCGCCGAAGACTTGCGGAATGGACGCTTTACCCACGTAAAAACCCGCCTGCCACCAGAACCGAACGGGTATCTGCATATCGGCCATGTCAAGGCGTTCCTGATCGACTATAACATTGCCAAGGATTTTGGCGGTGTTCTGGACCTGCGTTTCGATGACACCAACCCAGAAAAGGAAGAGACGGAATTCGTGGATGCGATCCAGGAGGACGCCCGCTGGCTGGGTATCAAGTGGGATCAGGTGTTGTTTGCTTCGGATTTCTTTGACCTGCTGTATGAGTGGGCGATCAAACTAATAAAAAAAGGTGTTGCGTACGTGGATGACCAGAGTCCCGATGAAGTCAAGAAGAACCGCGGCTCATGGACTGAGCCGGGCGTGGAAAGCCCCTGGCGCAACCGTTCGGTGGAAGAGAACCTTGACCTGCTGGAGCGCATGAAAAATGGAGAGTTCCCGGATGGCTCGCATGTGCTGCGCGCGAAGATCGACATGACGCATGGCAACATGAATTTGCGCGATCCCATCATGTACCGCATCATCTACGAGCCCCCGCATCACCGCACTGGCAGTAAATGGTACATTTATCCGATGTATGACTGGGCGCATGGGCAGAACGATGCCATGCACGGCGTAACCCATTCCCTGTGTTCGATCGAATATGAGGACCACCGCCCACTGTATGAGTGGTTTCTGAACGAGCTCGAAATTGAAAATCCCCCACGCCAAATCGAATTTGCCCGCCTGAATATGTCCTACACTGTTATGAGCAAGCGCAAACTTCGCCGCCTGGTTGAGGAGAGCTACGTGGATGGTTGGGATGACCCGCGAATGCCTACCATTCGCGGCATGCGCCGGCGCGGCTATACACCCGAAGCGCTGCATGACTTCATCGATCGCACAGGCGTCTCCAAAACGATCAGCGCCAGCGCCGGGGTAATGGTCGATGTGGCGATCCTGGAAGCCTGTATCCGCGACGACCTAAATCATCATTCACCGAGAAAATTGGCAGTCCTGGATCCGATCAAGGTTGTGATCGACAATTATCCTGAAGGACAAACCGAGGAATTTGATCTGGATAATAATCCGGCCGACACCACTTCCGGCACACGCAAAGTCCCTTTTTCCAAAGAGATTTATATTGATAGGGATGATTTTCGCGAAGTACCGCCGCCGAAATACCACCGCCTTTCTCCCGGCCAGGAAGTGCGCCTGCGCGGCGCCTACTTTATCACCTGCACCGAGGTAATCAAGGATCAGGACGGAAACGTTATGCAACTGCGCTGCACTTACGACCCGGCCACCAAGGGCGGCAACTCACCAGACGGGCGCAAGGTTAAAGGTACCATCCATTGGGTATCTGCGGCTCATGGAATTTCTGCTGAAGTTCGTTTATATGACCGGCTGTTTGTCAACCCAGACCCGGAAGCCAGCGGTGATTTTATCGCCGACCTCAATCCGGATTCACGCCAGATCCTGACAAACTGTATCCTTGAACCCAGCTTGAGGGACGCCCAACCAGGCGACAAATTCCAGTTTGAACGCGTGGGATACTTCTGTGTCGATCAGGATTCAACACCTAACAAATTGGTGATTAACCGCACCGTGGGGTTAAGGGATACCTGGGCGAAGATACAGGGAACAAACGAATAAACAAATTCATATTAAACTAACCAATTTTTCAAATGTGACTTTTTATTTTCCTGGAGCGAACAGGGAAAGAACGGGAATCAAGAAGTGTCCTCTAAGGGAAAATTTGCTTGAACTTCCCACTTATACAACCCAACCGTAAAGATCACATATGAGAATTCAAAATCCCAGCCTGTTTTACTAGGGTAGCAACAAGTTTTTTTACCTGATAAATTTTTTTACGTCGCAGATAAAAACAGCCGGGATTTATTTTCTTTAGATGATCTCTCATTTACATGTATTTATTTTTGAAATCAATTGGCCATGCTACTGCATATTCAGCCAATCAAAAAAATATTTCATGCTAAGGGTTAATGATACGGCTCCCGCATCCGGATTGGGGATTGGGAGGCTGACACCATTATCAGCCAAGGCAAACAGCAAGCCATGGTGACCTTGACAGAAAGGAAAAGCAGATTAACCCTGTTGAAGAAAGTAGCCGATCGTACTGCTGAAACCGTTAAGCAAGCGATTATTGATCTGCTGACACCTTTTGCCAGGCAGACTTTGACCATAACCTGTGATAATGGCAAGGAATTCGCTGATCATACAGCAATTGCAGAAGCATTGGGTGCAGATGTGTATTTTGCCCATCCTCAAGCCGCCTGGGAGCGCGGTAGTAACGAAAATGCCAATGGATTGATCCGGCAGTATTTTCCCAAAGGCACAAACTTTGCTGAACTATCAGACAGGGATGTCAGCTTGGTTGAAATGAGGCTCAACCATAGACCCAGAAAATGTCTCGGTTTTTCATCCCCATATATGATATTCTTTCAGGAGATGTCGATTGAACTTGGAACTTGAATCCAAGGTCTTATTTACCATTGTGATTTAGAAAAACAATTTTAATTGCTTACTCGACAAAAACCAGCTTCAACTTGTAGTTTCGAGAATATTTCAGGTGTTAAGTCAAAATGCAGCACTTGAGAAACCACTTGAGTCCATCCATGAACAAAATATAACCAGCCATCTTCTATAATCAAAGATCGGTTTTCTTTTTGAGCATGTGCCTGATGTAAAAAATCCAATTCTCCGCGATAATTGAATTCCCATACCACCCCATTTGAGGGAAATTGACCAGACCATGTGATGGGCGACCCAGGCGTATCTTTGCCCATTCCAGTCGCATTAATTACGATACTAAAATCAGGTAGTTCTTCCATCAATTTATCGTTAATTGCCGGATCAGAGTTTTGGACATATTCCACCAGAATATCTGTATTCAGATGATCAATCATTTCCATCGCATGGTCCAACCTGCCTTGTGAGCGATTTACAAAAATAAATCGTTGAGGTCGGTCGCTTTTGAGAGGTTTATTAGATAAATGTAAAAAAGTAGCAATTGCTGATCCTCCAGCGCCAAAACATAAAACATGTCCTCCAGTTTTTTCGAAATACCCTTCCCCAATAATGGCATCCAAACTTAAACCTGAAGATATTGGGTCTTTGGCATGACCTTCTAATCGTCCATTATTTTTTGAAATGCTTGAGATTTCATTTGTCAATAGTGCGTAGTCATCCAAATAATCAAACAAATCCCTAGTCGCATGCAGAATATCGATTTTGTGAGTTGTAACCAGAGCGCCTAATGTCTGAGGTTCATTCTTGATTTTAGAAACAACTTCTCTATATGCCTCACTGGTATCATGAATTTTTAGATCATACCCACAAATTTCCACTTCATCCCTACCGATTACTTTCATCCAACGAGGAAATACTCGCATTATTGAAGATTTTGTTGTTGTAACACCAATAAAATAAAATTTTGATGCATTGAAATTATTCATGATTCTATCCCCTGGACTTAATTACAACGTCTCGAAATTTTTTGGCCAGATCGGTGATCTCTTTAAATTTTTGATCCACAACCAATTGCTTTGGGCAAAGCTCACTACCAACACCAACCGCGAATGCACCGGCCCCAAACCATTCCGGTATGTTCTCAAGCGACACACCTCCAGTTGGCATTAAGGGTATTTGAGGGAATGGACCTTTTAATGCCTTGAAGTAATTGGGACCTCCTAATGAACCAGGAAAAACCTTAACAATATCCACCCCATTTTTATAAGCTGAAAAAATTTCTGATGGGGATAAAGCGCCTGCCATTGTCACCAATCCTGACGAGACCATTTCACCTATAAGTTCATTTTCAACAATTGGACTCACCAAAAATTTTGCGCCAGCTCCTTTAGCTGAGACAGCTTGGTTTGGATCTGTCAATGTACCCATTCCCAGGAGAACATCGCTTCTAAATCGTTGATCAATATTCTTAACCACATCTTCTGCATTCGGGGTGGTGTAAGTTATCTCAATACCCGTTACGCCGCCCATAATTAAAGCTTCAACAAGCCGCAATGTTAAATCTTCATTGGGACCTCGGATAACCGCGAGTAAACCGATTTCTGATATTTTTTCTAATACATGTGATTTTTCTTTCAAATTCACCTCCTAATAAACTAAATAACCCTAAAAATGGGGGGGTTACCACTTAGCACCCGCAGGCAATCATCAACAGCCAGGTAGCCCATTCGATTAGCCGCATCATCTGTATTCGCACCAATATGTGGTGTAAGGATCACCTGTGGTAATGAGATAATTGGTTTATTGATCTCAGGAGGTTCAGTTTCAAAAACATCTAACGCCGCTCCTTTTATATGTCCATCCCTTAGTGCAAAATACAGATCATCCTCTTTCACGATCCCCCCTCTTGATGTATTAATGATGCATGCGCCTTTTTTCATTCCCAGCAGGAAATCTTGGTTGATCAAATTTTTTGTTGACGGCGTTAGCGGTAAATGCAGACTCAGAAAATCCACCTCTTCTCTAATTCTAATTAGATCGGCAGGAATCGCTCCCAGAGATTCGATTAATTCCGAGGTGACATTAGGATCATAAACAAGGACCTTACAACTATAAGGTTGAAGCATTTTTACTACCAGCTGGCCAATCGATCCAAAACCGACAATTCCGATCTTCTTCCCATACAGAGAATACCCGTGAAGACGCGGCCAATTTCCCTTATGCACCTCCTCATTTCCACTGGGAATCTGACGGGCTAATGAAATCAAAAATCCTATTGTCAATTCTGCAACCGAGTGTGAATTTACACCAGGAGTGTTAGTAACAATGATCCCTCTTTGCTTGGCAGCTGCCAAATCAACCCTGTCATATCCAACACCATATCGAGCAATTATTTTTAATTTATCAGCATTTTTGAGCGCCGTTTCATCGATTAAATCTAATCCAGCAATATATCCGTCTATCCCCGGAATTAATTCTGATATTTGCGTAGAGCTTAAAGGTTTCCCGGTCTGGTTATAAATGACTTCTTTAACCCTTGATTCAAGATTACTCTTCAGAGAAGCGTCATATTTCCCATATGATGTTGGAGTGACAAGAATGCGGCATTCATTGATCGGTTTCATCGGGGTTACCCGCACCGTGGGTTATCAATAATTTTGATTAGATTTTCACAATCAATCACCAATTTTCTAAAACCCCGTTCTTCAATAACCGCATAATTGTGACCTGCATTTCCTGGATAAGCAAAAAATGTAATTAAATCCTCTTTTTTTGATGTACAGATTGAACGATGAGCCCAACCTGGTGGTACATAAAGAACCTTTCCTGGCGAAAGATCCTCTACAGAAGTTTCACCGTCCCACGTTTCCATCACCATACAGCCCTCACCTTGAAGGCAGTAATATACCTCGGCAGTATTTACAACCGTATGAAAGTGGCCCTTGGTCATAAAGAATTCTTCGCCAACTTTACCTGGATGAACAACAGAAATTCCCATCAGAATTTCCCCTTCAATTTCCGGCCGCTTTATTTCATATACTTCATAAACGATTGGGTCATGATGTCCAAGCATATCGCGATATGCTTTCTGATCGAGAAATTGCCCCTCAAGCGAAGACAATCTCCTTTCAATGTGGTTATCCACCCTGGAAGGGATACACGCTGGAAAAGAAATCGAGAATTGAAAAGGCTTGTTTTCCATACATATCCTCCTTTTATTGCTCTGAAACAAAAACAATTTTCATTGTTGTTCTTCCTTCAGCAGCTTGAAATGCCATCTGCGCATTTTCAAGTAAGAATTTTTGGCTGACGAGCGGGCTAAGATCTATGGATTTTGATCTCACAATTTCAACAGCTTGACGGCAGTCTGCAGTGCTGCAAGCAGTGGTTCCTGTAACTACCAATTCCTTATAATGCACCTTATTGGAATCGAAATTGATATTTGGATTTTGTTTGGGAAGGCCTCCAAAATAGTTTATGCGTCCTCCAATTGCTGCCAAGTCAAGCGCTTGCTCTTGGGCTGCTCGAACAGGCGCGGCTACGATAACAACATCTGCTCCCCTTTGATTCGTTTCAGCCAAAAGTGTGGTCAGAAGATCGGATTTCCCGGGATCTATTACGTGGTCAAATCCCATTCGCCTGGATTCATTTATTCGATCCTGGTTAACCTCACTTATCACCACTTTTCCGGCTCCGCGCACTACGGCAAGCATAGCATGCATCAGGCCGATTGGACCCGCGCCGATGATCAAAACATTTTCACCCGGCTGGATATTCAAAGCGTTTTGCCCATGCAACACGCAAGCAAATGGTTCGATCAGCGCAGCACTAGCAGGATCTGTTCCCCCCTCTAAAAGAATCACATTTCCCTGGTCAACGAACTTTGCAGGAACCCGCATATATTCGGCAAATCCACCGTTAATGGTGATTCCCAGTGCCTCAAAATCTTGACACAGATTGTTTTTTCCCCTGATACACTGCAGACAATGTCCGCAGCCGGCATTTGGCGCGACGAAAACAAGATCCCCCTTGGCAAAGCCCTGATCACCATATCCTTTTACTTGCTCCACAATTCCAACGACTTCATGCCCTGGAATACGGGTTGTTCCTGGTGGATACATTCTGTGAGATCCGTGATAAATGCGCAGGTCAGTTCCGCAAATACTCGCGGCTTTAACCCTGATAAGCATTTCGCCGTCTTCAATTTTCGGGATAATAGTATTCGCAACTCTTACATCAAGTGGCGCATGATAAAAGATTGCCTTCATCTGATTTTTTAGCATCTACCCCATCACTTCCTTAAGATAGACAGGTCTTTCTTCTTTAAAAGATTTCGTTCCCGCCAACACTCCTGCAACTGCCCAACGCCCCTCATCCCCACCTACCTTTGGCTGCGTTCCGCTCTTGATGCAATTTATAAAGTGTTCCAATTCATAGATATATCCCCAAAGAAATCTCTGCGGCCATCTCTGGAATATTGGTGTAATCAACCCAGTGTCCCGGTCGTTGCAAAGAACAATTGCCTCACCTTGCATCTCACCTATTTGCATAATCCCTTTATCGCCTACAATTTCCATTCTCGCGTCATAGCCATATCCACATGGACAGATTCCTGAGAACATGCCAAGTGTGTCATTTTCAAACTTGATATTCACAAGTGCGTTATCGTAGAAATCCGGGATATCAATATTGAATAAATCACCTTTGAGGTTGGCGGTCTCTACATATACTCTTTTATAATCTGACCCCATAAGCCAGCGTACCGCATCCCAATCATGGCTATTTACTTCTGCCAGCATGCCGTTTGAAGTGCGAAGGTCGCAGGCCCACATCGGTGGCAGTCCAGGCCCATGTGTGAGCGATTTGACCATCATCGGATTTCCTATTTGGCCACTTTGTATCCTTTCATAAGCTGTCACAAATTCCGGCTGAAAGCGCCGCATAAAACCCAATTGCAATATAACGTGATTGTTTTCTGCAGCCCGGATAATTTGGTCACATTCTTCCAGGTTTAAGGCCATTGGTTTTTCCAAAAAAATATTTTTTCCATTCGCTGCTGCTTCTCGAGCCAAATCAACATGTGTTGGAGTAGGCGTCGTTATGATCACGCCATCAAAAGCAACTTTATCGATCGCCTCCGCTAGAGTAGGAAATCCACATTGGATTCCAAATTCGGCCGCTGTTTCCAGGCGGACCTCTTCGGCGGGATCGACCAAGGCGACAATTTCGCCACCAGCAACATGCCGAACAATCGCATTGGAGTGGTTCTTCCCAACCCTTCCTGCTCCCACCATGCAAAGTTTTACACTATTCGCCATCAATGCTCCATTCAATCTCTATGATTTTTTCCTAAGACATTAGAAAAATAATCCGCCAGAAAATTCTGAGATCGGATGTATTCAGTTAAAATCGGGTCATAAATATCGTGAGTAGTTCTATTCGGTTTGAATGCACCCTTCTTGAGCAGAGCACATTCTGAGGCATGAGAGGCAAGATCATCGATCAATCCAACTGCCTTTCCGGAGATCAAAGCCGCCCCCCATGTGCCATACTCACTACCGGTGAGTCTTAGATATGGCACGTTGAGAACATCCGCTTTGATTTGGTTCCATACTCGGCTTTTCGCTCCACCGCCAATGACACGTGCTTCTACAAAGGATAAATCTGGAAGCAATTCCTTTAGGATACCCATGTAGTACGCGTATTCAAAAGCGACGCTTTCCAATGCCGCCCGGATCATATGCGATCTTGAGTGCGACCACGACAAGCCAATCCATGCTCCGCGCATGGCTGGGGTGGAAGGACAGATTCTGCCACCCAGGTGTGGAGAAAATAGCAATCCATCTGCACCTGGCTCCACCTTCTCTGCAAGCATGATCACACTTTCATAAATATCATCCATGCTTCGTCGTTCGCCAGCCAAATCTTTGCATAATTCATCGCGCACCCATCGCATAATAATGCCGCCACCGGCAATATACGCCAATGGATTCCACAAACCTGGGATGACTGAACGCATTGTTAGAAGTGCACGATGTTTCACATCCGCGACAAACTCATCCGTACTTCCTGCCAGCACCGCCGCTGTTCCCGCCACATCAAAAATCTGCCCCGCCCGAACGATGCCTGCGCCAATCGCGTTCGCTGCTGTATCACCTGCGCCTGCTGCGACTGGGGTACCAGGTTCGAGTCCAAAAGCTTTTGCTCCTTGGCCAGATACTTCACCAACAATTTTCCAGGGCTCAACAATTTGCGGGAGTTTACTTAATTCAATCGAGAACTTGTCGCACAATTCCTGCGACCACTTTCCTTCTTTAGCATCCGAGACACCTGAGAAGTGGATAAATGTGTAATCGATATATGCCTGATCAGCCCGCAGTCCACATAATTTTCCGCTTACATAAGCGGCTGGCATCACGAACTTTGCCGTCTTTTTATATAATTCCGGCAGCTCATGCTGCCACCACAATATTTTCGGACCATGATCACAGATAGGCGGGCATCCTGTAAGTTCAGTCATTCGTACACCTGCAATCTCATCCATGGCGCGGATGTATGGCTCACAGCGCATATCCAGCCAGGAATCAAATTTTCCAACCTGGTTATAATTTTCATCGATCAGTCCGACACCAGCCATCTGGGAATCAAATGAAATGGCGGCAATCTCTTTTGGATCGACATTACTCCGGTTAAGGCAATCGCGGACTGTTTGTGCAGCTGTTGAATAAAAATCATCCATATCCTGCTCCACAACTCCGGGCGTTGGATAATGGATGGGAACTTCAGTAGATTTTTCAGCGATAAGATTTCCGTTAGGGGTGAAAATAGATGCCTTGGTTGCGCTTGTACCAAGATCAACCCCTATTAGGAATTTCTTAACCATCGCACCTCCAAAAGAAATCTGGTATTCGAATTTGGTCCAATCCAACTAAACATGAGATATTTCTTTTAATCCTGTTATCCTGTTATTACATGTATTATATACAACAAGTTGATTTATGTCAATCAGCAAAGGCAAATTATTCAGCCGAGAAAACAATCGACTAAACAGACTATTGAAAGATCCGTTTTGAATTTTTAATCCAAATCAGATCTAATTGATCGGGCTTCAATCCGTTTCTCATAAGATCTGTGCTTAAGTCCTTGACAAGATAAACCAGACCCGGCCCACCGCCAAAGCATTTCCAGTATAATCGTCGCGCAAGATCACCCCCAAAAAGTAGTTGGTTTCCATACCCTTTGTCAAAAAATTCATTAATCATCGTAGCAAATGTCGATAGTGAAAAGGCATCTCGCGCCATGGAATCGAATTCAACCATCGCTTTGCGTTGGAGAATCGTTTCTATTATTTCAATCTCCACGCATTTGTCCATGTGGCAGAAGACAATCTTCTCTAGTTTGGAAGTCCGCTCAGTCATCCAATCGAGTACCTGCAAGTAAGAGCATTCGGGTTCAGTATGCAGGATAAGCGGCATATCAGATTTATCAATAACGCGAATTGCCGCTCTCAAGATTTTTTCTGAATAAGGCGATATCCCATTTTCATCGATCGCAGCTTTAACCGCACCAGCTTTGACCTCTGATCTGTAACCAAAATTTGGAGTATCTGTATTCTGCCGCACCCCAAGCATGCATTCATCAAGTAAGATTTCCTCAATAACGTCCGTTCCGCAATCATTCACCCAATGTTCGGTTGGGTAGTAACACTGTTTATGAAATCCGGTTGAAAGAATGATCGGGACCCTACTGAGTTTACTTACAGAAATACTTGCTTCGACATCGCGGCCTGCCCCGATCGGTGAACAATCGATTAGTGCACCCCCACCGGCATCCCTCCATTCTCCAACCTCCCTGCTCAGCAAGCAGACATCGTCATGGATAAAATCAGGAAATTTTTTTGCGACAAATTCCCCCTGCAACGCAATATGCTCATGTATATTTACACGACCCAACGCGCTACAACATACTGGTCCTAATGTGGTATTGACCCAGTTCATTAATTAGCAATTGAATTAATAAAATCGAATTTCACATTTATAACTAGAATTTCAATCAACAGTCTCAATTGAAATACCAAACACCTTGGATACCATATCCAATATGTTCAGATTATGTCCTTGAGTGATAATGTAGTGGTGCGATGCAAGACCATCTATCATCTTCGGCCCATTCTTAACTCTAATAACAGCGCCATTCAAACAATCTGAGTTTTTAAATTGGGCAAATTTTACAATCTCTCCTTCGATCACCGACCAACGATTGAAGGGCGGCATAAGCTTGACCAGGCAGATCGGTCCTTCCTCCATCTGGCCGTCAATTGCATGTGCGTCTTTATCAACTATTGCTAATACCTTTTCCTTTAATTTCCATTTAGTAGAAAATGATTGAGGTATCACACCGAAATATCCACAGTGCGCTGCCAGAATGTAATTATCAGGGTTACCATCCACTATTGGAAAACCCGGGATGCGTTCATGCTTTGTCGCCGCTTCACCCATCAGAAATGGATACATATTTGTCATCATATAGGGAGTATCCAATGTCTTCTCAATTAGTACTTTCGTCAACATAGCAACCGTATCAGCTTCGCACCCCCATACCAAGCGATCGTCCTCATAGAGTAAATTCCATGCGAGACACGGCGTAGTTGTATAAAGATGCGACTCATTCAGGCAGTTCATTCCTGCTGCGATGACCTTAGGCGTGTCATCCAAATCTTTCTTTATAGCAAGATAAAGTTTGATTGCGCCCAGGATTACTTCTTCTCGTAGCGGTGCGTGGGGAATATCTGACTTTCTGCCCTCCCAGAATTCTTTGGCATCCTTATCGGGTATTAATCTTGCCTCTTCGGCCAGCTTTTTCATGCTTTTCTGCACGATTTGCAGACCGAATTGATTTCGAATGGTCTCTGTGCATTCCTTTTCCCACCAGTAAAATCGTTTAAAGATCTCGTCCTGTTTGCCCTGGCTTGCGGGATGATCCTGATATGTAAGGAATTTGGAATCATGTAATTCACGTTTCAGTGCAAAAGCTCGACAGGCGACCTTCGCTTTTTCTAATGTATTCGGCGCGACAACAGAAACCCCATTTGAGATGAGGTAGCTGTTGATTTCCCAATCCCACATTGAGACGGTGCCAAACTCTGAAGTGATTACCATCACTGGTTGCGGAAGTTTTTTAATGTCTTCCAATCTTTGATAAGCATCACCAAGCAAATCAGGGAAAATAACCCCATCTGATGGAGGGATTGATTGTCCTAACTTCACCGGGTCCTGTAAATCCGCCTCATCTGCAAGCAAAAGCTTTAAATGGCCAATTTGCTTTACAAAATCAGGATCATCTGCATTATTGAAATACACAGGGGTAAGTAATGCCTTCATTTCACCTCCAAAATCCTTGTATAGTTTTGGACTTCCCATTTTGCAGGACTTTCACCCTACTGTATATCCGCAACCACTACCCGCAGTCCGGTTTTTGCGGACTTCAAAGCCGCCTCTAAAACTTGCATGCCTTTCACACCGTCCTCTAAATTTGGTACTATCTTTGTTCCCATCTCCATCGCTTTCATGAAATCATAGACCGCGTGTGAGAACAAATGTTCATATCCAATCATATGGCCTGCCGGCCACCAAGCCTTCATATATGGATGAGTCGCATTACCAACCAGAAACGTGCGAAATCCCTGTTCATCTTTGTTGTCTGTAAGATCCAGGAATTGCAATTCATTCATACGTTCAAAATTGAAAGCCACGGCACCTTTATCCCCATAGATCTCAAAGCAATTAAAATTTTTCCGGCCTGATCCGAATCTGCTTGCGTTAAACGATCCCAGAGCACCATTTTCAAATTCGGTGATCATGAATGAGGCATCTTCAACCGTTACCTCTCCTTTTTCAGTCGAAGTTACCGCTCCAGATACAAAAGTGCCAGCATCCTTTCCAGGCAGCGGGCGCTCACGGACGAAATTCGTTGTCATCGCTGTTACAGATCTAACTTCTCCCACCAGAAAGCGGGCAAGGTCTAAACTATGTGAATTCAAGTCATAATGCGGTCCAGCTCCCGCATATTTCTTTTGCAGATGCCATGTCAAGGGGAAGTTGGGGTCCATGATCCAATCCTGGAAATACACTCCGCGCCAATGATAGATCCGTCCTATCCTGCCATCGTCAATAAGCTGCTTCGCGTATGCCACTGCCGGCGTTCGCCGATAATTGTGATTCAGGTAGTGCAAAACACTCGCTTTTTCAGCAGCTTCATACATTTCAATTGATTCCGCATAACTTAAAGCAATTGGTTTTTCACAGAAGATCTGTTTGCCATTTTGCGCAGCCGCAAGCACAACTTCCTTATGTAAGTATGTTGGAACACATACATCAACAATATCAATGTCTTTCCGTTCGACCACTTTGCGCCAATCTGTTTCCGATTCTTCCCAGCCCCAATTTTTCGCGAAAACTTCCGGTTGGTTGACATCACAGGCAACCTTCATCACAGGTTTTATCCCGAATTCAAAAAACTTGGGCGCTGCGGCGAAAGCTGTGCTGTGAACTTTACCCACAAATCCTGTCCCAATTAAAGCGACATTCGCTGTCCTCATGAAAATAGCACCTCCTGATTTGTATTAATTTTTCCGCTCTGGAAATCTCTTAAAACCCATGAAACTTTATTCTTCCTTTACCCGCACAAGTTCAATTTCAAATCGTGAACGATCTCCGCGGTGCACCGCGTGATAATATTCGATTGGTTGATTTGATTGGGAGTACACAATTGAATCAAGCATCAGGAGTGGAGCGCCTTTTTTAATATTTAGCAATTCTGACTCAACCTCATTACTCAACACTGCTTCAACATATCGACGGCCGTGGGCAGGATATACCCCATATTCGCTTTCCAAAAATTTGTATAAGGAAAGATTTGTCAGGTCTACATTTATAAGATTTGGAAAGAGATCAAATGGCAGATAAGAAGAAACAAGCTGAATGGGTTCTTCATCCGTAAATCTCAACCTGCGAATTTCGACAACCGCTGTCTTTGCTGGAATCTCCAAATAGGATGCGACCTTTTCATTTGCTGGAGAAATTTTTTGGTCGAGTACCTGAGTACCAGGTTTATGCCCACGCTCAACCATATCCTGGTGAAAACCAGTTAATTTGTGGATTAATCCCTCACTGATTTTTGGGGGGGAGACAAATGTACCCTTTCCTTTACGACGATATATCAACCCCTCAAATTCCAATTCCTTTAGCGCTTGGCGTACAACTGTCCGGCTAACCTCATACCGATCACACAGCTCCTGTTCACTGGGCAACAGTGTTCCTGCAGGCCAGTGATTTTTATCGATCTGAGTTTTAAGGATTTCAAGCAGCTGTACATAATAAGGCAGGTGGCTCTCAAAATCAATTAATGATGCGATTTCCATATTTTCCTATCTTGCATTCTTATCATCCTGTTATTACAACCTATTATAAAAAAACCGTCTATTTTTGTCAACGCCCATCGGTTAATAATTTGAGATCCTTTACCTTCAATCGTTAGCAAAAGCAGAATTGAAAAAAACTTTTATGATTATTTGCTCCCCTCGCACTACAATCAGATTTTTAAGTTAAAGAAGCTATTTGTTCATTTTTCTTTCTTTAAATTTGTACTCGCTGTGGCAATATTCTTTTGTAATACTCTTCTATTTAATCGCCTTTCATTTAAAATATTTAAATTGTATTCAAGCGAAATGATTCCTATCAGTAAAGCTGCAGGAACCAATTCACGAATGAAACTACTCACGCGCAATAAGTTTAAGCCGCTCTTTATCAGCTGCATAAGAAATAGTGCCAGGAAAATATTTAAGATGTCTCCTGTTCCTCCCGTTGGACTTATGCCACTCAGTGCTGCAACTAATAATGTTGTTAGGGTGATCAACGCACCGTAATTAACCGTTGCAGAATTCGTCCGGGCCATAATCATAAGACCCGCGACGGAGGCAAACATGCAAGCGATAATGTGAGTTGTATAAATAACTTTTAAATTGTTTATTCCTGAGAAAAATGAAGCTTTCTCATTCATTCCATAAAGTTTTAATTGAGTGCCATAAGGCGTTTTATGAACAATGATGAAAAGTATGGCGGCCATCCCTAAAAATATGACAAATGGGATAGGTATCCCGAAGAAATTCTTTTCTCCCAAATCCAATAATTGTTGCGGAAACCCAATGATTCCTGTGCCTTTTGTAATAATTAGCGAAATCCCTAAATAGAGGTTCATTGTAGCCAAAGTGGCTAGAATTTCGGGAATCTTTAAGTTTGCGATAAAGAATGAATTAATTGCACCAGCAATAATTCCAATGATCAAACCAATAATCAAGCAAACCAGAATAACCACATAGATCTCAGCTGCAGAGGAAGTCTCGGTGATAACCGCTTTAATGATCAGTGCATTAATTATGGTAATTAAATTGGCTAAATTTATTAAAGAAAGATCTATGCCACCTGCAATTCTTGTAATAGCCATGGCTAACGCAAAGATTCCGATATCCGAAATTTGAACAAGCATCGATTGCATACTTGTCATTGTCAGGAAAATATCAGGTTTACTCACCGCCATCATTACAAAGAATAGCGCGATCGCAATGATCAATTGGATTTTTCTATTATTAAGGATATTTCTGCTGTTTTCTCGAGTTGTCATGATTTCCTTTTCTGTTAGAAAATGTCAGGATGGTTTAATCCACCAATTAATCATTTTGATTTTCCAAACGAAATCTGTTATATGCCTGTAGAGCAATTGCCAGGATAAAAATTAATCCAAAAACAAAATTGGACCAGTCAGAACCAACACCAATCAATATCAGGTTATTTTTAATTATTACAGTCAGAAGTGTTCCTAGAGCAATGCCAAGCATACTTCCCTTTCCACCTGAAATACTTACTCCGCCAAGTACCACAGCAGCGATAACGGAAAGTTCTGTGCCAATCATATCGTAGGGATCCGCCAACTTACTGTTGAATACATAAACAGCCCCACCTATTGCATATAGGACACCAGTAAACGCAAACATGGAAAAATTAACTCGCTTGGTGTTATATCCGATCCGTTCAGCCGATTCGATGTCCCCTCCAACAGCAAAAACACCGCGACCTATAACTGTATATCTTAGAAGGAGATATGAGAAAACCATTAATGCCACCATGATAAGTGCGGAAATATGCAAGCCGCCAAAAATTGTGCTTCTGAAAAAATCAAGCACAGATTGGGGCATCTCCGCCGGAGTGATGTAAATATTTCCGATAAATTCCAGAAGTATTCCCTTAAAAATCGCGCTCGTGCAAAGTGTTGCTATAAAAATTGGGACCTTAAAGAAAGCAATAAACAATCCATTCAATAAACCCAATAGAGCCCCGATAATCATAGCAATGGCAAAGATCAAAATGATAGGGGGATCAAAATCAAACATAAGAACGATTTTGAGTGACGTGTAAGCTGAAAACATAGCAATAGCCATGCATGAAAGATCAACACCGCCACTAATCATCACGATTCCAACGCCAATTGCAACTATTCCCAATACGACGCTGGCTTTTAAAGTTTCGTACAGCGAGGTAAGAGTGAAAAAAACATTATTGATTGAGCCGATGATTAAAGAAAGAACTAATATGGTTAGCAAGATTATTGTTTCATTTCGTGAAAAAAGTTTTTTGAAAACATTCCCCTTTTTTTCCTGCGGAATAGTAGACATTGTTTTTTCCATAGTTATGGTCCTATTGTAAAGATACTAAAGTGTTTCCGTAATCTTCTCTCGCAAAATTTCATAATTTAATCTGCTTGTCTCTTCCTCAAAAGAAATTCTGCCGTCATTCATAACAATCACTCGATTTGAGTTATTGAGGATTTCCCCAATATCATCCGAAATCAACAAAACAGCGATTCCTTCTGAAGCCATATCCCTGATCAAACAATGTATCTCGCTTTTTGATTTCACATCCACGCCAACTGTTGGACAATTAAGTACAAGTAGATCTGGGTCCGAGGCTAGCCATTTCGCAATTACCACCCGCTGTTGATTTCCACCTGAAAGGCTTTGACCCAGGTCGCTAATAGTTCCTGTGATGGCAAGCTTTTTATGCCATTTTGTCGCTACCGTTTCTTTCCTTGTCTCGCTGATAAAACCAAACCTGTCGCTGATCTTTTTTACAATCACAGCAACTAAATTATCTTTTAGCGAAGATCCTAAGAAGATTCCTTCCGATAACCGATCATCAGGGATATAGGCAATATTATTGCGCGTTGCCTCAGTCACATTTCGAATTTGGATCTCTTTACCGTTCAAAAAAACTGTGCCACTTGTTGCGGGAAAAACACCAAAGAGTGACTTTGCCAGTTCTGTTCTGCCTGACCCGAGTCTCCCAGTAATGCAAAGGATTTCACCTTTCTGTATGGAGAATGAAACATTCTTAAAAAATTCCTTATAGCTTAGGTCTTTTACTTCAAATACGGGTTTCTTACCAGCTTCATTTGGGATAAATGGTCGTTCAAAAATTTTTCTACCGGTCATATAGAAAGACAGGTTTTCCCGTTGGAATCTTTCAATGGGCTCATTTGCCACTTCTTCCCCATTACGAATTACATAGATTCGATCACAAACTGCAAAAATCTCATCTAGCTTATGGCTCACAAAAATCACAGAAATCCCGGAACTTTTCAAATTATTTATTATTTCATATAGGCGTTCGATCTCTTTTTGAGTCAGCGCGGTTGTCGGTTCATCCATGATGATAACCTTGGCATCCTGCATGAGCGCACGAGCAATAGCCACAATTTGCTTTTGGGCAACAGGTATCTCTTCAACCAATTTATCAAGATCAAGATCAACATCGATCCTTGCTAAACTCTGTTTAGCGATTTCTTTACATTTCTTCAAGTCAAAAGCTTTTTTTCCTTCCAAAAGATGGTAACTTAATCCAATGTTCTCTGCGATACTCAGATTAGGAAACAATGAGAAATTCTGATATATGACTTGAATGCCTTCATTGATTGATTGATTGGGCGTTAAAGTTTTATATTCCTTGCCGTTAATGCGAACAGAACCAAAGTCATATGTATAAGCACCCGAGATTACCTTAATGATCGTGCTTTTCCCCGAACCATTTTCCCCCGCAATACACAAGACTTCCCCGGCCTTTAAGTCCAGGTTAATATTTTTTAATACTTGTACCCCATGAAATGATTTGCATACATCCCGAAGTTCAATAACATTATTTTCCATGTTTTCAACGCTTCTTGTTATGGTTTTCTAAGAAATAGAATAATTGCTTGATAATGGATTGAATTTTTTAACAACCTTACAAGACAGTCAGGTTTTTCCAGCAAGTTAAGGTTTCTTATAACCGCATTATAACTAATGACAATATTAGCATATCAGAGAATCAATTATTTTTTTGTATAATGAAGCTTCTTATTAATATGAGGGTAACTTTCGTTACCCTCATATACAAAAAACATTTGAAGCTATTTATAGTCGCGCTCTAGAACTTCATCAACGTTTTCCACGTTGATGCTTTGCCAGGCGTTACCCTTAACAACTTTCCCTTCGAGGATCATTGAGTCATATCCGAAAACACCCAGGTCAGTCCCATTCTCGATAGTGTCGCCATTAAAGATTTTCTCGATCAGAACGCACATTGCTTCACCCATCATCGAGGGATCCCAACCAGTGATTAGATCTACCGCGCCGCTCTTGATAAAATCGACATACAGATCGGGGGTTCCAAGAGTGATAAAGGTAGTAGTTCCTTCAAGGCCAGAATCCTCGATTGCCCTGGCGACACCAGCCGAGTCGGTTGCACTTGTGCCAAAGAAACCTTTCAAATTTGGATACGCCTTAATCATTTCCATTGTCTTTTCGTACGCAGCCTGTTGGTTATAACCACCCTCCAGATAAGGATCCTGCACCAGGACAATGTTGGGGTATTTTGCTTCGAGATTTTCCCGAACGGCGTTTGCCCAACCCATATGGGCTGAAGAAGCCAAAGAGCCAACAAGAATCATATACTGGCCTTCACCACCCATCCCCTCGGCCAACACATCAGCAATGCCCGCACCAAATGTCGGGATATCAAAAGCTTCCATATCATAATTCACATTCACAGCGGCCGGGGCTTCATTCCCTATAACTACGATGCCTGCATCCATTGCTTTCTTCAGAGTCTGTTCAGTTGCTTCTGGAGCAACAAATGTTATGGCAATAGCAGCTTTCTTTCCCTGCGCCATCGTGATGAAATCTTCAATTGCTTCATTCTGCAGCGTAGCATCGCCTTCCGAAGCGCCGATCTGCATCACTGTGACATTTGGATGTTCTTCGGCATAACGCTCAAAACCAACGAACATGCGTGTAAACCAGGCTCCACCAACGCTTTTTGGTAAATGCGCAATCAAAATTTCTTCATCCTCAACTACTGGGACCACCTCTTCGACCACCGCGGCTTCCTCAGCTGGGGGGGGTGCTGGCTGTTCTGCAGGCGCTGCTTTCGCACAGCTCGATATAATTATCAGAACCAGGCAAAATACAAATACCTTTTTAATCTGTCCTTTCATTTTTTCCTCCATCAGATTTAATTTTTGGTAAACAAGTAAGAAAAGATTGGTTAATATTTGTTGATAAAAATATCCTCCTTGCTTACAGATTTATTATGTAACATCATCATCCTGTAATTACATATCATTATATAAAGTTTTGAATTTCTTGTCAATCATCTGTATGGGTTCAATACATATGAGACACTTGGGGCCAACACTGAGGGTAATTGGTTTGAATATACTCTTTGGGGGTTAGATTGTCCAGTGAATGGTGCGGCCTGACCTCGTTGTAGATCCTTTCCCATTCCTGCAGCACCTGGTTCATCACAGGCATCTCCCAATCATCCGCGTACACTTGGTAGAACTCTTCCGTATGGGTGCGTTGGGCGCGCTCCACACAGCCATTCAGTTTGGGTGAGCGCGGCGGCAAAACGAACAAACGGATGTTCTTTTCCTGACAGGCCTGTTCAAACTCTGCCATAAATTCGCTGCCCCCATCCACCTGCACCGCTTTGAGCGGGAAGGGCAAACGCTCCTGCACCGTGTCCAGAAACGCTCTGGCGTTGTTGGCCGTGGCTCGCCTGCAGGCTTGCAGCACATCCCAGCGGCTGACCATATCCCGTGCGGTGAAGTGTTTGAAATGCACCCCGGGCATCAGCTTGACATCCAGTGTATCGATCTGCACCAGATCACCGGGTTGTTCCACACGGTAATTCCTGGGCTTCCTGAGGGCATGTGGGCGTCGTTTAGCCCTTTTGTAGGCTATTTGGGCTGTCCTGGGCGCATCGTGCAGTAATCCGCGCTGTTTCAAATAATTTAGAATGCGCCCGACGGTCGAGGCCGAGGTTTGCCAACCCTCCCTGCCCAGCAGCACCCATAACTTCTCTTTGCCCCAGCGCGGATACTGCTCGCGCAGCTCCAACACAGTCTCAATCAGTTCAGGGGACCAACTGACTGTTCGTAATCTCTTTGGCCGGCGGCTGCCATCTTCAAGCCCGCGCAAACCCCGTTCTCTCAAATCCTTCGCCCAGCGGTAAACACTCGCCCGCGCTACCCCCAATTTGCGACTGGCTTGCTCCGCGCTGTGCCCCGTTTCCCGCAAAGATTGCCAAGCGATCACAGTACGATATCTTATCCAACCTTGCGGGCTTAATTCGTGTGGTTTCCGCTTGACTATCTGATAAAATTCCTTGGGTAAATGATAGAACGTATGCATCGGGGTTACTCCTTTTTTGGTTTCTCACCCTTAAGGATGACCCCGATGCGCCTTTTTGTCCAGTCACACCGTCTCACATGTGTTTGAACTTATTCATCATCTCGTGTAATTATTATGCTGAGCATTGGAAAAATTATAGGGTTGCCGTAGTAGAAGGGTATTTTGCAAGTAAGAAACAGCGTTTTAAAAAAATTTACGCTCCAAACTTCATGTTCTCCTTTGGAGAGTATGAAGATCTTAACCTTAACCTACTAACACACCCCAAAAGCGCCCAAATCAGGATAGGCGACTCATAAAATTATTGATAAATATTTTATGTGAGATGATTCATAAACAAAATACAATCATTAGAAAATAAATGGAAAATCATATCAAATCCCTCGAATTATTCTATTTTGATGATTGCCCATCCTGGAAGGAATCTCTAAGAAACCTAAAGGATGCTTTGAAGCATTTTGATATGGCAGATGAGATTAAATTAGTAAAAGTAGAAACACACGAAGACGCTGTTTTGCATCAATTCCCCGGATCTCCCACAATCAAAATAAACGGATATGATATCTTTCCAACAAATCAGGATAATTATGCACTTGGGTGCCGTATTTATAAAACTCCGGAAGGATTTAAAGGATCACCTACGAGGGAAATGATCATCGAGAAATTGCTAAGAGACAAATCATAGATCATCCCAGGCGCAAATATTAAGGCAAGTGTTTTCTATTCCTGTAGAAAAAGAATAAAAACATCTTTTATGTCCCTCATGTGTATTCTCCAAAATATGAGTTTCAAATCAATTGCATTCATATTAGGTGGGGAGGTTCTAAGTATCTCCACATCCAATTGATCCGCCACGAATCAATAGATAGTCTGCATAGTATACTAGAACCATTATCAACATGGAAACGCGAACGAATGAGGACTGGTTATCCAGTTTACGCTCAGAGGAATTAAGAGACTCTGCAATATCTGATCTAAGGTCAATCATAATTGATGGACTGTCCTATGCATTATCATCCTGGCTTGAACAAAAAGATCCGAGATTTTTTCCCCTTGCAGAAGAAGTCGCTCAGGAAACAATTCTCCGAGTTTTGGACAAATTAGACACATTTGAGGGGCGCAGTCAATTTACCACCTGGGTTCATACAATTGCTGTCAGATTGGCTCTGACCGAACTTAGACGCGCGAAATGGAAGGAATTTTCTCTTGATCAAATGCTGGAAAACGAAGAACCGTCGGACCCACCATATGAGGTACCTGACGATAGCACCAGTATAGAGAGCTCTGTTGAACAAGATGAAATGATGCGTTTAATTAGTCAATCGATGGAAGAGGTATTATCTGAGAAGCAGCGGATGGCGTTAGTTGCGGTGAGTGTAAATGGTATCCCAATGGAAGTGGTAGCGCAAAGGATGGGAACCAACAGAAATGCTTTATACAAACTCTTGCATGATGCGCGTTTAAAATTAAAAAACCATTTGGAATCTCAAGGATTTTTAACAGATGAAATCTTGTAAGCCTTCTAATGATTGAAGTAATTAAATAGACTGTCAAGACGTCAAATGATTGAAAAAGATGAAAATTTCTAAAGATCAAATTAGTAGAATGATCAGAATGATCATGAATACGCAGCAACAGGAGATAACCTGCGATGAAGTTCATGAACTTCTGGATCAATATACCGAGAAAGCGATTGCCGGGGAAGATGTATCTGCCATTCTTCCATTCGTTCATCATCATTTATCAATGTGTCCAGAATGCCATGAGGAATACAGGGCACTCAAAAGAATTCTCGAATCACAGCACGAAAAAAAACCCGAGTGATTCTCAATACATAGTTTTCCCTATTCTGAAAATCCACTTTCAATTATTGATCTAAAAAAGTTGTAATAATCTCCGATAATTGCTCGAATGATGGTGGGCCGATTAGGGGTTGGTTATTTACAAAAAATGACGGGGTTCCTCTGAGTCCCAGATCGAGCGCATTTTGAGTTTCTTTTTCAACACTTTCGGCATATATCCCACTTTCGAGGCAGCCCTGAAATAACTTTGTATTTAAGCCTGCCATCCCGGCATAAGAGATTAAATTCTCTGCATCCAATTTTGGTGAATTTTCAAAAACAATATCGTGGTATTCCCAAAACATTTTTTGGTCATGGGCGCAAAATCCAGCTTCTGCCGCCAGCCTTGAATCAGGTGTGATGACCGGGAAATCACGCCATACAAAGCGGACATCCGTCCCAAATTTTTCAATAATCTGATCACGAATGCCAAAATCATGCCAAGCTTTGCATGTGATGCATCCGAAATCCGAATACTCTGTAACAATGACCTTGGCTGTAGCAGGCCCAAGAGCGCGTTCATTGATTGGCGTAACCGATTCTAGTAATCCAAGCCCCGTATTTTCCCCACCACTTGAATTATTTAAAATCAACACCAGAATACCTAAGCCTGCGATCAGAAAAAACAACAAAATAACTTGGGATGATAAAGGTTTATTTTTTTTCATAATTTCTTAACTCCTGCAACCAACCTATTCTTCTTAGAACTACGTTTATTAGACGAGATTGGATTTTGAAATCTTACAAATCCAAAATAAGTCATTAGGTAAGAATTCTTGACCATAAATCATCAATTAATAATAAAGAAAAATAGAGTAAAAAATGAACAGGAAAAGTAGCAAATATCTAATTTTTTTAATGATTTTTTTATCCGCCTGCGCGCCTCTTGTAGATTCGCAAGAAGTAGATTCGAGTGAATCTAATACTCCAGTGATAGTTGAAGGGCCTCAAATAGAAGATCAATTAGAAATACCTCCTCCAGGAGCTGACATGGAATTCAACACAGATTTTTCAAAAAAATCCATCTCCTTTAATGAAATTTTATCTGGAGGACCACCAAAAGACGGGATCCCATCAATCGATATTCCTGACTTTGTCTCAATCGAAGAAGCCGATGAATGGCTGTCCCCTAATGAACCTGTTATTCAATTGATCCATAATTCACAAGCGAAAGCTTATCCATTGCAAATTCTCATGTGGCATGAAATCGCCAATGATTCTATCGGCGGTACTCCAGTGGTGGTTACCTTCTGCCCGCTCTGCAATACCGCGATTGTATTTGAAAGGGTTGTGAATGGAAGAGAACTCGTTTTTGGAACCACTGGCCGATTACGGTTCAGCAACTTAATCATGTATGACCGCCAAACTGAATCCTGGTGGCAGCAGGCATCTGGAAATGCAATCGTTGGGGAGTTAACCGGAACGCAGCTCAATTTCATACCTGCATCTATTGTTGCCTGGAAAGATTTTATGGACGCCAATCCGAATGGAACGGTTCTTTCCCGCGACACAGGTTATGAAAGGGCATATGGGCAAAATCCTTATTTTGGATATGACGATATTAATACACCCCCGTTCCTTTATCGCGGACCTGAAACTCCTGGAATCCTCCCCCCAACCGCACGGGTGATCACACTTGATCTAAATGGCGAGGTTGTCGCTTATCCTTTCGACGTTTTAGAGGATGTCCGAGTAGTCAATGACCGTGTGGGAGATGAGGATATTGTTGTTCTTTGGTCCCCTGGGACAACTTCAGCTTTGGATTCTTCAAATATCGCCGAAGGCAGAGATGTGGGGTCTGCAGCGATCTATAGCCGCAACCATGATGGCAGAATCCTTACATTTATCAATAACGAAGAAAAAATATTGGACCAGGAAACCCTTAGCGGATGGGACGTATTGGGAAGAGCAATTTCCGGTGAATTAGAGGGAGCACAGCTCAATGAATTGGTATCAGTCAATCATTTCTGGTTTTCATGGGCTGCCTTTAAACCCGAAACAAGGATCTATGAACCTTAGGAATTGCAGATGGGTCAAGGATCATGAAGAGTAAAAAAGAGAAAAATAACAGAGGTTTGTACTTCCTCGGGACCCTTGCCATTGCACTGTTGATTCTCATCATCACCAACGATAAGGGCGCTGCCTTTAGGGTGTCAGGGGCCCCGATGGTGTTATTAATACCAGCCGCATTCCTCTCTGGCATTCTCAGCTTTTTATCACCTTGCTCCCTCCCGATCCTACCGGCTTATTTTGCGTATGCTTTCCAATCCAATAGAAAAACTGTAACCCTGATGACATTTGCATTTTTTGGAGGTTTAGCCACAACCATGATCATTTTCGGCGCGAGTGTCTCGGCATTGGGAAATATCATATCCCGCAACTTTACTTATCTCAATTTGGTTGGTGGACTGTTGATAATTATTTTTGGAATACTCACAATTATTGGAAAAGGTGTTTCCGGCGTAAAGTTCCAGGATGAGCCAAAACTTTCAGTTGCCGGATCTTATTTGTACGGCGCTACCTTTGCAATAGGCTGGACAGCTTGTTTCGGACCGATTTTAGGCGCCATACTAACGATATTAGCGACCCAAGGTACGGGGGTTATTCAAGGAGCAGTCCTCACCTTTTCATATACTTTAGGACTTGGACTTCCGCTCATTATTATTTCAACATATTTTCGCCGACTGGGGAATGGCAGCAGATTCTGGCAAGTTATTCGGGGAAAAACCCTAGATATAAAAATCATGCAGCATTCAATTTCCATAAATTCAACCAGCGCGGTCAGTGGAGTCATGCTGATCATCGTCGGGTTATTATTGTTAAGTGGAAGATTAACAGAAATCACTCAACTGGCCACAAATAGCAATGTATCTGTGTGGGTGATTGAAATGGATGAAAAGCTTCGTACAATATTCAGATTGCGATAAGGATAGGTTTCAATAAATGAAAATGAACAATCAGCAAAAGAAAATCTTCACGATCGATAATCATCAGCATAAACAATTGAATATAGATTCATCCGTACTTACGCCTGAGCAGATCGGAAAAGAGTTATTTCTTGAAATTGCTGCCAACTGCCTTCCGGAATTTATATATGACAAAAAACCTATAGCGTTATCTGGCGGATTACTTAATTATGTTTGGCGGCTTAATGGGAAAGAAGGTTCATCTCCTCAATCCTTGATCGTTAAATGGGCGCCCCCCTATATTGCTTCTTCACCAGAGGTTCCCCTTGATCCTGATCGAATTATTTTTGAAGCCAAGGCTATGTCGGCATTTGATTCGGGAGGTTCTTTATCTAATTTTATGCTTGATGGAGTTCGCCTACCGGTTTTATTCAACTTTGACCCAGTCAACCGAATACTGCTCATGGAGGATGTATGCGATTGTTCAGATCTAAGTGCCTGGATCGAAGAAGAGCATACAATATCGGAAACAAAACAGATAGGAAATAAACTCGGAAAATTCATTGGTCAACTACACTCTGTTACATTTGAAAATGAGGAAATCGCCAAACAATTCAATAATAAGAAGATCCAAAAAACACGGTTGGAAGTTCTTTACAAGAATGTCCACAATTATGCTGTAAAAGCAGGCCTAAAAAACAGCGAAGATATCGGCAAGATCGCTTCGGAATATGGGGAATTGCTCCAAAAACCTGGATTTGTGCTGATTATGGGAGATCTTTGGCTCCCGTCAATTTTCGTTATGAAACAAGAACTGCGTATTATTGATTGGGAAATGACCCATTATGGACGCCCTTCTCAGGATATCGGGCATTTTACGGCTCATTTATGGATGTACAGCCACAATGCCAAATCAGAAATTGCAAGATCAAATGCCAGGCAAATTTTAGAAGAATTCCTGATATCTTATCGGTCTCAGCTTGGTGCTCGATTTTCTGATGTATTTGGTATTGAAGGAGTTCGTGAAAGCGCCATCCATCTTGGGAGTGAGATCTTGGCAAGAACTGTAGGTATTTTTCAAAATGGTTTTCTCTATGAAGGGCTTGATCCATTTGACCCCATAACTCAAGAGGCAACAGAATTCGCATCTGCCCATATATTAGAGCCATTAAAATCTCATACTTTTGATGCTTTAAATTGGCGTCAAATTTAAAAATCTTCGAATTTATTAGGAGGAGAAATTCATGAAAAATTATGATTTGGCAGTAATCGGTGCCGGGTCTGGGGGTCTGGTTGCAGCCTTGACTGCTAACAGACGGGGAATGAAGGTCGCGATGCTCGAGAAGGATAAAATTGGCGGGGAATGTACTCATTCTGGTTGCGTGCCAAGTAAAACATTGATCAGCAGCGCCCGCCATTTTCGCCAGATGAAGAATTCCCAATCCTTTGGATTACCTATGCTCAGCGAGACTTATGATCCAAACTTTTCATCGGTTATGGAGCATGTTGATACAGTGGTTCAGAGTGTTTATCAAAACGAACAGCCCAAATTTTTCGAGGATCAGGGTATAGATGTCTTCCTTGATTCTTTAGGGGCTCAATTTATTAATTCGCATGAGATAAAGATTGGCGACGATCACATACAAGCTAATCATATTGTCATCTCAACCGGATCGTCACCCAGGATGGCTCCCCATGATGGTGCAAATTTAATCAATTTTCTTGATAACCAGAATTTTTGGGATATTAGAGAAAAACCAAAATCCATCCTTTTTCTGGGCGGCGGTGTAATCTCAGTTGAATTAGGCCAATCGCTGGCAAGATTTGGCTCTAAAGTGACCATTATTGAACAGAATTCACGAATATTGCAGGTGGTTGACGAAGAGATCGCACGAATGGCAAGCGAATTATTGGAACATGAGGGCATCAAGCTATTAACTGGAACAAAAGTTAATAACTGTATACAATCCGAAGGGAACAAGGTGGTTCTTCAGGTGGAAAGGGAAGGTCGCGATGAGGAGATACTCACCGAACGAATTTTCGTAGCCTTGGGACGGATGCCAAATGTTGACGGATTAAATTTAGAGAACGCTGGAGTTAATTATTCAACCTACGGAATAACTACAAATGATTATTTGCAGACAAGCGCACCCAATATCTATGCCTGTGGCGATGTAACCTCAAGGGCAAAATTTACCCATATCGCTTCATATCAGGCTGAAATCTGTGTCGAAAATATTATTAACGGTAACCAAAGAATAAATGATTTAACGATAGTACCCTGGGCGATTTTTATGGATCCCGAGATCGGCCATGTCGGTCTGAGCGAAACACAAGCCCAGGAAGCCAATTCCGAAATTCAAGTATTCAGAGTCGGCGCTGATACTGTCGACCGGTTTAAAACTGAAAACTCCACCGAAGGATTCCTTAAAATCATCGTCGGTCCAGATAATAAAATACTAGGCGCCGATGCGGTCGGAAACCATGCCGGAGAATGGATTCAATTCTTTACTTTGGCCATGAGACATGATTTGCCCATGGATAACCTTGCCGATCTAATATTCATTTACCCCACTTTCTCCGAGATTGTCAAGAAAGTCACTTCGAGGTACCTCAGGACAATTGAATCCGCCATTCAAACGTCAAAGGTGAATTGATTTATCTGGAAAATGCATTCATTTTTGATAAAAAATGATCAGTTCTTAACTTTGTTGATTGCTATCAACCATAAAAAGATGTTCCGCAGGAAAGGCAGCAAAAACCTTTTCCTGATGAGGAATCATTTTTGCGGGCATGGGAACACGCGCCCTAATCAAGTCACCTCCCTCGACTTCCACTTGGTATTCGATATATTCACCCCGGTACATGCAATCGACAACTTTTCCAGGAATTGAGTTTGGTTTTGCTTTTTTGGTAACTTGAATATTTTCCGGCCGAATCGCGAAAGATACCTGTTTTTTTTCGTTAGTATCAGTTTTTACAGAAAACATTCCTTTATCAGTCTCTAGCGTTCCATTTTTGATTGAGCCATTTAAGAACGTAGATATTCCTACAAATTTTGCCGCTTCCTTTGTGGGAGGACTTTGATATAGCTGCATAGGATCCCCAATCGCCCTAACCCTCCCTTTCAAAAGTAGCGCCATTCTGTCTGACATGGCCATCGCTTCATTTAGATCATGAGTGACGAGAATTGAAGTAATTCCTAATTCGCGCTGAATCCGGCGTATGAACTCTTGAAGATTTGACCTTACCTGCGTATCCAGGCTGCTTAATGGCTCATCCAGTAATAAAACTTTGGGTTTTAAAATCAGCGCTCTTGCCAATGCCACGCGCTGCTGCTCACCTCCGGATAATTGGCTTGCCTTACGTTTCTCGAAACCAGAGAGACCGATTAATTCAAGCATCCGAATGATATCTTTTCTGGCAGTCTTTTCATCAATTCCCTGAACTTTCAATCCAAATCCGATGTTTTCCTCAACAGAGAGAAATGGAAACAGATAAGCTTTTTGAAACATGAGAATCGCTCCCCGTTTATTGGGGGGAGTTGACAAGATGCTTTTCCCATTGAATCGAACATCGCCTTCATCAGATTGTTCAATTCCGCTGATAATCTTTAATAATGTTGATTTTCCTATCCCCGATGGTCCCAATAATGAAACGATCTCGCCTGATTTCACAAATAGGTCGAAGTGATCAAGAACAGGTTCTTTTTCACCTGGATATCTTTTACTTAATCCGATTATTTCTAGATTTGTCATTAATGCTGCTCCTTGATGGAATCTCCATGTACTGAAAGATATCTGGAGGTTCCTGCAATTATCAAGATGGGAGGAAATATAAAAACCAGGGATAAAACAGCTATTGAGGTAGGATTCCCGCCTGAAACCGCAGAAAATAGAAGCATGGGCAGCGTGAGAATTCTTCCTCCACCGATAAGAAGTGTAAGCAAATATTGGCTCCACGAAATTAAAAATGCGAATAAAGCGGCAACAATAATTCCGGGGAAAATCATTCTAAGAGTAACGTTGAAAAAGGTGGAGATCCTAGTTGATCCGAGAACTCGCGCCTGATTTTCATAATTCTCATCATACCGGGAAAAGACTCCCGCCAAGGTAAAGATCGTGTAAGGAAGAGTGGGAACAAGATGCGCCAGGATCACTCCAAAATTTGTTCCAGTTAGACCAATCCTTAAAAAAAGAATATTGAGCCCCATTCCAACTGCCAGCGGCGGCACAACCGTTGGAATAAAAAAAACAATCCAGGCAAGGTCTTTTCCTCTAAAGGTGCGCAACCCGATTGTCCGTGCAGCAGGTAAGCTGATAACTATTGAGAGCAAACTAACTGTTGCTGCGATCAGAATACTTGAAATCCAACTGGAAATAGCACGCGAGTCTGAAATAATATTTTTAAAAGGAAGTATTGTCCAGTTTTTTGGCAACACTTCGGGGAAAAACCATCTTTCAGAGAATGCAAATAATACAAAAAGAATGATAGGGGCGATCAGGATGCTATATAAGAGAGTTCGAATAAAAGGAGGCGCCAATTTTTTCATCTCTTTGATCTTCTCTCCATTTTTAGATTTATCATCGCTACGATTAAAACCAGTAAAGCAATAACAAAACTGATCACCATACCTTCAGAACGGCTGTTCAAATCTGGATTGGAAAAGAGATCCAATGCCAGAACAGGAAGCATACGCGGATAACGAACCCCTAATATGGCTGGCACTTCATAGGCGCTGAATACAAACGCGAAGACCAATAACGATCCCGAAGCCAAGGTTGGGAATATTTGCGGTAAAGTAATATATCGCAGCCTCTGCCAGCGGTTTGCGCCTAAATTTTCTGCTACAACATCAAAATTTTCCGTTTGCGTGCGTAAGACCGATAAAATCGTCAGGGTTAGAAATGGGATCTCTTTTGTGATGTAATCGATGATGATGCCGATCCCCAGACGGTCTTTTACCAAAATAGGGAATTGTGAAGGAGTCTCGATCCAACTCAGTGAAGCTGCAATGCGGGCCAAGACACCACTTTGAGAAAAGAAAATCAATATGCCAATTGCCCATACCAAATGAGGAAAGGACAAGTTCCAATTTAGGAAAAGAATATCGACCTTCTGCCAGAATCCCGTTTGATTGTTGAGCCAGATGGCCAATGGGACTGCAAAAATAGCCGAGACCAAAGTGGAGGCAACAGCAATCCATAAGGAGAAAGTTAAGGAGGTCCAGAATTCTCTGCCTGTTGAACCTTTTCCTGAAAGGATATTCGCATAAGCATCAAACGTAATCTTATCCTGTCCACTTCCAGTGAGAACCCCCAGGCTTTGGGCCAAACCATAAACAATACTGACCCCGAACAAAATGGTGATGATTAACAATGCCGGGGTCAGAGAGATCAAGATGCTATTGTTTTTTGCGTCTTTTTCCATTCCTTATTCTAATTCATCAATACATATTGCCGCCATCCCTCTTCAATTAAATTCTGGTACTCAGGACCAGAATCTCCGACTAAAGATTTTGCTAAATCAGGGGGTGGAGTGGCCGCATCTCCTAGTCGTTCAGCCGCATCCTGAAGCAGCGCTAGTGAATCAGCGTCCTTGACACGGTTTACATCGATTCCGAATCCAAGACCAAAACCATTTTCCGGGAGAATCTGCGCTGCTTGTAACTCCGGCTCAAGGATTAAATCCGCAAGCACCAATGCAGCCGCCTTATTTGGGGCATTTGCCGGAATCCCAACATAATTGAAATCTCCGATCATGTAATTATTAAAAACAAATGCTTTTGACGTTTCAGGAACCAATCCCTGTTCAATTAATGCACCGGCACCCACAATCGCTTGCGTGATACTGAAATCAACTTCATTGTTTGCGAACAAGGCATGTAGTTCGTTTTCATCTTTGGGATAGGTTTCACCCTCGCGCCATAAATACGGTTCTAACTCATTGAAGTAATCCCAAAGTTTGTCAGACCATTCATCCCAAACAGATTGATCGAACGAACCCCAAATCTCAACATTTCCGCTCAACTCATACAGGGCCCCCTTCACAAATCTGGTACCCTGGAAGCCGCCAGGGCCGGGAGCGATATACGTGAATCTGCCCGGATTTTCAACAACCCAATCCTTCAGCTCAGCATAGGTACGAGGTAAATCACTTTCTTCAATCCGGCTTGTGTCATAAATAAGTTGAAATTGAGCTGATGACCAGGGACTCTCTTGGAAATCAACTGGGGTGCCAAAATCGCGGTTGATCGCAGGATTATCCCAATTGACCAGCCTGCTGTTTGGCAATTTATCTGCCCAATCCTTGTAGAGCAGGTCAGCTTGTTTCAAGGTGAAGAAATTCTCACCATTAATCCAGATCAAATCAACGACCCCAGGATCCTTTCCGGCTTGCTTTTCACTTAATACCTGATTCACAGCATCCACGGTATCTGCAACGGGGACCCGGTTTAGCGTGATATCAAAACGATCCTTAAGCGCTTCCCCATAAAAACTGTCCACATAATTATTTATGGATTCTGAACCGCCCCAGATATACCAGTTGACTGTCTGCCCTTTAGCCGCTTCCACGACACTGTCCCAATTATTAATATCAAACGAAATATTGGAAGAAGGGCTTGCTGCCGTACCGCAAGCAGCTAAAAAGAATGTAATAAAAACTAAACTAGTGGCTATTTTCATTTTCAACTCCTAAAAAATTTTTTATCCAATTAATTAGATACCCTCAACTGTGATTTTCTTACGAGATTTGCCAAAAATTCTATTGCGGATATAGATGCCGATTTCCGAAAATAGATTAGGCAGAGTCTCGCGCATGTAGTTATCCGAAATTTTCAGAATGGCGCTGGAAAATGTTGGATACGGATAAACGATTCTGGACAATTTATAAAGCGAGGTTTTACTTGAAATTGCTTGAGTGAAATAGGAGATAATCTCAGACGCATTAGGACCAACAATCGTTGCGTTGAGGATCTGGCCTGTTAACCGGAGAGCTTTAACTTCGATGAAGCCATTCTCAATTTCATCTGAATATCCGCGGTCCGTGTCCTTGAAATCCAAACGAAGGACTTTTACCAATTCCGGTGGGTACATTTCCAAAATCTGACGTTCATTCAAGCCGGTTGTCGCCACTTCAGGATCACTAAACGTTGCGGTTGGGAAAATTGGTTCTTTTTTCTTCAAAGGCAACAACGGATAAACGATCTTCTGAACCAACCGCCTTCCCTGTGCATTGGCGGAATGAGTGAATGCTGAGGTTGGCGTGATGTCACCAATCGCAAAAACACCTGGTAAATTCGTCCGACCAAAAGTATCCACCTTGATACCACTTCGATCAAAAATGATTCCTGCATTTTCCAAGCCAAGGTCGTCAATATTTCGTATTCGCCCAACTGCGAGCAGGATTTTTTCAACCTTCTCAACCGGGAAGGTTTTTTCACCTGACCGGACAATCAAAGTGCCTGTCATGGTGTCATAAGAATCCCCAGTCGCTTGATAATGAGTTTTGATTCCCATTTTTTCTAATTCCGGCTGAATAGCATCGGAGACTGACTGAGGGTATGTTGGCAGCACCCTTGGATCCAGTGCAATCATTGTTATTTCCGAACCCAATTTTCTCAATGCCATTGCCAGTTCAACCGCTATGATCCCAGCCCCAACGATCGCCAAATGTTTTGGGAGCAATGAAATATCGAAGAGCGATTCATTAGTTAATAAACGATCATTTGGCAAACCGGGGATGTCCAGTATGCGTGGTCGGGCGCCAGTAGAGATGATGATATTCTTCGCGCTGACTTCCTTTACACTTCCGTCTCTTAACGTGACAGTCAATCGTTTGGGAGCGATAAATTTGGCTGTCCCCATAATCAGTTCGAGATTCTTAATATTGCCCACATCGGCCGCCTCCTCATCCCGAAAGGCATTTCGCCTTTTTGTTACCCTTTTTAAGACTTTTGCGGGATCATCCCCGGGATTAAATTCCTTTGCCAAGTGTATGAGAGTTTTTGAAGGGATGCACCCGACATTGGTACAATCTCCTCCCACGTGGTTCGACTCGATTAAAGCCACCTCTCTGTCAAAGCGTGCCAATCCAATTGCAGCGGTCAAACCGCCGGAACCGGCGCCGATAACGACATTTTCATAATATGATTTTTTCATGAAGAAATCCTTTCTTTTTTTCTGAAAATTCTTGCAAGCAGTAAACTGCTGATAAAAATAAAAATTGAGATAGCTAAAGTTGTTGAATTCAATCGGGGAAATCCTCCATCAAAGTATTCGACTGACGCGCCCGCCAACACGAACGAGATCGTGCCTGGGATGGATCCGAGAATAGAAGCCAGAATGAATTCCAGCCAACGGATACCCAGAAAACCAGCCAGATAATTGACCAGATCATAAGGTAGAAAAATAAAACGCATGACGATCACAGTTTCAAAGCTTGCTTCCTGCATTCTTCGAGCATATTTCTGGATCAAACTGGAAGTCGAGTCATCCTTAATTAACCCCTCGCCAAAATACCTTCCAATAAAAAAAGCAATCGTGGCGGAGATATTGCTGGCGATAATGGTATAAGCAACACCCATGACAGGCCCAAACAAAAAGCCGCCTGCCAGAGTTAGAAGGGAGGATGGGAATAATACTAAGGGTCTGATTGAATACACAAGAATGTAAACCAATGGCCCCCAAAAACTGCCAACCATGAACTGCAGCAATGATTGCACGACTTGTTCAGGTGATAAATCATTTCTAATTGCAAAAATCTGATAGCCTGCAAATACCATCAACCAGAAGATAAGCGCAGCAATCCGGATTGTTTTTTTCCGTGATGTGGAAGGAGGGGGGGGTTCTACAGCCTTTAATTTCATGACCAATCTCTCTTCCCGCCATGCATGTGTTTGAATGCCCAAAGCACCTGTTTACCAGCCGAAAGCAAAACCAGGAAGGCAAGTACATAAAACCAAACCTCAAGATGCTGTGGAAGTAGTAAGAAAATCGAATAGAAAACAACCGCTTCAGCGCCTTCGATAATTGAAGTTGGCATGGTTACAGAAGTCAATTCACCATTTGTCCGTTCTCCTTGTTTAAATTTCTCGAGGTAGGCTGCCAACATCATCCAGGCTGCGCTATTGATATAAAAACTGGCAAACAAAAAAATCAAGGCGATATATACATTTGTTTTGTTCATAGCTAAAGCTAAGCCTATTGGAATGGCTACATATGCAACCATATCCAGAACAATATCCAAATATCCGCCAAAATCGCTTTGCTTGTTGTTTACTCTCGCCGTAGTGCCGTCCAATCCGTCCAGCAGCCTGTTTAATATCCAAAGTCCCAGCGCTATGCCATTTGCGTTTCGCCAAGCGGCTACACCTGCGGCTAAACTCACAGCACAAGCGGTAAGTGTGATTGCATTAGGGTCGATATTACTTAATGGTCCTTTGGCTATTGGTTCAAGAACTTTTTCTTTCGGCAGCCTTAATACCTTATCGATCATGTTTTCTCAAAGTTCAATTTAATGTATTTCGAAAATCTTTTCCCCAGCCTTGATTGGAACAGTTAAACGATTCTCAGCAGGAGTAATTGGGCAAGACCAAAGTTCATTGTAGGCACAGTAGGGATTGTACGCATAGTTAAAGTCGATCAGGAGACGGCCATCTCCCAGGTCAACCGGCTCTAAATACCTTCCTGCACCGTATGTTTCCTTTCCAGATAAACTGTCAACGAACGGCAAAAAGAATTCTCCATCACTAGAAAATAGGGTCAGATCAACCGATTTTCCATTTACCTCAAAGTTAAATTTTCCGTACCGCTGGTAGGACTGGATCTCACCTGTTGATGTCTGAATGTTTACCAAGTCTTTTTCGGGAAATTTTTCAACATCTACAGTAAAAACCAGGTCAGGATTTTCATTAAAATAGTTCAACCCGGAGAAATGATGCTTTTGTTCATGGGTCAAGGGACTATGAGGATCATTTTTAAAAAATTCATCCTTGTTATGTCTAAAATTTACTAATTTGCTCATTTTTTTTATCCTTTTATTATGTTTATATTTATTAGATGGGTTTACCACTCAATTTCTTACTGGAAGATTTTTTATAATTTTATTAATCTGGAATTACATTGATGTCAATAAAAAAACTTACCGAGGTGAATCCTCGGTAAGGGGGAAGATAGTATAAGAAAAAATTTCAAAATCCCATTATGAAGGAATGACCAACACCTCGCCCGGGTTTTCCGCGGTTTCAAGCAATTTCAGCGCGGTGAGAATTATTTTCCTTTGTGTTTGAATATCACCGGGAACTCCAAGCGGTCTTCCCAGGGGATACTGTGTGGTGATCGTCCTTGGTAGTTTCATCGCCCTTAATCGCTCTTCATACATTCCTGATCCAATCACAACCGTTGAGATACCTTCCTCCTCCATTAATCTGGCAATGTGTCCAACGGACACATGGCAAACTGGTCAGACTGGAACCAACAGCAGCGCCTCGATATGGTCTTCAATAAATCTTTTTGCCCAACGAGGTCCGGTTTCTTTTTGCAGCCGCATTTGGGAACATGCTCCTACGAAAGAAAAAGCCGTGGTGTGTAATTCCGGGATAATTCCCTCATCACGCAATTCTCGCATGCGATCGATCGGGAAATTCACATTCGTATCTTTTTGGGCTCCGCGCACATCATATCCACCATGCCTGACCCGCAAATTCTTATGTGCTGTATCGATCGGGATCTCCGAAAGCTGAGGTTCCTCTTTAATGAAATCGTTGATCCGCTCTTCCGCCTCAGCTTGAGTCATATTGTTGACCCCCAGAGGTTGCGGATCGTCCCCTTCAACAAAATGCCCGCTGGATGACATTAGGGCAATCCGCGTCTCAGTCAGCGGTTTTTTTAATTTTACGAAAGGGGGTTGCTCATATATATGCCGGCCTGAACCCTCGTAGCCCTTAACCTGTGCCCTGTATACAAATTTGAGCATACGCTCTTTTGTTCCCCCATCGATTAATTCACCCACCTCAAATAGAAGATCCTGAAAAAATTGCGCGGCATCTTCATTGGAGAGACTTTTAAGAAATTTAAAATTTAGGTCAGAGCGGGATCCGTAAGAAAAAGAATCCTTAAATTCAGTAAAACTATCTTGCGTAATATCATCGGTCATTGTTATTATCCTTTAGTTGAGATGTGAAGAGGTTTATTTGTCCCCAAAAGCTGATTGGAATTCTTTAACAGCCCGCTGCCCGTTTTCAGCCAACCGGTTGTAGAAGGCATCAATATCCTTTTCGCGATAATCCAGGCGTTGGACAGAAAATGGGACCAGCCGCTTTCCAGCCCTGCGCCTTTCGATGACCCCTATTAAATACTCCAAGGCATTTTCCACACTGGAAGAATCCGACCAGTCGGATTTATACACAGGGATTCCAGATGGGTTGAATATCCAGGTCATGTTTGGCATGGAACCAAAATCCCGGTGGCAAGCGCCATCAAGGGCATCTAAATATATCGGCCTGGTCACGCCCAGTTTGTCTCTTAAATCTCTGGCATGATCAAATTTCTGATCCATAGTTTTCAATGGCGGGTAATTTTCTCCCGGATGGGCTTCATGTGTATATATAAACACGGAACCAATGTTCTTGGGTGCAAAATCTTCTGCAATCTTATTCATGGCTGGCGCCGCCAGTCCACAATAGGGTCAGGTGAAACTACCGAACTCAACCACTGTAAATAATGACTTCGCGAGAACATCCGTTAATCGCGTTTGAATTCCATCCAATTGCCAAAGGGGAAAATCAGGAGCCTTTATTCCTAATTCCGGACTGTGCTCAAAATCGAGCCATTGCTCAAATTTTTCCGGTACAAATTCATCGTAGTTATAACTTTCAATCAGATCTTGATTATTCATCATTCCTTATCCTTCCTTAAGGTAAATGGTAAAGTAAGGGTTTTCTATTGGAAATTTGGGATTACTTCCGATTTATATCTTAAGTAATACTCAAAATCTCACTCTCAGAAAATATGGGTCCTACAAAGAATCCCAATTCTTTATACAAAGCGGGAGGCACGCCGATATCCGCCAGAAAAAGATCGCCTGTTATCTCCCTTACGCCAGATTCAAGGAAACCTCTTTTCGGCATAGCCAGGGTCATTGTTGCCGTCGCTTTCACCACTGGCTGGTAGATCATTCCGAAGGATGCGTCTAATCCGGAGGGAAGATCCAAGGATAGTACAGGAACAGACTGGTTATTTATCCAATAAATCAGATCTGCAGCAGGACCGTGTGGTGCTCCCTTCAAGCTGTAACCTATGATGCCATCAATGAGCAAATCCTGCTTTGATAACTCCACAATATCCTTCGACTGCTCGACTTCCACACCCATACGAAGGAGAATATCCAATTGTCTTAAAGGGATAGGGGAAAACCTGTCCCTTTCACGCGTAGTGATTACTTTCACTTCTGATCCCCAGTTGTGGAGGAAGCGGGCGCTTACCATCGCCCCGCCGCCATTTCCGCCTGTACCAGCAAAAATCGTGACGCGCTTTCCATCGGGGATTTCGTTTAAAAATATTGCCCGTGCCAAAACCGCCAAATTTCTTCCCGCGTTCTCCATCATTTGGAGAAGTTCAATACTGTAATCTTCCACCATCAAGCGGTCTACTTCAGCCATTTGTGTTGAATCCAGGAAAGGAACTTCAGAATCAATTTTTGGATATCTCATCGCTAGAAAAATAATCCTTCACATTTTCTTCAATTGTATTTGATTAGATGAAATTGCTTTAAAACTTATGATGATTCTTTCTGATTTTACTGAAGGTAAGTTTTTTTCATTCCAGATCGTCACTAATTATAGAATACTTGAAATCAAGGAAATGAAATGAGACTGAAAATCGCTGGCGACCATGCGCCAAACTTCGAATTGAATTCATACGATCAAAAGCATTTTTCGCTTGAAAGTGTGTTAGATCAAGGCCAAAACGTATTATTGGTCTTTTTACGCCACCTGGGTTGACTGCCCTGTCGTGAACACGCTGCACAGTTGTGTCAGCGGCAGGAAGAGTTCAAGAAATTGAATACCCGCGTTGTAATTATCTCTTTCGGTACATTACCGGCGCTAAACGATTGGATCCGCGATGTTTGCGGGAGTTTCGATATTTTTATTGATCGTGAATTAAAGGTATACCAGAGCTACCAACTGGAAAGGTCAAAATGGAGGGCCTGGGGACCAAAAACAATTTGGATGTACATCAAGCTGCTTCTTAGTGGACGGAAATGGGTATCAGGCGATGGAGATTCAGCGCAAATGGGAGGTGATTTTATCATCGATGCCAGCGGAGTAATCCGTTTGGCTCATCGCAGTCATGATCCGACAGACCGCCCGAAGGTTGATGATCTAATAAATGTATTAGAGACCCTAAACCAATAAGCCTCTATTATTGTAAAAAACATTCCGAGTTAACTTGAATACACCCTCGCATATCATCATCAATGCTGCGATCCATAAGAAATCGAGCATGAAAATAATTCCAAAATCAGCATTTATTCTAGGATCATTCCTACCTGATATTCCGCTAGGGTTATTAACTTTAGGGTTTTTTCTCTACAATCGCTTTTTTCTAGTCAATTCGTCTGCACAGCTTTTACCAGGCGCATTCAGTGAATTGTTTTTCAACCATCCTCTTTGGATAGCCAGCCACAATTTATTGCACGCTCCCTTAATATTAGGCGGTCTTTTGGTGATTTTTTGGAGATTCCGAAAGTATGTTGGACACGTGGGGAACTGGTTATTTTGGTTCGCAATCAGCGCATTGATCCATTCTGTGATTGATATTCTGACACATATCAACGATGGACCGCTATTATTTTGGCCGTTGGACTGGCAATTCCGTGTCCGAGGTTTAATCAGTTATCATGATCCAGCATTTTCGGGGTTGGAATTCTCCGTGTTCGAGATTATTCTAGATACAGCACTTCTTTTGTATCTCTTCTTAAACAAAGAGGAGAACCCTGATAAACACTATAACACCTAACTCATTCTGGAAAATGGGTTGGCAAGTGTCTTAGCAGCAATTATTTCAGACCAGCTTCCTTAAAGTCCATCCATGTTCACTGCTGTTGCTGGTTGCTCCTACCATTTCCCACCCCTGAGATCCCAGTTGATTCAATAGTTTTACTGCATTTTCCAGCGTTGCTTCATTTTCAGCGTAGATTTTTTCGGATTTTTCACCTTTGATCAAAAAAATATCCTCATAACCACGCTGGTTGTGATGGCAAACGTAACAATATTCCCACTTTTCCATTGAAATACCTCCGGTTTTTTCTTCTTTCGATTAGTCAGCAATGTAATTAAACCATAAATTGACTCAGGGAATCGCGAAGTCCTCGAAGGGGAAACCCTGAACCTACTGACACTAATCCCCTTCAGGGGAGCCTTCCCGATTGAGTAAGGGAATATTCTTAAAGTCCTTGCATCATTAATATAAAATTCTATCTATTCTATCTAGAATTCATGCCAATTGTCACCTAACAATAACTGGCAATTCAATAAATCGATAAGCTCTTTCGGATCAGCTTCTGTTCCAGATAAATCATAATGAACTGGTAATACATACTTTGGTGAAATATTATTAACTAGAGAAACGATTTGATCTTTGTATTTCTTCGACCCAAAGGGAGGTGTCCGCCAGGGAACACAAAGAATATCCGTCGAAATTTCATAATTAAATTCGTGCGCATCCCCGATGTGAAGAATGGAAACTGAATCCTCAATGAGAAAAGACAATGGAGTCCCGCCAAAATCAGGCAATCTGTGTTTGAATAAAAGATGAAAGACTTTATAGCTATATCCCCCGACTATACTAAATCCTGGCAAGATGCAGATATTTGCTATCTGATCGCCAGTTTCTACAGAAATCAATCTATCCTTGGTTACCCCAAAATTGTACGCAACCTCACAAACGTCTTTCGATGCGATCACTTTCTCGGAATGTACCTCTCCTACTCTGCCAAGATGGTCTCGGTGAGCATGGCTAATCAAAATGTATTCGACTCCTGCCATTGGGCTGTGGGTAAAGTCGGGATCAATGAGTATATGATGTTCACCAATTATTTCAACACATGAATGGCCAAGATGGCGAATTTGCATCTATAACTCCTTTCGAGGAACGCGATTGATCCACTCCTTATGGTTTTGAATATCCCTATCAAAGAGTAGGCGCATCAGAATTACTTTTCTACGTTCAATCCCATTTTCAGGAATTGGGCGTCGATTTCCCTCTAGACGTTTAATTAATGTAATCAGGATAATTGCTACAGCGCTAAGATTTATTATCGCTAATCCGCTTATTAATCTATTAAGAATCGGTAGAGTAGCCAGGCTGACCAAACTCCAGGGTGCTGAATCTCCAAGCAAATAACCAATGGCCAGAAAAGCCAGCATCCAAAGAATACCTGGGGGAAATAAAACTAAAAGCACCCCCATAAATGGTGATAAACCGCGGCCACCCGTAAAATTTAAAAAAACGGGCCAGTTATGTCCAATCACCGCGGCTAAACCAGCAAAAGCCGCTAATAGTGGTTCTCCTGTCAATTTAATTCCTAGTAATGCGGATATCGATCCTTTAAAAATATCGATGATGCCCACCGGAATAATTAACCATTTTCCCACATGCTCAAAAACCATCGATCCGCTGATTGTCCCGCTGCCATAATGGCGTAAATCAATTCCTTTGATCCATTTTCCTGCCAGAAATGCTGTGGGTATTGAGCCGATCAAGTAACTAATTAGAATAACGAAGAAATTCGGAAAAATCGCTCCTAAATCCAAAATAAACCTCCTCGAATATTAAAATGAGAAATTAGCAGAAATGTTCAAACAACCGATATCTATTCATAGAAATATGCCAAACCCACAAGGCCCGGGCCTGTATGCACACCCATTACTGGCGTAAATTCCGTTTGAATAATCTTGACTGGATTCAGCTTTTTTAACACAAGATCTCGCAATACCAACGCCCGTTCAGCATCATCTGCCTCTAAAATTGCGATTTGAAAACTATTGTGACCCTGAGTCTTTTTGGCAACATAATCAATAATGGCTTCCAAAGCCCGTTTTTCCGTGCGCACAACTTTGATGGGGGAAACAACGCCTTCTTCAAGGGTCAATATGGGTTTAATTTTCACCATGCTCCCCAACAGGAATGCAGCCTTGCCGATTCTTCCTCCTCTTGCCAGATATTCCAGGGTTCCAGGCGTAGCAGCTAACCCGCATTGCGGGATAGATTTTTTTACGAAATGTAAAATTTCCGAGAGTGAATCCCCCTCAAAAGCCCTTTCTGCCGCAGCCATCACGATAAATCCCTGCGGGATTGCAGCGAGAAAAGTGTCAATAACCTCGACCGACCTACCGGGAAATTCCTCACAAACCCATTTGGCCGCCTTACAGGCGTTGTTATACGCGGAGCTAAGTTTACTGGAAAGACAAAAATGAATGATTGCCTGTATGCCTTGGTTCAGAAGGGACCGAAATACATTCAGATAATCAGCAGGTGAAGGGGCCGATGTCGTAGGAACGATTTTTTCTTCGCGCATCCTTTGGTATAAAAACCGAGGTGGTAAGTCAACTCCATCCAAAAATTTTTCATTTTCAATGTGAACCGAAAATGGGACAACGGAAACACCCAATCTTTCCGCATCAGCGTCTGGCACTTGGGCTACACTATCCGTTACCACGGCTACCGTTTGAGGTTTTGAAAAATCTTTACTCATTATCATTTATCATCCTGACTAATAATATTTAAACACTTTTCAAAGGATTATTACCGTTATTCTTACATTTACAATGATCCATCAAGTAATGATACTGAGGTTCAAGCCTTTTCCTTCCTAATATATTGCTCTTCCCAAACCTGGCTAGATAAATCGCGATAAGATTGCGCATAATCGTCCATACCTCTAGCATAATCCCCATCCATCAAAGCAACTTCCGCATTTTTATCGATTGGATTGGCTTCATGCTTTCGGATGAGCTGCCTGAGGTCATTATGATGGTCTCGCATCAAGCATGGCATCAATAAATTCCCGTCAGTTCCAAACACTTGCCATTCGCGAATATCCTTGAAGAAAGGATCTTTATACACATCCATGAGGTCACCACCTCGTGAATAAATATCCTTTATGTTAACAGGGGAGTATGGCACAAACACGCATGGAGTAATGTTTCCATTCCATTCAATATAAAAATACCCCCCATTATTATGTCCACCAGCTGACAAGCAGCCATCCACAACAGTGCCGTGATTCCAGAAGTCCGCAAGAAAATACCTTTTCTCCCTGACATGTTCCCAGGATTTACGCCACATGATTAATCGTTGCTCAGGAGTTGGCATTAAATCCAGTGTGAAAGTTCGCCCAATAGGCATGTATTGAAAAATCCACCCAATTACTGCGTGTTTCTCAAGAAATAGAAAATCCATAATATCATCCGATAGAATTTCTTCCGCGTTATCGCGTGTGGCAGTTAAGGAGATGCCATACAGCACACCCGCTTCAAATAAAAGATCCATAGTATTCATAACTTTGTCGAAAATTCCGGGTCCGCGTCTGGCATCGGTAGTATCCCTCCATCCTTCCAAAGAAAATGCTGGGATGATATTTCCTAACTTAGCCATGCGTTCAGCCTTGCTGTGATTTATCATGGTACCGTTTGTATACATCATAAAAAAAGTTTCCGGGTGGTTCTCTGCCAAGTCCAATATATCTTTTCCTTGCGATCGGTAAGTCATTGGTTCCCCTCCGCTGATGACAATAAATTGGGTTCCCCAAAAATCGTACGCATCGGTAATAATTTTATCCACCAAATCCCATTCCAAAGCGCTCGTTTGTTCGTCCGCATCCGCATAACACCCGGTGCATCTTAAATTGCATGCTTTGGTAGGGCTGATAACCAAAAAGGATGGGGTGATATATCCGTATTTTTTTTGAAATTCAATGGACTTTTGCATCCTGGCTTCTTTTTCAAGAAACAGGTCTTTAATAACAATATTGATCACCTTATCCAATGTTGAATCTGAAAGCGGGTAATCATTCAATCCGCGTTTGATTGAATTCAAAATAGCCAGACTCATGAAAAAGGTATCATCAATTACTCCCGCTGGTATGTCCTTTTCAGTTTGAGAGCGCTTACGATGGTCGCTTAGAAACCATTTTTCAGCCAGAGAAAGCGTTGTCTTTCTTAGAAAACGGTTCTTGGCAAAGCGAACCCCATTTTTTTCAATGATCCGTAAAAACCATTTTGCCGTGTTAGAAGTTTCGTCAGCTATTGTTATGTTTTGCTCCATTTTTCCTCCAGATGGAAAACCAGATAATTTATTTGCTATTCTAATAATAATCCGTACTTGCTTTCTTTATCTTCACCATTTTATTTAAGCGAGTACTCTTTTGCCAATCCATCTTTTTATTCACATTTTTCATGTAAATTATCCCTGCAATATATTATCGAATTCAAGTTGAATTTACATCTCTTAACATATGAATATATGTTCAGATGTTAATATTATATGAATTCGATGCGAAGATGTCAATAGCATAAACATACAATGAAACGCGATAAACATAACTTCTCCCGGATGTATTGCCACACAAACAAATAGAAAGACGCTGCTCTCCAAAAGTTTTGACAATTAAATCTAAAAGGGATTGATGGAGCGCTGCTGATAAGTCGGGATAAGAATTATTTATTCATTTTGATATTATTTGTCTCGGGTTGAGATAATCGAATGGTATAAACAAGAACTCAGGAACAGAAATCCAAGGATATAGATTCCCCAATTGAATGATGATGGTCTCAATTGTGAAAGCGTTTCGACATTCGCTGGCAGGATGGCAACGGCATCTTTCATAAAAGTAAATAGGAGTAAAACTATTCCTGAAATAAAAAGCGCCCACTCAAGCATGAAAAATCGTATTTTTGTCCCTTTTTCCTGATAATAAACAGCATAAACTCCACCAATGACCATGAGAGAGGCGATCAATATAGGCGCAATAACCGGACCCCACCATGGCAAAGGGATGAGAAACAAGAGATCAGTTTCAAACAATGAAGACGGCCATTTCACAAAAACCCACAGCCAAAAATAATAAAAGATATCCCAAATCCCAAAAACAAGGAATGCGTATCCCAGACGATCCTGGAATGATTTTCCAACAGCCCATCCAACTGCCATTATCATAGCGAGAGTTGCTATTTCTCTCCCTATTTCAATAATGGCAATATCGTCATTAAAATGTGGAATGCCTAATGTATAGTCTGTTATTCCATATAAATGGCGTAAATAGACCACTACAGCAGACTCAAGATAAGCCATTGCAAGGGCAAAAATCGCAATCCAGATGATTTTTCTGAAAATTTGAGATTTATTCTTCATTTTTTTAAATCTGGTTAGTCTCCTGCTACTTTATGTTTTTCATTTTATCTTGGCATCATTGGCTGATTTCAAATAATGCATCGGCCGGCATGCCAGGTTTTAATTGATTTTCCGGATTTGGTATTCTAATTTTGATAGCATAGACAGTCGCCCTACGCCCATCTATTGTCTGAACATTTTTCGGCGTGAACTCGGCTTGATCTGAAATATAGACAACTTCACCTAAAAATGTTTTTCCCGGAAAAGAATCAACAGTTACGGATACCTGGTCCCCAATTCGAATTTTTCCGTATTCCATCTCTGGAATATATACGGTTAAATTGACCTGATCCAATTGACCCAATGTCATGGCTACAGCGGAAGGTGCGATGGTTTCTCCAATCTCAAGGTCGCTGACCATCACTGTAGCATCAACCGGTGATTGAATAATCATCTTTGAAAGCTGCACTTGTAATACTGCCGCGGCAGCTTCTGCTTGCGAGAGCACGGCTTCCGCCTGCTTGAGGGATGTTTCTGCGATTTTGACTGGTAATGAATCGCTTCCACTCAGCAGGGAGCTATAGTAATCTAACGCACGATCGTATCCTTCCTGCGAAACGTGCACACGGGCACGTCCCTTTAGGATATCATCGGCAATTTTATCTTTTTGTTTTAAATCATAATCGGCTTGGGCAGATTCTAATTCCGCTTTAGCGATGTCAAATTTATCCTGCGCGATATCCTGAAGCTCCTCTTTATCCTTGGCATCTTTCGCCTGCTCCAGCACCTGGTCCGCGATTTCAAATGCTGCTTGTGCTTCGGACAAACGCTTTTCAGCGTCGATGAATCCTTGAGCTTCGTCACTCGACAAGATCCTGTTTAATGCTTTCTTTTCTGATTCAAGATCTGAATTTGCATAATCAATATTTACCAAAGCTGAAGCAATCTTTTCCTCTTTGAGGAAATACCATACAGGCAATTCAAATTCATCCGGCTGAGAACTTTCCCAGCCAGTTGTTCGATTCTCGCGATCTTGGCCGTGGGCTTCATAAAGCGCTAACTCATAACGATTCTGGGCAAGATTCAACGATTCTACTGCCAATTTAATGCCAGCCGTAGCCTCCTCAAACTGCGCTTCGAGCAAAGAACTATCCAAGCGGAATAATTCCTGACCCATTTGAACTACGTCACCTTCGGATACATTGACAGATTGAACCTTTCCCCCGATTTGAGGGGCAATATCAATGTAGGTGGCTGAGATCGTACCCGAAGCAATCAGTGAGGTTTTTTCCTGGTTATTAATTTGTTCACATCCGCTGACCACAGTCATAAATACAACTATTAGTAGTAATGTAGTGTATTGTTTCCATTTCATTTTTTATGTATCTCCTAATTAATTCCTAATTTTTTTTGTTTTTTATAATCGTTTTTTGAACATGAAAACACTGGCAAAAAACACAATGATGCTGAATAATGCCATTGGCCATATCCATTTCCATAAGGTTACAAATCCTATGCCCTTGAGAATGATTCCTCTAACAATTTCCAAGAAATATGTAACAGGTAATAAATACCCGGAGAAGTAAGCCGGCCATGGCATATTTTCGCGAGGAAATAGAAGCCCTGCTAATATGAAGGAAGGTATCATAATAAATGATGCGATATACATTGCCTGCATTTGCGTTTTCGATGCGTTTGATATGAAAACACCCAAGCCAAGAGAACCAAGGAGAAAGATAAGGCTTAATAAGGTTAGAAGCAGCATGCTACCTGATACTTTTACCCCAAACCAGATTGCGCCTACTGCGACTGTCATGACCACGTTTACTAGAGCCACCAATACATAAGGGAGAATTTTTCCCATCATCAGTTCCCAGGATCTCACAGGTGTAACAATGAGTTGTTCAAGCGTTCCTTGTTCACGTTCTCTAACAATGGCAAAAGCGGTCAATAATAATGCCTGGATTTGAAGAATCACAGCGATCAAACCCGGAATCATGAAATTCATACGGCGCATATCTGGATTGTAAAGATATCGGAGGTGGGCATCTATTGGGAGCTTTATTTTTATTCCAGAGCCACTGCGTTCTATTTGTCGAATGAGTATTTGTTGGGAAAAAGATTGGCTAACAGTTTCGGCGGCCAGTTGTGCAGTCTGGGCGACTGATGGATTTGATCCATCAATATAAAACTGAATCGCTGCCTGATTTCCGGTTGATATTTTCCTGTCGAAATCCTCGGGGATGAATACCCCTGTTTTAATAATTCCTTCATCGAGCATCTCGAGTATTTCATCTTCGCTGTGAGCGATATGAGTGTAGGCAAAAAATCTGCTTGAAGTAAATTTTTCAATTAATGTTCGACTGCTGTCACTTTTCGACAGATCCGCAACTGCTAAAGGGATATCTTCAATATCGTTGGTGACTGCATACCCCAGCAGGAACAGCATTATGACAGGCATAATGATAACCAATCCAAGCGTTCGCGGATCCCGGATGATGTGCAGCCATTCTTTGCGCATAATTGTGAGCATGCGATTGAAGCTATGCTTCATATTGGAACTCCTGATTTTGATTAAGTTTTGTTTTTTCCCTTTCTACCAGATGCACGAAAACATCTTCCAGCGAAGGAATAATTTTTTCTATTTGTTTCACCCCTATGTTGTTATTTTTAAGCACATCTTTTACCTTATCAATATCCCTATCAGCGTTTAGATTAACATGCAAAATCACACCGTGCGTCGTCACTCTTTTGACTAAAGGAAAATCGGTTAACAAGGTTTTGGCAAGGATTGGATTCTGACAGTCAATATCATAAAGAACACCGGAAATTTCGTTTCTCAGAGTATCGGGGTCATTCATGGCGATCATTCGTGATGAATACATCATACCGATAAGATTACAGAATTCCGCTTCATCCATATAATGGGTTGTTGTCAGCACTGTTACTCCTGTACCGGCCAGACTATAAATTAATTCCCAGAATTCGCGTCGGGAAATCGGATCCACTCCAGCTGTGGGCTCATCCAAAAACAGCATAGGTGGCTGATGCACAATGGAACAAGCGAGCGCTAATTTTTGCCGCCATGCACCCGAAAGTTCGTAGGTTTTAAACCGTGTTAGAGTTTTCAAACCGACCAGATCAATTAATTCTGCAATTCTTAAATTTGCCTCTTTGCCACTCAGGTTGTACAAGTTGGAGTAAAAATTCAGGTTTTCTTGAACGGTCAAGTCATTATAAAGAGAAAACTTTTGCGACATATACCCAATTACATTTTTAACTCTATCAACCTGTCGACCCGTATCAAAACCCATGATGCTGGCGTGCCCCGAGGTAGGTTTTAATATCCCGCACAGCATACGAATGGTTGTAGTTTTTCCCGCTCCATTCGGCCCCAACAGGCCAAAGATTTCCCCTTTCGGGATTTCGAAGCTGATGTGATCTACAGCTACAAAATCTCCAAATTTCCGTGTTAAATCATCTACGATTACAGACCTTTCTTTACTCATATAAGATCTTCTCTTGATTCGACTAAATGAATAAAGATATCTTCCATTTTTGGGTGAGCATTATGCAGCAGTTCTATTTCCACACCAGCGTTTTTTAATTGTCGTTCAACCACTGTCAACGCTTTTTTACTATCGGATACAGAAAGCCGCATATGATCACCAACAGCACGCCACCGAGATATTAAATCTATTTCATTGATTACACGGCGCAATATCTTTCTGGGCTTGGCTTTTAACTCTAATATTTGGTGCGGAAATGTATCAATCAAGTCTCGCGGAGTGCCCGTGATAAGAATTTTGCCTTTGTAAATAATGCTGACAATATCACACTTTTCTGCTTCATCCATATATGGCGTACTGATCAATACCGTGACACCCAAATTAATCACGTCGGTCAATAAACGCCATAAATCTTGTCGTGAAATTGGATCTACGCCTGTGGTGGGTTCATCTAAAATTAATATTTCCGGTTCATGAATTAGAGCACAAGCCAAAGCCAATTTCTTGCGCATTCCGCCTGACAAGTTCTCGCTGCGTCTTTGACGAAATTTGGATAATTGGGCAAAGTCTAGCAATTCCTTGATTCGCTCCCTTTGTTTGTTGTAAGCAACGCCGTGGATCTCCGCAAAAAAGCGAATATTTTCATCCACACTCAGGTCCGGGTAAAGACTAAAAGCCTGAGGCATGTACCCAATCCGTGACCGGACATCTTCGGCTTCTTTAACCACATCAAATCCAGATAGACTGGCATAACCGGAAGTAGGGATTAATACAGTTGAGAGGATTCGCAGCAGGGTTGTTTTGCCCGCTCCATCCGGGCCAATCAAACCATATAATTGCCCTTTCTCAACATTCAAGCTTATCTGATTGATAGCCAAATGGTTATCGTTCTGTTGAGGATACTTTTTTGTAACGAGGTCGGTTTCAATAGCATTTGTCATATCAACTGGAATGCACGGATTTTCATTTTTCAGGATATAGCGTAATACCCAGTGTCCCAGGACCGACATGAGTGCCAATCACCGGGCTGAGTTCATAAATGTCTATTTCATTACACTGAATTCTTTTTGTCACTTTCTCTTTCAGCTGTATCACATCATCCAGACTATTTGCATGCATCAGACTGACAATAACATTCTCCCCTTTCGAATGTTCTTCGGCTAATTTAAGCAATCTTTCAACCGCATTTCTTTTTGTGCGCACTTTTTCTAACGCATCAATTTTTCCTTGGTCATCAAAAAATAGAATTGGCTTGATATCCAGCGCACTCCCCAAAAAACGCGAAGCTCCTCCGATACGACCACCTTTATGTAAATATTTCAATGTATCGACGACAAAAAAGGTTTTTGCAGTTTTGATTATTTCATGAGATAAGTGCTTAATTTGCTCGATATTTTTACCCTCAGCCACTGCTTGAACCGCTGCCTTAACAATCATCCCTAATCCTGCTGACGTTGTTAAAGAATCAATCACCACGACCGGAATTTTGTTGAATGTTTTTATCGCCAGGTTAGCCGAGTCCACTGTACCGCTTATTCCGGATGAAATGAGTGGTGCAATTACCGCATCATGATCTTGGCTCAGTCGCTCAAATAATTCAATGAAATCTCCTGCCGAAGGTTGGGATGTCGATGGGATAGTGGTTGATTTTTCCAGGCGTTCATAGAATTGTGAAGGGCTTATATCAATTCCATCTAATAAAGTTTCTTCATCCCAATGAATTCTGAGTGGGATGACGTGAATGTTATTCTTTTTTACATATTCCTTTGGTAAATACGCTGAACTGTCGGTCACTATGGCTATTTTTTTCATGAGATTACTCCTTTTTAAAATTGAACATCTTAAAAGTTGAACGCTAATTTACTAAAGATATAAATGAATTAATTATTAAAGAGTATCGATCTTAGTGGTCTCTATATTTTCTTTTCGTTTATATTTCCGAATAAACCGAAAGAATTCCAAAAAAACTATCCGTAAACAATTCTGATAATATCCCGAGTAAAGTCAGTCAATAGTTGCTTATTATATTCACTCATTTCCATTAGCGTTTCCTGATACCTGCCACTGTGTTCCAGCAATATTGTTGCGAGATTTATATTCACATCCTCTACAAGAGAGAGGGCTGTACCAAATCCAGCCAAGGCGATTAACCCAATTTCTCCCGGAAGCCCTATTCTTCCGAGGTGGTCAAGTAGGCTCTTGTTTTTTACAACCTTTTTGATGGGTGTAAGGGTAAGTATGATAGCCGTCACCATCTCCGTTATGAATATCAAGGGGGATCGTTGCCTGGGGATTCTTACAAGCAAATCATTTAGTAATGACTCGTATCTCCCCGCTTTTCCCTTCTGTAATTCCTTCAAAATGTACTGCTTTACTTTTTCCCATTCATTAATGTCTGCGGTGGATTTTGAATACTGCTTAATAATTCGATTGGCTTCTTTAGTTGGTTGGAAAAGCACCTCTGAGCGACCAGGACCCCGATTACCTGTTGGCAAATAATATTCAGCCTCTACCAATCCTTGTTTTTCAAGTAACTTCAGCATCTCATAAGCCGTTATTTTCCCAATATTAAGTTGTTTCGCCAAATCACTATAATGAATTGGGGTTTCCAAATCTCGATATATATCGATGAGTTGACTTAGAAATTGCTTTTGGCGCTGAGTCAAATTTTTTGCCATGAGATTTTCCGAATAAAACGAATTTATTATCGAAATATTACCATAAATTTTCCTTGGTTGAATAATCGTATTGTCAAGCCCCCAAAAGTTGTACCACTCATAAGTAGACACTTTCCAGATTGGCAGCAAATTCATAACGGGTTAGATTGCCCAGAGAAGCATGCGGGCGGATGGAGTTGTAATCCCGCAGACAATCCACTGTGTTCTCCCTGGCTTCGTCCAATATGCTGAATAAAAAAGCATCTGCCAAGTATTTTCGGATTAATTCAATCCTTTATTAAGGTTGTATTTTTGTTTGGGCAATTCATAACCGATGCATCTAACCGTGCTCAACCTAAAAAACATATTTCAGGCAGGTCATTATATAACCAGGCACACTATACCTTCCGGTCTTGCCCCGGGTCCTCGTCACCCGAACGGTCTCATTCCACCAGCAATTCGATCAGGTTTCCGGGGCTCTGGATTTTTTATTGCCCGTAGTTCTCTAAATAGGGTTGATCCCATTTCCACATGAAGTAAATCACTGTCTGCAGACGGCGTGCCACAGCTACCCGGGCTGCCCTGCGTCCGCAGCGCAACGCCATATGCTCATGCACTCGATACCATTTTGAGCTGATACGGCAAGCAGTTGTTGCAGCCTGCACCATAGCTGAGCGCCAGGATGCGCTTGACAATCTCTGGCGGCGTGGTCATGGGATGATACTTATGAATCGGGGGCAAGTCCTTCAATCCTTCCAGGCCATGGGCATGAAAGCGGCGTTTGTACTCGTAGAATTGCGTTCGGCTGACCCCGCGTTTCCTGCAGGCTTGGCTGACATTCCCCAAACTCTGAGCTAACTCCAACCCACTTAACTTGTGTAGTGCTACTTTGTCTTCTGCATTCATGTTTTCTCTCTTGTTCTTAATTGTAATTAATGTCAGGTGAGAAGCTTATTTGTACAATTTATATAAATAGTATAGAAAAATAGAAATCAAAATGGAGAGCACCAACGCCTGTACCACTTCACCCTGGTATTTCCTCTTGTGCTCGCTTCTCTTTTTCTCCCTGCCCGCATATCCTTTACGTAACAGTCGGATGGCATGTTTACGATGATCCCCGGTGATGGCTATGAATTCATCAATTATTTTGCTCTTTTCTTTTCGAGGAGCTTTTAGATAGCGCGGCCGGATCGTTTCGACCATTTCCTTTTTGCTGCGTTGACTCATCATGGTTTCCCTCTATGGATTGTTTTTCTATCTCAGGGTAACCTTTCTTTTGAGTCAACGTTCATCCCTTCGGTAACTTTTTTTATGAGTCAATTCGGGATGAAATTCCTATTCAGCGCACGCTTTATAATGTTCTCCTCAATTTCTATCCACTTGAGAATATCATCCAGGAAACTCAAACATAAATCTCTTTATTGCTCCATCACATATCCGATTATCCGGTGCAGACCTGGAACTCAGTCAGGTAATGGATAACCGTAGTGAAAGACTTAAACGAGTCCTCTCCCCCATCATTCAGCAATATGATCACATTATTATTGACACCCCGCCTTCACTTGGGTTATTAACAATTAATGCACTGACAGCCAGCAATAAACTGATTATCCTGGTTTCGACCGTATTCCCCGCCGCCTTTGTACCAGCGCATCATTTTTTGGGTGTATTTGCGCCAATTCAGCATTTCATTCAGTTTGCGGAAAAAATGCTCCTTTGGCACCACTTGGTCATACACATATTCCCCATAGAATGTCCCTTTGCCTGTCTCGATGAACCGTTCCTGTGCCATGCCTCACCTCTTTTATTGGGTTTGGTTCGATTCTATTAAAGTTCCTTTAACCCGTCAATTTTTGCACTTGTTTTTCAACAATCTCATGTAAATATCTTGATTTGGTGAATGTTTTCGATATAATCAAACATATGTTCGATAAAAGCCCGGAGGGCGATTATGCCGCTTAATTATCTGGAACTCGAACCGCAGATCACGCAATATGCCCAATCAGCGGTCGAACTCAGCCGGGAAATTGCGGGGAAACTGGAGATCGCAATCCGATTGATCCATCAATGTGGCCAAAAACACGCAGAAATGCGTGAATTATTTCACAACCATATCGAAACCATTGGTGATCCACCACGCTGCGCCCTACTGGCGGATGAACCTGCCGACCAGTCAATCGGCTGCAGCAGGGACCATTCAGCTAACTTTACATTGCTGGCATCCGACGGCTCCCAAATCTCCCCCGGCGGCCATGACGCTGTGTCGATCGCGCTGGTCAACACCAGCCGCATCCGCTTTCAGCCAGGAAGCGGCAGCTCACCCGAGATCACGCATTCCAGCCGTTTCCTTTTCGACGAGGAAGGACAGATGGACCTCGGGCAGATCAGCGATGACCTGGTCTTCCTGCGCCGCGATATGGCGGAAATGGAAATTTTAGCCATGTACGGGATCGAATCGGGTGAAGAGGTTGTTGCCCTGGGCGACGGCCCGCTGGAGCTTTTTCACCAACCGCGACAGGGCGAAAATTTTGAAAAGTATTTCAACAATTACCTGGATATGCTTAAAGCCATCCGGTTGAAAGATATGGCGCTGGCTGGTTACACTGACCGGCCGCGGGCAGCCCTGGTCGTCCGGATGCTTGAGTTTCCACAGCTCGATGGCAAATGCGAAAACCTTTCGCGGCTGGAAGACCAGGCGATCTTCAAGCAGCTTTTAAAGTCTGGTGAGCGATCTGCGATTTTTGAATTGCGCTCAAGCGCAAGTCAGCGTTACCAGGACGACCTCGCCCTCTACTTTTTTTATTTGAATATCGGCAAGGAAGGCAACCCGTGGATTGCGCGTGTCGAAATCCCACGTTGGGTGGCTGAGGACAAAAATAAAATCAACATGGTCCATCAGGCGCTAATCGATCAATGCTCCCTCATGAGCACACGCCCATATCCATATATTTTGCACCGAGCGCATGAGGAGGCAGTGGTGCGGTTTGAAGAAAAAGAACGCCTGATCGAAAGGCTGGCCGTCGAGCTTCAAAAGAGCGGGCTAGGGGTTAGCCAGCCATCCCATAAACAAAGCGCGAAAGATTTAGGTACGCGCAGGAGGATCGTAGAATGAGTGAAATTCATATTGGGAGATTGCTGCGCGCAAACACGCGTATGTGCGTGGCCGGCTGCATGGTCGGGCAGCCGCTGCCACCATTCGGGTCGTTGGTCCGCATTCCATTGAACAACGGATTGACCGCCTACGGGCTGGTTACGGACATTAATATTGACGATGACGGCTTGGTCAGGCAGCTGGCGCTTTCGAACAGCGTGCCAGCCGAGGTGATCGAGGACAACCGTGTCAACCGCAACGTGCCTGTGGAGTTATCCGTGCTGTTCATCGGGCACTCACAGGATGGGAGGATCTCTCACCTGCTGCCTCCACAACCACCCCTTTCCCTAGACAACATGTTCAGCTGTAGTGAAGAAGATATCCGCCAATTCACTTCCGCCAACCGTTTGGGATATTTCCGCTACATCCTGTCGGCGGAAGATGTTCCCACTGCCGATTTAATAGCCGCGCACCTACTTCAAGCCGGGAACGCGCACAAGAGCGGAAAGAACAATGCATGGCTGCGGTCCACGGTGCAGGAGATCGTCACGCTGCTGCGGGATGACCACGCGGTTTTAAGCGCTGTATTGAGCGCCATCGCGGACGCCTTCCCTGATTTTGCCGAGACACAACAAGGAGAAGTACAATGATCACTCCAGCGTCCAACAATCCCATCGGCTATATTGTCGGCGGTGGGCTTAAGGAGAACCTCAATGTACGCCTAACGGTTCAAGCCCAACAGGTGCAGGAAGGCAGTTTCATCGTGATCGAGAGCGGCAACTGGCAGTTCTACGGTATCGCCACCGACCTGCAGCTGGGCGCCACCGACCCGCGCTTCGCCGACGAGCAGAGCGAGAATCGCCTGCCGCCCGGCCTGGCCAACCTGCTGCACGGGCAAACGCTCTTCACCAACCTGGTGGTGCTGCCTGCGCTTATGCTGGAACGCGGACCTGAGATGGACTCAACGGCATACGCTGTATGGCAAAAAGCCATTGAATCCGGCGAAAAAGAGGAGCCAAGACCGATGCCCGTCAAGACCCTGCCTTCCCACCACGCAGCAGCGCGTCTGGCAGGCGAAGCTGATATCGCCGAGATATTCGGCAAACCCGCTGAAGAAGGCAATTTTGTGATCGGCAGCACACGCGAGCAAGGTCATCCGGTTTGCGTAGACCTGGACAAATTCATCCAGCGTTCATCCGGTATCTTCGGCGCTACCGGCACCGGAAAATCCTTCCTGACCCGCATCCTGCTAGCCGGTCTGATCGACCACAACCGCGCTTCGGTGTTGGTGTATGACATGCACAACGAATACGGACTGGATGACACCGCTTCGGATACAGGCCAGAATGTCACCGGCTTGCGTACAGCCTTTGGAAAAAGCTACGTGCAGATCGTCAGCCTGGGAGCGGATACAACCATCCGCGGCGAAGCGCCGGATTTCAACCTGGTGCTCGCCTACTCGGATATCACGCCCGCGGATGTTGAACTGCTCACGCGAGAACTGAACCTAAGAGAAACCACACCCACCACTTTGGACGCTCTCTTGAACGAGTTCGGAGAAGCAGGATGGTTTGGCGCTTTCAAGAAAATGAAAACCGACCTCTGGGTTGAGGATGAAAACGGAAAAAAAATACCGGCACCGGGCAGCGTTGCTTACTGGGCGAATAGAGCTGGTGTGAATACTATGGCTGCTGAAGGCCTGCACAGCAAATTGAAGCGATTATTTAATACCAGATACATCCTGGAGAATCCACCCAGCAACGCGATCCAGGACATCATTGAAGCGCTGAAGAAGGGCAAGCATATTGTGCTGTCCTTTGGCAAGTACGAAACTGACCTGGATTACCTGCTGGTCTCCAATCTGATCACCCGCCGGATTCGGGATGAATGGGAAAAGATGACCAACGCATTCCGCAGCGGAAGCAGCCCCGAGCCGCGCCCGCTGGTGGTGGCAGTGGAGGAAGCCCACAAGCTGCTCAACCGCGAAATGGCCGCGCAAACTACCTTCAGCACGATCGCGCGCGAGATGCGCAAGTACTATGTCACCCTACTGGTGATCGACCAGCGCCCTTCTCAGATCTATGACGAGGTGATGTCGCAACTGGGAACGCGCGTGTGCGGTTGGCTGGGAGATGACGACGATATCAGCGCGACACTTTCGGGATTGGCCTCCCGCGAGGCGCTGCGCGGCATGTTGGCCCGCCTGCAGCCCAAGGAAGAGGTGCTGCTCTTGGGATGGGGTGTACCCATGCCGATCCTGGTGCGCTCCAGGCGCTATGACGCAGAGTTTTGGAAATCCGTCAAAAGCGCGAAAAAAGGGAATTTCAACCGGGATAAAGAGATCAGCACGCTGTGGCCGGGTTAAGCGAAATCAACCAGTAGACTGCCAGGCTGATCAAAATGCCGAGAATGATCCCAGCGATTACCTCAAAAGGTGTATGTCCTAAAACCTCTTTAAGCTCTTCCTCCGGAATATGGCCGCCTTCAAATAAGGTTTTCATCAGCTGATTGATGCGCTGCGCGTGGATGCCAGCTTGGCGCCGAACTCCGGCGGCGTCATACACCACAATCATGGTGAAGGCAAAGGCCAGCGCGAACAAGGGTGAATCGAATCCCTCCTGAAGGCCAATGGAAAGGGTCACCGAAGTGGCCAGCGCGGAATGGGAACTGGGAAAACCACCGGGCGAGAGCATCACATTCCAATTCCAGCGTTTGTTGAGGAAATAATCCAACGGCGCCTTGAGAAACTGCCCGATGATCCAGGCCAGAATGGCTGTGATCAGCACGCGGTTGTGAGTCAGCTCACACCACATCTTAGAGATTTTCCTCCAGATCCTGCGTTTGCCCGTCCTCGCCGAGCAGCTTCACTTTTAATTCGGCTTTTTCCAGCAATTCCTGGCAGCGCTTGACCAACAACCGCCCGCGCTCGTAGAGGGCAATGGTCGCTTCCAGATCGCGGGTCTCGTTTTCCAGCGCATCCAGGGTGGATCCCAGCTCACTTAAAGACTCTTCATAACTCATACCGTCCACCGCAGTGGGAGATTTTGCCATAGCGTTTGCCTTATCCTTTTTTACCTATTTCCGTCACCCGAGCGCCAAAGCTGCCATCCTTTAGGCGCACGTCCAATTCAGAATCCAATTTTACCTGCTGCAGGGACGTGACCAGCTCCCCGTTAGCGCCGCGTACCAGCGCATACCCGCGGTTGAGCACCTGGCGGGGATCCAGCGTTTTTAAGCGCCCCTCAATCGCCTGGGTGCGCGCGGATTCTGATCGAAGCACGTTCCTCATGGCGGTGGTCATCCGCAAGGAAATTTCATCCAGGCGCTGCATATCCTGCAGCACTTGCCAGCGCGGAGAGACCTGATCCAAGCGATGTGAAAAGCCGCGCAATTCATAATGGTTCTTGTCAACGATATCCATCACATCCTGTGAAAGCCGCAGCTGCAAAGATTCCAATTCAACCAACAGGTCCTGCCGATCAGGCACGGCCATGACTGCCGCGCCAGTGGGAGTTGGGGCGCGCAGGTCAGCGGCGAAGTCAGTGAGCGTGAAATCCGTCTCGTGGCCGACGCCGCTGATGACCGGCGCCTGCGAGGCAGCCACCGCCCGCACGACGCGCTCATCATTGAACGCCCACAGGTCCTCCAGAGACCCACCCCCGCGCCCCACGATGATCACATCCGGCCTGACATGTAGATTGAGCGCGGTCAATGCCGCAGCGATCTGCGCGGGCGCCGCATCGCCCTGCACCGCTGCCGGCGCAAGCACCACCTCAACCATCGGGCAGCGCGCACGCAAGGTGTTGAGCATATCCTGGAAGGCAGCTCCAGTTGGGGAGGTCACTACGCCGACCTGCCGCGGAAGCCGTGGAATGGCGCGCTTGCGATCCTCATCGAAAAGCCCTTCCGCTTCCAGTTTGGCTTTCAGACGCAGGAATTCCTGGTAGAGGAGCCCTTCGCCGGCCGCTCGAAGCCCGTCCACATAGAGCTGGTACTGGCCGCCCTGCTCATACACGCTGATCGAGCCATGCGCCTCCACCGCCATGCCGTCCCGCAGCATACCCGAAAGATGCCTCGCCTGCTCGCGCCAGATCACACAGCGTAGTGACGCATTGGCGTCCTTGAGGGTGAAATAGACATGGCCGGAAGCGGGGCGGGAGAGGTTGGAGATCTCTCCCGACACCCAAACATTGGCGAGGTTTTCGTTGCTTTCCAACACCGCGCGGATGTAGGCGGTGAGGTCGGAAACCGAGTAGACAGGCAATGGTTGGGAGGAGGAATCAATATCCACGGGATTAGGATACTCTGGAAGAAATATGGTGTCAAATAAATCAGGGGAATTGGGAAGGAGGGAGATGTCACATAATGTCCCATAATGTCACATTTTTTCGAAAGTTAAGTGTAGCATTATATATACGTTTGTATATCATTAAAAATAACGAGGCGGGGTGAGATTATGGTGATTTAGGCGGTCTATTAATGAGTCAGAAGTGGAAGCATTCCAAACGCACGGGGGCGGCGCCCTGGACCCAGCAATAGGGACGCGCGTTGAGCATGATCAGCTCATAGGCGCCCTGCTGCCTGGCCGAAGGCAGCACCAGGCGGGGGTCCTGGCTGCGGAGTGAATGCTGGTACCAGGGGTACCTTAAGAGCCCTTCGGAAATCAGGTTAAGATCCGGGCGCTGACGCTCCACGAACAGATAGTAGCCCAAGGCGAAAGAGGCTTCATCATCCACAGCAAAAAGCAGTGCATCGGGCGGGGCAATATCGAGCACTTGACGGGCGAAATCCCGCGCACGGGTATCGCGCGAGGCATCGACCTGGGGAAAGAGGATCCCAACGCGGACAAGGAAGAACGCGGCCAGAACGAGAGCAGCCATCCATGGCAAGGAGCGCCATTGGGGAAGCGAGACCAAAATCCCCTGGACAGCCTGGCCAATCCAAAACGAAAAGACAATCCAGGCGGGCAACAGATAGACGAAAGAATCCTTGGAGCCATAGACCAGGGAAAAAAGCACATGGATCACAAAGAGGCCGAGCAGAGCCCAAGATGAACGGCCTTTTGGGGAGCGGAAAAGAGCGAAAATCCCGAGGGGAACGCCAATGAAGGTGAAATCGCGCAGCAACAAACCGGACAACCCGCGCAAGCGCCCGCCAGCGAGACCGAGGGTGAAATAGGATTGGTAGATGCGGCCGGAGATGAGCTGCCAAAAAGAGGCCCATGACACAGGACCCATCCAATTGACCGGCGGGGACTGGGCGGCATAGAGCGGAAGAAGAAGGTAGACAAGACACCCCAAAAGAAACCCAGTGAGACGAGCGCCGACATCGCGCAAAGGCAGGCGACCGGGCGATCGGAAATCAATAAAGAGGAAGGGGAGCAGGAAAACGGACGTCAGGTGATTGCCGAGGGCGAGCCCGAGGGTGAGGCCGCGCAGGAGATTGACATACCGGGATGTGGAGGTAGAAGAGGTCTGCAGAAGAATGATGACCGTGAGGAGCGCCTGCAAGCCATAGACCTCGGCGATGAGCGCCTGGGACCAGGCGAGCGGGGAGAGGGCGAAGGCAAGGGCCGTGACAAATGCCGTGTGGAAGGCGAACCCCTACCCAGAAGCAATCGAAAGCCCTTTGGCCTGTCTCGATGATCCATTCCTCTGCTGTGCCTTACCTCTTTTATTGGGTTTGGTTCGATTTTATTAATGTTCTTCCATCTTGGCAATTTTGTTACTTGTTTTTCAATAACCTCTGAAAGGGTTCTGAGCCAAGACATTGTATCCACACCAAGGGCCGATATTGACAGCGGCATCATCAAGGATAACGGGGATAGTATACCGGATGGAGTCAAGCACAGCGGGCAATCTCTGTTTCAAAACCTGGGC
>Ga0209164_1000553_pt1 | contig 81899 bp, 80 predicted proteins | sample MTBNYHSulfiMetaG_FD_187458 | JGI IMG/M metagenome (GOLD analysis project Ga0209164, IMG submission 187458) | Enrichment culture microbial communities from rom New York Harbor, USA that are MTBE-degrading - MTBE-NYH (New York Harbor Sulfidogenic)... | ecosystem: Environmental > Aquatic > Marine >... | reverse complement strand
CGGGTCTCAGTAACACTATCCCGAGTCAATGAGCCTCTACAGAGGGATGCGCCGGGGATTCAGACGTCCCAAGGAGGCTCATTTTTGCCCGATTCGCCCTGTCACTTTACTTGGTGAGAAATGCGGGCTAACGAGGAGATGAGAGAAAATCTCACCGGCAGCCATAAACATGGTGCCAGGCTCTGTCACAAAAATGTGTCCGGAAGGGGGCAGTGAGGCAGGGGGATTGAATCCAGTGAACCAGCATGACTCAGCGGCAGGCCGCCGTCTCCAGCGAGTGATCCGGAACCCAAAGGGTGGATTTTCATCAAATGCAATCAGCACAGAGAGCATCTGCATCAAACCATCTGAAATACAGGGAGAGGTTTTAGCATGACCACGGATTATCGGATTGAACAGGATTCCATGGGCGAATTCCGCGTACCCGCCGACATGTATTACGGCGCCCAGACAGCCCGGGCGGTGGACAACTTCCCGGTGAGTGGCGCCGGTTTTCCCCGGGAATTCATCCGCGCCCTGGGCCTGATCAAGGCGGCCGCCGCCCGGGCCAACCGGGCGCTCCATCAGCTGGACGAGCGGCGGGCAGAAGCCATCCGCCAGGCGGCCGAGGAGGTGGCCGACGGCAGCCTGGACCGCCACTTCGTGGTGGATATCTTCCAGACCGGCTCCGGCACGTCCACCAACATGAACGCCAACGAAGTGATCGCCAACCGCGCCAACGAACAGCTGGGCGGCCAGGTCGGCGACAAGCAGCCGGTCCATCCCAACGATCATGTCAACCGGGGCCAGTCCAGCAACGATGTGATCCCGACGGCGCTGCACGTCGCCTGTACGGAGGAACTGACCCGTCGCCTCCTGCCGGCCTTGGCGGAACTGCAGGCGGAACTGGGCCGAAAGGCGACGGAATTCGACGACATCGTGAAGATCGGCCGGACCCACCTGCAGGACGCCACCCCGGTTCGCCTGGGGCAGGAGTTCGGCGGTTACGCCTCCCAGATGGCCCACGGGATTCGGCGCCTGCAGAACACGCTGCCTCATCTTCGCGAGCTGGCCATCGGCGGGACGGCCGTCGGCACGGGCATCAACACCCACCCGCAGTTCGCCCGGCATGTGGTGGCGGAACTCAACCGGTACACCAACGGCCAATTCACGGAAGCGGAGAACCATTTCGAGGCACAGAGCGCCAGGGACGCGGTGGTGGAACTGAGCGGCGCCCTGCGGGTCGTGGCGGTCAGCCTGATGAAAATCGCCAACGACATCCGCTGGCTGGGCAGCGGGCCACGCTGCGGCATCGGGGAGATCGTCCTGCCGGCTGTGCAACCTGGTTCCTCCATCATGCCGGGCAAGGTCAACCCGGTCATCGCCGAATCGGTCTGCCAGGTAGCCGCCCAGGTGATGGGCAACGACCTGGCCGTGTCCATCGGCGGGCAGTCCGGCAATTTCGAGCTGAATGTCATGATGCCGCTCATGGCCCGCAATATCCTCGAATCGCTGCGGTTGTTGACCAATGCCTGCCATATCTTCCGAACCCGCTGCATCGCCGGGATCATCGCCGATCGACGGCGCTGCGAGGCTATGGTGGAGCAGAGCCTGGCCATGTGCACGTCCCTGGCGCCTGTCATCGGCTATGACCTGGCCGCCCAGGTGGCCAAGGAAGCATGGACCGCCGGCCGGACCGTCCGGGAAATCGTGCGCGAACGGAAACTCCTCACCGAAGAACAGGAAAAAACCATCCTCGACGCCCGGCGCATGACCGAACCGGGCGTGGCCGCCGAATAGGTCACGGTGGCCGGCGTGAGGTACCGTCCGCCGGCCCGTTCCAATTGTCATCCTTCTCCGGCCGCTGAAACCCCATCCCGGGTCGATTTTCCATCATGGCGATGACCGCGGGCGGCCTCATCCATCGGATTGGCGAGCCCTGACCAACCGCAATCCTCTGTCCACCTGCCGGCAAGGGGCCCCTATGAAGTGCGGTTCGATCCGCGACGGATGGAAATTATTTTGTGGACGCCCTGATTTGATCATACTTTCCTTTCCTGACGGCAGTATAATATTTCGCTTGGAGGGTGGAAAACAGCCGCGGTGGCGAGGGTTTAATGACTGGGCATCACGCAACACGGTCCCGGATGGCCTGGCACCGGGTCCTGCACCTCACAGTGTTTATCCTGTTTATGGTTTCCGGTGTTCTGACGGGAGAGGACGGGACGAAAACGTCGCCGCCGATCTGGCGCATCGATCCGGGCGAAACCGCCCCGGAACCCCGCTTCCCCTGGCGACCGGTGCTTCCGTTGTCGGAGTATATCCCGCCGGAGGCTGATCAGATCCCTCCTGCAGACAGGACATGGACGCTGGGCGAGCTGATCGATCATGCTCTCCGCTACAATCCGGCGACGCGGGCCGCCTGGCATGCCGCACGGGCAGCCGCCGCAGCGCGGGCCGGCGCCGGCAGTCTCTTCCTGCCGCAGGCGGATCTCGGCGGCACAGCCACGGGCGGATACGGCTCTTCCGGTTCGAAAAACGAGACCTGGTACGGGGCCGTGGGGCCGGAGCTGAGTGTCACCTACCTGCTGTATGACGGCGGCGGGCGGGCGGCCGGCCTGGAAGAGGCCCGCCAGGCCTTGCTGGCTGCCAACTGGGTTCATCGGGCGGTGCTGCAGGATGTCATGCTGGAAGTCCTGCAGAATTATTATATTTTCCAGGGCACCCGGGTCCTGGTCAACTCCCAGGAAAGCGCCGTCAAGGAAGCCCGGACTGTGCTGGATGCCGCCAAAGAGCGTCACGACGCCGGCGTGGCGACCATCGCCGATGTCCTGCAGGCCGAGGCGTCCCTGGCCCAGGTGCAGCTCGTGCTGCAGGAAGTGACCCGGGATCTGCGCATCCGCGAGGGACTGATGGCCGCGGCCATCGGTCTGCCGGCCAACGCGGGCCTGCGGATCGATGAATTCCGGACCGATTTCCCCATCGATCCCGTAGCCCGGGATGTGGACCGCTTGATCGCCGGGGCCTGTCAGGCCCGCCCCGATCTGGCCGCCGCCGCCTCGCGGCTGCGGGGCTCTGCAGCACGGATCCGCCGGGTGGAGGCCGAAGGCCGGCCCTATGTGACGGTGGGCGGCGCATTCGGCGCCAATTACAATACCCGCTGGGACACCCTGCTCGATTCCTACTCCATGGGTATCAGCCTGCGCTTCCCCCTGTTCACCGGCTATGCCCAGGCACACAACGAAACCCGGGCCCGTGAAGAGGCGGCGGTGAGCCGGGAAGAGTATGCCGCCCTGAGGCAGACGGCCATTCTGGAAGTCTGGAGCAGCTATTATACCCTGCAGGCGGCCGAGGGGAAGATCCGTACCTCCGACCAGCTGCTGCGCAGCGCCACCCAGTCCTACGAGGTGGCCCTGGGTCGCTACCGGGCCGGTGTGGGGGATATTCTCGATCTTCTTTCCACCCAGAAGACACTGGAAAACGCCCGGGCGGAGCATGTACGGGCCCGCACGGAATGGCTGGTGGCCCTGGCCGGATTGTCCCGCGATACGGGACAGATTCTCAACGACCCGGATCTGCTCCCCGGCTCCCCGACCGGTCCCGCCGGCACATCCAATGAACAGGAGCGGTAGAACAGCATGAACATATATCCCCACAAGAGAACATGGCCCATTCCGGGGAGCGCTCTGCCCCTCATTCCAATCCTGGCCGGGCTGCTGGTCCTGGGCAGTTCTTGCTCGGAAAACACGCGGGCCAGAAGCGGCACCGGGCCGGTACCGGTGTCCGTCATCGTCGCCCCGGTGACGGTGCAACCCATGCCCATCCAGATCCGGGCCATCGGCACAGTGAAGGCCCTGTCCACCGTGGCCGTGCGGACCCAGATCAGCGGGCCCATCCAGACGGTGAATTTCACCGAAGGCCAGGAAGTGCGGCAGGGGCAGCTGCTGTTCCGTATCGATCCGGCCCCGTTCGAGGCAAATCTCCAGCGGGCCGAAGCCGCCCTGGAACGCTCCCGGGCCAACCTGGAGCGTGACCGGCTGCTGGCCGCCAATGCCGACGCGGACCGTCAGCGCTACGCCGAACTGGTGGCCAAGGATTACGTCACCCAGCAGCAGTACGATGCGGTGCGCACCAACGCCGACGCGTTGCAGGCCACGTTGCTGGCGGACCTGGCGGCGGTGCGGGAAAGCGAGGCGGCGGTGCGCAATGCCCGGCTCGAAGTGGGCTACTGTTCCGTTAACGCCCCTATGGACGGCCGGACCGGTGAATTGCTGGTCCACGCCGGCAACATGGTCAAGCAAAACGACACGGTCCTGGTGAACATCTACCAGATCCGGCCGGTTTTTGTGGATTTTTCGGTTCCCGAGCAGGAATTGACCCGCATCCGCGGCCAGCTGCGGCAGGGAACCCTGGAAGTGTCGGCCAGCATCCCCGACTCCGGGCTGCCGCCGGAAACCGGCACCATCACCTTTCTGGACAGCCTCGTGCGGCCCGGTACAGGCAGCATCCACCTCAAGGCCTCCTTCACCAACGAGACGGGCGCCCTGTGGCCCGGCCAGTTCGTGGATGTGGTGCTGGTGCTGACCATCGAGAACCAGGCGGTGGTGGTTCCTTCCCAGGCGGTGCAGACGGGCCAGGACGGCACATTCGTTTTCGTTCTGAAAGATGACCGGACGGTGGAGCTGCGCCCGGTTACCGTCGATCGCATGATGGACGGCCTGTCCGTCATCCGTGAGGGCCTGGCGGCCGGCGAGACCGTCGTTACCGACGGCCAGATGCGGCTGGTCAACGGTTCGCCGGTGGTTGTCCGTCAGCAGGACGAAGGGGAGATGGTTACCCAATGAACATACCGGCCTTTTTCATTCGCCGCCCCGTCACGACGGTGTTGTTCATGCTGGGCATCCTACTCTTCGGCATCATGGCCTACATCACCCTGCCGGTCAGCGATCTGCCCAATGTGGATTACCCCACCATCCAGGTGTCGGCCAGCCTGCCGGGCGCCAGCCCCGAGACCATGGCCGCCTCGGTGGCCTTGCCGCTGGAACGCCAGTTCTCCACCATCGCCGGCATCGACAACATGACCTCGGCCAGTGGCATCGGCTCGACCCAGATCACCCTGCAGTTCAGCCTGGAGCGCGATCTGGACGCCGCCGCCCAGGATGTCCAGTCGGCCATCGCCCAGGCCCAGCGACGGTTGCCGCGGGACATGCCCAACCCGCCCTCCTACCGCAAGGTCAACCCGGCCGACCAGCCCATCCTCTACCTGGCCATGACATCGGATACCCTGCCGCTGTCCACCCTCAACGAGTATGCCTCCACCACCATGGGCGAGCGCATATCCATGATCAACGGCGTGGCCCAGGTCATGGTCTACGGTTCGCAAAAGTATGCCGTGCGGATCCAGCTCGATCCCAAAAAGCTGACCAGCCGCAACATCGGTATCGACGAAGTGGTGCGGGCCGTTCGCGACAGCAACGTGGAACTGCCCAGCGGAGTGCTCTACGGACCCCACCGCGCCTATACGGTCCAATCGGAAGGCCAGCTGCTGGACGCCGAAGCCTATCGCAACATCATCGTGGTGTACCGCGACGGATCGCCGGTCTATCTGCGCGACCTGGGCCGCATCACCGACAGTGTGGAGAATGACAAGACCGCCGCCTGGTACGTCAACCAGGAAGGGAGCAAACGGGCGGTGGTGCTGGCCATCCAGCGCCAACCCGGCACCAACACGGTACAGGTGGTCGAGAATATCCTGGCGCTGATCCCCATATTCAAGGAGCAGTTGCCGGCATCGGTGGATCTCAACATCCTGTATGACCGTTCCCGCTCCATCCGTGAATCGGTCAACGACGTCAAGTTCACCCTCATGCTGACCCTCTGTCTCGTGGTGCTGGTGATCTTTCTCTTCCTGCGGAACGTATCGGCCACCCTGATCCCGAGCCTGGCCCTGCCGTTTTCCATCGTCGGCACGTTCGCTGTCATGTATCTGTTCGACTTCTCCATGAACAACCTCTCCCTCATGGCGCTGACCCTGTCGGTGGGTTTTGTGGTGGACGACGCCATCGTCATGCTGGAGAACATCGTCCGCCACCTGGAGATGGGCAAGACGCCGCTGCAGGCCGCCCTGGACGGTTCGCGGGAGATCGGCTTCACCATCGTGTCCATGACGGTTTCGCTGGCGGCCGTGTTCATTCCCGTGCTGTTCATGGGCGGCATTCTCGGCCGGCTGTTCCATGAGTTCGCCGTGACCATCGCCGCGGCCATTCTGATTTCCGGCGTCGTTTCCCTGACCCTGACGCCCATGATGGCCTCCCGCTTCCTGCGGGCCAAGGGTGAAGTGCGGCACGGCGCTCTCTATCGCTCATCGGAGCGGGTCTTCGATCTGATGCTCAAGGGGTACGACGTCACCCTCCGCTTTTCCCTGCGGCACAAGCTGGGCACCCTCCTCTTGTCCTTCGTGATCCTGCTGGTGACGTGGTGGGTGTACCAGCAGGTGCCCAAAGGCTTTATCCCTAGCGAGGATACGGGCCAGATCCGTGGCTTCACCGAGGCCATCGAGGGGATCTCCTTCGATGCCATGGTGGTGCACCAGCAGGCGGCGGCGGACATCATCCGCCGCGATCCCGACGTGGAGGGGATGATGTCCAGTTGCGGTGCCCGGGGTGGCAGCCGGGGCGGGAATTCCGGCATGATCTTCATGCGCCTGAAGCCCCGCGAAGAGCGTGACTCGACGGCCGACGATGTCATGAACCGTTTGCGGCCCCGGCTGGCGGCCCTGCCGGGCGTGCAGGTCTATCTGCAGAATCCGCCCACCATCACCATCGGCGGCCAGTTCAGCCGGGCCCTCTACCAGTTCACCCTGCAGAGCACGGACATCGCCGAGCTGAATCGCTACGCCCCCCTTCTCGAGGAGCGCCTGAGCGCGCTGCCGGGCCTGACCGACGTCAACAGCGATGTGCTCATCAAGAATCCCGAGGTGCGCGTGGATATCCTCCGCGACAAGGCCACCAGCCTGGGCGTCTCGGCCTACCAGGTGGAGGACGCCCTGTTCACCGCCTTTGGCACCCGGCAGATCTCCACCATGTATGCCCCCAACAACCAGTATTACGTCATCATGGAACTGTTGCCCGATTTGCAGCGCGAACCGGGCGACCTCAGCAACCTGTACATCAAGTCGGGCAACGACCGGCTGATCCCGCTGGACACGCTGGCCCGGATCCGGCCTGACATCGGGCCGCTGGTGGTGAACCATGTGGGCCAGCTCCCCGCGGCCACCCTCTCCTTCAATCTGGAGCCCGGCGTATCCCTGGCCGAGGCCCTGCAGCAGGTGGAGGCGGAAGCCCGCACGTTGCTGCCGGCCACCGTCACCACCAGTTTTCAGGGGACCGCCCAGGCGTTCCAGTCCTCCCTGCAAGGGATGGGCATCCTGCTGGTGATGGCCATCGTGGTGATCTACCTGGTGCTGGGGGTGCTGTACGAGAGCTTCATCCATCCGGTGACCATTCTCTCGGGACTGCCGTCGGCGGGGCTGGGCGCCCTCATCACCCTCTGGCTGTTCGGAGTGGATCTGAACATCTTCTCGTTCGTGGGGATTATCATGCTGGTGGGGATCGTCAAGAAGAACGCCATCATGATGATCGATTTCGCCCTCGAGGCCGAACGGCACGCCGACGTGCCGCCGGCCGAGGCCATTTACCGTGCCTGCCTGATCCGTTTCCGGCCCATCATGATGACCACCATGGCCGCCTTTTTCGGCACCATGCCCATCGCCATCGGTTTCGGCGCCGGGGGCGAATCGCGCCAGCCACTGGGTCTGGCGGTGGTGGGCGGTCTGGTGGTCTCGCAGGTCATCACCCTCTACCTGACGCCCGTGGTCTATATCTATCTGGACCGGCTGCAACGGCGATTCGGTCGCAAAAAGACGGTGCCCGTGGTGCAGCCGCAACCCGGGCAGGTGTAAGCGGGGAACCATCGGACCAGGGACGGGTCGACACGTTTCCATCAACGAACGGTGTGGTGGATGCGGCTTGTCCGGCGAAACGGGCGGGGCAGGGGAGCAATCCGGCCCGAGGCGGGAATTACTTGATCCCGCCCTCCACCTGACGATGAACCTCGATCTCCCGCCCATCCTCCGTCTGCAGGGCGGACGGCCCGTACCAGGCCCGGCCGCCGCGGGCCGTCAGGGTCACCTTCAGGAAATCCTCGATGGCGATCTCGGGCGTGCCGTCGTACTCGATGCCGGCGATGCGCACGGGTGTGCCCGGCGGGGCGTCGACGGTCAGCAGCCCGAGGGCCGTGTCGCTGGAGGCGGCCAGCAGCATGCCCTGGCTCTCCAGGCCGCGCAGTTTGGCCGGTTTCAGATTGGTCACCACCACGATGGACCGGCCGGTCAATTCCTCGTCTGTATAGGCGTGCCGGATGCCGGCGATGAGCTGCCGCTTCTCCGTGCCCAGATCGATCTGCATGACCACCAGTTTGTCCGCCTTGGGGTGGGACTCCGCCGTCTCGACGCGGGCCACGCGCAGGTCGACCCGGGCGAAGGGATCCTGGCGGATCAGACCGACCTGGTCGATACGGGGCAGGAGGGGGCTGGCCTCGGCGATGGTGTGTCCGTCCAGGTCGAAGGCCAGGTTGGAGAAATCCTGGTGGGGCAGGTCCATCTGCCGCTCCAGCCGGTTGCACAGGCGCGGCAGGACCGGCTTGAGCAAGATCCCCAGCAGGCGCACCAGGGAGACGGTGAAGCTTACCACCCGGTGGGCGGCGTCGCGATCCTCCCTTATGAGGGACCAGGGGGCTTTTTCCTGAAAATAGCGGTTGCCGATATCGCTGATCTCCATGATCTCGCGGATGGCGGCGCGGAAATCGGCGCGGTTGTATGCCTCGCGGATCTTATCGGCCCGGCGCAACACCTCGCCCTGCAATTCCGGCTCGGATACCCCGCCGATCCGGCCGTCGAAGTTCTTGGCCAGAAAGGTCAAGCTGCGATTGGCGAAATTGGCGAAGTTGCCGATGAGTTCGCCGTTGACCCGATTCCTGAAATCATCGACGTTGAGGTCCAGATCGGCCATCTTGGGGGACAGATTGGCGGCGTAGTAGTAGCGCAGATAGGCCGGGTCCAGCTCCTCGAGATAATCCCGGGCGGTGATGTACGTGCCGCGGCTCTTGCTCATCTTTTCGCCGTTGACGTTGAGAAAGCCGTGGACCAGCAGCCGTTCGGGTAGGTTGAAACCGGCGCCCATGAGCATGGCCGGCCAGAACAGAAAGTGGAAATAGATGATGTCTTTGCCGATGAAATGGATAATGCGGCCCGTGTCCTCCAGCCAGTATTCCTCCCAGCGACCGCCCAGGCGGGTGCAATAGTGGCGGGTGCTGGAGATATAGCCGATGGGCGCGTCCAGCCAGACATAGTAGAACTTGTCGGTCTCGCCCTGGATGGGGAAGCCGAAATAGGGGGCGTCGCGGGAGATGTCCCAGTCGCGCAGGCCCTCGTCGATCCAGTGAAGGATATAATTGCGGATTTCCTCCTGCAGGTAGGGGTTTTCCACCAGCCAGCGGCGGAGCCGGTCGGCGTAGTTGTCCAGTTTGAAAAAATAGTGCAGCGAGGTTTTGCGGCCCGGGGGATGTCCGCAGATCACGCAGCGCGGCGACACCAGATCGGTGGGGGCATAGGTGAACTTGCACTTCTCGCAATTGTCGCCGTACTGGTCGGAGGCTCCGCAGCTGGGGCACTGGCCGCGCACGTAGCGGTCGGGCAGAAAGCGCAGGCAGTGCTCGCAGTAGGTCAGCTCCACGTCCTTGGTGTAAATGTCCCCGTTTTCCCGCAACCGGGAGAAGATCAGATCGCTGAAGTATTTGTTTTCGGGGCTGTTGGTGCTGTAGTAACTGTCGAAATGGATCTCGAAATCGGCGAAATCACGGCGATGTTCGTGGAAATATTTCTCGATGAGCGCCTCGGGCGAGATCCCCTGCCGGGCGGCGTTGATCTCGATGGGCGTTCCGTGGGTATCGTCGGCGCAGCAGTAAATGACATCCTCGCCCTGGAGGCTCAGCGCCCGAACGTAGATGTCGGTCTGGATGTATTCCACCAGGTGACCCAGATGGATGGGGCCGTTGGCGTAAGGGAGGGCGCTGGTGACGACGGTTTTGGTAGCGGACATGATCTTTCCCTTTCCTGTTCGAACGTGCAATACGAGGGGCTGATTGTATAGAAAACGGGGGGTGAAGTCAAAGGATTCGGCCGCGATGCGGCGGTCGGCCTGTTTTCGGCGGCACGCCGGCGCGGAGATGCTATAATCATGACAGACACTGCCGGTGGCGTCCGGTCGCCGGGGTGGGCTGAACCAGGAGTATCGGGGATTCATCTATGGATGGAAAAGGCTTCGAGGAGAATGTTTATGTCGGATAAAAAACAATGTACACCATTCTGCCACCGGTTCATCGTATTCGCGGTCATTGCCCTGCTGGGCGGCACCGGCCTCGCCCAGACCGGTGAGACGGCGGATTCTTCGGCCGAGATGCGCCTGATCTGTGCCGGGATGGGTTTCCAGAACGGCTATCTGGACGGCTACCAGATCGGCCAGAACGACGCCCGATACCGGGGGCAGACGGACATCACCACCCATCCTCTCTACCAGAGCGCCGAGCGGGGTTATCAGGAGCAGTGGGTCTACAAGGTGGTTTACCAGAACGCCTTCCGCCGGGGTATGGCGCAGGGCTACCAGGACGGGCTGACCGGCGCGCCCAATATCGTCGTCGCCCGCTTCACCCAGCTGGAGGACGCCATCCGCGAGGCCAACCTCGTGCCAGCCCAACAATCCCGGGACTCCACGTACAGAGGCCCGGTCATCGTGCCGGCCGGCTCCCGCCTGCTGCTGCAGCTGGACGATTACCTCACCACCAAAATGAACGAGCGGGGCGATCCCTTTACCGCCGTGGTGGCCCGGGACCTGTTCGTGGGGAACGAGCTGGCCATTCCCGAAGGCACCGTCATCAAGGGGACGGTGGGCGCGGTGCAGCGTCCGGGCCGGGTCTCCGGCCGGGCGGAGATGAACCTGCGCTTCAATGAAGTCCAGTTCAAGAACGGCCAGGCGGTCGCCTTGTCGGCCACCCTGACCGGTATCGGCCAGGACGGCGGTCGCATCGCCGACACAGAAGGCACTTATGAGGGCAAGGGTTCCGAGGGGCGTGACGCCGCGGTGGTCACCGCCGGCGCCGCCACCGGGACCGTGGTGGGCGCCATCGCCGCCGGCGGCAAGGGCGGCCTGATCGGTGCCACCATCGGCGGCCTGGTGGGCCTGGCCGGGGTGCTGAGCACACGGGGCGAGGACATCGAGCTGACCCGCGGCACCCTCCTGGAAATCATGGTCGATCAGGACCTGCGTATCGAGAAGTGAGCGGGGTTCCCGGACGCATCCTTTAGACCACCGTTGACGCCGCGCTTCACTCCGGTAAATAACCCGTTGGATTTGGCATCCAATGGGTATACAATGCGTAAATATCGTTGCTGACAGGAGTAATTATGCGTTCAACGCTGGTTGATCCGTCATGGAAATGTGTTCTTGGGTGGATGGTGAGCGTTCTGCTGATAACCGTGCCCGTGTGTGGTGAAACGATCAACGGACCGGAATACGTTCTGACCGCCGGTGGTTACTCCCTGATAACCGATGATGCGGGTTTTGCCCGGATCCACATGCCGGGCTACAATTCCGCCGAGCGGCCGGGGTCGGCGGAATTGCCGGGGCGGGTGCATTATTACATCCTGCCGCCCGGGGTGCATCCCGATACGGTCACGCTGGAAATTCTGGCGGTGGACTGGGTCGATCTGGACGGCACCTTCCGGATCCCGGTGACCGTGTCGGACAGCCCCTCCTGCGCCGCGGACTCGTGGACCGGTGATCCGGAGTCTCCGGCGGAACCGGACGCGGTTCAGGCCAACTGCCACATCCTGGAGCTGTTGCCGGCCGGCCGGTTGCACCATTGGAAGTATGTGCCGGTCAGGTTCGTGCCGTTCTGCTATGACGCCGCCGACGGCCGCCTGGCGGAAGTACGACGGGTGACGTTCCGGTTTCAGTATACGGTCGGGGATGCCGCCCAGGCGATGCCGGTTCCGCCCGGTGAGCGGCTGGCCGCCCGGGCCCGGCACCTGTTCGAGAACTACGACGTCGCCGTGGCCGATTACCCGGTGGTGAAAAGCGGGGGGCGTCCGCAGGACACAGACGATTACGTGATCGTCACCACCAACGCCATCGTCGCCAACAGTGCCCGCCTGGCCGATTTCGTGGCCCACAAGACCCGGCGGGGCCATTCCGTTCGCGTCGTCACCGAGGACGACTACGGCGCCCTCACGGGACAGTCGCCCAACGGCACGGCCGAAAAGATCCGCCAGTGGCTGATCAACAATTACACGGTCCTGGGCATCGAGTACGTCCTGCTCATCGGCAATCCCGACCCGGACGATCCGTCGGATGGCGGTGATTCGGTGGGTGACGTGCCCATGAAAATGTGCTGGCCCCGCCTGCACCAGAGCACCTACAAGGAGGCGCCGACGGACTATTTCTACGCCGACCTAACCGGCAACTGGGACCTGGACGGCGACGGCTACTTCGGCGAGTGGTCTGGCGACTGGGCAGCCGGCGGCGTGGATTTCGCCAACGAACTTTACGTCGGCCGCATCCCGGTCTATGGCGCCGCCTACGCCACCCTGGACGCCATCCTCCTCAAGCTGATGACCTACGAGAACGAAAGTGGCGCCGCCTGGCGGCGTTCGGCCCTGCTGTCCATGAGTTACAGCACTGCCTCCTATGACGGTGCGCCCCTGGCCGAGCAGATGATGGACGATTTCCTGACGCCGGCCGGCTTCAGCAGCTGGACCCAGTACCAGCAGGGTAACAGCAGTTGCCCGACTGCCAATTCGCCCTATGACAGCGACGAGGAGCTGCGGGGCGGCACGGTGGTACGGGACCGCTGGCTGGCCGCCCCCTTCGGCCTGGTGGTCTGGTGGGGGCACGGTTCGTCCACCAGCGCGTCGGTGGGGTATGACGGCTGCTGGGACGGCACGCTGTTCAGCTCGACCTATGCCGCGAATCTGGATGACGCCTGGCCCTCCATCGTCTACCAGAATTCCTGTCTGAACGGTTATCCCGAAGTCACCACCAATCTGCAGTACAGCCTCCTCAAGAACGGGGCGACGGCTGCCGTGGCCGCCACGCGCGTCTCCTGGTTCAACTCCGGGGTCGGGTACGGCGACTTCGACGGCAGTACCACCAATTCGGGCATCGGCTACGAATTCGCCAGCCGGGTGGCCGCCCTGCTGCCGGCCGCCGTGGCGCTGTTCGACGCCAAGACATCCATGAGCCCGGGTTCGGACACCCGCCTCATGAACTTTTACGATTTCAACCTTTACGGCGACCCGGCCTTGCGTCTGGGACCCTATTTCGGCGACCTGGACGAGTCGCTGACCGTGGCCGCGCCCGATCTGGCGGTCCTGATCCAGTACCTGAACCTGAATGTATCGCCGGGCACCACGCCGTTTCTGGCGCCGTTGGCCGCGGCCGACCTCGACTGTTCGGGCACCGTGGATGCTGTGGATCTGCAGATCCTGGCGGCGTACCTGGACGGGGGCTACCAACTGCTGCCACCGGCCGTGATCTGACCGCCGCCGGACCACCTCTTTCAGACGGGGCGGCAACGACACGAACACATCAACAGGGAGACATAATGGAAAATCTGTCCGCCAACGAACTGATCCAGCTTATCCAGTCGGTTTTTCCCGCCCGGGATGAGGACCGGTGCCTGGCCATCCTGGCCGACGTGCCCCGCGACGCCGCCGCCGACAACGAGGACTGGCGCCGCCGCCGCCGGATCGCCGGCGACTGGCTGGCCGCCCTGGACGCCCGCGCCGCCGATCTCGGTCTGGCAGAGGTCATCCTGGTGGCCTATCCCGGTGTGGGATCCAACAACGCCGACCTGCCGGCGGACGGCTTCCGGCTGCCCGCCCATACGCCGGTGCCCGACACGGCGGCCGAGCTGGATGGGGTGGGGGACCGGGTCCCCTTCGCCGAGATATTTGCCGGGACGCAGCTCTTCCTGGCGCCCACGGAATATTCCACCACGGCGCCCATGAAGAACGCCGCCCGGCAACACGGTTTCCGCGCCGCCACCATGCCCGGCTTTTCGCCGCGGATGCTGCCGGCGCTGCGCATTGACTACAGCGAGGTGAACCGGCGGGTGCAGCTGCTCAAGGAACGGCTGGACCACGCCCAGTGGGCCGATGTCCGCTTTCTGGCCGACGGCCGCGATGAGCATCGCCTCTTCTTCGATCTGCGCTGGCGTCCCGCCCACGCCAGCAGCGGCCGTTTTCCCGAGCAGGGCGTCGCCGGCAACCTGCCCAGTGGCGAGACCTACATCGTCCCCTACGAGGGCGAGCGGGACGGGGAGCCGAGCCAGACCCGCGGCACGCTGCCGGTGCAAATCGGGGCCGAGCTGGTGATCTTCACCGTCGAGGAGAACCGGGCCGTGGAGGTGAGGGGGGAAGGCGACACCCTGCGGCGGGAACGGGACCATCTGCAGCGTGAGCCGGCTTACGGCAACATGGCCGAAGTGGGTTTCGGCATCCTGGGCGATTTCGGGCTGGAACCCATCGGCGAAATCCTCCTTGACGAAAAGCTCGGCTTTCACATCGCCTTCGGGCGCAGCGACCATTTCGGCGGCAGGGTGGGTCCCGGTGACTTTTCCTCGCCCCAGGCGGTGATCCACCTGGATCAGATCTACATTCCCGCCACCCAGCCGCGGGTGCTGGTGACGGCCATCGAGCTGGGCTATGAGGATGAATCGAGCGAGATCATCCTGGAGGACGGCCAATACCTGATCTTCTGAGCGGTAACCCAGCCCCGATCCCCTGACCTGCTGCGGCGGGCATCCGCCGGACGGCCGGACCGGGTGATACGCGGTGCGTCGGACCCGGAGGGGTGAAAAAAAGCACCCGGCCGGGATCTTTGCCGGCGACGTCGCGGGGCGGATTCTGGTATAATCCCCCTCTTCAGCCTGAGAAACCGGCCCGGCGCCGACGGCAAGAAAGGAGTTCAAGTATGCCTGATCTAAGCGTAACCTACATGGGATTGAAACTGCGGAATCCGGTCATCGCCGCCAGCAGCAGTCTGACCAAGAGCCTGGACGGGGTGAAGCGGCTGGCCGATACGGGGGTGGGCGCCATCGTCCTGAAGTCCATGTTCGAGGAACAGATCATGGCCGAGACGGAGCAGGTGGCCAGTCACGCCCAGTCGGCCTGGCATACGGAGGCCATGGAATACGTCCAGAATATGGGCATGGACCTCGGCCCGCGCGATTACCTGCGGGTCATCGAGGAGGCCAAGAAAGCCGTCGATACGCCCATCATCGCCAGCCTGAACTGCTTTTCCACCCGCTGGTGGGCCGACTATGCCAAAAAGCTGGAAGTGGCCGGCGCCGACGCCATCGAGCTGAACGTCTCGTTCGTTATCAGCGATCCCCGGGTGGGCTGCAGCCAGGTGGAGGATCAGTACGTCTCCATCCTGGAGAAGGTCAACGACCGCGTGGAACTGCCCGTCGCCATGAAAATCGGACCCATGTTCTCCTCGCCGGCCAATATCGCCTACCGCCTGGCCGGGAGCGGCGCCGCGGCCCTGGTCCTCTTCAACCGCTACTACCGCTTCGATATCGATCTGGACAAAATGGGGCTGGTGGCCGGCAATCCCTTCAGCACACCCGACGAGCTCCATCTGCCGTTGCGCTGGATCGGCCTGCTGGCCGGACGGATCGACTGTGACATGTCCGCCACCACCGGCATTCACGACTGGCCGGACGCGGTGAAGATGCTCCTGGTGGGGGCCACCACGGTGCAGGTCTGTTCGGCCCTGTACCGGGAAGGGCTCGGTCGGGCCAGCCGCATCGTTGAGGGGATCGAGACCTGGATGAAGGAGCGGAACTATTCGTCGCTGGAGGAGTTTTGCGGCAAGCTCAGCCAGTTGCAAAGCCCCGATCCGGACCGCTTCGAGCGGCTGCAGTACATCAAGACATTCGTCGGTATTGAATAACAATTGGGCGCGGTCAGGTGCGGCGGCGACTCCCCGGCGCCGCACCGGCTCAGTACAGCCCGCCGGCCTCGATGAAGGCCCGGATTTCCTCCAGGGAAGGGATCTCCTCCAGACCATAGCCGCCCTCGCTGCGCGGCGTACGCAGATGTTCGATGACCGCCTCGATGTTGTAGCCCCCCTCGGCGGTCCAGATAGACACCTGCATGGTTCCGTAACTCAGCTTGAGTTCGGTGTGCCCCAGTCCTTCGGCCACCAGGGCGGAGGCGTGATAGGCCGTGAGCTCGTCATAGAAGCGGCCGTGGTGCCCGAAGAGATCGAACGGCAGGGGGATATAACGTTCCGGTTCGACCTGGCGCGCGAAATTGCGGATGTGAATCCCCTCGTGGGCGACGCTGACGCTGTTGATGTCCCGCACGTGAAAGGCGACAGTGCCGCCGGTGAAGATATGCCGCTGGTCACGTAGCGACACGCTGCCGATGAAATTGGACTTGCCGCTGTCATGAAATTCCAGCACCACCCCGTTGTTGTCACCGTAGGGACCGTACATGCGCAGGGCCCAGTCCAGTTTGCCGTATTGCGGGCTGTCGGCGGGGAAATAATCCCGCGCCGTGGCCAGTTGCTCCAGGGCCATGACAAACTGCCCCTCCGCCGGCAGCATGTACCGATCGGGAGACGGCTGGGGCGGCGACGATTCGGCGGCGGCCCCCATTTCAGCGGTGACGTAGGGTCGGGGCAGGGGGAGGAAGGGGTGGCCGGCCTGTCCTTCCACCGCCGGGACCAGACCCATGAGGACCCACCACAGCACCGGCAGTCTCAACCGCTGCTGTCTCTTTCCGGATTGTCCATGCCCATCACTTTTCATCAATGCTCCTCAGGGCTTTAGACGCCGGATGGGCGAAAAATTTTCAATATTTCACCCCTGAATCCGGCCGTGGCTCCCACAGTGTTTACGGCGCCGGGCGGCGGACGGTTTCGTTCTTCCCGGGACGCCATGGACGAGTGCCGCACCGGCAATCGGGCGAAAATCGTGTTTTGTTTTCGGCGGTTTCGGGTGATAATAGTCGTTCAGGCGATCCACGCCGCAACGCGTGACGTTGCCCAAACCACCCGAAAGGACGAGTGTACAACGGGCCACCATGACCTTCCCCGACACGCCACCGGACATCCGGCATATCCGTGAAGCCGCGCGACGCATCGCGCCCCATATCAACCGCACCCCCGTCCTTACATCGACGAGCCTGGACGGGATGACCGGCAGCCGCCTCTTCTTCAAATGCGAAAATCTGCAAAAGGTCGGCGCCTTCAAATTCCGCGGCGCCTGTCACGCCGTGTCGCTGCTGGATGACGCCCGGGCGACCCGGGGTGTGGCCACCCACTCTTCGGGCAACCACGCCGCCGCCCTGGCCCTGGCGGCGCGGATCCGGGGGATCCCGGCCCATATCGTCATGCCCGAGAATGCGCCCGGCGTCAAGAAACGGGCCGTGGCCGGCTACGGGGCACAAATCGTGTTCTGCCGGCCCACCCTGGCGGACCGCGAGGCCACCCTGGAACAGGTCATCCAGCGGACAGGGGCCGAGTTCGTCCATCCCTACAACGATTACCGGGTGATGGCCGGTCAGGCCACCGCCGCCCTGGAACTGCTGGCCGACGCACCGGCCCTCGATTTCGTCATGGCCCCCGTGGGGGGCGGGGGACTGCTGAGCGGTACCGCCCTGACGGTCCACGCCGTCTCGCCGGCCACCGTGGTGCTGGGCGCCGAGCCCGCCGGCGCCGATGATGCCTGCCGCTCGCTGCGGGCGGGCCGGATCATTCCCCAGACCGATCCGCAGACCGTGGCCGACGGTCTGCGTACGTCCCTGGGGGACAAGACGTTCCCCCTCATCCAGCGGCTGGTGAAGGAGATCCTGACGGTCAGTGAAGGCGGCATTCTCCACGCCATGCGGCAGGTCTGGGAACGGATGAAAATCATCATCGAACCATCGGCCGCCGTTCCCCTGGCGGCGGTTTTCGAATACCCGGGCGTGTTCGCCGGACAGCGGGTGGGCATCATTTTGTCGGGCGGCAACGTGGATCTGGATCATTTGCCCTGGCCCCCGGTTCCGGAATGACAGCTGCCCGGCCGACTTCCACGATCCGGAGACAGACGACGGCGGGGCCGGTCCCCGAGAGACAACGGTCGCCAGTCCATCCACCATCGCCCGGACGCAGCGAGGGAATGTGAACAAAGGCGCCCTGACCCAGACCTACACACGCCGGCGGCTGCAGACGGGGCTGTTGCCGGTGTACACCATCACCCTCTTCGTCAGTGCCTTCCTGGTCTTTCTGGTTCAGCCCATGCTGGGTAAAATGATTCTGCCGTTGTACGGCGGAACCCCGGCCGTGTGGAACACCTGCCTCTGTTTTTTTCAGGGAACGCTGCTGCTGGGGTATCTTTACGCCCATTACAGCATCCGCTGGCTGGGCGGCCGTCGCCAGGCGCTGCTGCACATCCCCCTGATGATCATGGTGTTTCTGGTGCTCCCCTTTTTCTTTTCGCCCGATGTGCCGCCGGCGCCGGAGATGAACCCGGTGCTGGTGCTGCTGGTGGACCTGGCGGTAGTCGTGGGCCTCCCCTTTTTCGTGGTGGCCAGCAGTTCCCCGCTGCTGCAGCGCTGGTTTTCCCAGACATCCCACCCCGACGGGGCCGATCCGTACTTCCTGTATGCCGCCAGCAACGCCGGCAGCATCCTGGCCTTGCTGGCCTATCCGTTCCTGGCCGAGCCGTTGTGGACCCTGTGGCAACAGGCCTATCTGTGGACCGGGGGCTATGCGGTCCTGGTCCTCCTGACGGCCCTATGCGCCCTGCTCCTGTGGCGGTATCCCATCAACGCGGGGCCGCAGAACCTGGCCGCCCTTTCGCCACCGGCGGAAACGGACGGCCCCACACCCGCGGCCAGGGAACGACTGATCTGGTGGTTCACCGCCTTCGTTCCGTCCAGCCTGATGCTGGGCGTGACCGCCCACATCACCACCAACGTCGCCGCCGTCCCCCTGCTGTGGGTTCTGCCGCTGGTGCTGTACCTGCTGACCTTCGTACTGGTCTTCGCCCGGCGCCGGCTGTTTCCGGCGGAGCTCATCGGGCGGGTCGTGCCCCTGGCGGCGCTGGTGATCGGGGTGTTCATTTTCATGCGGATCCGCGGCACCGATTGGCTGATGATCCCCCTGCATCTGCTGCTGTTTTTCATCCTGGCCCTCCTGTGCCACGCCGAACTGGCCCGGCGGCGTCCTGCGGCCCGGTATCTGACGGATTTCTATCTCTGGATGTCCCTGGGCGGGGTCAGCGGCGGCATCTTCAATGCCGTCATCGCCCCGCTGCTCTTTCCGCGACTGCTGGAGTACCCGCTGGCCATCGTGCTGGCCTGCCTGCTGTTGCCGAATCTGTCAGCGGCCAACCGGCCACGCGCCCGGCGCCTGGACTGGCTGGCGCCGTTGGGGCTGGCGGCGCTGACGGCGGCCCTGTTCGCCGTGATCCACCTGCTGGACTGGCGGGGGGAGAGCAGCGGTTTCGCCCTCCTGTTCGCCCCGCTCGCCTTGCTGGGCTGGCTGGCCCGCCGGCGGCCGCTCCGTTTCGGCCTGTCCCTGGCCGTGGTCCTGGCCGCGGTGGGATATTTCGTGGAAATCAGCGAGGGGCAGGTCCTGTATGCGTCGCGGAACTTTTTTGGCCTGAAGCGGATCGTGCAGGATGAGGCGGCGGGGATCCGTCGTTTGGCCCACGGCACGACCCTGCACGGCGCCGAATACATGGATCCGGCCGCCCGGCGGATTCCGCTGGCCTACTACCATCCCAGCGGACCTGTCGGCGATGTGTTTCGCAGCCTGACGGCGGAAAATTTTCATCCGCCGGTGGGCGCCGTGGGCCTGGGTGTCGGGTCCGTGGCCGCCTACATGGCGCCGGACCAGGCGGTGGTTTTTTACGAAATCGATCCGGAGGTCATCCGCATCGCCCGGGATACCCGCTATTTTCATTTCCTGGCCGACTGCCGTGGCCAGGTGGCGGTGATCCAGGGGGACGGCCGGCTGGCCCTGGCCGGGGCGCCGGACCACCATTACGGGCTGCTGGTGATGGACGCCTTCAGTTCCGATGCCATCCCCGTCCATCTGCTGACCCGGGAAGCGCTCCGGCAGTATCGCCGCAAAATGAGGCCGGACGGATTGCTGGCCTTCCATGTGTCCAACCGCTATGTGGATCTGGCCCGGCTGTTGGCCAACCTGGCGGCCGAAGAGGGCCTCCTCTGCCTGAGCCGGATCGATACCGACAGCACGCCGGCCGGCAAGGAGGAATCGCACTGGGTGGTGCTGGGCCGGGCCTCAGCTGTTACGCGGCGGCTCCGTCAGGAGATGTTCTGGCGCGAATTGCCGCCCCAACCCCGGGTCCCCGTCTGGACGGACCACTACTCCAACATCCTGTCCATCATCAAGTAATCCAATTGGTTTTGCGCCGCCGCGCATGGTGATCGGTGGGACGCGATCCGGCCGGGCACGCTACGCCGGATTCAAATAAATTCATCTTGACATTGTTAAAATATTAAAAAATAATAAAATGAATATGAATATTATTAAGGTCAGGGATGCGTAAATCTGCGGAACAACAGTGGTGGCACCGGCTGGACGAGGAGGACATGAACTTCATCAAGCGCTTTATCATGGCCTCCGGTTCCCTCAAGGAACTGGCCGCCTGGTACGGCATCTCCTATCCGACGGTGCGACTGCGGCTGGATCGGCTGATCCAGAAGATTCAGATCATCGAGGCCGACGACATGGCGTCCCCCTTCGAACGCGAACTGCGCCTGGTGTACACCCGGGGCAAGATCGATCTGGAAACCTCCAAGTCCCTGCTGCGGGCCTATCACCATGAAAGGGAGAAAAAGGATGACTAGAACATTCGTGGCGGCGCTGATCCTGTCGGTCATGCTGGTGCCGGCAGGCGGGGCGGACGTGGTGCGCGACGTCTCCTGGGAGGCGCTGGCCCGGTCCGGCCGGCTGGAGAGCGGGGAGGTATTGCCGGGGGCGGAGGGCAGCGTCTGGCGTCTGCGCCAACCGTCGGATGCGGCCGTCACCCATGATATTTTCAGTCTGAACAACCCCGGTGTCACCCAGGCCACCTGGGCGCTGACCGGCGAAATCCGGTATGAGTCCGTTGCCGGCCGGGGATACCTGGAAATGTGGAGCATCTTCGAGAACGGGGAGTACTATTCCCGCGGCCAGGCTGAGGACGGGCCGCTGGGGATCATCCGCGGCGATGCGGAGTGGCGCCCCTTTTTGCTTCCCTTCTACAGTAACGAACAGACGGGTCCGCCCCTGCGGCTCGAATTCAAGGTGTTTCTGCCCCGGGGAACGGTGGAGCTGCGGCGGGTGCGCCTGATGCAGTACGCGCCGGGCGAGGCGATTTTCGACACGGCGGCCGCCCACACCCTCGGCGGCTGGCTGGGCGCCGTATTCGGCGGTCTGCTGGGGTTGGCGGGAGCCCTGGCCGGCGTGCTTAGCGGAATGGGGAAGGCCCGCAAGCTGGCCCTGGCCTGCCTGTGGGGAATCATCACGGTGGGTGTCGTCTGTCTCATCCTGGCTCTCATCTCGTGGCTGCAGGGGTATCCCTGGCCCGTCATCTACCCGCTGGCCCTGGTGGGTCTGCTGGGCACCGTGCTCGGCTTCGCTTTTCTGCCCGTGGTGCGGCGGCGCTATGCCCAGCTGGAACTGCGCCGCATGGAATCCCTGGACGCCCTGCGGTGACCCGGGCGTCGGAATGGCATGAACCGGCCGCCCGTCCAGTCGCTTTTCCGTCTCGGCCAGGATGATGCCTTCAGGTACGTTGTTACAGCGACGATCCTTTCATGGTAGAATGCCGGCTCATCCTGCGGATGGATCGGTAGGATCATGAGTCCACAGTCGCTCACTATCAGACGGGAAATCTGGCGCACCCTGCACCTGGCCTATCCGGTGATCATCGGCCAGCTGGGCCACATCATGATGGGCGTGGTGGACAGCCTCATGGTCGGCCGGCTCGGTCCCACGCCGCTGGCGGCCGCTTCCCTGGCCAACGGGCTCTTTTTTCTCATTCTGGTGCTGGGGCTGGGGATCAGCTACGCCATCACGCCCCTGGTGGCCATGGCCGAAGGCGCAGCCCGGCCCCGGGAGTGCGGCGTGGTGCTGCGTCAGGGGCTGGTGGTGGGATTGGGCACCGGCGGGGTGCTGGCCGGCCTGACGTACGGCATCAGCTGGCTGATTCCCCACCTGCAACAGCCGCCGGCCGTGACGGCCGAGGCGGTGGAGTATATCCGAATTCTCGGCTATTCCGTGCTGCCCATCATGCTGTTCCAGGTCTATCGCCAGTTCAGCGAGGGTGTGTCGCACACGGTGCCGCCCATGGCCATCACCCTGGTCGCCAATCTCAGCAACGTCTTTTTCAACTGGGTCCTGATCTACGGCCACCTGGGCATGCCCGCGCTGGGCCTGCGCGGCGCCGGCTGGGCCACGCTCATCACCCGCTCGCTCATGGCCCTGGCCATGGTCTGGTACGTGCGCCGGTCGCGGCGGTATGCCGTGTTCGACCCCACGCTCCATTACCGCCGGCTGGATCCCGTCATTATCCGGCGGTTGCTGCGCATCGGGCTGGGGAGCGGTTTTCAGCACTTTTTCGAGGTGGGCGCCTTTTCCGGCGCGGCCATCATGATCGGCTGGCTGGGCACCGAGCCCCTGGCCGCCCATCAGATCGCCCTGAGCATGGCCGCCACCACCTTCATGTTCGCCGTGGGCATATCGGCGGCGGCGGCTATCCGCGTCGGTAACGCCGTCGGCCGGCAGAGTGTCGCCGCCACCCGCTCGGCCGGTTTCAGCGCCATCCTGCTGTCGGCCGGCGTGATGACCTTTTTCGGGCTGATGTTCGTGACGTTCCGCCGGGTGCTGCCCACGTTGTTCATCGACAACACCCGGGTGGTGGAGATTGCCGCCGCGCTGCTGGTAGTGGCCGCCCTGTTCCAGATGTCCGACGGGACCCAGGCCGCCGGCCTGGGGGTGCTGCGCGGCATGGCCGACGTGCGCATCCCCACCCTCATCACCTTCATCGCCTACTGGCTGATCGGTCTGCCCGTGGGGTATGCCCTGGGGTTCTGGGGCGGCTGGGGCGTCGTGGGTATTTGGGTCGGCCTGGCCCTGGCCCTCACCGCTTCGGCCGTCATGCTGACCCTGCGGTTTCATCGGTTGAGCCGCGTGCCCGTGGTGGTGCGATGATCCGTCCGTCGCATCTGGCGGCTACAGATTCCGCACAGATGAGTCAGGGGGCGTGATTGCCCGCCAGGATGGCCGCCAGCCCGGCCAGGTCGGCGCTGTCTGCCGTGCCGTCTTCGTTGACATCGGCCGCCGAGGGCGGGGCCAGATAGGGCGGAACGTTCTGGGGCAGCTGCGCCGACAGGTGATGGAGCAGGATCACCAGATCCACGGCGCTGAGCGCGCCATCGGCGTCCAGGTCACCGGGCAGGGTATAGTCCCCGTACTCGTCGGCTCCCAGATCCGGCGCGGCGCCGTCCGGACGCGACTGGCAATCCAGGTCGGTAGTGACGGCGGCCAGATCGATGGCCTGATCCACCACCGCCGTCACGGCGCCGGACAGGTGCAGATCACCGGTCGTGGCGTTCCGGAACCAGGCCGGCACGGCGTCCTGGCGGTTGGAGCGGAGCGTGGCCGTGCCGCCGTCGCGGCCGGCGATGAAGGCGTTGCAGAGGTTGTTGGCGATGTCCACTCCCGTGGTGGCGGCGAACCGGTACTCCACGGAATTGAAATAGTTCTCCGTGTACAGGGTGTTGTGATAGACGGTGGCATCGGGGGCGCTCTCGAGGCCGATGCCGACATCGCGGGTGGTATGGACCATGTTGTTGTGGATGGCGCCGCCGGAATGCCCCTGGCCACCCAAACCGAAGCCGATGCCCCGGTCGCAGTCGGTGATCATGTTGCCGTATACCTGGGAGCCGGCGGCGCCGTTCCAGATGTGAACGGCGTGTTCGGCCAGGTCCGTCTCCGGGCTGCGGATGTGCCTGAACACGCAGTGGCGGATGATCCAGCCGCTGGCCTGGTGGATGTCCACGCCGCCGATGTAATACTGGGGGCCGATCCCGGCGGTGTACTCGAATACGCACCATTCCACCACACCGTTGTCGGCGCAGGAGCCGTCGGCGCACCAGGGCACCTTCAGCATCTGTTCGCCGGTGTCCACGAAGCGGACGTTGTGGATCAGGGGCGCATCCGGATCGTCGCACTGCAGCTGCACGGCGTGGTTGGCCACCCAGCCGATGGTCATGTCGGCCACGGTGAAATGGCTGCCGGCGACGTTGAAAATGTGGCTGACACCGCCGGTCATCCCCTGGCCACGCAGGATGACCGCGTCGCGGTCGCCGGAACGGCCGCGGAAGGTGACGTGGTTGTTCCAGATACCGATCATGTCGTCCAGCTCGTAGGTTCCGTCGGCCAGCAGAATGGTCAGGTTGCCGGTGCTGTTGGCCTGCCCGACGGCCGTCCAGAGTTCCGTGACGTCGGTGACGGTGATGACGGTCCCGGCGGGGGGTGGCAGGGGCGTCCGCACACAGCCCGTCTCCCAACCCGACTGGCCGTACATGGCGACCGTCAGTCCGACGGCCAGTACAAGCAGGATGGTAACAATATTCCTCCGCCCGGGCAGGGGATTCAATTCGCAGGCTGGCATGTCACCTCGCTGGCGCCGGTGACGTTCCGGTGGCTCCCCCCCCGGGCGTCACCCTTCATGTTGGCCTTATTATAACCGATATTCTGGCGGACATCATCCTGTGGATGGCGGGGGACAAAAGGGCGGGTTTTCAGGTGCGGGCGGAACGGCCTTTCGCCGGATGGCGGACTCGATCTCGTGTCGCGGACGGGCATCGAGAACGGCGGCCACGGTGTCGATGAAAGAGCGCATGCACTCCGGCACGGTGGCCGGCTGCAGAAACAGGGGGGCGTAGTGGAGCTGGTCCTGCATGAATCCGAAACGGTCGGTGCGGTGGAGCAGCAGGAGCATGTCCGAAAAGAAGGCAAACAGATAGATATGGAGGAGGTTTTTGTCATGACCGCAATCGTCCCAGATGATCCGGATATACTGCTCGAGGGTCTCGCGGAATGAACCGGAGCCTTTGCCGAGATAGATTCTCAGCATGCAACAGGCGAAATCACGGCGAAGTCGGTCATCCATGGCAGCGTCCCTGGCGGTGGACGGAGGGCGTTTGCCTCGCGGGGTTCCTCCGATCCGCCATGCTTTCATCTTAGGCCAATATGGGCCGGAGAGAACGGGTAAAAAGTGCAGAAATGCCATGAAAAATTACAGATTCGGGGTGTTCGGCCGGCGGGGAATCAGGTTTCCTGCACTTCGTGGGGCAGCAGACCGAAGTGTTTCCTGAACAACTGGCTGAAATAGGCCGGATCGGCGAAACCCAGTTGCTGCGAAACCTGTTTGACGGAGGTACGACTGGTGTTGTCCTTGAGCAGGCACCAGGCGCGGTTCAGTTTCTCGGCGGTGATGGCATGCTGCAGGGTAACTCCCCGCTCCCGGCTGAATTTGTTGGACAGGTAATTGGGGTGATACTGGAAGGTGTCGGCCAGGGAAGCGATGGTCAGCTGGCGCAGCTCCGTCAGAGGGCTGGTGGCCAGATGCATCAGGATCCGGTCGGAGAAAAGCTTCGCCTGGCGCTCATCCTCATAAACTGCCAGAAAGTGATCCAGGTCCGTCAGGAAAAACCGGATTTTGGCGTCGGCGTCCGTCTCGTGGGTGTAGTTCTCCGCCAGTTTGACCTGCTGGCGCATGACCCGCTCATTCTCGTGGGGATACAGCACCGACAGGATGCCGAACAGGATGGTGCTCAGGCGGCTGTTGATCGCCCGCGGATCGAAACGACAGTCATCGGCGATGATGGTCGTCTGGGCGGCCAACATGTCCAGGAAGCGTTGGCGGCCGAACTGCTGGTAGATTTTGAGCAGCTGGCGGGAAAACTCCAGGGTTTCGGTGAACTTGGTGGCCATGATGGGTCATGATACTACAGTCGACGCCGGGCGGCAAGCCGGATGAGCCGGGGGAGGAGATCGTTTGCCCCTGGCCGGGGTGGTCCCGGAACGGGAGAAGAACAAGGGGCCGGGATCCCGGGATCCCGGGATCATTTTCATCATCAAAGAGGGCTCAGGATCAGAAGAATGCTGTCTGACAACCTTTTTCCGGAGGATCCATGACGAGCCATATCAGCCTGCAAGACCGTTACGCTCCGCGCAACATCTGTTTCGGTTGCGGACCGGCCAATGCCCGCGGACTGCAGGTCAAGAGCTTCCCCCAGGGCGATGAGGTGGTGGCCGACTGGCAGCCCCAGGCCCATCATGAAGCGTTTCATGGCCACCTCAACGGCGGCATCATCGGCACGCTGCTGGATTGCCACTGCAACTGGACCGGCGTCTGGCATCTCATGCAGACGTATGGTTATGAGGACGTCCCGTGTACGGTGACCGCCCAGTACACGGTGAAGATGTTGCACCCCACCCCCACGGCACATCCGTTGCGGCTGGTGGGGCGGGTCACCGACTCCTCCCCGCGACGGGTGAATGTCACGGGCGAGCTGGTCGCCGGCGGCCCAATCTGCGCCACGTTCGAGGGGGTCTTCGTGGTGGTCCGGCCGGGCCATCCCGCCTTTCATCGCTGGTAATACCGGTGTGCCCCGAAAAAAGATGGACCCGCTGCCCGTTGTCAGATCACTCCGAACAGCGGGTCCGCCGAAACTGCGAACTAACGGACCGGGTTCTTCGCCGGCGGTTCAGGCACAGCCGGTTTTTGCCGGGCCGCCAGTTCCTTCATGATCTCCTCGATGGCCCGTTCCAGGCTGGGATCCCGGCCGGCCACCACCAGGTCGGGCCGGTCATCCACCTCGATATCCGGTGCCACACCCTGGTTCTCCACCGCCCATCTGCCATCCGCATCGGCAAACGAGAAATCGGCGATGCTCACCGAACCGTTGTCCATGAGCGGCGGATTGCCGGACAGGCCGATCAGGCCGCCCCATGTGCGGGTGCCGATGAGCTTGCCGAGTTTTAACTCCCTGAAAAAGTAGGGGAACGCGTCGCCGCCTGAGCCGGCATACCCGTTGATGATGCATACCTTGGGGCCATAGTGGGCGGCGCCCGGAGTGATGAATCCGGCGGTGTAGCGGGTTTTCCAGACGCCGAGCAGCTCACGGTCCAGGCGGTTCATGTAGATGTCGGGAATGTGGCCGCCTGAATTGTAACGGACGTCAAAAATCAGGGCGTCCTTGCGTACCTGCGGGTAAAAGTCGCGGCTGAAACCTTCCACGCCCGGTGCCGCCGTGGCCGGCAGGTGAACGTAACCCACCCGGCCGTCGGTGGCTTCATCGACCTTGTGGCGGTTGGTGTCCACCCAGTCGCGGTAGCGCAGCGCCAGTTCGTTGCGAATCGGTGTCACGGTGATCTCCCGGGCTCCTTCGGTGGTGGGCGCGCTGTTGATGGTCAGCACAACAGCCTTGTCCACCGTATCCACGAACATGGCGTACGGGTTGCGGGGCGCCTTGAGTTCTTCGCCGGAGACGGCGAGGATATAGTCGCCTTCCTTGATATTCAGGCCGGGCTGGGCCAGGGGGCCGCGGCGATTGGGATCCCAGTTCTGGCCGGGATAAATCCTGGCGATCCGGTAGTATCCGGTTTCCTTGTCCAGCTCCAGATCACACCCCAGCAGTCCGATATCGACGCTCTTGACTTCGGGATAATCACCGCCGCCGCGGTAGGTGTGCGAACTGTTCAGCTCGGCGATCATCTCGCCCAGCAGGAAATTCAGGTCCTCGCGATGGGCCACATGGGGCAGCATGACGCCGTATTTTTCCTTGATGGCTGGCCAGTCTACGCCATGCATGTCGGGATCGTAGAAGAAATCGCGGGCCATGCGCCAGGCGTCCAGGTACATCTGGTTCCATTCATCGCGGGGCACGACGTTCATATTCATTTCTTTGAGGTTCAGCACGCCCTGGCCCGGTTTCTGCTCGGGCTTGGCGTCGATGATGACGTAGTTAGGGCCCTGACGAATGAGGATCTTTTTGCCGTCGGCCGAATAATCGGCCCCGGTGATCCCGGCAATCACCGTTTTGGCTTCCCGCTTCTCGAGATCGAAGAGGTGGATGGTGGCGCCCCGGGAGTCTCCCGCGCCCGGCACATCCACGCTGATGTAGAAGACCATGCCCTTGGCGGCATCCACCCCCAGGTAGTTGCCGTCGGGAATGGGCAGATCGATCAGGCGGCCCTCGATCCCTTCCAGGTCGATCTGGATGGCCTTGTCCGCGGCGGCATCCTTCTGCTTTTCGCCATTTTCTTCACCGGCGTCCTTGGACTCGGCATTTTCCGCCTTTTTATCCTTGTCCGCGCCTGTTTTCTCTTCCTTGACCTTCTCCTCGTCGCTTTCGGGGGCGAAGGGGGAGGGGGTGTCCGCCTGCAGGGTCACGACCACCACCTTGCCCGGGTTATAGTGGTAGTGGAGAAACTCGATGGCACTGAACCCATAATTATGTTCGCGGTTGGCGACAAAGTAGAGGTATTTCCCCTCCGGATCGAAGGCGGGGCTCTGGTCGTCCGTCATGTCGCTGGTGATCTTGTTGGATTGCGCCGTCTCCAGGGAATACAGGTAGATGGAATTGAGGCCGTTGGGCGAAGTCTTTTCGTAGGCGATCCAGCGCGAGTCGGGGCTCCAGACGCCATCGATGAAATTGCCCGTTCCCTCGTACTGGCCGTGGTCCACCTTGACCAGCTGTCGGGACTCGATGTCGAGGTAATGCAGATTCACCGCCGCATCCGAGAGCATGATCTTCTTGCTGTCGGGGCTCCAGGCGAGATTGTCATACCAGATGCTCGAGCCTTGCGTGAGCTGGACCGGCGCCGCTTTACCGTCGGCGGTGCGGATGTACACCTCGTATTCACCCGTTTCGTCCGACACATAGGCGATCCACTTGCCGTCGGGACTCCAGGCCGGGGCCCGCTCCCGTACGCCGGGGGTCCGGGTCAGGTTGCGGATCTCGCCCTTTTCCGCCGGCACGGTGAAAATGTCCCCCCGGGCTTCGAAGACCGCCCGGACGCCCGTGGGGGAGATGCCGAAGTTCTGGATGTAGCTGGCCACGTTTTTGAGGCCGGGGCGGGCACTCAGGCCCTCGTCATGCACCTGGACGGTCAGGCGGCGATCCTGGCCCGTGGCGAGATCCATGACATGCAGGTACCCGGCGTGATGATAGACGATGGCACCGGGTCCGATGCTGGGCCACTGGATGTCGTAATCCGAGTATTCGGTGAGCGGACGCCTCTGGCCCGTGGGAATGTCATAGGCGTAAAGGTTGTAACGGATCACTTCGTTGCCGTCCGAGAGATAGTAAATGGTTTCCCCTTGCCACATGGGAAACATATCGTTGGCGACGCCCTGGGTGATTTTCTCGATGGTGTTGGTGGGCAGGTCATAAACCCAGATATCGGGCATCATGCCGCCCCGGTAGCGCTTCCAGGTGCGGAATTCGCGGCTCATGCGGTTGTAGGCGATCTTCGTGCCGTCGTCGTTGAACGTGGTCAGCTCACCGGTGGGCAGGGGCAGCATTTCGGGAAAGCCGCCGTCGGCCGATACCTTGAACAACCGGTTGAAGCGGCTCCAGAAGGAGGCGCGCCGCGAGCGAAACAAGACCGATTGGCCGTCGGGATACCATTCCAGCAGCTGGTCATCACCGGGATGATAGGTCAGCCGCTGGGGAACACCGCCGGTGGCCGGGATGACATAGACATCGCTGTTGCCGTCGTAATCGGCCGTGAAGGCGATGCGGCTGCCGTCCGGTGAAAATTTGGGGTACCGTTCCATCCCTTCATGGCTGGTCAGCTGGCGGGCCATGCCGCCCTGGGCGGAGACGGTCCACAGATTGCCGGCATAGGCAAAGACAATGGTGTCGCCGTGGATATCCGGATACTGCAAGAGTCGGGTATCATCGGATACCGCGGCCATCAGACCGCCGATGGCGGACAGCGCCATCAGCATGAACAGAACATTTCGCATGAAATTCCTCCTGGCAGGATTGGTGATCTTCCCTCATGGACTTGACGCGGACGGCGGAACCGGCACATAGTTCACCCGTTCTTCGCCGAAGAAAAGTCACATCTGGAGTACGAAAAAGGCGCGAATTTGTTGCAGGGAATCGAATCCGATTGCCGGCGGCGGTCCGGCCGACGGCCGACCGGACCGGTTATTCCTTATCCGGCAGGCGGAGGGGCGGCAAGGCGCGCTCGATGTCGGCCCGATGGGGCTCCAGCCACGGCGGCAGCCGCAGCTCCCGGCCCAGCCGCGCCAGCGGCTCGTCGACGGCGAAGCCCGGCGTATCCGTGGCCACTTCGAAGAGGACGCCGCCCGGTGCGCGGAAGTAAATGGACTGGAAATAGGTCCGGTCGCGGACGGAACTGGCCTCTACCCCGTTTTGCCGCAGCTCCGCGAGGAGTCGCCGCTGGGAGTCGTCGCCGGGTGTCCGCCAGGCGATGTGATGGATGGCGCCCGGCCCCATTCGCCCGTTCGCCGGGGCGGCCGCGGGTACAAGATCCACCCGGGTGCCGATGTGGCCGTCGTCCATTCTGAGGCGGCGCCGGCCGTCCTCCTCGCCGCCGGCGGTGAAGCCGAGCCGTTGTTGCATGAATGCGGCCGCTGTTTCGCCCTCGGCGACGGCCAGGGTGGCGGAGTGGAAACCACGGAGGACATGATCACCCGCAATGGGGCCGGCCGATGGGCTGGGCTGTGAGGGGGTGTCGGTGAAAACGATCTCCAGCCCGAGGCCGTCCGGATCCTGAAATGCAAGGACCGGCTCGCCGAAACGGTCGACGGGCGGTGCGATGTCGACGCCGTGCTCCGGCAACCGGGCCTGCCAGTAGGCCAGGGACGCTGAAGGAGCGCTGAACGCCACGCTGGTCACCTGGCCGGCCCCCGCCCGTCCGGGGAGAACGCCGCCGCCGGTCCAGGCGAAGAAGGTCAGGACCGTGCCCGGCCGCCCCTGACCGTCGCCGTAATATAGATGGTACGTGCCGGGGTCGTCGAAATTGACCGTCAGCTTCACCAGACGCAGTCCCAGCACACCGGTGTAGAAATCGAGGTTGCGCTGGGGATGACCGGCGATGGCGGTGATATGATGGATGCCATGCACTTTTTCGGTCATGTCTGTTCCTCCGGTTCAGACACCGGACGGCGACGTCCGGGTGGATAGACTCTGTGGGTTCCTGCCGTTCAGGAGTTTTCCGGGATCATCTCGTCCTGACAACCCAGCTGGCGACAGAGACGCCCCAGGATCTCCTGTTCTTCGGCCGACAGTGCGCTGAATTCACGGGCAATGGCGCGGGCATGGGCGGGGAAGAGCTCCTCGATGAGCCGTCGCCCGGCGGCGGAAAGCCGGACCATCACCACCCGCCGGTCACGGGTGCTGCGCTGGCGGACCACCAGCCCCTTCTTGACCAGATTGTCCACCACCAGGGTAATGTTGCCGCCGCTCTTCAGCAGCTTGCGGCAGATCTCATGCTGGGGCAGGGGCCCTTTGTGCAGCAGCAGCTCCAGAGTGCCGAACTGGGTAACGGTCAGGCCGCCCATGGTCCCGCCGTGTTGCAGACGCACCAGCAGGGAATCGGCAGCCCGTATCAACTTGATATAGGTGCTCAGGGCGCGGGTTTCTTCCTGCGTCCGGGCAAGGTGAACGCCCATAACCGGTCCTTACGGTTTCATCTTGCGGCGAAAGATACCGTCGATGGAAAAGCGGCCGCCGCCGGTCAGGAACAGCGTTGTGAAGGCGGTCAGAAACAGCAGGGCCAGTTCCTTGTCCTTGAACGGATCGGCGCTGTGAAAGATGAAAAAGGCGCTGGCCATGGTCAGGATGAGCGGGACGGCGGCCAGGCGGGTGGCCAGCCCCAGGATGACCAGAATGGCGCAGAAGAATTCGGCGAAGATGGCCAGGGCCATGGTGGTGGCGCCGCCGAGTCCCAGCGGATCAGGGAATTTGGCGGATACTTTGGCGTAATTCACGAACTTTCCGTAGCCGTGTCCCAGCAGCATGGTGCCGCCGAAGACCACCCGCATCAACAGCAGTCCGAGGTCCGTGAAGAGATCCTTGCGCCGGTTGTCCATCCAGGAGAACCAGCCTTTCATCGCTTTGGAAAGCATTTGTCACCTCACCTGAAGATTGTTCTATGTCAAAACATTCAATATCGTCCCAATAGATGCTCTGTTGGCCGACCGGATTCAGCGCACGACTCCCCGGTCGGCCGAGCAGCTTTTACTGCCAAAAAGTCAACGGGTGATGACCACGAGCAGGGTGGATGGGGCAGCGACGAGCATTGCGGATTCCTCAGTCGCCAGTCGTATCCGGGGCGGATAACGGGGCCGTGTAGACGGGCACTCCGCCCACCAGGGTCATCCGCGGCAGGAATTTTGCGATGAACATATTGAGCGTCGCCACGCGTTCCGCGTCACCCACACCAGCCGGAATGCGCCCCAATTGCTCCAGACTGAGGCCCGTTGGCCCCGTGATGGCCAGAGGATTGACGTTCCAGACCACCAGGTCGGCGAACCAGCCCGTGCTGGCGGCGTTTTCCTCCGCGACGGCCAGAGCACCGATCTCCTTCTCCCAGCCGGCCACATAAGCCGCCCAGTACGTCATGGCGCAGAGTGCCTGTTCTGTGGTCAGGGCCATGGGATTTTCCGGCGTGTCGGGGGTGAGTCCCAGGGGTCCAAAGACCTGCCCAACCAGATAATCGGGCGGTCGGTAGTCCGGTTCAGGACCGGTCTGATCCAGCCACTGGGACGGATCGATCTCCAGCGGCAAACGCGCCACGGAACCGACAAGAGTGATGGCGGGACGCGGATCGCGCACCGAGGGCGGATCCGTGTTGAGTGTGAACGGGATGTCGTGCTGAATATATACAGGACAGGGCATGTGGTGATGGGCCCGGGGCAGGGGCGGCACCCCTTGCCAGAAGTCATTCAGCAGGGTGTTGGGGATGGCCCAGATCTCCTGTGCTATGGGAAAGCCCTCCCGGATGGCCTGGCCGTCGAGCACCAGCAGGGACGGTTGGGTTGAAAATACCACGTTGCGGGACTCAGCACCGGTTTGGCTGTCGATGCCGTCTGCACCCTTCAGGTCATCGATAGCGCCACAGGCGAAATTGAGCAAGTGTTCCACCCGGAACCGGGCATTGTCGAATTGTCGCTGTACCACCGTGAGGTCTGCTCCCGGCGGAATCACCGCCTGCCAGTAGTCGGGCAGGTCTTCATATTGTGCGGGGAAGTTTTCCACATCCGTTTTGAGTTGCTTGATCGCTCGTACATACAGGTCAACGGCGCCGTCGCCAATGCAGTGACAAACGGTTTGACCGGGTATGGGCGTATCCGCCGCGGCAGACGCTGATTTCCAATACCAGATAGCTGCCATGGCCATCAGGGTACGCTTCCAGCCGGATTTTACCTGTTCCAGTGCCGACATGACTTTTTCCGCCATCCGGACGGGCTGTGCTCCATCGAGCCATATCATGTTGTCCAGGTGGGCCAGATCCGTTTCCAGATCGGCTTGCAGCTCCACTGGATCCTGAGCCAGTTCCAGCCATCCGGCTGCGCCGTTTTGCAGGAAGCTCCAGTCACCGACCATTTCCGGATTATAAAACTGTGGCAGTCCGGGATTCGATTCCCGCACCAGCCAGTAGAGGGCGGCCGATTCGCGACTGGTAAATTCCTGCTCCTGCAGATTGGTCATGGTCAGCAACCCGAATGAATGATTCCAGAAGGTGATGGGATCGCCGGCCTCGTTGGTGGTGGGATAGGTGTCTTCCCGCCGGGTTTTTACCAGTGGTGCATTGGAAAAAAAGGTCCGGGCGCCCGTCCCGCCATCCAGTTGCAACTTCCAGCCCAGCCAGCGGACCCAGCCCGGGAACTCGGGATGGATGGCCAGCGGTCGCAGGCGACCCACATCGGTGGTGTCCGTCGACGGGGCGGCCAGCGAGAGGACAGCTTCCACGTCGGCGGCATTTTCCAGGTAGTAATACAAACCGATGCGGAGGTTTAATTGACCGGTGGCGATTTCCGGCGCAAGGGCATGATCCTGATAGAACATCTGCTGACCGGGAAACCGCCGGTCAAAAGACAAACCAGCATTGGCCCAGAATTCCTCAGGGTTGGTTTCCCGGCGATAGAACATGATGTCGTTCAGGGTGGTCAGGCCGTGACGATGACACCAGCGGGCCAGGTTTTGACGGAATTCCATCCCCTTGTCCACCGTCACCTCATCGACGACCAGGCTGGACAGCATGTCGCGCATGACATAGTGTTCGGCATAGCCTGACGGTCGCCACACTTGCGCATCCTCATCCAGGAAGTACTGGAGCAGTCCCCGTTCAGACCCGTTATACCAGTTTGTGCCGTATGGATTGATCGGGCTCCAGTAGCCGTAGGCCACCCCGATGTCCGAGGAGTATTCTCCCCAGTAGACCGCCGCCGCATCCCACTCCGTCAGGGGGATACAGGCCGGAATGGGGCGGTAGAATGGGACCATGGCCAGAGATTCCACTGTTTCGGAGAAGGCACTGTCGGCGATGTGCAGGAGAATGGGCGTGGCCTGTAAGGTTATGTCGTCCATTTGGGCCGTAACATAAAACGGCACATACCAGGGATGGGCTTCGCCGGGCTGCGCGACGATAATATCGACGGCAAAGGGCGGCTCCAGCGCCATTATGGCCCCCAGTGCCGGCGATTCCGGAGAGATGGTGAGGAGCCAGGAACCTTCTGGGCCGTTGACGCTGACCGATTCTACCGTCGCTTGGGGGAATCGGGTGCCCCATTCATTCTCCTGTTGTTCATTGAAGGCGTCCATCAGGGCCGAGTTGTACCAGCAAGCCTGGCCGCTGGTGTGGATCAGCACCGCCGGCCGGATCTCGTAATCCACCGGTGGCCAGGTGGTGGGATCCGACGAGCAGGGATTCGCCGGAATCTGAAAGGGATATTCCGGTGCCAAGCCTACCCGGTTTAGCAGATAATCGGGATTGTAGGTGTTGTCGAGACAGCTGCCCGTCCGCTGGAACAGGAAGGTCTCTTCCTCGGGTAAGGCCGCCGGATCATCGATGAGCGTATACCAGTAGCCGTGCAAATACACCCCCGCCTTGTCCTCCTCGGCGATGTAGTCATTGGCGTCGGCCACGATCTCCCATAACGCCTGTCGGACGCAGACCCGATCCCACGTTTGCACATCCGTGTAATAATGCGGATCGCCCACGTCGGCGTAAAACCCGAACCGTTCCCCTTCGCCAGGCAGCTTTTTGGACCAGCTGGTTACATGGAAATGAGTATCGATAAGGCCGGGCGTGACCACCTTCCCCTGCAAATCCAGGTATTCGGAGCCCAGCAGCAGATTGTCGCCGATCCCCTGGGCGCGCCAGTAGGCCGCCACCTGGAGGGCGGTCATTCCGGGCGGGTCAGGGTTTTCTTCGGTCAAAAGCTGGGGATAGTCGTCGATGGGGTGAGCCACGAGGCCGTCCGCGCCGGGGCCTCCTGCAAGGGCCGGGTACGTGGCGATGATCCGCCCGGTATCGGGATGGATCAGGATGGCGTGCAGGACCACCAGGCGGTAACGATCGGTCGGGCTGTCTGTGGAGAGAGCGTCATATGGATTGACCGTCAGCAAATAACCGTTGTAAAGACACCGGACGCGTGACGGCCGAAACTCGGGCTGCAGTGAGATGCGCAGGTACAGGACGTCATCGATGTTTACCCGCCCGTCGGCGTTTACGTCAGCCATCTCTGTATCGACCGGGCCGGCCGTGGGGTCGCCCGCCAGCAGCCTGTTCAGGGAGACGATGTCGGCTTCACTCACGATGCCGTCGCCGTTGACATCCCCTGCCAGATCGCTGCAGAGTCCTTCCAACGATAAAATACCCAGTACAATAACCAATAGTTTCAGCCAGCGAAGCATTCCACTCTCTCCTTCGTGGAAATCATTACTCCAGACTGAGCAGAATCAGTCAGAAGAAAGTCAGAAGAAAGTCAATTGGTTTTAGCAGATCATCATAAATATATCATATTCCTGGACAGAGGTCAGTGACAAAACTGAAAAATCCTGTGACGACACTCGGTTCCCAGTGACTGGCGGGACTGTAACCGGCTGTGAGATATTATTTTCTCGCTAAACATAACCAGGATTTTTCATACAATAGTGCAGGAGAAAATGGCGAGTAAAAGTCTTGGCTGATGGGGAACCCGTTAATGATTTTTCGGGATTCTACAAAGGTCGGGACTGTCCGGGTGATGGAGGCTCTTGCTGCTCCGGGAGGCTGCCATGCCTTGCCGTCCCCGGCGCAACCGGGCGAGTTCATCGGCATTTTTGTGCCGGTCACCGATGCCTCCCTGAACATCTGGGATTTGTGTGGACAATATCTGCACCGCTTTGATGATATTACTCTGGAGCCAGGCTCTGTCACAAAATGTTGTCAGCTTCCTTTCTGTTCTGCAATCCAGAAATTGAATGACTCCATCTGTGGCGGAGAACGGCGTGAATCAATTCCTGCCACCCAGTCAAGATTCCTTTTTCCACTCGCTGTTTAAAAACAGGGGAATGGCCGTTTGGGTGAGATGAAATCACTCCAAGTTCCATCTGTCAGCATAGGGGATGTCCTTTTCATTCATCGGAAAGTCCGGAGACTCGCGCCTGTTGGCTGGGATAGACCGGAACTCCGGCAACAATGGTCATCTGGGGTCTGAATTTTTCGATGAAACTGTTGATGGTGACCAGGCGGTTTTCATCGTCCGCTCCGGCCGGGATGCGTCCCAATTCCTCCAGTGTCAGGCCTGTTGGCCCGGCGATGGCCAGTGGATTGACGGTCCAGACCACCAGATCGGCGAACCAGCCCTCACCGGCGGCATTCTCCGCGGGGACGGCCAGGGCGCCGATCTCCTTCTCCCACCCGGCCACGTAAGCGCCCCAATACGTCATGGCGCAGAGCGCCTGCTCCATGGTCAGCGCCATGGGATTGTCGGGCGTGTCCGGCGTCAGCCCCAACGGACCGTACACCTTGCCCGCCATATAATCGGGCGGCCGATAGTCCGGTTCGGCACCGGTCTGGTCGAGCCAGCGGGACGGATCGATCTCCACCGGAGTACGGGCCACGGCGCCGATGAGTGTGATGGCCGGTCTCGGATCACGCACCGAGGGGGGATCGGTGTTGAGGGTAAAAGGGATGTCATACCGTTTGTAGATGGGGCTGGGCATATAATGATGCCAGCGCGGGATGGCCGGCAGGCCTTCCCAGAAGTCCGTGAACAGCTGGTGAGGCATGGGCCACAATTCCTGCATCATCGGAAAGGCCTCGCGGAAGGCCTGGCCGTCCAGGGCCAGTGAGGCCGGTTGAGTTGAAAACAGGACATTGCGGCTGTCCGGTGTCGTCAGTGTATTGATCCCGCCGTCGCCGACGATATCGGCCAGGGCGCCACAGGAGAAATTGAACAGGTGCTCCACCCGGAAACGGGCGTTGCTGAATTGTCGCTGCACCACCGTCAGATCGGACCCCGGCGGGATCACCGCTTGCCAGTAGTCGGGCAGATCGTCGTAGGCCGTGGGAAAATTCTCCACGTCGTTTTTCAGCTGCCTGATGGCCCGGACATAAAGATCCACGGCCCCGTCACCTACACAATGGCAGACCGTCTGGCCGGGAATATCCAGACCGGTGGCATTCACTGCCGATTTCCAGTACCAGACGGCAGCCATGGCCATCAGAGTGCGCTTCCAGCCATTCTCCACCTGGTCCAGAAGGCCCTCGAACTTGTCCACCATTCGTGATTTCTGGGCTTCGCTGCTCCACGTAACGTGGGTTAGCCGCCCGAGGTCCGCGGCCAGGTCTGTCAGCAGGGTCGCTGGATCCACGGCCAGTTCGAGCCAGCCGGCGACGCCGTTTTTCAGGAAACTCCAGTCACCGGTCATCTCCGGATTGTAGAATTGGGGCAGCGCGGGATCGGATTCCCGAACCAGCCAGTAAAGAGCGGCCGATTCACGGCTGGTGAATTCCTGTTCCTGCAGATTGGTCATGGTCAGCAGACCGAACGAGTGATTCCAGAAGGTGACCGCATTCCCCTCCTCGTCGGTGGTGGCATAGGCGTCCTCCCGCCGCAGCTTGACGAGCGGGTTGTTGGAAAAGAAGTTCCGCGGTCCGGGCCCGCCATCCAGTTGCAGTTTCCAGCCCAGCCAGCGGACCCAGCCGGGGAACTCGGCATGCAGCGCTGCGGGTCGCAGGCGGTCCACATCCGTCGTTTCCGGTGCAGGGGCGGCCAAGGAAAGGACGGCCTCCACATCGGCGGCGTTTTCCAGGTAGTAGTACAGGCCGACGCGGAGATTCAGTTGTCCGGTATCGATCTCCGGTGTGAGGTTGTGATCCCGGTAGAACAGCTGCTGCCCGGGAAAGCGCCGATCGAAGGAGAGGGCGGCATTGGCCCAGAATTCCTCAGGGTTGGTTTCCCGTCGATAGAACATGATGTCGTTCACCGCCGTCAGGCCATGACGATGACACCAGCGCGCCATATTTTGCCGGAATTCCATGCCCTGATGGACCGACACTTCGTCGATGACCAGGCTGGAGAGCATATCGCGCATGACATAATGCTCGGCAAAGCCCGTCGGTCGCCACACCTGCGCGTCCTCGTCCAGGAAGTACTGGATCAGTCCCCGCTCGGACCCGTTATACCAGTTGGTGCCGTATGGATTGACCGGGCTCCAGTAGCCATATGCCACCCCGATGTCCGTCGAATATTCGCCCCAGTAAACCGCGGCCGCGTCCCACTCCGTCAGGGGGATGCAGGCCGGAATGGGACGATAAAACGGGATCATGGCCAGCGATTCCACCGGTTCGGCGAACGCCCCGGCCGCGATATGGGGCAGGACAGGAAATGCCTGAAATGTCGTGTCATCCAGGCGGGCCGTAATGTAAAACGGCACGTACCAGGGATTCGCCTCGCCGGGATGAGCGACCAGGATGTCGACACCGAAGGGGGGCTCGAGCGCCATGAGCGCCGCCAATGACGGGGAATCCGGGTCGATGGAGATCAGCGAGAAGCCGTCGGATCCGGGAGTGCCGATGGAGAGCACCGCCGTTTCAGGGAACAGGGTACCCCAGTCATTGATCTGGTTGCTGTTGAATTCTTCCCACAGGGCCGAATTGTACCAGCAGGTCTGGCCGCTGGTGTGAACCAGAACCGCCGGCCGGATCTCGTAATCCACTGGCGGCCAGGTGGCGGGATCGGAGGTGCAGGGATCCTCCGGTATCTGGAAGGGATATTCCGGTGCCAATCCCACCCGGTTCAGCAAATAATCGGGATTGTACGTGTTCTCGAGACAACTGCCCGTCCGTTGAAACAGGAAGGTCTCTTCTTCAGGCATGACCGCCGGGTTATCGATCATGGTATACCAGTAGCCATGCAGGTAAACCCCCGCCTTGTCCTCCTCGGTGATGTAGTCGTTGGCATCGGCCACGATCTCCCACAATGCCTGGCTGACACAGACCCGATCCCATGTTTCCACGTCGGTGTAATAATGCGGATCGCCCACATCGGCATAGTACCCGAACCGTTCTCCCTCACCGGGCAGTTTCTTGGACCAGCTGGTCACGTGGAAGTGATCGTCGATGAGGCCGGGGGTGACCACCGCCCCTTGCAGGTTCAGGTATTCGGAACCTACCAGCAAATTGTCGCTGATGCCGCGGGCCCGCCAGAAGGCCGCCAATTGCAGGGCGGTCATCCCGGGCGGGGCGGGATTCTCTTCGGTCAGCAGCTGGGGATAGTCGTCGATGGAGCGGGCCACGATGCCGTCGGCGCCGGGACCGCCCGCCAGGGCCGGGTACGTGGCGATGATCCGGCCGGTATCTGGATGGATCAGGATGGCGTGCAGGACCACCAGCCGGTAACGGTCGGTCGGGCTATCGGGAGAGAGAGCGGTGTACGGGTTTACGGTCAGCAGATAGCCGTTATACAGGCATCGGATCCGTGGCGGCCGAAATTCTGGCTGCAGCGAAATGCGCAGATACAGGACGTCTTCGATGGTCACCTGACCGTCGGCGTTCACATCGGCCGTCTCCACATCCATGAGGCCGGCCGTGGGATCGCCCGCCAGTTGCCGGTGCAGAAAGGCCGCATCGGCTTCGCTCAGGATGCCGTCGCCGTTGACATCTCCGACCAGACCATACCCTTGACATTCGCACGATAAAATGACCAGCACAATCCCGAACAGTGCAAGGATGCGTGACATCTCGCTCTCTCCTTAATGTAGGATCATCGCAAAAGACAGAGATGGAAAAGGCCCGAAATCCGGTTGTAGGGTTGGATAAGAAATCAGATCATATATACCATAATGCAGGATAGGGAATAGCCAGAAAAATGCACCTGGTGTAAATCTTTGGGCTAATCGCCGGGAGAGCGGGAGAACACGGTTCATTTGTCGTTGCAATCCATCCCAACGGGTCGCACAATAGGGAAAAAGACCCGGCTGAGGATGAGATATGGGTGATGTCTTGTCTGGAGGGGATGTTCGCGGGCTCTTCCTGGCGGCGTGTGCCATGTTGGTGTTCATGTCGCTTGTCGCTCTCGGTGGCTGCCAGGAATCAGCATCCCCCGCGATGGCGGGAACCGATGCCCGCCCCTGGACCCGCTGGTGGTGGTTTTCGGGCCCTGTCCGGGAGGAGGATATCCGCTACCAGCTGGATTGGCTCAAGGCCAATCATTTCGGCGGCGTGGAGATCGCCTGGGTATATTCTCTCACCGATGCTCCGCCAGGGCCACGCTGGCTGTCCGACGAGTGGTCGCGCCTGGTTGCCGCTACCAAGCGATACGCCGACTCCATCGGACTGGGTTGCGACTTTACGTGCGGCACACTCTGGCCCTTCGGCGGATCCATCGTTCCCGCGGCTGACGCGGCCCGGACTTTCACCGGCCTGTCGGACCAGCGCCTGCGCAAATCATGGGAGGAACCGTTCACCGGGCCGGGCTACATTCTCAACCATCTGGACCGGGGCGCGCTGGACCGCTACATGCACCGCATGGGCGACGGATTGGCGGATGCCCTGGCCGGATCGACGTCGTCCCTGTTTTGCGATTCGTGGGAAGTTCATCCCGCGGGATTGTGGTCGCCCGGTCTCGATGAGCGGTTTCGCCAGATGTTTGGCTATGATCTGGAGCCGTACACGTCTGACCTGGACACCCATCCGGCGGTTCGCTATGACTATCGAAAGTTTGTCGCCGGCGTGATCCTTGACGAGTTTTACCGGCCGTTTACCCGCCTCTGCCATGCGCTGGGCGCCCGTTCCCGGGTCCAGTGCCATGGGGCGCCCACCGACCTGCTGGCCGCCTACGCCGCTGTGGATATCCCCGAGAGTGAGGCCATCCTTTTTGATCCGCCCTTCTCCCAACTGGCCGCCTCGGCCGCAGCCATCACCGGGCGGACACTGGTTTCAGCCGAAGCGTTCACCTGCCTGTATGGCTGGCGACGCTGGCCCGGCCCGGGGCAGCATCAGGGCGAGGAGCGGCTGGCCGATCTCAAGCTGCTGGCCGACGCCCTGTTCGCCAACGGGGTGAATTTCATCATCTGGCACGGCATGCCTTTCAATCCCCTGGGCGGCGGCAACCGCTTCTATGCGTCTGTGCATGTGGGTCCGGACAGTGCGTTTGCGTCCCAACTGCCGGTTTTCAACCGTTACCTGGAACGGAGCAGCGCGATGCTGCGCCGCGGAAAACCGTATACCGATGTGGCGGTCTATCTGCCGCTGGAAGACAACTGGATGCGTCACGAACTGCCCGTGGAGGGGCGTCGGCCAAGCGCCCAATACCACTGGGAACTGCAATATGAGCGTTTTCCCGAAGAGTTGCGGGGCTATCGGCCGCACTGGATTTCGTACAATTTTTTGTCTGACGCGGTGTTTCGTGACGGACGCCTTCAGGTGGGCTCGGCCGATTTTTCAGCCCTGTACGTGGATGTGGCATGGCTGGACGCCATGGCGTTGAGGCACATCGTCCGGCTTGCCCGCCAGGGACTTCCGGTTTGCCTCCGGCGGCGTCCCGCGCAACCGGGGCAGCGGGGGATGACAGACTATGAAAAAATGCTCGATGAGCTGACGGCCCGGGAAAATGTCCGGTCAGATCCCCGGGATATCCTGCCACCGCCTCTTCTGTCGGGTTGTGTTCCCGAATTCACCTGTCGCCGGGAACCCGGGCTGCTCTGGATCTTTTTTGCCCATCCTCATTCCCGGACATTGTCGTTCCCCATGGCCTATGGCCAGGCGGAGTCCGCCGGCCCGGTTGCCTGTCCTCTGACTGTCCGGGTGTTCGGACGGCAGCACAAGATCGATTTACGGTTTCAGCAAGGTCAGTCCCTGCTGCTGCAAATTCGGGCGAACGGCGACATCCGGCAAATTGACCTGATGCAGGAAGAGCCGGGGATGTGGGGATTCATTCCGGCCGGATAGAGCCCGTTCCCGTTGGACGCGTGGAAAAGGCAGCAAACCGCCCGGCAACCAGCGGCCGGATTATGATAAAATGAGGGCATCCAGTATTGGTGACACCGGCGCCCAATGGGCGGTATCCGGCGGATTCTTCTTGTGCGCATGAACAGACCTTCGGAAACAGCAAGTCCTCTGGCCCATTTTCACCGCTATCTGTGGGAAGAACCGAACCTTATTCTGGTCGTGGGCAGCATGGCTCCCCTCCTGGCGGGACGCCGGCGGTATCATGAAGAACACGGGCTCGATCTTGGGGATGAAGACGAGTCGGTCCTCCTGGGCGCCATGTTCGCCGGGGCCGCGCTGGCCGCTGCGAGCATGGACCAGCCCGAGAGTTGGGGGTGGTCCGTGGCGTTACCGGGCCGGCAGTTGGGTGTCTTCTGCGCCGTTGAATCCATGGGCATGTTGTGCGGCAGAACTCTGCCCGCGGAACTGCACCAGCAGGCCGTCGTGGTGCAGCGTGCCGGGGAGGGGGAAGCCATCACGCACAGTCATTTGACACTGGACCGTGATGATCCTCTTCGCGCCGTTGAACTCTTTTTCGTGGAAGCGGAGCGAACCCTGATTCGGCTGGCCCTGGGACCGGAGGGGCAGGGGTTGTTGGTGCGTCCGTTGCCACAGGGAACATTCGACCCCCTGAGCGGCATGTCGGAGATGGAACTCCTGGCGCATTCCCGTTGGCTGACCGAAACCGGTAAGCTGAAACGTTTGTCGGAGATGCTGTTATATTATGGATGCCGATGCAATGACGAGATGATCCTGAACCTCATCATCAGTCTCCCGCCGACTCAGCGGCTGGAAATCTGGGGGGATGGCCGTGAGTTGGAGGTGGAATGTCCCCGCTGCGGACGAAGATACCGTTTCCAGCGGCATGATTTGTGAGAGAGCGCTCACCCCGGTCATCACCGTTCGGTCTGCCTGCCCCTGCCTCTGGTTCCACGGGGGGCCTTACGAACACAGCCGCTGTGGCGGCAATCCCGATGGGATTGGCGAATCCTGCGGTTCACCCGTATAGTGTCAACAAGTGAATATGGTGCCAGGCTCTGTCACAAATTCTTTGCGACAGATCGTGGCAGCCTGATTCCGGCTGGGGCCCATCGGCAGCTGTCCTCCTTTTACCGCCACTTAAATACGGGGCCAGGCTCTATCATGAAAACGCGTCAGGTATCTGCTGGAAGCGAAAAACGGTGCCAGGTATGGGGGGACACGCCAAACAGGAATTTCTTAAATCTTATTCCTGGAGTCTCTATCCACTAATAAAATAAGCTAGTTATACTCTGTTATAATCGGATTTCTTTGTCCACGAAAAATGGCGGGAATGGCGGGAAATTGACGGGAAAATGACACGCCAAAACGGAAAAATTCTCCTAGCGTTTAAACCCTGAAAAAACGGTGGTGATGCATCACAACCCGCCGGCGGCAGGCTCGGCAAGTGACCCCGGATGAGGTGGTGGCCATTGTGACCTGGTGGCCACAATAGGGGCAGGCTCCCACCCTGGCGGACTTGCCGGCAAAGGGCATGATGACCAGCGCCAGGTGGCCGGCAATGATAAGTGGAATACCTAGGAGGGCGCCAATCCCGGTCAGACAGAGGAGGACGCCCACAACCCCCAGGATGAGCCAGAACATACACGCCAGGCCCAGCGCATCCCAAAACCCCGGCCAGCCGGCGGCCCTGGTGGCGGTGCCCTGCCGGGCTTCCGCCTCCGGCTGGGGCGGCTGGGCCTCCAGATCCTGGCGGGCGGCCTCCGGGCGCGGGGCTTGCGGTTGTGCCGGCGTGGCCTGGTGAGCCGGACCGGCTACCTCCCGGCCCTGGGCCTGGTGGGCCAGGTTGGGCGCCCGACAATTCAGACAGACCGGCGCCTGGTCAGAGATTTGGCGGCCACAATTGGAGCAATATACTAAGGCCATATTACCTCCTGATGAATGATAAATTTTACAAATGAAATGAATTAAATCACTCTGAACATGCCGGCGAATGCCTTTTAATGAGTGAGATGTCATCCCCTGTCTTAATCTTTATTCTCTTGATTGTGTCCTCATCAGGCTGGCCTTGGTCAGGCTCAAAAAGGTGATGTGTGATTTTATACCAGGCCATTTGGCAAATGCATTCCCGGTTTGCATTGGCAGTTTCTAACTCCCAGTTGACACGGCTTCCCACCACAGTGAATTCATCCTCTAGAACATCCTGGATGATTTCACATTCAACTTTCCAGCCCATGTATTTTTTCCTGAGATTGAATGTGATAGATTCAGTATGTTGGGCTTTCCGAAAATCTGTGAATTCTTTTGAGACCTCCATGGAGTCCTCCCTTTAAATTGGATTTAAACAAGTATTCTGCTTGTCCAGCAAACCCGGCCCACAATCAGGTTCTCCAGGGCTTGGTCATCCGGGATGGGAATTTTGGTCATCTTATGCTGGACATTATCACAATGGAGCAAGACAACCTTTTCCGTCAGGAAGACGCGGCGGATGGCGGGCAGGTTTTCAAAGGGATTGCGGAGGAGATAGATGCCGCCCTGCTGGAAGGAGATTCCGGGCTGGCCGCAAACCATCACCACCTCATCCTGGAAAATAGTGGGAGTCATTTTATTGTCCGGCGCCTGGGCCATGAAAAGCCATTTCACCAGATCCGGGGAGAACCTGGGTAAGCACCGCTCTAAATAATGAGTAGGAAAATATCCATAATCCGGTTCCTGGATGGCCCCCTCCCGGATGCCATCCTCTGTCACCGCGCCGGCGTTTATGCCGGCCATTGAGAGCAGGGGGAGGCCCCAGTGGCCCTCCGGCCTGGCCACGGAAGTGGCGGTCATGCTCCCCTGTCCAGTCAGCAACCAATTGATGTTTAAATCAAAATATTGATTTAATTTGGCCAGTGATTCCGCGCCAGGGAGACTCCGTCCTTGTTCATATTTCTGAAGCATGGAATAAGAGACCTCCATCATAGCAGCAAAATCCTGCTGGTTCAATCCCCTCCCAGACCGGAAGGCCCGGAGCCGCGCTCCAATTTCATTGCTCTTACCCATCATAACCACCTCCCAAAATTTAAATGAAAGTGGGAACCAAAGTGGGAACTAAAGTGGGAACTTTCTTCGCTGGTTCTCACTTCGCGCATCTTATTCAAATTAAACCATATATGCTTCCATTAATGGCAATTTACAATATTGAAAGTGGGAACCAGGCCGTTATGGTTTAAAAAACAATATCCCAAAAAAGATAATATTGCTGGACGACTCTACATTTGTGCTTGACACAAGCACAATATTCATTTAAATTAGAGTGGGCTGATAAATCAGCCCGATGCTATCAATATAACGCCAGGAGATGGAAAAGGCAATGTCTAAGGATCAGGAATTATTTTCCACCACCAGGGAGCGGGAAATCAAAAAAGCCCTCATTGACCAGGGACTCCGCCAGAGGGAATTTGCCCTGGCGGCCGGCGTTACACCCCAGCATCTCTCCCACGTCATCAAGGGACAGCGCCGGAATAAGCGCCTGGCGCGGCACCTTTGCCAACGCCTGGGGCTGGAATATGAAGCACTATTTGATGATGTCAAGAAACGGGTGGCCAGTTAGGCAACAGGAGAAGGGGCATGCTTCCAGTCATTCTATCAGGAATCATCAGTCAGTCCCGCCTCAGCCGAGAGCAAATAGCGGAGCGGATGAGTGACGCCTCCGGCCAGGAGGTCACCGTGGCCATGCTTAACGCCTGGACCGCGGAAAGCAAAAGGCTCCACCGCTTCCCGCTGGAGTTCACCCCGGCCTTCTGTCGGGCGGTGGGCAATAACAAATTGATTGAGGCTCTCCTGAAAGAGATGAGCCTGGTGGCCATTTCCGAGAAGGATCAGCTATTATTTGAAATCCTGAAAAATGAAAACTCCATTGCGGAGCTGAAGCGGCGGAACGCCCGCCTGAAGCGGAAATTTCAAACCGGCCAGCTCCCTCTATTTGAGGAGGTGGACTCATGAGAATGTCCGCCTCTGATATTGCCATGGCCACCGGCCTGAGCAAGCGGGCGGTGGTGAAAAGGGCCAACACGGAAAATTGGCCCTATGAGATAACCACGGGGCGCGGCGGCAAAACGCGCTTATATAGCGCGGCCCACCTGCCAACGGATGTCCGGGAATCAGTCCTGAAGGACTCAACCACCTACACCTTGCCCTCCTCCACGTCACCCGCCACCCTCCCCGCGCCCCAATTTATCGAAGAAAAAACGCCCCCGCCTCCACCAGCGGAGACGGAAATCCCGCGGAAATATCGCCAGATTGGCCTGGCCAGGGCGGACCTGGTGGAGGCATTTTTGATGGAGAAGGACTATGCCCGCCGGCGGCCGGGTGTCCAGGTGATGGATCATCTGGAGCGCTGGCTGGCTGACTACAATGCCGGCAACGTCCTCCGCCTGATCCGGGCCAAAGCCGGCCGGGTGCGGTCTATCAAAACCCTCTACACCTGGGCCGCGCAATACCAGGCCGGCGGATGGCCGGCCATCTGTGGATACCGGCGGCCCCATAACAAAGGGCACCTGAGCCTCAGCCATGATGAGAAAAATATGCTCAAGGCCATCCTCCTCCACCCCAACCGGCCCACCCTCACGGAGGCGGCCCGCCAGGTGGCGGAGGCCATGGAGCGGGAGGGGCGGCCTCATCCGTCCATCCGCACATATGTCCGCTGGTGCCAATCCTATCGGGACCGCAATGCCGCCGTCTGGACCATGGCCAGGGATGGTGGCAAGGCTTTCCGTGATAAAAATGCCTACTTCATCAGCCGTGATTCATCTGCCCTAGAAGTGGGGGAGATTCTCGTGGCGGATGGTCACCGGCTTAATTTCCAAATTATCAATCCATACACCGGCAAGCCCGCCCGGATGACCATGGTGCTTTTCTACGATATGAGAAGCCGGATGCCCCTGGGCTGGGAAATCATGCCCCAGGAAAACATCCAGTGCATCCACTCCGCCCTCTACAATAGCATTCTTACACTCGGCAAAATCCCCAAAGCGGTCATCTTAGACAACGGGAAGGCTTTTAAAGCCAAAGCATTCACCGGCGGCCTCCGGGATGCGGACCTGACCCAGGCCGGCATCCAGGGCCTCTATGCCCGTCTGGGAATTGAGGCCCATTTTGCCTGGCCCTATAACGCCAGGGCCAAATCCGTGGAGCGTTTTTTCGGCACCCTGAATCAGGCAGAGCGGATGATGGCCGGCTATACCGGCCGGAATATCATGGACAAGCCCTGGCTCATGAAGCGGAATGAGGATCAGCTCCGGGCACTCTATCCGGGGGAGACCATCCTGACGGTGGAGGAGGCCAATGATGTACTGGCCCGCTATTTCATGCAATACGCCAGCCGGTCCCACCGCGGCCTGGACGGCGCCACCCCGGCGGCCCTGTTCTCCGCCGGCCGCGGGCCGGGCGTGAATCCGGCCCACCTGGCGGCCGCCATGCTGCTGGAGGACACGGCCCGAATCAGTAATTGCATGTTCTCCAAATTCGGAATCCGTTATTTTGCAGAGGAGCTGCTCCACCTGTCCGGCCTGGTCAAAATCAGATACTCCCTCACCAATCTCCGGGCCATGTTTGTGTTCACCCTGGATGACCAATTCATTGCCATGGCCCGGCATGATGCCGCGGAGCACCCCCTGGCCAAAGGCGCGGATTATGAATCCGTCAAACGGAAAATCCGGCTCCAGCGGCGCCAGGAGGCGGAGGTCCGCCGGGCGCTCAAGGCGGAGCTGGATGCCGGCCTGGGCTTCCTGGACCGGTTGATGGTGCCGGAGCTGGATCAGGGAGACAATCCGTGGCAACTGGAAGGGGTGGACCTCCCAGCGGTGGAGGCCCATTTCGACCAGCCCGCCCGGCGCCAGCCGGAGATGGTGGCCCTGGCGGCCACCCTCCCGGAGCCGCCGGCCGCCGGCAAAATCGTAGAATTCAACCGGACACCCTCCCCAGCGGAGGAGCCAGTTTTCACCAATCCCTATACAAGGGCTGACCACCTGGCCGATAAGGCCAGCCGCCAGGGGCTGAGCCGGGAGGAGCGGGAGTGGCTCTCCTGGTTCAAGGCGGAATTTCCTGACTATGTGGATGTTTGCAACGCGCAATTCTAAATTATAGGAGGTCTACATGGCGCTGAATTCTGTTTTTATCAAAACCCAAAACGTCCAAAACTTTGCCGGAATTGCCAGGGAGCTGATGGAGGTCACCGCCGGTGTGCCGGGGATGGGCCTGGTGTACGGCAAGCGGGGCCTGGGGAAAACCCGGACCGCCCTGTGGTATGCGGCCCGGACCAGCAATAAAAGTGTCTATCTCCGGGCCAAACGAAAGTGGACTCCCACCTGGCTCATGGAGGAGATGTGTGTGGAGCTGATGCTTGCCCCGGCCCGCGCCTTCCGGGATATGTACCGGGAAGTTACCGCGGCGCTCACTGCCGAACCACGCCTCATCATCATTGATGAGACGGACCTGATTTCCCCCGATGTCCTGGAGACCATCCGGGATGTGCATGACATCACCAGCGCCCCCATCATCCTGGTGGGCATGGATCAGGTCCGCCGGAAGCTGGACCGTTTTGCCGCCCTGAGTGACCGCTTTCTCCACGTCCTGGAATTCCAGAACCTGGCGGAGAAGGACATCCGCCTAGCCGCCACAGACATCATTTCCGTGGCCCTGGAAGGCGATGTGATTGGCTGGGTGCGGAATCAGACGGACGGCAATTTCCGCAAATCCATTGTCCTGCTGAAACGGCTGGAACGCCTGGCCCGGACCAACGGCCAGGATAAGGTGACCATGGCGGAGGTGAGGGAATGGACCATCAAGTAATGATGAATTCAAACCGGGTGGCCGTCAACAGTGACCGGGAGCGGATGTGGACAGTCATCAGAAAATGGCCGGGGGAATTCACCGCGGCGGACATTGCGGAGACCGCTGAAGCCGGCATCAAGAATGCCCGTGATTATATCGCCAGCCTGGCCCGGACGGGTTACATCCGGCGGGCGCGGGTGGTGCCGGTGGGCAATCGCGGCCGGACCGTCTTTTTCCGGCTGGTGAAGGACACTGGCCCGCTCCACCCGGTGGCCAAAACCGTGGACCTGGTCTATGATCCCAATACGGATCAATATCACCTGGGGGACCCGGAGAAGGTGGTGGACCAGCTCCGGCGCCAGCATCACAAGGCCCGGCGCCTGGCAGAGAACCGGACCACCGAGGGGGGTGATGAATGATGTGGCTGGAGATGCTGAAGGCGGAAGTGGGAAAGCGGGGCCTGGGCATAGTGGCGGATGAGCTGGCCGTCAGCAAAACCACCATCTCCCTGGTCATCAATGGCAAATATGGCGCCTCCACCCAGCGGATTGAGGAAAAGGTCATGAGGACCTACGGCGCCAATACATCTGTTGCTTGCCCGATTCTGGGTGAAATCCCGGTGGTGGAGTGCCGCCAGCATTGCCGGGCGGCCAAACGCTATGGAAAGCTGGCCACCGGCAATCCTGAGCGGCTCCGGCTCTATTTGACGTGTCCCACCTGTGACAATCGGTCCATCTGAGGGAGGTGGCCATGAATGTGCTCCTGGGAAAAATCACGTTATTGGAGAAATTGATTCTGTGTTTCCTGCCGGCGGACAAGGAGTCCCTCATCAGACGGATTCGCAAAGGAAACCCGAATATCACCCAGGCGGAAGCAGAGGAGGCCCTGGACAATCTCCGACGGGCCGGCCTGGTCCGCCTGGATGTTGGTATGTATCACGAGATTAAACCGTAATTATGGAGGAAAACAATGCCTAAAGGGATGCCTACTTCGTCTGTCCTTGCGGCCGCGGCGGTGGTGAATCGCTCCGGTTTCCTGGACAGCCAGAAAAAAATGATGGATTCACAAATTGATGATTTGCTCTCCCGGACCTCCTCCCTGGAGGAGATGGTTCGCTCCGGAGAGGATCAGTGGCGGATTCTGCTGGGGCTGGACATGATGGAGCGGGAATTGCACCAGCTCCGCAAGCGCGTCCAGATGCTGGACCTGGCGCAATAACGGGGAGGATACAATGGGGAAGCTCAGAAAGAAACCTGACAACATCATAACCCTCCCGGACCTGGCCGCGGCGGATGAGGCCCTCCTGGAGATGGGCATTCTGAACCTGGAGGCGGAGGCCATCCAGGCGGAAGCGGAAATTGAAATCGACAAGGTGAAGGTTTTTGCGGCGGAACAAATCGCCCCCAAGAAGGCGCGAATGAAAGAGCTGGAGCTGGCGCTGGAGGCTTTCGGCAAGGCCCACCGGGAGGAAATCCTGCCCAAGGGCCGCAAATCCCTGGAGCTGAATTTTGGTGTCCTGGGCTTCCGCAAATCCACCAAGATCAGGATCAAGAAAACCACCCTGGCCCTCCTCAAAAAGCTGGACCTGTTGCCATTTATTCGGCTGGTGGAGAGCGTGAACAAGGAAGCCATGAGGGATTTGCCGGATGACGTCCTGGCCCAGGTGGACGCCACCAGGGAAATCAGTGAGGATTTCTTCTTTGAGGTAAAGAGAGAGGAGATTGTGAAGCAGACGCCAAGTTGGTCCTCCAAACCATAAAAAGGCGAAACCGGCCAAAGGCGGGACGGCACCGCCGGCGGCCGGTCTCCGCGGAGTGGCGACCGCGGGCTGATGATGCTGAGCCATTGTGGAATACAACCAATCTTGACGGCGGAGGCCGGGAGAGCTGCTATGATGGGATTTCAGGACTGGCTTTTCCCGAAAAATCAGCGGCCGATGACCCCGGTGCCTCCGCCGTTTTCTTGTGACCTTTATGGCCGGCGGGGACCTGTCCAGGGTGACGGCCCTGGTGACCGCGGAATGACGCGGCGCCGGCCATCCATATCATTGGAGGACACGGTGGGAAAAATCCATACTGCCCGATTGCAAAACAGCCCCCGCCTTCAGCGGGTGCTCCGGGTTCTTTCTGACGGCCAGGAACACACCACCTGGGAGATTGTGATGACGGCGCGGGTTTGCGCCGTCAATTCCGCGGTGGCGGAATTGCGGGCCAACGGCATCCCCGTCACCTGCCGCCAGGTGGGAGACCGGAAGTTTGCCTATCAAATCGGCCAGGAGGCGGTGGCAAATGTCCAGGAATTATAAAGCCCTGATCCATATCGGCAAGAAGGAGCTGGGCCTGGATGATGACCTTTACCGGGACATTCTCTGGGATTTGACCCGCAAGCGCTCCACCGCGGAGATGGAGGAGCGGGAGCTGGCCCTGGTGCTCCGCTACCTGGAGGAGAAGGGCTTCAAGCCCAGATACTCCACCCGGCCCCAGGCCGCGCCCCGCCGGAAATATGATGACCTGGGCCGCCGGCCGGGGGAGATGGCGGCGCCCCGTCAGCTCCGCATGCTGGAGGCTATCTGGCGGGATGTGGCGCGGACGCCAACGGATGCGGCCTTCCGCAATTTCCTCCAGGCGCGTTTTGGAATCGGGGATGTCCGCTGGATTCCGGCGGACAAGGTCACCCCCATCAAGGCGGCGCTTGAGAGGATGCGGAAGGCCCGGCTGGCCGGGGAGGTCGCCAGTGAGGTATTACGATGAACGACTGGTTGGAATTGCTCAAGGTCTTTGGGATTATGGCTTGTCCCTTCCTCCTTGGCCTCTGGCTGGGCAGACAGATGGGCTGGACCGCCAGCCTCGACTGCTGGCGGCGTGAAATGGCTCTTGAAGCCAAGCTACGTCGCGATTTACTCTATCCACTACTACAAAAGGTGTTAAGAAACCAAGCGAGTGCTGAAACTACATATACGGAGGAACATGATCATGACTCTCAGCCGGGAGCCAATCGTCACCTGGGATGATCTGGAGAATGTGAGTCCACGGGAACTCTGGCGGAGACCACTATCAACGACTCAGGCTGCTGAAGAACTAGGGATCAATCCTTCCACTATACGTCGTTGGATTGAATCCGGAATAATCCCCGCAAGGCGAATCGGGCGTAACTATCAAATACCAAGACAAGTGATCAAAATGATATTCTATGAAAACATGTGATCTACTTCTTGGCTACTATATTCTTCATTGGTTCTCTTCCACAATTTTTATCTCATTTTCATTCAGATCATACAACTTATAAACTAGCGAGTCGATGTGGTCATCAACGCTTTCTATTTGCCTCTTGTAGAAAGATTTTTCATGAGATATGGACGCGGACTCTAGTTTTCGATGCAAAGACAACATTCGTTCAACAAGGGAGATCATCGTAGTGTAGCTAGTGGAATCCGATGGATCGCCAAAGTCAATAGGGCGAATAGGCAGGCTCAACAAGGCATTTTTCAATACATCAATTGTTATAAAATATTCCCGGTAATAAAAATTAAGCAATTGAGAGTTTATTAAACCCAATAGATAAAGAAGATTGTGCTTCTTGTCGTCCGATAGTAACAACATGGCATCCTTAACGAATAATCCCCCACTATCATAAGTCGCCACGAGATATTTGCCCATCCTGGCAACTAATATTTTTTTTTCTAAAAAGCGAGCTTCTTCACCAGGTCGCGCAGTTGACTTGTTTGCTTTCATTATCTCTGGCACATACCAGACATATTCATCTGGAGGGGCATTCCAATATCTCTGAATGGATGCGCTTCTGATAAATGGCTTGCTTTCTTCGTGAATCGGGGAAGAATGAATGAACTTCGCATCGTCGGCGGTTTTAAAGCCATATACAAAGGAAATGAAATCCCTTAGCGGCCTTCCAAGATTTTGCATTTTTTTTAATATACTCTGACTAGATTCTTGGCTATATAATTGAAAATTATTCAGATATGCATCTTTAATAGATTGTTGAGATAATTTTCTTACAAAGAAGGTCTCGCCCTGTTCGTCTAGTTTCTCCACAGTGATTTCATGATCATACCGGGGATTGGCAATTGCCTTAAGTAGGAAAATACATGTTTCAACCGTCGCATTCGTAAAGACTTTCGAGGGGAGCTGCGTAAGCTGGAGAACCTGTGAATTTGAGATAATATGGCCACGGATATTTGAAAAACTCTCCAGGGAAGTCCAAGACTGCGGGACAATAAAGCTAAAATAACCTCCAGGCTTGGTTAAAGACAATCCTTTTTCCATAAAACAGGAATATAGATCTGATTTAGCCACAAAAGCAAGATAGGTCTTCCATAAGTATTCTTTAGTTGTTTGCGGAATATTATGAGGCCTAACATACGGCGGATTTCCTATGACCGCATCAAATCCTCCTGTTGCCATAATACTAGGAAATTCAGAAGTCCAATTGAAAGGATTAATGAGACGAAGATCCGATTCGTCCGGGAGTAATCTCTCTGAAAAAAAATCTGTACTAATCAAAGAATTGCCGCATCTTATATTATCTTCCAAATCGGGCAGCGCGGGCTCATGCCATAGCCTTAACTGTTGACCGAGTGTTTCGTCAGTTTCTCCTTCCAAGACCTTTAAAAGTAGGCTCAGTTTAGTTACTTCAACGGCCTGGCGATCAATATCTACACCAAAAATATTGTTGAGGAGGATACGTTTTTTTTCAGAAGTTGTGAGTCGCCAGTCACCACCAGGTCCTTGGTAAATCGCGGGTTGTTTTCCTCTGGCATATTTTCCTGGATCATTCTTTAGATACCAATCAATGTGGTAATTCAATAAAAATTGATAGGCACCAAGCAAGAAGGAGCCCGAACCACAAGCAGGATCAAGGATATGGAGGCGGTTAATTTGTTTTGGAGTGTTGCCTTCGATCAATCGGCCTACTGTTTCTTTGACGATGTAACCTACGATATAAGCTGGAGTGTAATAAACACCACCGGCTTTCTTGACCTCGGATTTCTCTTCAACAACAGCCCGGTGCGATGGAGTTAAGCGAATGATTTTTCCAAGGAATTGTTCATATACCTGGCCGAGAACCTCCGTTGGCAACACTGAGAATTCATAAGGACACTGAGGATAATATAATCCAAAAAGTATTGGTTTCAGAATCCTGTCATCCACTTGAAGAATCGCTGTCAACGGATCAGACTGAAGATCAAAAAGACCGGCGTTATATTTTTCATCCGCCTGATGATATAGATCTTTTAGCTGAGAATGTATCTCTCGATTATTTACAAGAGCCAGCAAGCGACCATATTTTTCAATGCCCCGATCTTCGCACATCCGTAGGAAAATAATACGGTCTATGGTTCTTTGAACAGCGAAATTCAACTCATGTACATTGAGAGATTTGTTTCGCAATGCGATATTTCGCGCCAGAGAATCACGCCAGCCTTCAATCTCCTTTAAAAATTCAACGTCTACCTCACTAGTGCCTCGTTTGCCTTTTGTTTCTTGTACAAACTGATCAAATGAACCCTTGAGCACTGCTTGCTTGGCCAGAATTGATTCGATTTCAGACCACCGTTCAGAATACTGGTCGAAAGTGAAGTAGAGTATTCTGCCCACTCCCGCTCTATCTGAAGGTTGGGGTTTCAAGCGACAATCGTAAATGGCCAATTCCTCAAAATCTGTGAGGACACTAAGCGGTAGTTTGGCGCTCCACGCATAACGTCGAAGCTGGTAGGCCGGGCCTACATCATCGCGAATAACGACCGAAGGTTTTTTCACTTCCACGAAAAACTTGCGGGTTCCGCCGATTCGAAAGCAATAATCCGGCGCCTGAGTGGTTCCTTTGACTTTGAGGGCGTCCTCATGCACAACATCCTTATACTGTTCAGCCCATCCTTTGACATTGCGAACATCCCATCCGAGGGCTTCAAAAAATGGATCGATAAATTCAACTCGTACTCTTGTTTCTTTGTAGTCATCGCGCTTATAAACATCTACATTTCGGCTGAAGCGTTCGACTAATTCTAAAACCGATGAAGGCAGAGACATCAATGTTCTCCTATCAAGCAGTAGTTATGAATCTCTTAATTGGCAGATTCCTTATCGGAGCGAATCACTGCTATGGTGTTGCAATTTGCAACTTAATCTTATGATTTCTTAAGATACAACCTGTGAATTCATATTCTTCTCACCAAATTTCAGAACAGTCATAGTTAGTTGAATCATTTGTGTTGGTCTGACAATCTCAGTTATGAAAAAATATTCACAGATTTGCAAGATTTCGCAGAAAGAGCGAATAAAATCATCATTGAGGGCTGTCACGCCCATGGTATCTGAAGGCAGGGACATGGCTATTAGCTATCTGCCGAAGGAACTTAATGCTTCAACTTTGACTATCCGAAGATTTCTTTGGACTCTCAGATGATGGCTTGGGTGCTGGAGGGGGCTTGCTCGGTCGAAGCCCTGACTGACCAGTCGGTTTGTTATATCCTTTCTGGACAACCCGAGTTAGCCCTTCATTCAATGGTCTCTTCTTGCTCATCATTCTTCTCCTTCAATAGGTCTAATGGTATTGCTTCAATTGTGAGCGATCCCAGGGATCGAGATAAATAGAGGCTCGGAACATCATAGAGATGTTCTGAATCTTCGTAGCGAAAGACTGAAACTTCTATCAGGACGAGTTCTTGCATATTCTCATTTTCTGAAAGTGCCATTATCCTTCCTTGGTATGTGAGGTTCGCTTCTCGTTCGCGCACATACACCCAGTCAATTTCCTTGGCATTCAAATAATATGAATATAGGTTTTCATCTCCAAATTTGTTTGTAAGCTTGAGGTATTGAGTTATCTTGTTTATTATTTTATAGTTAACCAACCAAGACGCAGCAAGGGCCACAGGCACAGTAAGAAAAGTTGCCCAAACGACTTCTGATCCTTGAAGACCTTTTCCTTTGTTGAGAGCCACCTCCCAAATTTTAAGTTGAGACCAGTTTAATGATCCTGAAATAAAGATAAAGATAATGAGATCAACAAGCCAATAGACCAATTGTAACAAGGCATAAGCCGAGATGCCAAGAATCAGAGAATACAAACCAATTTCGAAGGCACCCCATTTGGAATGTACGGTGATCAAATCAGTAATTAGGACTGCAAAGATACCAGGCAGAAGAATAACAACAAAAACCACGAAAAGCTCATCCATTAGTCTTCACCCCCAACAGAATATTGCTCTAAGTCGATGATCAATCTGATTTCACAAGCAATTCCATGAAATTATGCACATTATAACTCTTTTGATGCACGAATCAAAGAGTAATCGGCCGCTGCGTCTACAGATTTTAAATTTAATGGTACTCAGTATTTGGCTCATACTGTAATCGGTATAAATTCGTTTATGGTAGAAACGATTATGAGAATAACTACTTTTTTGCTGCATTAGACGCATTTGAATCCTCCATTTCCTTCATAATCCTATTGTAAAGCTACCCGTTTCAATCCGGCGGGAGGCTTATTGATTGAGCGGGCGGCAATCACGCGGGTTTGCCCCTTGCCCGCGGCGCCATGACCGTGACCTCCTTACCTATCGCCAGAGCCTCCCGCCTTCTTACCTGCAAAAAAGCCCGGCCGCCTGGCCGGTCCGCTATATGGGGAGGGCTGAATGAATCTGGATGGACTCTGGATGTATATCCTGACCAACCTGGCCAATGGTCTCCTGATGGTGCTGATCCTGTTCGGCGCCCTCTGGGTGGGCAATCGCGCCACACGGATGGACTTCTGGGATGAGCTGACGAAGGGCAATATGGCGGTGGCCGTCATGATTGGCGCCTTTGCCGTGGCCCTGGCCCTGGTGCTCCGCCAATGAGGCGCGGAATGTGGGCCGCCCTCATTGCCGCCCTGGTCCTGGCCAGCCTGGCCCTGGCCGGCGGGGAGACCATTGAGGACCGCCTCCTCCGGGAGGTGGAGCTTTTTATGGGCACCCCGTATGTCTGGGGTGCGGAGGATGCCGCCGGAGCCGATTGCTCCGGGGCCATGCATTACGTTTTCAAGCGGGCTGGCCTGCCCTTCCCGCGGATGACCTCCCGCCAGATGAGATTCATTCTTTGCCACGGTGCCCTTCACCCATATTCCGCGGCCCACCGTTTTGATTTTGTGTGGTGGACCTTTTCCGTCGGCCGGCCCTTTGGCCATGTCGGCCTCATGGACGGGGACGCCCTCCACTTCTGGCAGGCGGGGCGCTCCACCGGATTTGTCCGCCAGGCCTTTTGGCAGGGAAATTACTGGGATTTACACTTTGCCGGGTGCGCCCGCTGGCCGGCGCTGGAGGATGCTATCCGGCGGGACAGGGAGGAAAACCATGAATGAATATCAGCGGTCAGCGAGGAACATGAAAAGAAGCGGGGAGAGCGCGGAGCGCTCCTCCACCCGCCACCTGGTGGTCTGGTTCGCCCTGCTGGCCATTTTCCTGCTGGGCCTATTCTGGGTGTCCGTCAATGCTGAAATGAACGTGACGGCCCGCCAGATTCAGACCATGGATGGCCCGGCCCTCCGCCTGGTCATCAATCGCGGTGACCAGCCCCACCCGCCTTCCAATTGTGAAGGCTGGCAAGTGGCGGTGGGCCGCCAGACCAAAGACTGGTGCGACATCTTTTTTGCGGATGAAATCAAAGGCTGTGACCGCACCATTGACCTCCCACTCCAGGAGACCCTGGCCCCCGGTGAATATTGTGGCTGGATTGAGCTTTGGGCGGACGGCCAGGTGGTGGATGCGGCCCCTTTTGATTTTGTCATTGCTTATGAATACTGGGACCTTGTGCCCCGCGCTGTCTACCTGGCGGATTGGTTCACTTCCATGGCCCTGGGCAATCACCTGGGCCGGCCGGTGGACGTAAAGATGACCTTCTACCAAGAGGATGGCACCCCGGTCATGACCCGGACCATTACCCTGCCGGCGCATGGGTGCGCGGCTTTTTTCTTTCATGACATCCCGGAAATCACCTGGTTTATCGGCCCCATTCTTTTGGAGGCGGACGCCCCTGTCCGCTTTGATTATTTGCATACAGACGCCACCGGGGAGGTCTGGATTCCCCAAGCCGGGCGCCTGGTCCGCAAAGAATAATTCTGCTTTGCCCGGCGGAGAAAGCCTGGGGCCGCGGGCGGCGGGGGTGGGATGGTGGGAAATTTCAAGACAGGAGAGAAGCTCATGAAGCGTTTGAAAGTATTGGTCCTTGTGGCCCTTGTTCCGGCGCTGCTGGTGCTCAGCGCCTGTGATGACCAGAGCAAGCTGGATGTCCTCATCCTGAATGCCCAGACCGTCCTGGAGTCCTCCGCCATGGCCTGGCCCAAAATCCAGGACCAGATGGCGGATGAGGAGCTGGCCTGGCTGGCGGAGCATCCGGGGGTGGATCATTCCCCATTGTGGACGGAATGGACAGCGGTGGATGAGAGATACAGGGCCACCCATAACGAGCTGGTTAAAGCCCTGGACCTGATGCAGAAATACCGTGATTTCCCGGATCAGGCGCCCGCCTACCAGCGGGGGCTCAGCCTGGCCCTGGCAGAATTCGCCGGGGTGCTGGCCCGGACCATGGACCTCATTGATGCCTGGAAATCAAAGGCGCCCGAGCGGACCACCCTGGAGGAAAATCTGAGGCTGATTCAGGAGGTGCAATGATGGGCAACAAAAGCTTTTTTGACATTGACCTGGTGGACGCCCTGGAGCTGGTCCAGATTCTGGCGGCGGCCATCTCCGGCGCGGTGCAGAATCGCCAGCCGCGGGTGACGGTGGATGTCAGCAAGTATTACCTGGACCGCTCCGCGGAGGACGCCTTTGAGGAGCGGAGGAAGGCCCACCGCCCGGCCGGCGGCGGGAAGTAGGCGGAGGCCGGCATGGTAGAGCTAATGCTGACGGGTGGCTTGCTCATGGCGGGCCACCCGCCTTTTTACCTGCTGACGGAGCTGGGAGACCTGAGCATAGTTTTTGAGGTGTTCAAGGCATTTGGCCCGATAGGAGTTCTGGTTTTCCTTTGGTGGAAAGAGCGGGCGGAGAAGGATGACTTGAAAAAGCTGGTGGAGAAAGTTACCGACATCGCCGCCGGTTACGAAAAGAAAACCTCAGAGGCCACCACCGCTATATACACAGCGGCTTTTGTGAACGGTCAGACATTGGAGTCCGTGGCCAATATCAAGCGTCACCTGGAGAACCTGGTAAGAAATCATGGCCATGGCTTCTCCGCTTGCCCCCTGGCTGACCTGGCCAAAAAGGCGGACATTGCAAACGAGGAGGGTAGATGACTCTGAAAGGGAACATCATGAGAGCACGGGGCCGGCTGGCCCAGCTCAAGGGGGAGCTGGAGACCCTGAAAATTTCAGCGCGGGGAGACCTCCTGGCCATCAATGACGTGGTGGATGGGATGACGCCTTTTCTCATTATCCGGCTGGAGGACCTGGAGACCGCCCACGCCCAGATGACGGAGCTGGTGACCAAGCGCCGGCGGGCGGAGGAAATCCGGGCAGAAATCCAGGAGCTGGAAAAGGCCCTGGACGGATGACGCCATGAGCAAGAAAAGGGCGCTCTATCAAATCGCTAAGGTGAAATTTGTGGTGGATGGCCTGAGCCTGGCGGAAATCGCCATGGAGCTGGACGGGGAGGTGTCAGAGCGGACCTTGCAACGGTGGTGCGCGGAGCATGGTTGGGCGGTCAAGCGGGAAGCCTTTTACACCTCAGAGGAGAGTGACCGGGAGCTGATGCAGCAAATCAAGCGCAAGCTCCTGATGAAAGCCCTGGAGACCACGGACCCGCAGGTGATTTATGCCCTGGCCCGGCTGGAGGCGGTGATGAAGCCGGGTGCCGCGGAACGGCTCAAGGAAATTGAGGAGCGGGAAGCGGCCAGGGAGCGGGCGGCTGGCCTGACCCCGGAGACCATAGATGAAATCAAGCGGAAGGTGCTGGGCATTGAATAAGGACGGCCTTTTACTCCCCTATCAAGTGTCCTGGATGGCGGACAAAGCGGACGTCAAAATCTGGGAGAAATCGCGCCGTGTTGGCGCCTCCTGGGTGGAGGCTTGTGATTGCGCCCTGACGGCCGCCGGCAAGAAGGGAATGGATGCATTTTATACCAGTTATGACCGGGACATGACACGGCAATTCATTGATGACGTGGCGGAGTGGTCCAGAATTTACAGCCTGGCCGCCTCCACGGTGGAGGAGGATGTTTTCCAGGATGAGGACCGGGACATTCAGGTTTTCCGCATCCATTACAATTCCGGCCACCGAGTGGAGGCACTCAGCTCCGCCCCGCGGAATCTCCGCTCCAAGCAGGGTATTGCCGTTATTGATGAGGCGGCTTTCCTGGACAGCCTGGGCCAGGTGCTCAAGGCGGCCATGGCCTTCCTGATGTGGGGCGGCAAGGTGCGGATCATCTCCACCCATAACGGGGATTTAAACCCGTTTAATGAGCTGATCCAGGATGTCCGCGCCGGGAAGAAGCCCTATTCCCTCCACCGGACCAGCCTGGATGATGCCCTGGCGGAGGGCCTTTTTGAGCGCATCTGTCAGCGGAAGGGCCAGCCCTGGAGCCGGGAGGCGGAGCTGGCCTGGCGTCAAGGCATCATTGACACATACGGGGAGGACGCGGATGAGGAGCTTTTCCTCATCCCGCGGGCCTCCGGCGGGCGCTATCTGTCCCGCCTCCTCATTGAGGCTTGCATGGACGAAAGCATCCCCGTCATCCGGTGGGAATGCAATGATGAATTCACTCTGGCGCCCAAGCTGGAACGGGAATATAAAACCTTTGATTTCTGTGAGGACAAGCTCCTCCCCATCCTGGCGGCCATGCCGGATTTGCCGGTGTATATCGGGGAGGATTTTGGCCGCTCCGGCAACCTGACCGTCATTCAACCCGTGATCCAGATGCCCAATCTGAGGCTCCGGGCGCCTTTCACCCTGGAGCTTTTCAATGTGCCCCATGAACAGCAAGCCCAGATATTTTTCTTTGTGGCAGACAATCTCCGGCGCTTTTACGGGGCCGCCCTGGACGCCCGCGGGAATGGGAGCTATCTGGCGGAGGTGGTGCTCCAGAAATATGGGCGCATCATCCAGCCGGTGATGCTGACCCCGTCCTGGTATGTGGAGAATATGCCCAAGCTCAAGGCGGTCATTGAGGACCGGGACTTTACGATTCCCAAGGACGCGGAGATCCTGGCGGACTACCGGGCCATTGAAATGGTCCGGGGGGTGCCCAAGGTGCCGGACAGCCCCGCCGGAGACCAGGCGGGGAACCGCAAGAAGGACAAGAAGGACAAGCGGAAACGGCATGGGGACGCGGCCATTGCCGGCGCCCTGGCGGTGTATGCCGCAAAGAGTGAGGCAGGCGGCCCGGTGCGGGTGGCCAGCCGGCGCCGGCGCCAGGCCCACGCCATAACAGAGGGATACTGATGCCCAAAAAAATCTGGGTGAATGACCGGCAATTTGTAGAGGTGGCCGATAAAAAAGCCCTCGGGAAGGAGCTGGCCACCAGGGAACGGGCCTGGAATCTGACCTCCTGGGGCCTTATTCTCCCGGACCCGGACCCGGTGCTCCGCAAAAAGGGCCAGGATATCACCATTTACCGGGAGCTATTGACAGACGCCCATGTGGATTCCACCGTCCAGAGCCGGATGTCCGGCGTCACCGCCAATGAGTGGGACATTGAGGAGGGCGAAAGCTCCCGCAAGGCCCGGCGGGCAGCGGACTGGGCGCGGGAATTCTTTGAGGGCTTTGATATGGAGGCCATCCAGGAGGAGATGCTGGAGGCGGTGCTCCTGGGCTTTGCGCCCCTGGAGGTCATCTGGGAGAAGGCGGAAGGGCGCTGGATTCCGGCCACCCTCAAGGGAAAGCCTCAGGAATGGTTTGGCTTTGACCAGGAAAACAATCTCCGCTTCCTGACCAAGGAGAACATGGTGGAGGGGGAATTGCTCCCGCCGTATAAATTCCTGCTGGTGCGGAGCCGGGCCAGTTACCAGAACCCGTATGGTCAGCGGGTGCTCTCCCGGTGCTTCTGGCCGGTGGCTTTCAAAAAAGGCGGACTGAAATTCTGGGTGGCCTTCACGGAAAAATACGGGATGCCCTGGGTGATTGGCAAGCATCCCCGCGGCGCCCCCGATTCGGAGCGGAATGACCTGCTGGATGGGATGGAGGAGATGGTCCAGGACGGGGTGGCCGTCATCCCGGATGACTCCAGTGTGGAAATCATTTCAGACGCCAGCCGGGGCGCCAGCGCGGAGCTTTATGAGCGCCTGGTGGACGTGTGCAATGCGGAAATCAGCAAGGCGGTCCTGGGCCAGACCCTGACCACAGAGATGAGCAGCAAAGGCGGAGCATACGCGGCCAGTGAGACTCATATGGAGGTCCGGGGTGACCTGGTGGAGCGGGACAAAAAGCTGGTGGCCGGCGCTTTCAATCGTCTTATTGACTGGGCCTGTGACCTGAATTTCCCGGATGTGGTCCGGCCATTCTTCCGGTGGCAGGAGGAGGAAGCCCTCCAAACGGAGCGGGCGGAGCGGGACAAGGCCCTGGCAGAGCAGGGTGTCCGGTTTGGCAAAAAATACTATTCCAGGATTTACAACATCCCGGAGGAGGAATTTGAGGTGGACCAGGCGGCGGCCGGTGATGACGGCCAGGCGGCCGGCCGGCCGGCGGGGGAGCCGCCGGCGGATGCCCTGCCGGTCACCAGTAAGGAGGCGGAAGCCGGCGCGGAATTTGCCGCCGGCGGGGATTGCTGGACCCCGGAGCAGCAAGCCATTGAGGAGCTGGTGGACACCTCCGCCTCAGCGGCGGACCTGATCCTCCAGAAAATCGTGGAAGCCATCCTCCGGGAGGCGGAAGCGGCGGACAGCCTGGAGGAGCTGGCGGAGCGCGTCCTGGTCCTCTACCCGGAGCTGGATGTGACGGAGCTGGCGGAGTTGCTGGGCAATGCCCGCTTTTCCGCGGAGACCTGGGGGCGCCTGGCCGTCAGCGGCCAGGTGCCGGCCGGAGGAGGTGCTGGTGGCGGAGCCTAACATCCAGCTCAAACCCCTGGCCCCGGCGGCCGCCATTGCCCATTTCAAGGAGAAGGGCTATGCCATCTCCTGGGCCTGGACGGACGTATGGCGGGAGCAGCATGCCCAGGCTTTCACCGTGGCACGGGTGCTCAAAATGGACATCCTTCAGGACATCCGCGGCGCCGTGGACCGCGCCCTGACGGAGGGCAAAACCGTCCAGCAATTCCGGGAGGAGCTGGAGCCGCTCCTGAAGCGGAAAGGTTGGTGGGGGAGAAAATTCGTGGCCGGGCCGGGCGGCCAGGTGGAGAAAATCTATGAGGGGACGCCCTGGCGCCTGGAGACCATCTTCCACACCAATCTCCAGATGGCGTATTCCGCCGGCCGCTATGCCCAGCAAATGGAAAACGTGGAGGTCCGCCCACTCTGGATGTATGACGCGGTGAATGATGAGCGGACGCGGGAGAGCCATGCCGCCATGGACGGAATGGTATTCCCGGCGGATGATCCATTCTGGGCGGAGAATTACCCGCCCAATGGCTTCCGGTGCCGGTGCATGGTGATTGCCCTGAGCAAGGAGGAGGCCGGCCAGATGGGCAAGCGGGTCACCCAATCGGTGAACCCGGCCACCGGCCGTCAGAAGTTCTATGACGTGGCGGACCCTGGCTTTGAATACAATCCCGGCCGGGCGGCCTGGGGACCGAATATGGAGAAATATGGCCCCATCCTCCGCAAATATTACGAGGGGGAGAAGGCGCCACGGCCCAAGGCACCAGCGGCCAAGCCGGCCAGGGCCTCCGCCCGGAAGGCCAAAGCGCCGGCGGCGGAGAAGCCAAAGGGCCTGGTCCATGAATTTCCGGTCAAAAAGTTTGGTGACCTCCAGCCACTGATGGAGGCTTACGGCAAGTTGCGCCCGGAGAATTTCAAGCCCGGCGTGGGCTTTCAGCGAATTGAGCTGGAGAGCGCCCGCTCATTTATGAGCACATTTTCAGAGCGTGGGCGGATCATGGTTTCAAACCGGAGATTTGAGGACCTGGGCGGGTTCAGACCCAGCGCGGACCTGGTGAGCGCCCTGAAGAAGATCAAAAGGGGGACGGAGCTAACCTTTAATGAGGAATACACAATGGAAGCCCTGTGGCATGAAATCCTCCACAATAAAGCCAAGCCTTATGGGTGGTATTCGCATTACTCCACAGACGGCGCTGTCATGGAGTGTTTAAACCAGTTTACGGCCCGCCATACGTACCACAATTTCATGACAGACCTGGGCGGCAAAGCGGCCCACCAGGCCACGGTCATCAGCGATGGATATGGATATGGACATTATTTGAAAAATTTCCGCCACCTTCTGGGAGAGCTGGGCATTGAGGAGAAGGTTATTCTGCCGGACATCAGTGACATTGCCCTCAATACAGACGGAGCAGCGGGGATGCCGGGAAAGCTCTGGGAGCTGCTGCATAAAAAGCAGGTGGTCAAGGAGGGAGGGGTGGCCTGGGATTTTGAGCAAGTGGGCCAGGCTATAGATGGCGTTTTTAATACCAGCCCTGAAAAGTTCAAATCAACCCTGGAGAAAATCAGGACTGTTCAGAAGGCGGACAAGGCGGAATGATGCTAGTCCAGAAGATCAGAATAGGAAACATCAAAGCGGAAGGCTTTATCCTGGATTTGCTCCAGGTAATGCTGGGCCTTTGCCACATCCCCGCGGATGGAATAAAGGCGATACAGCGCGGCATTCTCAGAATCCGGGTCACCCTGGGTGATGAGCTGGTGGTCCTGCTGCGTGACAACCTGATTAAACAGGATGGCCAGCTCCTCCGGCGTCACACCATGTTCCCAGATGGTCTCCAAGGATGCCTCCCAGCAAATATTCACCCTGATTCTACTTCTCTTTTTCGGTTTTGTAAAGAATCAATTTATTCCGCAATTATTAATATTTTGATTCTAAGCAATTATTCCGGGCTGGCCCATGCCTATGGAGCGGCCGGGGGGAGATTTTCCATCCTGGGTCAATTTAAACGGGTTTAAACGGTAGTCTGGCGCCGGGGCAATGCCGGAAATGAAAGAGGATTTTTAGGCGGAGGGATTTGAACATGACAATTGAGGGCCAGTGGATCGAAGTTTTCAGGTCTGGGAGCTACCCACAAGGTGATTTCACAGAGCAGGATATTGATGAAATCGTGGAGACATACAATCCCCAGCTCCATGAAGCGCCGGCCACCATCGGCCACCCCAAGCCCACGGAGCCGGCCTGGGGCTGGGTGGAGGCGCTGAAGCGGGAGGGCCAGCTCCTCCTGGCCAAATTCCGTCAGGTGGCGCCTCAATTCCAGCAATGGCTCCGGGAGGGCCGCTTCAAAAAGCGGAGTGTCCGGCTCAGCCCGCACATCATTCCGGGCCGGTTGTACCTGGAGAGTGTGGGCTGGCTGGGAGCCATGCCGCCCCAGGTGAAGGGCCTGGCAGACGTGGCCCTGTCTACGGATGCCGGGGAAGTAATTATTGAATTTACCAACATTTCAGACGGAGGTAAAGAGATGGATGCAAAAGAATTGCAGGACCTGCTGGACAAGCAGCGGGCGGAGATGGAGGCCAGCTATTCGGAGCGGGAAAAAAAGCTCCGGGAGGAGCTGGGCCAGAAAACGGAGGCCGCTTTTGCCGCGGAAAGACAGGCGCGGGAGCGGATTGAATCGGAAAACCTGAAGCTCCGGGACGCCATCCGGCGAAAGGACATCACGGCCCGCCTGGAAAAGCTCCAGGACGCCCACAAGGTGACGCCCGGCATGATGGAACTGGGGCTGGCGGAATTCTGTGCCCGCCTGGATGACCAGGAGGAGGTGGAATTCTCCCAGGGCGAGGGCGGCAAGGCCAATGCGCTGGCCTGGCTGATGAAATTCCTGGAGAAGCTCCCGGCGGCGGTGGAATTCTCGGAAATCGCCACCAAGGAGAAGGCCAAACCGGCTGGCGACCTGGACCCCGAGAAGGTCCGTGAATTCGCCAAAGCCAAGAACATCACCTATCGGGAGGCACTGATCCAGCTCTCCGCGGATGGCCAGCTCCAGGAATAACCTGAAGAACCAAACCCATGATGGAGGAATAAACCATGAATTCCCTATTGGACAAAACATTCACCGCCTCCGGCACCATTGCGGAGCGGAACATCTGTCAGCCTGGCGCCACCGCGGGCACCCTGAAAGTGAGTGACACGGAGGGTGCGCCCTGTGTGGTGGCCATCTCGGACGCCTCCACTGGCCAGGCCGTCACCGCCCGCCTCAAGGGCATTGCGGAGATTGTGTCCGCCGGGGCCATCGCCTACGGCGCCAGGGTGGTCTCCGCCGGTGACGGAACGGGCAAGCAATTGCCCACCTCCCGGAGCCAGGATTATTTCAGCCTGGGCAAGGCCCTCGTCCCGGCCCTGTCCGCCGGAGAAATCATCCCGGTGGAACTGGACGAGACCTTTCACCCGGCCAACCTGGAGACCAACATTGACCTGGTTTTCACCGCCTCCGGGGCCATCACGGCCAAATTGGCGGCCCAGGTCACCGGTGCGGGCGTGGTGGCCCAGGTGTCCGGCTCCGTCAATGGCGGCCCCTATGTCTGGCCTCTGGTGGATGCAGATGACGGGGCGGAAGTAATCTGCCGGGTGGCCGGCCGCATCCCCGCCATCGCGGACGGGGAAATCACGGCCGGAGCGCGGATCGTGGTCAAGACAACCGGCAAAGTGACCGCGGCCTCCGGGGAAACCCCGCCTTATACCTCGGAGGGCGGGGCCATCACCGCGGCGGCGGCGGACGGAGATGAGCTGGAAATCATGATCCAGCCGGTATACGTGGCCGCCACCTAGTCACGGCCAGGAAATTCTAACGGAGGAAAATAAATCATGACCAAAGAGTTGCATGTCAATCGTTACCTGACGGACCTGGCCATCCAATACCGGCCGGCCGGCCTGGTGGGGGACGTACTTTTTCCGGTTTATCCGGTCAACAACAAATCGGATGACTTCCCGGTCTACAGCAAGCCGGACCGCTTCACTATCCCGGACACCCTGCTGGGGCCGAAAGCGGAGGCCAATGAAGTGGACTGGGGCGTCAGCTCCGATTCCTATGCCTGCGCCAACCATGCCCTCAAGGATTTTGTGCCCAATGAGGACAAGGCCAACGCGGACGCCCCCATCCGGCCGGAGATGGACACGGTGGAGTTTCTCCAGGACCTGATTTCCCTGGGCCGGGAGAAGCGCATTGCCGACAAATGCGCGGCCCTGGCCAATTCCCACACGCCCACCACCAAATGGGATGCGGAGGGCGCCACCATCATCCAGGACGTGGAGACCACCAAGGCGCTGTGCTTCGTCCAGCCCAATGTGATGGTCATCCCTGAGGGTGTTTTCAACGTCATGAAGTGGGACTCCAACATTGTGGAGGCCATCAAGTATGTGGGCATTGGCAAGGTCACCACAGAACACCTCCAGGAGCTGTTTGAGGTGGAAAAGGTGGTCATTGCCAAGTCCAAAATGAACACCGCCAAAAGGGGTAAAACCCCCGTTTACGCCTCCGTCTGGGGCAATAACGTGGTGCTGGCCTACGTCAATCCCCGCAACGCCCTCCGGGATGTGACCTTTGGCAAGACGTTCGCGTGGAAGTTTGCCGCGGCCGGCGGGAAGGTCTGGAGTGTGCGCTCCTGGGAGGAACCCAAGCGCGGCCTGGGTGGCGGCGTGGAAATCCAGGTGGAAAGCTCCACGGATGAAAAGCTGGTCTGTGCCGATTGCGGCGCCGTCTGTGCCACCGTCCTGACCCAATAAGGAGGCCCCATGTATTGCCATGTTGATGACATCAGGGACGCCCTGGATGAGGCCGTCCTGATCTATGTGACGGATGACCAGGGCACCGGAACGGTGGATGAGGGCCGGGTGGCGGCGGCCATTGAGGCCGCGGACGCGGAGATTGAGGGCTATTGTCAGAAGCGCTATGACCTCCCCTTTGATCCGGTGCCAGCCATCATCCGTACCCTGAGCATCGACATTGCAATTTACAAGTTGTTTTCCCGCCGCGGATTCCGGGAGGACTCCGCGGACAAAGCAGTGACGGAAAAATATAAAAACGCGGTGCGGATGCTCCGGGACATCTCCGGTGGCGTCCTGCAAATCGGGACCGGCGCGGAGCCACACCCGGCTCCGCGCCAGGTGCTGACCAGGACCCGCACCAAGATTTTTTCAGAGGATGAGCTGGACAAATTCTGAGGACGGAGTGGCCATGGCCGGAGTGCAATTGACGGGAGACTGGAGTAAATTAAGGGAGGTGCTGGATGGCCTGGCCACCATCTCCGGCCGGGACATTCACCGGGTGGTAATGGGCACCATCCTTAGCTCCACCCGCCAGCGCTTCCGCTCCGGTTACGGCCCGGATAATACCAAATGGCCGCCATCCCGGCGGGCGCTGGAGGGGGGCGGCCGGACCCTCCGGGACTCCGGTGACCTGGCCGGCTCAATAACGGGGGAATTCGGGGAGAGCTTTGCTGCGGTGGGCACCAATAAAATCAAGGCCGCTATCCACCAGTTTGGCGGCACCATCAAGCCTGATAAGGCTAAGGCCCTGGCCATTCCCATCAGCCGGGAGGCCCGGAAGGCCCTGGGGCCGCGGAAATTCGGGCGGGAGCTGGAGCTGATCTGGCCCAAAGGCTCTAAATTCGGCTGGCTGGTGGAAAACCAGGCCGGCCGGGGGCCATCCGGCAAGGGCGCCCAAAGCATTTTTCATTATCGCCTGGCCAAAAAAGTGGAGATGCCGGCGCGGTCATTCCTGGGGATTTCCACCCTGGACCGCCACAACATCCAGGATGACCTCCGCACATACTACAAGCGCAAGGTGAGGTTATGATTTCCGCATGCAAAGGATTCCTCAGGACCAAGTTGGTGACCCTGGGGCTGGAGGAGAAAAAAATCCGCCTCCAGCTCAAAAAGGGGAGCCGCTATGAGGTGCCGGAATCGGCCGTCATCCTGGTCAATACGGATGTTTATGAGCCGCTGACCGGGCGGGCGGCCCTGGAGGTCCTGGGGCATCAGACGGAGCCGGCGGTGGAGGAGCTGAGGCTCTATCAAAACCGATACACGCGGCGCCTGGTGCTGGAGGTCTCCATCCATGGGGCCACGGAGGATTGGGTGGATCAGGTGATGGAGCGCCTGGTGGAGACCATGGAGCGGCGCCTGGTGGTGACGGACCCGGTGCTGGGGCGGGAGGTCCTGGTGGATGTCACCGTCCTCAAAGGGGAATGGGATGACGTGGAGGCCCTCCTCCCCGGCCTGGTCACCGGCCAGATATTTGTCCTGTTCGAGCGGCCTTACATCCAGGCCCAGCCCGCTCCCTTTTATGTGGATGTCCCGCTGAGTGTGGACGAATTAAACCCTGAGGAGGGATGATCTAATGACGAAGAAAAAGAAGGATGAAAATACGGTGACGGCGGCCGCCCCGGTGGTGGAGCCTGATGCCACCCCGGCGCCCGCGCCGGAGCCGGAGCCGAAGGCGAAAGCCAAGCCGGCCCCGGAAAAGCGGACTGTCAGCGCCTGGGCGGCCCGGCTCAAAACGGACCCGGCCCTGGTGGCCGGCGCCCTGGTGCGGGCCGGCGGCATCCTGCCGGGCCAGGAGATGACGGAGAAGGATTTCCGCCTGATGGTGGATGACTTTGCCGGCAATCCGGCCCGGCGGCGGAAGCCCGGCAAGTGATTTCTGATCTGAGCAACAATTCCAAACGGAGGAAATAATCATGACCAGAGTTTTCAGCGGTGTCACGGAAGCGCTGACCGGGGATTCCATTCCGGCATTGTCTTCCCTCTATGGCACCCCTTGTTTCATTGGTGTCTCCAGCGGGGCCAGTGACCCGCCGGTGGTCAAAACCATGGACCGCTATTCCGACATCACCAACCTCATCGGCTCCGGCCGCCTGGCCCGCCACCTCCAGGACTTTTTTGCCTGTGCCGGCCAGCGGGCCAGAGCACTGGTGTACGCCCACCCGGGAGATGTGGATGGTTCCATGGTCATCAATACTCAGACAATAGGTGCCCCCACCATCGACCTGGAGAATAGTGACCCCACCTATGTCGATGACATCTATATCATTGACATTCAGTGTGTCACCGGCGGCCTGGACCCGGTGACCCTCAAATATTCCCTGGACGGGAAAAAGACCTGGAAAACTGAAACACCGGGTGGCGTGGTGGGCAGCAAGGTCCTCCAGATCGAGGAATGTGGCGACCTCTACATTGTGTTCGATGATTCCATCAATTCGTTTTCGCCCGGCCAGCTCTACCAGGTGCAAACCTTCCCACGTACCATGAGCGCCGGGGAAATCACCGCGGCCATTGATGCGGTGCTGGCGGACTATCGCGCCCTGTTTGAATTCTTCGTGATTGTGGAGTGGCCGGATGCGGCCATGGCCACCGCCATCAATGCCAAAATCACGGCGGAATGGAGCAATCACAATCCCATCTTCGGCATCCTGGACAACTTCCCGGTGCCCTATGAGATGAAGGATGATGAGCTGGCCAACTATATCGCGGAGATGCAGGATTTTTCCAGCCGCTACATGGCCATCTGCCTGCTGGACACCCTGTCCGTTTCCGTGGATGGCGTCAACCGGGCACGGAGCGTGGCCGGCTCCATGGCCGGCATCCTGAACAAGGGCAAGGTCAGTGATTCCGTGGGCGTCCTGCGGAATGAGCACGGCAAGCTAGTCAATGCCATCTCCCTCAGCCCTGCCAATGTGACGGAGGCGGATGCCGTTCTGGCTGTCAATGCGGGCTTCTGTGCGCCCCGGAGATACGTGGGCCGGCCGGGCTTCTATATTAACAACGCCAGCCTGATGTCTGCTCCGGGAGACCCGTTCGATGACGTGGAGAAAATCCGGGTGGCCGGCAAGCTCCTCCGCCTGTGCCGGGCGGCGGCGCTCAATTGCCTCCACCTGGACGCGGCCAGCGGCGGCAAGTATGCGTTTGCTGGCCGGGGCGGCCTGGACTATCTCCAGGCTGAGCTGGAGCGGGCGGTGGCGCCCATGCTGGTGGCGGAGGAGCTGATGTATTTCAAGGCCCACGTCCTAAGCACCCCGGATGAGGTCTATGCGGACAATACCGTCCGTGTCCGCCTGGACTTCACAACCAACCCCAAAATGAAGATCATTGAGCTGGTGGCGGACCTGGTCTCCCCGGATGAATTCGCCCGCCGCAACGCCTGATTAGGGGCCGTTTAAACGCCTACTTTTAGAGGAGTGAAACCATGATTAACGGAAAAAATTATGACTGGGAGAGCATTGAAATCATGACTCCCGGCGGCCTGGCCATTGGTGCCCAGTCCATCAGCTACAAGGACAGCGCCAAAGTGGAGAATGTCTACGGCAAGGGCCGCATCATCCGCGGCCGGGGCCGGGGCAATTATGAGGCCAGCGGGAGCCTGGAATTGCTCCGCCCGGATTTTGACGCCCTGGTGGGCGCTCTGGGGAGTGACTACCTGGGTAAGGCGGATTTCTCCATCTCCATCCACGGTGCCAATGACGGCGGGGACTCATTCTCGGATACGATTGTGGAGGCTGTCATCACGGATCAGGACCTGAGCGGCTCCCAGGGTGACGCCAAAATCCCGGTAAAAATCGACTTCAGCGCCAAGAAAATCCTGTGGGATGGAGTGGAGCCGGTTATTGACGCCTAATTGGCGGCACCCTTACCTAATTTAAGGAGGAGCAAATGACCCCTGAGGAAATCAAAGGACAGCATCCCAATACAACTATTTTCCAGCTCTCCGCGGAGCAATTGCCGGAGCCGCTCTATGTCCGCAAGCCCACGCGGGCAGATGTCAAGCGCTACATGACAGAGTCTCAGAAGAATCCGGGTCTGGCCGTCAGCAATTTCACCATGGCCTGTCTGGTGCATCCTGAGCGGGAGGCTTACCTCCAGATGCTGGAGGAGGCGCCCATGCTGGAGAGCATCCTTTTCATCAAGCTGAATCATTTGGCCGGCGGGGAGATGGAGCTGCTGGAAAAAAAGCTCTAAAGGAAGTGGACGGGAATATCTTCCGCCAGGCGGAATGTCTCATCCGCTTCCTGTTCCATGTGGACCCGGACACCCTGACGGATGAGGAATTCAAAGCCCGCTTCCAGGAGGCCCTGTGGCTGGAGCGGCGCCAAAAAATCATGATGCAAAACGCCATTGCGGATGCCTTTAACGGGGAGAGCAAATGACTAGAAGCCCTTTGATGAGGCTGGGCATCATCATCAATGCCTATGATGCGGCCTCCGGGAAAATCGGCCAGATCAACCGGGAGGTGGAAAAGCTCTCCGCCTCCACACGGATGCTGGAAGCCGGCATGGCTAACATGAAGGGCGGAGCCATTATGGCCGGCGTGGGAGCCGCCATTGCCGCCCCCTTCCTGGCCACTGTGCCGGCGGCGGCCAGTTTTGAGCATCGGATGGCGGAGGTGTCCACCATGATCCAGGACACCACCACGGACCTTCATGCCCTGTCGGCCGGTGTGCTACGCTTGTCGTCTGACTTTGGCCAGGTGCCCGATACCATGGGCCACGCCCTTTACAATGTGCTCTCCGCCGGCATCCCGGCCGCCGGCGCCCTGGATTTTTTGAGCCTCAGCGCAAAGGCCGCCATCTCCGGGGTGACGGATGTCAATACGGCCGCCACCCTGGGAGCCAATATTCTGAACGCCTATCAGCTCCCGGTGACAGAGCTGGGCCGGGTGTATGATGTGCTTTTCCGCACAGTCCAGCTCGGTGTCACCACATTCCCAGAGCTGGGCGCTTACATGGGGGAGGTCACCAGCATTGCCGCCGCGGCCAAAATCCCGGTGGAGCAGGTGGGAGCGGCCCTGGCGGTGATGACCAAGGCCGGCATCAGGACCCCGGAGGCGGTCACCGCCCTCCGCGGTCTCGTCCAGGCCATTGCCGCGCCGTCCTCCATTGCGGAGGAGGCCCTCCAGAAAATGGGCGGGGCGGAGCTTCAGGCGGCGGTGGCCGCCGGTGACCTGGTGGAGGCGGTCCGCATCCTGGGGAGCAAGACGTCCACCCTGGCGGAAATCCGGGACGTCATCCCGGAGGTCCGGGCGGCCAAAGGATTTTCCGCCCTGGCCAATAACATGGAGCTATTCCTGGAGACTGCGGAGGGGATGAAGGGCGCCGGCGGCGCCATGGAGGCGGCCTTCCAGAAGATGAAGGAATCCGCAAAATTCAAGTGGGACCAGCTCAAAAGCTCAATCTCTGAAATCACCATCACCATCGGAAATGAGCTATTGCCCACGGTGACGGAGTTGCTGGGAGAAATCAAGCCGGTCCTCCGCTCTGTGGTGGACCTGATGCATGCCCACCCCCGTCTGACCAGCTATATAGTCAAGGGCGCGGTGGCCCTGGGAGGCTTCATCCTGACCTTGGGCCTGGCGCGGATCGCGCTGGGAGCGTTTCAGTTTACCCTGGGGGGCGGCCTCAAACTCATGACCGGCATGACCGGCGCCTCCGGCATGTTGGGCCGGGCGCTGACCCTGGCGAACCCGGCGCGGATCTGGAAGGATGTACCGGCCACCCTGGGCGCCATACGGGTGGCCATGAATTCAGCAGCGGCCGCCTCCTGGCGTTTCACCGCTTCTGTTTTGGCCAATCCCATCACCTGGATTCTGGTGGCGGTGGTGGGCACCGTGGCCGCCCTTGCCTTCCATGTATACGTGATGACCCGGCGCTGGGATGAGGCGCGGGCCATCATCGGCCGGATGAGCATCTGGCTCAAGGGCGCCCTGATGATGATGTCCCCCATGCTCATGGTGACCATCACCCTGGCTACCTGGTGGGAAAAAATCAAAAGCATCACCGCCAAATTGCCGGAGGTCTGGGGGAAGCTGGTGGCGTTTGCAAGCGGGGCCTTCACCCGTCTGGGTAATCTGGCCCTGACTATCATTCAGACAGTCATCAAGAAAATCACGGGCGTCAAAGTGCCCATCAGCGATATTGCCCGCTTTATGGCGGAGGTGCTCATTGGCACCGTCACCGGCATCATCAACATGGGCATCAAGCAAATCAACCAATTTATCCGGATTATTAACCTGGCGCGGAAAGCCCTGGGCAAAGAGCCCATCCAGCTCCTCCGGGAAGTGACCCCGGAGCAGGTGGTGTCCGGCATCAAATCGGCGGCGGACAAGGTGAAAGAAACAATCCAGAAGGACGCGGGCGCCCTCCTGGATTTTAGCAACCTATACGTGGAGGAGGGCAAGGGGCTTTTTTCCGGCCTGGGAGACAGCATCAGCGGCGCCTTTAAAACGGGGATGGCGGAGGCGGCCCAGCAAACGGAGCAAGTGACCAATCAAGCCCTGGACGCCATCAATAAGGTCCAGCAAAAGACTGATGAGGCCATGGGCAAGGGCAAGGCCAAGCGGTGGGCTATCAATGAGGCCAAGTTGGCTCTCCTGGCCGGCTTTGAGGAGTGGGCGCCGGGAGCTAAAGCGCCAGCCGCTGGGCCGGGGATGATCCAGGCGGCAGGTCAGGCCCAGGCCGCAGCGGCCGCCGGAGGGCGGCCGGAGGTGGCAAGCCTGATGCCACCGGCACCCGTGGTCAATGTCCCCGCGGCACCCATTCTGGTGGTCACCAAGGCGGTGACGCGGGAGCCCGTGAATCTGACACCGCCGGCGCCCATGCAGGTGGTCCCCAAGGCGGTAGCGCGGGAGCCGGAGAATCTGGCACCGCCGGCAGCCGTGGTCAATGTCCCCGCGGCGCCCATCCAGGTGGTCACCACGGCGGTGGCGCGGGAGCCGGTGGCCAAAGCGGCCGCGGCGTCTGTCTCCCCGGTCTCCATAGAGGTGGCCGCCAGGGCCATCCCGCGGGAGCCGGGCCTGGTGGAGAGCCGGGCGCCGGAGGCGGGCGGGACGGAGCGGCGGGAGGCCGGTGGCCTCCGGCCGGAGAATGCGGAGATGGTGGCGGCCAGCCGGGAGCTGGTGAAGGCCATCCGCCACCTGGCGGGAATCATGATCCAGATGGGCGGGAGTGTGGCGCCGGGCGCCAAGCAGGGCCGCCTGACCAGGGAGGCCGGCCGGGAGGAGACTGATTTTGGCCGGGAGCTGGCGCGGGAATTCGGCCGCAACGTGGCCATGTTCTGAGGTGATAAATGCCGGACATCAGCGCGGGAATCATCAAGATAGACGGGGCGCCTTTGCCGGGCTATTTACAGCGGCTCCGGGTGGGCGCCAATATCATCATTGATGAGCTGCCCATCCAGGACCTGGACGGGCACCTCAAGCTCCCCGCGGGCTATGATGAGGGCAATATTGAAATCATCCTCCGCCTGGTGGCGGAGGACGGCGGCTCCCCGTATGACCTGGCCGGCGCCCTCCATGCCCTATTCCGCAAGACAGAACAGAGCAAGCCCCAGATACATTCCATTTCAAACGTCCATGTAAACGCCCGTCAAATCTCCTCCGTCCTCATCCGGCAATTGGAGACAGAGGAGACCAATGAGGATGACACCCTCCAGGCCACCATCTGGCTGGAGGAATTCATCCCGCTGGCGGAGCAGATAAAAAACAACGTCACCCAGGCCAATCAGGCCGCGGCCGCCACGGAGGCCGCCAGCCTGGCGGTGGTGCCGGAATACCCAAGCGGCCAGGGCACCCCTGGCGCGGATGAGGAGGCGCCCGGACCATGAGCCAATCCAGCGCTTTACTCTACGCGGCGATGGAGGCCACCCTGACGGTGGCCGGCCAGCCTTATGAGCAGAAATGTCCTGATTTCACCCTCATCAGCCGGCGGGATGCGGTGGCCAAATATTTGGAATTCCAAATTGGAAACATCCAGGCGCCGGAGGCCGGCGTCTATTCCGGCCTGATCCAGCCGGGGGATGAGGTCAGCCTGAGCTGGGGCCTGGAGGAGGACGTGGTCACCGTTTTCTCCGGCCAGGTGCGGGACGTCAATGATGCCAAAACGGTCAGAGTCTGGGCCACGGATGCCGGCGCCAATCTCCTGACCGCCCGGACCGTCACCAATACCCGCGGAGAAATCACCAGCCAAATCATCAAACGCCTGGCCGCGGAGGCCGGCATGAATCCGGCGCGGGTGTCCACCCGCTTTGATGTGGCCTGGCCCCATTGGGTGGCCACCGGGGAGACCATCCAGGAGGCCCTCCTGAAATCCAAAACGGCCCTGGCGGAGCAGTGGGGGCGGGATGTCGATACCCTCCGCTGGTGGACGGACGGGGAGGGCCGCTTCCATTGGGCGCCCTGGGAGGATGAGACCAATGGCCGGAATGATTGCCGGAAGGACCTGGCCCTGGCCAATAAGGTGAACATCATTGAGCTGGAGGCGCCCAAGGCCGGCGGGGAGCTGGGCCGGGTGGTGATTCATCCCTGGCCATATTTTGACCATTCCATGATGGTCTCCATTGCGGACTCCACCCTGGCCAAAATCTCCGGGAGCTATCGTATTGAGGAGGTCCGCCACATTCAGCGCGGATTCAAGGCCCGGACCGTCCTGTTTTTTAGGGAGGTTTAAACGGTGCTGGACGGAAGCCTAAAATCAGCCATCCAGGAGATGCTCCGCTGGGCGGGCCTGGACATCCGCCGGCAATATGCTTTTCCCATAAAGGCGCGGGTGCTCAAGGTCTATCCGGCGGCCAATCAATACCTGTGTGACGTCCTCCCGCTCCGCAACAATGAGGAGGAGATCCGGGTGACGGATGGCGCCGGCGTCACCAAAAAGGTCCAGCCCATTGTCCGGGTGCCCATTTGCACTAAAACCAACGGCGCCAGCCGGGGCCTTTTTGGCCTGCCGGCAAAGGGGGAGCTGGTGATTGTGTCATTCCTGGGCGGGGATTGGAGCTGGCCGGTGGTCACCGGCGCCTTGGGCCGGGTGACGCCTGGCCTGGATGAGGGGGAGGTGGCGCTCTACCTATCGGGGGAGACCTTTGTCCGCCTCCGCCAGGACCAGGTGATGATCCAGCATGGCCCCGGCACCTATGTCAGCCTGACCGGCTCAGAAATCCGGGTGAAAACCGGGAGCAAGGTGGTGGTGGAATCGCCGGAGGTCCACCTGGCCGGGGAGACCGGGAAGGAAGTGGCCCGCAAGGGTGACCAGGTGGTGGTGGACGGCAAAACCGGAATCATAACGGAAGGCTCAACCAAGGTGAAGGCAGAATGAGGGGATTTAATTTTCCAGAGCTGGGAACGGACATCCGCTTGACGGATGAGGGCAATTTTGTCCTGGGTGCCGGCGGGGACCTGGTGTTGTGTGGAGATGAGGTGTGCTTATTGCAAGGTGTCCGCCACCGCCTCATCACGCCTTTGGGCGGGCTGTTCTATGATCTGACCTATGGCCTGGATTATTACAATTACCTCCACCGGGACAATGTGCCGCTGAGCCGGGCGGAGCTGGCGGAGGCCATCAAGGCCCAGCTCTATCTGGAGCCGCGGATTTTGCGGCGCTCCGTGGTGGTGGAGGTCCTGGATTGGACGGAGAAAATCCTGACCATGGGCCTGACCTTTACCTGGGTGGAGGGCGGCCAGACGGTCTCCCAGGTGCTATGGATCAATACCAATGCGGGGGTGGAAATGAGCGGGACGGTTTGGATGCCGGACTATTTGAGCGCCCAGAATTTCATCAACGGGGAGGAGCCGGCCGGCGTGGTGGATGGCGTCAACAAGGACTTCACCCTGGCCAATGTGCCGGTGGCCAATACGGTCCAGGTGTTTCTAGATGGCCAGCTCATGGACGCCCCGGATGATTACACCCTGACCGGCCGGACAATCACATTCACCACGGCCCCGGCGCCGGTGGCGGGCTATACGCCCCAGGTGACGGCCTGTTATTTCAAAAAGTAGAGGACAGCAATGGCTGAAAGAAAAATCACCCCTGAGCGCCTGGTCCACGGCCCCGGCTCCGGCCTGGATGCGGACCGGCTGGACGGACAGAGCGCGGAGGACTTTGCCACGGCCGCTGGCCTCTCTGCGCTAGACGGGCGGGTTACCCAGGCCGAGAGTGACATAGATGGCGTCAAAGACGATTTCGATAATCACGGAGTCTCATCGAATCCGCACCCTGGCGTCTGTTGCCGCTGGCGTGGGTGCGGGCCTGTGGCACCGGAAAGCCCGGTGGAGGGTGACATGTATTTCAACACATCCAGCTCCATCCCCCATCTCTATGCCAATGGGCAGTGGCGGGCGCTCTGAGGAGGATAAATGGCTGACCCCATCATGGACCAAATTGATGAGCAAACGGAATTCCTGTGGCAGGATGAGGATGACATCCGGGATGCCCTTTTTGCGGATGCCCAGACCAACCTCCCGCAAATTACCAATTACAATCCCGGCGGGATTTTCAGGACCATTTTGGAGATTTTCACCAGGGCGGTCCATTCCTTCTATATCCTTCTGGCCAATGTCTGTTATCAACATTTTGCCCAGACGGCCACCGGCGGATGGCTGGACCTGAAGGCGGGGGAGATTGGCATCACCCGCAAACCCGCCACCAAAACGGCCGGCAACGTCTGTTTTTACCGGGAGACACCGGAGGCCAGTAACGTGGTCATCCCGGCCGGCGCTATTATGTCCACCGCCACGGATTCCCAGGGGCGGGAATATCGTTTTCTGGTGACGGAGGAGACCGTTCTGGAATCCGGCCAGGCGGAGGTGGCGGTCCCGGTGGAGGCGGAGAGCGCCGGCGCGGAATATAACGTGGGCACCCTGACCATCATCCGCCTCATCACCACCATTAGCGGAGTAGACGGCGTGGAAAACCGGGCCGGCTGGCTGACGGATGAGGGGACGGACCAGGAGACAGACACAGAGCTGAGGGAGCGTTATAGGCTCAAATGGGAGGAGCTGGCCAGGGGGAGCACAAAATTGGCTTACGTGGGCTATGCCAAGGAAATCAATGGCGTGGTGGACGTCCTGGTGGATGACACCTGGCCCCGCGGCCCCGGCACGGTGGACATTTACATCACCGGGACCAATGGCATTCCTACTCAGGCCCTCATTGATGAGGTCCAGGCCAATATTGATGACAAAAAGCCCATCTGCTCTGATGCCCTGGTGCTGGCGCCCACCCCGGTCACCGTAAACGCTACCATCACCATTTATGTTGTGACCGGCACCACCGGCCAGGCCACCATCCAGGCAGACGCGGAGAGCATCATCAACGCCCTTTTCATCCGGGATGACACCTGGGAGGTGGAGGATTTGCGCTTCAAGCTGGGCCAGGACGTCACCCAGGACCGGATCATTCTGGCCCTGGGGCGCCATATTGAGGACATCAAAAGGCTGGCCTGTGGCTTCTCCCTGATTGAGATTGAAAAGGGAGAGATGGCTGCCAAGGGCACCATCACCGTCACCGTGGCGGAGGAGGAGGAATAAGGGATGACCTTCCTGGAATACCTCTGGGATTTATGCTTCCGCCCATTCAAGCTGACCTGGAATCTGGCCAACAATAGCATTTATCTGTTTTGGATGACCATCTCCCAGCTCTGCGAAAAGGTCCGGGCGGACATCTATTGGGTACGGCGCCAGGCTTACGTCAGCCTGGCCAGCTATTGGGCGCTCCGCCGGCGTGGCCAGGATATTGGCTTCCTCAAATTGGAATCAGAAGACTGGGAGACATACCGGACCCGCCTGGCCAATGCTTATGAGATTTATAGGATGGGCGGCACCATTCCGGGAATGATCCTGGCCATGGAAACACTGGGGCTGACGGACGTGGAGGTGGTGGAGCATTACCAGACGGAGGGCCAGGATGAATGGGCCGTTTTCTCTGTGGTGACACCGGTGGAGGAGATGCCGGCCGGCATCACTGTCTATGATGTGGACCGCCTCATAAAGAAGCTCAAACCCGCCCACACCCTGGGTGTATTTAGGAGGGAGTGTTTCAAGTGTGACCATCCCAATTCCCTTACAGACCGAGATTGGCTCTGTGTATAACATTAAGGAGGATATTTATGGATTATGACCTTGACAACAATTTCAAACATCATCCGCCAAAGGATGGATTCCAGGCGGCCAAGCATGAATTCATCCGGGACTTCGGGCGCCAGATGGCGTCATTTGTCTCCCGCTTCTGTCCCCAGAGCCGGGAGCAGGCCCTGGCCCTGACCAAAATTGAGGAGGCGGTGATGTGGGCCTGTGTCTCCCTGGAGCGGCATGAATAAGGAGCTGATCCATGGAAATCTATGAACGCCATACCAATTATGCTCCCAGCATGATGGTCACCTCCGAAAGCCTCAACAACATCCAGGACCGGGACCTGGACATTGTGAAAAAGGCCATGGAGGGCGTGGCCGCATTCCTGGCCCTCTGCTCAAATTCCACCCCCAAAACCATCACGTTTTATTACTTTGACTCAGGGGAATCAGGGAGCTATTCAGAGGACGGGACGGGAGAGCTGGCCAGGGTGGCCCTCCCTGACGGGAAAACGGTGGATTATGAATACACCAGCGGGAACATCACCAAAATCACTCTGACCCACGGCTCTGAGGTCCGGGAGATGGTCTTTTCTTACAATGCCAATGGTGACCCCGGCACCGTCACAATCCAGGTGCCCACGCCCTAGGCTGGGCCTCAGAACCATCATTTGAGGAGCATTTAAAATGATAGATATGCCCTTTTTAAACTGGATGAAAAAGCAGACCCGCAAGATTGACCAGGCCGCGGTGGATAACCCGCCGGCCGCCAATTCACTGGCGGACATCATCAAGAAGCTCTATGAGCTGCTGACGGAAAAGGCTACCGTCACCCTCCGCAAATATACGTTTCAGGTCCAGGACACCGAGGAGCTGATGTTCTCTGAGACCGGCCGCGGCGTCCTCAAGGCCATCTCTGTGGAGCAAAACGCATCCCAGCATTTTCGGCTAACCAAGCTGGTTATTGACGGCGTAACCAAAACGGTGGTGGGCCAGGCCAACACCCCAGGCTTCTTCTATACCTATGCTGGCTCAAACATTCTCGGGCCGAATACTGATGTTTACTTCACCACCAGCCTCCAGGTCTACGGCAAGCAGGTTTCCGGGACTGATGACGTTTATGCCTGGTTCAATATGTTTGCCTGATGCCGGCGTTACAGTCTCCAGTCCGGCAAAGTGGTATAAAATATAATACTGTTATTTGATAATAGAGTATGTCACAACTATAACAAATGCCCTGTTATAGTGCAAAATCCCGCTATTTTTCCGCTATGGCGTGTCATTTTTTCCGTTTTGGCGTGTCCGGCTATACCAGGCTCTGTCACGGAGAGGTCTCAGATTGTCAGGTGACAGGTGTCAGACGGAAAGGAAGAAGGATAAATGCTGAAGGATGAAGGCTCTCAAGAGGAGAATGAGAGAAAATCTCACCTGCCGCCATGAACATGGTGCCAGGCTCTGTCACGAAAATGTGTTGAACCTGAAGTTGGGTTGCTATCGTGGAGAATGCCCGCTGTTGATGGGATCATCCGGGGAATCTCTGCGAACGCTGCTTCTCTGCGATGATGGTTACC
>Ga0209164_1000551_pt1 | contig 82743 bp, 70 predicted proteins | sample MTBNYHSulfiMetaG_FD_187458 | JGI IMG/M metagenome (GOLD analysis project Ga0209164, IMG submission 187458) | Enrichment culture microbial communities from rom New York Harbor, USA that are MTBE-degrading - MTBE-NYH (New York Harbor Sulfidogenic)... | ecosystem: Environmental > Aquatic > Marine >... | reverse complement strand
TCCCGCTGATTTCCCGGGATTATGGCCAAAAATCCATTTTCAAGTCGATAACAAAATTTATTGCCACTTTTCAGTGTGATTTTAATGTGTTACCCAGCGTCTCTGCATCGTTAATTGGACAGCAGTGATCATTTTTTTCTAATCCGTTTGGCCTCCATTCAGTATGCTGACATGGAGAAGCTCCTCAGAATGGGTCTAAACGAATCGATTTTCACAGGGCAGAATAGAGAGGAGGAAGAAATATGAGAAAACTAGCAAATCTCAGTATTTTGGTAATTGTGAGTTTAATGGGATGCTTGGCGGTTCTGGCTCCTGCCTTCTGCAACGCCGCAGCGCTAGAGTCCAACATAGAGCCAAGAGTCACTCAAATTGAAGCTCCCAAGAATGTCCTTTTCATTGGGAATAGCTTTACCTTCTTTAATGACCACGTGGGTGTGCACTTCTATCTGTTAACAATAGAGTCTGACAAGCCCAATGCCAAATCATATATATTTGGTGCAATGACCATTCCTGGTGCCCATCTTTCTGATCATGTGTATGGCATACAGGCTATTGCTGATCCCTTTAATAAGAAGACTAATTTGTCCAGAAAATGGGATATTGTAGTTCTACAGGGGCATAGCCAGGAACCGATTGACAGTAAGAAGTCGGATGAATTCAAGGCTACCGCACGGGATTTCGATATGATAATTCGGAATTCAGGAGCAAAAACGGCATTTTTCATGACCTGGGGATATGGAGACAACCCCGAAGACATGACTCGGCAGTTGCGTAACGCATATACTCAGATAGGCAACGAACTTAACGCCCTTGTAGTTCCTGTTGGTCTGGCTTTTGAGCGGGCGCTCAAAGAGAGACCAGGCGCTGCAATGTTCAAGTGGGACAAAAAGCACCCAAGCCTGATGGGCACCTATTTGGCGGCATGTGTTTTCTATAGCGCTTTCTACAATCGATCTCCTGTCGGCAACAAGTATACCGCCGGCCTCGATAAGACGGATGCCGAATTTCTGCAGAATGTCGCCTGGAATTCTGTAAAGGGTTTCTATGGAAGGTAAGAGGTTTTCCAAACGCTGAGGGCGTAACAAAATAGTAGAGACAGTTGCCACCGAAAAGGGTGAAACTTGGCCATTACCGGTCCATTTAGAGACTCCCGATAAACTCCTAAACTGAAGTAGTGATATTTTTCTAGGCAGTGTGAATTGGTGAATTGGCGGACGTACATAAGTTTATGTGTGAGGTCGCGAGACCGTTATCTTGTAAGCTGAAAGGAGGTTATCATAACAATTGCCCTTTTGGATGTGTAGGCTGGGGGCGGATTCGTGTGGTAACACACGGGTCGATCTTGCCCCGACACAGTACCGAGGCGGCTCGCAGAAATTGCCGGTCTTACCCAGCCAGGGGTGCTTGCCAAGACCGCAGGCCCCAGCATAAAGCGAATGGTGCAGCTTCGTAAATGGCGACTGGACGGGAATAGCTGGGAGAGTCCGGTTGAGGGATAAATCCGACCGGAGAGTTCAAGGGGACGCCCGTGAATTATTGACATAATGGAATTTCTGAGTTTGTGGAGCGGGTGTTAAGAGAAGGCGGCGAGGAATTGGAGAGGCGGTTGCGGCTTAGGCGAAGGGGCGCAGATCTGAAATGGTCCATAGAGAGAGTGGCGGTTGATTTTGGAGTGGAGGGGGAGGATTTGAAGACGGGGAGCCGGTCGCGTAAAGTCGTGAAGGCCCGTGCTGCGCTTTGCTGCATTGCGGTGCGGGAGCTCGGGTTGAGCTGTGCTTTCCTAGCCAAGGAACTTAGGATAAGCCCCTCGGAGGTAAGCAAATCGGCGATGCGCGGGCGGCGGGATTTAGACCATGCTGTTATCCAAGGATTGCTTGAAAGTACATAAGTCAGGGGCGTCCCGCTTCCCTCCCACAAGATTTTAGCCCATCCCACCCTCCTTACCGGGAAGCCAGCATGGGATTTGATTGGGAAAATAAACTGGGACTAGACACGAGTTCTTATCATCTATCATCTCTCATCTCATCTCGATCAGATATCCAGCCTATATGTCTGAGAGATCCGCTGCCGCCCCATGGGACTGAGTTAAAGTGTTTTTATATTTCCCAGAACCCGGGGCTTGGTTTCCAGAGGCTGGTTCGTGGTGAGGATTTTTCGTAGAGCTCTTTTCCGAGGAGGGTGGCGCCTAGGGCGCCGGGATGAAGAGATCCGGATTTGGGAAGATCTGCTCGGGTTGATCCACAAATCAAAATAAACCTGTTGACTTCATAACCATAATGGATCATATTCCAGAATAGTGTAACTATTCAGGAGGAGTATCCTTGCCCCAAATGTTACCCCGGTTGCTCACTATAAAGCTGCCGAAGGGGCAGTCTGCCTTTTTGTGGGGACCTAGGAAAACAGGGAAGACTACCTTCCTCAAGGCGGCCTTCCCCAAAAGCCCGCGGTATGACTTGCTTCAGACCGACCTTTTTCTTGAACTGGTAAAGCGTCCCTTTTTGATCCGGGAACAGCTCCTTGCGGTACCTCCGAAGCAGTTTAAGGAGCCGGTCATTATCGACGAGGTGCAAAAGGTGCCGGAGCTGCTCGATGAAATTCACTGGCTTATCGAAAACAAGGGGCTGCGGTTCATCCTGTGCGGATCGAGCGCGAGGAAGCTTAAACGGGGCAAGGCGAATCTGCTCGGGGGCCGCGCCTGGCGTTTCGAGATGCATCCGCTTGTCTCGGAAGAAGTCCCTGACCTTGACTTGCTTAAAGCGCTCAACCGGGGAATGATCCCTCTCCACTACATGCAGGCGGAATACGTCAAGTCCTTGCAGGCGTATGTTCAGGACTATCTTAAGGAGGAAGTGTTCGATGAGGGCTTGACCCGGAATGTGCCCGCCTTTTCCAGGTTTTTCGATGCCATGGGCTACTCTCACGGAGAACTGACAAATTATGCGAACATCGCCCGGGACTGCGGTGTGGACGCGAAGACCGTCAAGGAGTATTACCAGATCCTTGTCGATACCCTGCTTGGCACGATGATCGAGCCCTACAAAAAGCGAAAGGACCGAAATGTAATCATCAGGGCGGGAAAGTTTTATCTATTCGATGTCGGAGTTGCCGGGGCTATAACTCATCGCCGGATTCCAGAAGAGAAAGGCGAGCAGTTCGGAAAGGCCTTAGAGCATTTCATCCTCATGGAACTGCTTGCCCATCGCGTTTACAGTGAACTCAACTACGATGTAAATTTCTGGCGGACGAAGTCAGGGCTGGAAGTGGATTTCATTCTAAGTCATGGAGAGGCGGCTATCGAAGTAAAAGGGACAAGCAGAATCGATACCACGGATCTTCGACCGCTCAAGACGTTTATCCAGGAGTACCGGCCCGGAAGAGCGTTTGTCGTCTGCAACGAAAGAGCGTCGCGGTTGCATGAGGATATTCGAATCTTGCCGTGGCGTGATTTTCTGAAGATGTTATGGGACGGAGAAGTGATATCCTGATCCGTGCTTCCCCACCGATCCCGATTCTGGATGATTGACAAGCAAAAATGCTCTTGGAATGAAGGGATGGGTGGTTCGATATTTTAGGAGATACCGATATCCTGTTCTGGCACCTTACGATAATCCTGGGGGCGATAATCCGGCCCCTCCGGTCAGCATTCCTGCCTTTTGTGCTTTGAGACATTTCACCATACCTTTCATGGATGTTTTTATCGTAAGCCTTGCCCTCCAGTGGGTGCGGTCCTTCTCCATCCAGATGCACACTTCGACCTTAACCCAACTTCATGGTTTTTTCCGCTTGTCGGGCGCGTTGGAGGGGGCGCAGAGTTTTCGGGCATAATAAATTCAATGCCTTATAGGATCAGGCTCTGCAGAAAGTCATTGTAGTGCCAAAATCTTATAGAATGTCCTATAAATATCTTGCCTTCCTGTTGTCGTCATGATAGGCTGCTTTCCCATGTTTATCCGAAGAACAACGCATACCAATAATCGAAACGGGCACAAGTATGACACCTATAAGTTGGTAGAATCCGTCCGGACTCAAAGAGGCCCCAGGCAACGCACCGTCTTGAATCTTGGTGCGGATTTTAGCCTCGCGCAGGAGCAGTGGAAAAATCTCGCTGATCGCATTGAGGCCATCATTGCAGGGCAAGCCAGCCTTTTTCCGGTGCCCGAACAAACAGAGCAACTTGCCAAGCGTTACGCCCGAAGAATCATTCGCAGGCATGGAAAAAGCAGACCGCAAGCCGTCGAAGATCAAAACCAGCCTGATTTGCAGACCGTCGACATCAATAGCCTGGACCATGAACAGATCCGCTCTGTGGGCGGGGAGAGCGTCGTCCTTGAAACAATCAAGGAGCTTGAATTGGATCGCAAGCTGGAGGAAGTGGGATTTAACAAGGTCAATATGGAGGCGGCCGTGGGCGTGATTACTGCGCGGTTGCTGGCTCCGGCCTCGGAGCGGGCGACGCATCTGTGGCTTCAGAACGAAACGGCTCTCGATGATTTGATGGATACCAGTTTTGCCTCTCTTTCCCAGGACCGAGTATACAGGGTTTCCGATATGCTGCTGAAGAACAAGGCCGATATTGAGGCCCATTTGCAGGGACGTGAAACCCATTTGTTCAACCTGGATGAAAAGATTCTTCTCTATGATCTGACGAATACGTTTTTCGAAGGCAGCGCTCGATACAATCAAAAGGCTCATTTTGGCCTTTCCAAGGAGAAAAGAAGCGACTGTGCGCTGGTGACGCTGGCGGTTTTGATGGACGCGGAGGGATTTCCGAAAAGAAGTGAAGTCTTTGAAGGCAACGTCAGTGAACCGGGCACTTTGGAAAAGATCCTGCCGGGGATATCTGAAGCAACCAACAAACCAATCATCGTAGCGGATGCTGGCATTGGAACCCAGAAAAATATCGAATGGATGATCGGACAGGGATTTGATTATATTATGGTCTCGCGAAAACGCTTGCGTGAGATCCCCGCTGACATAAAGATGGTCAACCTCAGGGAGGATGATGGACGACTGATCCAAGGGGCCATTTGTAGGAACAGTTCCCACGAGATGGAAGTTTATTGTTATTGCACGGCCAAGGAGATAAAGGAAAAAGGCATCAAAACCCGCTTTGAGAAACGCTTTGAGGCCAAGTTGGCGGAGTTTGGAAACGCCCTTTCCCGAAAGGGTGGGACAAAAAAGTATGAGAAAGTTTTGGAAAAAATCGGAAGATTGAAAGAGAAACATCGCCGTGTTGCCCGCCGCTATGAGATTCATGTGCAAAAAGATAAGGAATCGAAAAACGCGATCAACATCCACTGGGGCATGAAGCAGATGGATGAGAGCAGCGCATATTACATCCTTCGAACCAATCGAGTCGAGTTTACCGAAAAGGAGGTATTCGATATATTCACCATGCTGCTTGATCTGGAGGATGCCTTTCGTTCGATGAAATCCGCGCTCGGTTTCAGGCCAGTGCACCATCAAATCGAATATCGCTGCGATGGGCATCTCTTTATTACCGTGCTTGCCTATCATGTGCTTCAAGCGATTCGCTTGAAGCTCAAAAATCATGGCATAACCGATAGCTGGTCAACGCTTCGCAACACGCTATCAACCCACTATCGAGTGACCACCTCTATGAGGCGCTCGGACGGCAGGATGCTTTACGTCAGGAAAACCGCCAAAGCGGAAGAGTGTCACCAGAGAATCTATGATGCACTGGGTCTCTCCCCCCGACCCGGCAAGATCAGCAAGACAATTGTGTAGCAAATACGCTCCGCCAAGCCCCCCCCCCAAAAATCCGTAGTGCCCAAATCCATATGTGCGCTATTTTAACTTGTTGATTTCCTGACGATTAAATTTTGAAACCATGAAGTTGAGTTCAAACCTGCGGGGGATCTCGACGGGGACGGGGAGGTGAATTGGAAAGACGCCATCATGGCCTTGCAGGTTCTGTCGGGGATGAATGTGACAGGGATTAGGCCCGATTACGGCTCATCATCCGCTGACGTGAGCGGGGACAAACGTATTGGAATGGAGGAAGTGATCTATATTCTTCAGAGGGCATGCGGGAGCGGAGGAAGCGGATAGACCGCTCTCTGGCGCGATAACGGCCCTGGGGAGGCTCAAGGGGACGCCCGTGAATTATTGACATAATGGAATTTCTGAGTTCGTGGAGCGGGTGTTAAGAGAAGGCGGCGAGGAATTGGAGATGCGGTTGCGGCTTAGGCGAAGAGGCGCAGATCTAAAATGGTTCATAGAGAGAGTGGCGGTTGATTTTGGAGTGGAGGGGGAGGATTTGAAGACGGGGAGCCGGTCGCGTAAAGTCGTGAAGGCCCGTGCTGCGCTTTGCTGCATTGCGGTGCGGGAGCTCGGGTTGAGCTGTGCTTTCCTAGCCAAGGAACTTAGGATAAGCCCCTCGGCGGTAAGCAAATCGACGATGCGCGGGCGGCGGGAGTTAGATCATGCCGTTATCCAAGGATTGCTTGAAAGTACATAAGTCAGGGGCGTCCCGCTTCCCTCCCCCGGAATATCAGGTACATACCTCCGGTCATTTCGCTCGCGCGCCTTAGTCTTGAACAAAAATCCCTCTTTCTGGATCGACACTCGCTTGGTTTTTTGTGAAGCAGACCTGCTTCAATCGGGTTGAAACATTCAGTTGTTTTCGCCTTCGGCGACCACCCGGTCGTCCTGGTTTTTCACCACCCAATGGTAGGTGATGATCTCGCGATCGCCCTTTGAGGTCTTTTTGGTTTGGAGTTTTTGCACTTCGGCCTTGATGCGGTCCCCGGGAAAAACAGGGAACGTGAATTTCATGTGGTTCGTTCCTATGAACATGCCGCCTCTTATCAATCCCGATTGGCCCAATAGGCCCATCATCAAACCGAACGTGTAGATGCCGGTAACCACTCTGCCTTTGAGGCCCCTTCCCCGGGCTACTTCGTCGCTGAAAAAGAACGGATCGAGAAGTCCTATGTCCGTCTCAAAGGACTCCGCCCCTATCGAGTTCACAGCCCTCCAATTGGTGATATACGTATCGCCGGGTTCCAGATCCCTCATGTGCATCAAACGATCATTGTGTACGTATTGCTTCGGCATTGTGCCCCTCCTTTCCGCCCAAGGGCTCGGATTGTCGACGCGCTTAGAATGCGCGCATTTTCATAGGAACATTCCCTATGCTCTTTATTATGCAAAGCACCCAAGAAGTCAACAAAACGACATTGTTTGTGCCCGTCGAATGTCAGTGTGCACTGGTGCATTGGACACGAGGGGTCCTATTTGCCTTGAAAAACCGGCTTCCTTTTTGCCAGGAAGGCTTTGAACGCTTCACGATGATCCTCGGTTTGGAGCAAAGGCAGATTGACGTGTCCGCAGTACTCGCAGGAGGATGGAAGATCCAGGCCTCCACCCACGGCATGCCCTCTTATCGCGGCTATGACCGGTTTTTCCAACCAGGTGATTTGTCTGATCGGCTCATAGAACCACTCCAGATACTTGAGGTACTCCAGAGGCTTTTTTCCCGCCACCGTGGAGACGTCTTCGCCCACGTCTCCTCCTGCCCAGAAGGACTTCCCTGCTCCCGTAATGATCACTGCCCTAGTGGCTTCATCTTCACCTACATTTTCCGCGGCTTCCTTTAGATCTTGCATTAATTCGGGAGACATGGCATTTAGGGACTGAGGCCTATTCAGGGTGATGGTGGCAATGCTCTCCTCCTTCGCAAGGATAACGTTCTCGAAAGGTTTTGTTGTATTGTTCATTTGTTTTCCTACTTTTTTTATGTTTTCTATATGTTGTCGTGATCTATAGAAGAAATGCGATATCTGGAAAGATACAGTCGCCGGTATCTTTGGAAAAAGAGGAAACGAAAGGAGGTAGATCCACGAACAACGAGATCTTTGCATTTAAGTTAGGTGATTTCCGGTGCCTGTCCGTCATGGATGGTGCATCCACTTTCTCCGACCGCAGCTTTTTCATCAATGCACCCCAGGAGCGCCTGGAGCAAGTGCTCGGCGAACACGATATCGAACCGGGAGTCATACCTGTACCTTGGATCTGTTTGTTTATCAACACCGGGAGGCATCGGGTTCTGGTAGACACCGCTTCGCGCCCCGGCACGGTCCCGGGGGCGGGAAGACTCATTTCGAACTTGCATACCGAGGGGATCGAGCCCGGGGATATCGATACAGTTGTCATCACACATGGGCATCCCGACCATATAGGCGGGAACACCGACGAAGAGGGTAAGCCGGCTTTTCCCAATGCGCGCTATGTCATGTGGAAAGAGGAATGGGAGTTTTGGACCTCGGAGGCGGTCATGGAACGACTCAGAGTGGACGAAAACACCAGGAAACTCATGCGTGCGATTGCACGAAGGAACCTTTCCCGGATACAAGACCGGTTTGATTTGACGGATCGGGAAACGGAAATCGTGCCCGGGATCCGGGCCATCACGGCGCCGGGTCACACTCCGGGTCACATGGCACTTGGCATTTCTTCGGGTGGCAAACAGCTCTTGCACATCTGCGATGTGGTTCTCTCAACGCTACATCTGAAACACCCTGACTGGTACCCGCTCCACGACGTGGAGCCCGACACAGCCATGGCCACCAAACGTCGCATCCTCAACATGGCCGCGGACGACAAGATGCTGGTGTTTGCCTCTCATTTTCCTTTCCCCGCAATAGGTTACGTCAAGCACAAGGGAGAAGGCTGGCAGTGGGAGCCGGTAGAGTGATCCTTAAATATCCTTTTTCGAAACCCATCGGCCCTGTCCTGATACGCTTCGCATTTCATGCAACTGGGACCCCCCCGTCTCTTTGGGTGCCGATTCAAGGTTGAGACCTCCGAAATCCGCCCGTTCTCGACGGTTCATACATGACCTCCCGGATTTCGCAACGGTCTCGTGCAGAAGGCCGGTAAGTTTCTCCCGTTCTGGAGAGCTGCAGCACCCACCTTCTTGTCGGGAGGCTGGAAGGCAGGCGGGTCGAGTTGAGTTCAAAGATTCCTTCTGCAAAGGAACTTTACAGTAGTACGACCTGGAAAAAACAATCGCAAGAATCGCGAAAAGACCTATACACAGAAACAGAAACAAAGCAGGCACAGCGAAGCTGGAGACTTTTCTTGCCTGTGTTCTCCTGGCATCGTCTCAATGGGTCCGAATAAAACAGTACCTCTATAATCCTAACTTGCTGGATGTGAAAAATCAAGTTGCCTATTGCCCTGGTATCCTTGAAAAAATCGGCCCATGAATATTCACCTATCGGATAATGATCTATCAATCGCCATAGAAAAACGATGCAATGTTGCCATCAATGTTCCACCTTACAGACATACCGAGTTGATCGAAAGTTTCCCGATGGTCATCGATATTCCTATACACCAGTTTGCCCCCATTCGCTAAGGCCCTAAGGTACCTATCCGCAAGCCGGTTGCCCTCAACCAAGGTCGTAAAGTATATCTTGCCATTGCCCGATAGGACATTGATCAATTCTTTCAGTAGGCTTTTTGTATCATCAAGGCAATGTAGCAGATTTTCCGCGAGAACTGTCTTGAAGCTCCCTTTATCGAATGGCAGCTGAAGAGCGTCAGCGTGAAGGAAGACCATGTTGTCTGGAACAACTCGATTTATTCTTATTAATCTGGACTTGGCAATTCTTAGCATTCTTAACGATTGGTCTACCAAGACAACGGGCCGCTCAGAGTGTTGAGTATATTCCTTTGCGGTAAAGGCAAGAGAACCACACCCAAGATCTAAAACATTCCCTTCCTTTGATGACCTTAACGCATCATGGGCAATAGAAGCGAATATTTTAACTGAATAACCCCATATGACACGGTTATATATGGGATTACACGCCACCCAGTCATAGATATACCCGAATTGTGTGTCATAACTGCTGGCGACTTCGGTATCCGAGAGAACGGTGTAGATGTGTGGTTCAGCCAATCTAAGGTTGGTGTCTTCTAAAAGCAAGGTTGATAGGAAAGTCTCACCAATTGCTGTCATAGCTCTTTTCTCCCGATTGCCTCAGCCGTCTGCTGAAGAACCTTTGGTATCTCGAATCGCGTTTTCTTGCATAATGGCAACCTGTTGGATGGTAAAAATCACGTTGCGTATTGCCCTAGTATTCTTAAGCAAATTGGCCAATGAATACTCTCCTATAGGATAATAATCATTGAATTCGCATATGATCAAGGATCGAAACCTTGAATTGGAAGATGGCACAAAAATTCAAGTATTCCTGATCAATACTTGAAAACGGTCTGGTTCAGGAATCATAGCAGTAAATGAAATCCATTACCGAATCCCATCAGCCCTCATATCTTGTACCTACTCCCTCTGATTCCTCTTGACAACCCCTGCATTTCAGGTTTTAATTAGACTAAATTAAATTGAATTCTATCAAACCTTAGCCAATTAACGGAACAACCTCGCCTTCGGGAGTCCGGGATGGATTGGATTTCACGAAAGGTGACTATGAAGAGCCTCCTTCGGGATCCTGAATCCCTTGGGAGGTTCTTGTGTTTTGGGGGGGTAATCCCATGAACACACAGGATTTCAAGCGTAAGCTGACTGCCGTCTTCAGTGCTGACGTTGCGGGTTACAGCCGGCTGATGGGGGAGGATGAATCGGCAACGCTCAAGACCCTTGAAGCTTACAGGCAGGTCATGTTCTCCTTGATCAAGCAGCATAGGGGCCGGGTGGTGGACTCCCCTGGTGACAACATCCTTGCAGAGTTCGCGAGTGTGGTGGATGCCGTTCAGTGTGGGGTAGCGGTTCAGAACGAGGTCAAGGCGAGAAATGCCGATTTGTCAGAAAACCGGAGGATGCAATTCCGCATTGGGATCAACCTGGGGGATGTGATTGAGGAGCAGGAACGGATCTACGGTGACGGGGTGAACATAGCGGCCCGTCTGGAGTCCTTGGCTGAGCCTGGGGGGATCTGCATCTCCAAGACAGCCTTTGATCACATCGAGACCAAGCTGCCGCTGGGGTATGAATACCTCGGAGAACAGACTGTAAAAAACATTGCCAAGCCTATTGGGGCTTACAAGGTTCTGATGGAGCCAAGGGTCGTGGCCGCGGGGGCAAAGGTAAAAAAGTCTCAGGTCCCAGTGTGGGGGAGAAAGGGGGTTCTTGCCGCTGCAATGGCTGTTCTAATCCTGATCATTGGCGTGGGGGTCTGGAACTTTTATTGGCGTACACAGAAGATTGAGCCTGCCTCCAAGGAGAAGATGGCTTTTCCCTTACCTGAGCAACCTTCCATTGCGGTGCTTCCCTTCGTGAATATGAGCGAGGACCCAAAACAGGAATTCCTCTGTGACGGGATGACAGAGGATATCATCACTGCCCTTTCAAGGATACCAAGGATGTTTGTGATCGCCCGAAATTCGACCTTCACATACAAAGGAAAGCCGGTGAAGGTCAAGCAGGTAAGCGAAGAGCTGGGTGTTCGGTATGTGCTGGAGGGGAGCTTGCAGAGGTCTGGGAACCGTCTTCGGATCACGGTCCAGTTGATTGATGGACTTGCGGGTAATCACCTTTGGGCAGAGCGTTACGATCGTGATCTGAAAGAAATATTTGCCCTGCAAGATGAGATCACCATAAAGGTTTTGAATGGCGTGCAAGTGAAGTTGACAGGGAGTGGACAAATTGGAAGGACTGAAAAATATTCCAAAGGGAAGCAAGATCTCGATTGCTATTTGAAGTTAGTGGAAGCAAGGGGTTACGGCACACGTTGGAATATTCATGATAACAACATTGCCAGGCGGATGATAGAGGAAGCGATTGCTACGTGTCCAGAGAATCCCTCGGGTTATATTGCCCTCGGTTGGGTCTACCTTCGTGATTATGTCCTGGGCAACACGAAGTCCCCTCGGGAGACTCTTGAGAAAGCTATAGAACTCGCCCAAAGAGCCCTTGCCATGGATGATTCCATAGCCATTGGCCACGCATTAATGTGTGCGCTCTATGGCATGAAAAGGGAGTATGACAAGGCGATTGTTGAGGGAGAACGGGCTGTGGCCCTCAACCCCGGGGGGACGTCTGAACTTGTAAATTATGGCAATAGTCTGAGGTTTGCAGGCAGGCCAGAGGAAGCCATTCCGTTTTTCCAAAAAGCAATCCGACTCAACCCCTTTGGTCCATCCTATTTATATCGCGAGTTCGGCGATGTCCTCCGGATTACGGGGCGGTTTGAGGAGGCGGTTTCGGCATATAAGAAAGGAATCCAGATTGCGCCTGATGATATCCCAGCCCATATCTGCCTGGCGCTCACATACGTTTCGATGGGCCGTGAGAAAGAGGCCCGTGCTGAAGGTGCAGAAGTTCTCAGGATAAATCCAAAGTTCTCAGTGGATTACTGGGCAAGAAAAATTCCCTTTGAGGATCAATCGCAAAAAGATAAATTCGTTAACGCCTTGCGCAAGGCAGGGCTGAAATGAGATGGGTTACATTGCCAAGAGCTGTGAGGAAAACGCGCTGCTTCAAACTACCAATCGAAATATGCCCTGTGCCTTTCTAATTGGGGGGTGTAGAATACCCCATTGATGGGAAAAGATTTTCACAGTCTCAAAGTGAATGATCCTTGCCAAATGGTCGAGCCTGGCATGCCCTGGCTCTGTTACGACTACCATCACAATACTTGAAAATCGGTCAATTCAACAATTCCCAAATAATCCTTAATTTGCGAGGCCTTCCTCCCGATCAACCATTCTTCCATAATCCTTGAACGAGAAGAAATTCAACGATTCAGATGGCGTTCGCTACAGTTTGATATCCAGGAGGGCGGACATTAGGTGCCAATTCAAAATGCGGTCTGATCATACACCAGAAGAGCGGATAAGTGCAACTATCAGTCTGGGGCGATGAGTTGCTTCGACAAAGGATAAATTGCTAATCTTGACAACATGCCGATTTTCTATATATTTTTCGCGGAAGAACAGGGCCAGATCTTTCTATTTACCCCGTAAGCCGGTGTCAATTTTCCAACCCGCCTGACCAGAGAAACCCAATGACAGGCGATCTGAATCCGCATATTTTCTTGGCCAGATCGATGAAGATATCATTTGGGTATCACAACTACACCAAAACCTGTAACAAGAGAATATCCTGACGGCACTATGCCCCGACTCCACCTTCACGTGAATGGGGAATTCTCCCATGCTCAGAAGCAGGCACCGGCTTCTTTGAACCTTTTCAGACCTACCTCATAGGCGGCACACTGACCTTAGCGGGAGGGAAACGGAGAGGGAATACAAGGCGACAAACAGGGAAAATACGCTTCCTGACACGTGGTCCATTTGGGCAATTTGTCGGTAAGGCCTTCGCAAACAAACCCTTGGACCCTCTTCTCCAACTGAATTGAGAAGAACCGGAAAAAAACCAATCAGGTCGGCATCCTGAGAGAAATGGAAGGGAAATAGGTATGGAACCGACCTGCATCGGCGGTGGCGAGTTCCCATCCCATAATTTTAGCGTGAGCGCCGATGAAGAAATCGGGCAGCGGCATCATAGGAACGGGCTTATTTGCTTGGTACATCCGCCGTTCCCGATACTTGCGGTACGCGGTGGCACAGACGTCGGCCGCCGCAGCGGGCACATCGAGGACCTCGACGCCCCAGCTGCGTATCCGGTCGGCGGCAGTCGCCGGGTCCGCGTCGCCGACACAAATCTCGGCCAGGCTGACCGCATTGATGGCGGCGCCGTCACCGGCAACGGCAGCAGCGATCGTTTCTCTTGCCCAGTCGGAAAAGGGCGAGTCGGGGTCAAAGGCGTAAATCAGAACGTTGGTATCCAGGAGGATCATGGCTCACGGGTCAGGTCGCGAAGTTTTTCCCATTTCATTGTCGGTTGCAGAGGGGCCTTGCGCATGGCGTCCATACATGCCTTTTTGGTCATTCGTTCCCCGCGCTCTGGCTTCTCCAGCCTGATGAGCAGAAATTGGCCTTCCGCCTGTTGTTGGATATCAAAGATATCCCCCGGCTGGCTGCCCGGCAGAACGATCCGCTTTTTGGTATCAACCTTGGACGTGCTCATAGTGGGAATATCCCACACCTTTCATCCATTGTCAAGAGATTATAAGAATGCCCCTGTGGTAAGATTCAAATAGTGTAACACTCAGGTGTCCCGGATAAGAACACTTCAGCAGGATACCAGCCGCCATAGCCGGCGTAACAGCCCACAGATGGCGTTGTTTAGATCTATGCGGCTACGCGTCTTTCTCCCCAAAATCTCTGGATTGCCTTGATGTTAGGCCCCGTCTCTATGGCACTCACCATGACCCGGAGGATTTCCCTGGTGATTTGAGGTGGGGCCGATGCCCTCTGAAGGACCTCTGCCGCAGCCTGACCCTTTGCTTTCGCCTCTTCGGCTGCCTTGAGCGCTTTTTGCGCGGTCTCCTTGACGACCGGCAGAGCCGAGAGCGTTGCGGGCGCGTCGATGTCAAGGGCGGATCCGCCGTCCTTGAGATCGGTTGTAATGGTGACCAGGCTATTGGTCAGGTCGGCGGAAGCCTTCAGGGTCTCGCGGGCCTCGGTCAACAGGGGTTGAGAAGCCTGTAATCCCTCGACGGCTTTGCCCGCCTCTTTTATCCTCGACCGCGTTTTGTCTGCAGCCTCGTAGAGGGCTGTCAGGTTTGCCTGCAGGGCCACCACCCTGTTCAAGGTCTCCGGTCTATCCTTGGCCAGGGAATCGGCGACCTCTCGGGCCTCTTGTGAATTTTTGAGGACTTGTGCGCCTGCCTTTCGGATTTCCTTAAGGATCGTGAGCAGGGCATCCCGCTCCGTTTCAGCCGTGCCTGCTGCACCCTGCTCGGCCATTTCAACGGCCTTGTCAACCTGGGCATTGAGGTTGGCCGCCGCGACACATCCGGCATTCGCCATTTCTTGAACCTCCTTGAGGCGGCTCAGTGTCTCCGGTTTTTTTCGATCCAGTTTCTCAGCCCCTGCCGTGGCGGCATCCATTTTTCCGGACAGCGTGGTGGCCGCTTTCTCTGCCTCGCCGGCCGCATCCTTTGATCTTTTGACCCAATCGCCTGCATTTGCGGGGAGTTTCTCCACCGCCTCGGTCATCTTCTTCATCCTCTCTTCCTTGAGTCTCTTCACCTCGCCCGATAGATCTTTTAGCTTCGTCTGTACACCAACAATGGCATCAAGGGTCTCCGGTTTATCTCCCACGAGGCCCTCTGAAATCCCTTGCACGTTCTTGGCCATTGCGGCAACATCGGCCACGGATTGGTATACCTTCGCTGCAGCCAACCTTGTAACTTCACGGGGGTGGCCCGGTTCGGGTAAGGCGAGAACCTGGGCCGCATTCATGGCCGCAGCCAAGCTGCCGGCCGTATCAGGATCGAATTGCCCTTGGCCTGCCTTCCTGGTGTTGTCGAGAAGATCCGTGGCGGTGCGAATGCCAACCCCATGAAACGAATCAGTCCAAAGCTCCTCGGCGTGAATAAAGAGCAGAGCCTGGTCCATCCAATCCACCAACTGGAGAGGAGAGAAATTGGTGTGGATGATGAGATCATCCACAGAAGCGGTTGCCAGATTCTGGACATTCTCAACTTTCTCCTCTAAGAGTCGAGCCTCATGCCAGGTGTTGAGACCGTCCAGCTTGGTCAAGGGAAATCGGTCAACGTATTGCGGGGCGTTCAAGCCTTTCAACAGATCGTTGGCCCACCGCAGGATCCATCGAAGACCGGACATGGGGAAGATGCCGATGACAAAAGTAATGACGGCTGCGAAGACGGGTGTCCACCCGAAATGGGTGGTTGCCAGTTGAAAGATCATCCCGAGGATGAAAACCGTCAGCAGCCGGACAACCGCGTACATGTAAGCCTTGGGATTCAGATCCCCGGCGAAGTAACGACGCAGGAGCATCTGGATCACAAAGAAATAGGCTCCAATGAAACCAAAGGTGATCGGTGTGGCGTCTCTGGCGATATAGTCACTGAACGCCTTTACACTTCCCCCTCCACTGATCAATTGAGCCAGTCCTGCTGAAGCATGGGGGTAAAAGAAGAAGTACCACATGGTCGCATTGATCGCGGTGAGGAGAAGCAGACTCACGACGTATTCGCAGTTCCTGAAGGCTTGGGTGCTAACCTCTTCAGCCACGGCACTCAGGTCGCTGCTACCCCCCGGGCGTCTATTTCGCTCCATGAACTCCGCTTGAAGCCCCATTTTGTAAAGCAGCTCGGCCTTCTCGTTGACGAGGTATTCTTGTTTTCTGAACAGAAATAAAAACAGAAGGGCCCAGGGAAACAAAAGGAAGACGCTGTAGAGGACGGTCACCAGGATGAAGGGGGCGACGAGACTGACGTCGGTCCCTGCGAGGATATTCTTTGCACCGGAGATCAGGGCTTGGGCCTGGTAGTAATGATTTGTGAGTTCTACCCCCTTTGTTCTAAGGTCGCGGATCTCTTGGAGACCGCCGGATCGGGCAGCCTTGAAAGCCGCGATAAGCTCGGCAGACGTCTCCACGATCCGTTGTGAAGTCTTATCAACTTCGGTGGCGATATAGAAGAGGGGTTTCAAGGGATTCTCCCCACTCTCTGTCCCCTCTGTCTTCGTCATCTGTTTCTGGACCAGATTCTGGGTCATCCGGTAGAACAGAACCGCGTATTGTCTGGATTGGCGGGCATATCCATGCAGGTTTCTCTCGAACTTCGTCCCATCAATCCCTTCAAATGTCTGAGCACCCATCAGTTTTTCATTCAGTTCACGAGATGCATTCAACCCGCCGTTGATCCATTTCTCGATGCCGGCCTCACCGTTTTTGGGATTGCTGATCAAGCTGGAAAGCATGGAGGCGGTCCCCCGCAGGGCCTTGACCCGGCTGTCGACACCGGAAAACGAAATGAAACTGATCAGGAAGAGCGGCAGGGATACGATCACAAAGCTAACCCAGATGGACTTGTAATTTTTGAAATTCTTCCGATGCACAGAGGAATCATCGCCGATGACGACCCAGCTCACAAAGATGAGAGAAGACCAGACCACAGCGGCCAAGATGTATGTGGAGAGGGGGGCCATTGGTTGAGGCAGGATCAGATCGCCCAATTTTACGAGCCAAGACACTACCGGCCCATAGGTGAACACCGCCAGGGGGACGAGCCACACGACGTAATAACACCCCCTCTTCGACCATTTTTTTAATGTCTCCCTTTCCATTTCAGAACCCCTTTTTGGTTCTATTCCATGGCACGGCAGGTGCACCTAACGCAGGCGGTGCGACTGAAACCGGAAGGATTGGTGAGGGTAGGTTTGTCTCGTTTTTGAACCTTTCTCTCCGCATCTCCTGCTCCTATCAACCGGTGAAAGAGAAAAGCCTCCCGGAAGACAAAGCTCCTTTTCTTAGAGCCGAAGTATGGGTTGATTTCGCGTTGTGTGTCAAGGATTAAAGTGATACATGATGGGGTAGACCTTCATCTTACGTGGAGATGGGATTGATGAGGGGAAGGCATTTCCCAATTTGATAACTCAGGCGGGGTGCTCCTCCCGCGGGTAAACCTCTGGATACTGAGCTTCGACCTACAGTTATCTCTCTTGGCTTCACCTTGGTGGATAGACCATTTCCTGTGATGGGTGAGCCGAAAAAGTTGACGATACACAAAGATCGTATGTATATTGCGCTTATGATGGGGGACCGTGAATATTTCTTTCAGCGATGAACTGCTAAGAAAGATCGATCAGTGGTACGAGAAAAGCCTCGGTCACGTTCCGAGCTCATTCGGTATGCGGCCCGAGGTGACATTGGACGAAAGCGTATCCTCTTTCAGACTGAGTGAAGACATGGAACTGAGAATTGAGACTACTGCATTGTTCAAGCAGTAGCCAAAGAGGGGAAATGATTTCGAGGTGAACTGGATAAGAGGTCGCGTTCTTGAATGACTTCTAAAGGAGGAATCTTATATGTCCAAAAAGGATTTAAATGATGTTCTGAGCAGGTTCAGGGGTGCTGTGGATATGCCTTATGAAAAATTGAGACTCTGGAAAGAAGCCAATCAAAAAAAAGTAGTGGGCTGCAGTCCGATGCATTTCCCTGAGGAACTCATACATGCTGGAGGTATGCTTCCTGTAGTGCTTCAGGAAACTGATGAGCCAGTTACCACAGGATTGTCTTACCTTCATTCATTTAACTGTGGCTTGACTCGAAATATCATAGACATTTCCGCAAAAGGTCAACTCGCTTTTTTCGATGGATTGCTTTATAGTGATATATGCATTCAAAATCGAAATGCAGCTAGTATATTAGAACAATACTGGCCCAATACGTATATAGAATATGTCAGACTTCCAACTTCTCTCACCAGAGACTCTGTCATGGACGATACTGCTAGGGAGTTGGAAAGAGTAAGGGTGAACCTGGCGAAACTGGCAGACCGTAACATAGACGAACCATCGTTAAGACAAAGCATCCTGGTCTACAATAAGAACTTTTCCTTACTCAGGCGACTGCACGAGCTGCGGAGAGCGAATCCCAACCTCCTTCCTTACAGCGACATGCAGGTCGTAGTCAGATCGAGCATGCTGATGCCTAAGGAGGAACATACGGAGCTCATGGAAAGCCTGATAGCCGAAGTGGAAGGAGCGAAACCATCCCCCCCGAAGGGCGCAAAGCTATTTCTCTCCGGCCATCTTTGTCAAGGCCCAAAGGCCGACATCGTAGGCCTCATTGAGGCAGCGGGGGGAATCATCGTGGATGACGACCTGTACACAGGCTATCGGTATTATGCTCTAGACACCGAGGTGGATGGGAATCCCATTGAGGCCCTGGCGAAGCGCTATTTGGAGAAATCCCTCCCAATTCCGGTGCGGAGCTATCTACCGGTCAGATGGGAGAAATATATCGTCGAAAGAGTGAAGGATAGCGGGGCGCAGGGTGTCGTTGTTTTAGTGGTCAAGTATTGTGAGCCCCATCTTTTCAACTATCCTTTCATAAAGGAGGCTTTGGCGGCGGCGGGTATCCCTCACATCATGCTGGAGACAGAACACGAGGTGGTTTCACTGGAAGGAGTCAGAACGAGGCTGGAGGCATTTCTTGAAATGTTAGGCTAAGAAAAAACGATTTGGTGGGAACCAACCAGAAAGGGGTAGGAAATATAAGATGGAGACGCAAGTCAAAAAGGCAAATCGATTGAATAGCACTTCTCTGGTAGGAAAAGCGATGAATGCTTCTTTTGAGGATTTAAAGAGGCGGGCGGCGGAAGGCAGGAAGGTGATCTGGGCTAATGGCTTGCCTGCTTTTACCTTGGCGAGGGCAACGGATTTGCCTGTGCTTCACGTTGAAGGTTTCATGGCTGGGCTTGCTGCACGAAAGCTGGAAAAACCGCTGCAGGATGCTGCTGAGGCTTTTGGCATGTCTTCAGATGCTTGCTCCTACGCGCGCAGCACAATTGGTCTCGCCAGGATAGCCAAGGGAGATTTTCCGCTTGATCCGTCGGTAAACCAAGACGCATTCCTGATGCCGAAGCCCGATTTGTATGTCAACTCATCGGTCGGCTGTGGTACTGCGCGGCTATGGGGAGAATCGATGGCGGTTCTTTGCAACATACCCGTGTATCATTTTGAGCCGCGCTTTATCTGGGATGAGTCTGATTTGAAGCACAGCATGGTGGATTTCATGCGCCAGGAGCGGGACTTCATTGCCCTGTTGGAAAAGATGACCGGGCAGCCATATGACTGGAATCGGCTGAAGGAGCTTCTTGTTGAGGTAAAAAAAGCAGCCACCCTGCGGAATGAAATCATGGAGCTCTGTCGGCATATCCCGGCACCGGCGAGTTTCTTCGATTTGGCGACCAGCATCGGTGCCGTCGTTCAGCTAGGTGGTCATCCTGAAGGGGCGCATTTGTTGGCGAAGGTAAAGGAAGAAGTGGGACAGAGGGCTGCTCAGGGGATTGGTGCCGTGGTTGGTGAAAAGTATCGTCTCTACTGGGGCGGTATTATGAGTTGGAACAAGCTGGGCGTACTTGCCAAGAAGTTTGCTGCGCTGGATGCCTGTGTCGTTGCCAGCGCGTATACCCACCTGGGCTGGTGGCCAAGACCAGACTTGATTGATCCGGAAAAACCTTTGGAGAGTGTTGCCTACAATTGTTGTGATACATATCACGTGCATAACGTGTCCCATAGGGTAGAGGATGTTTGTGACCTTTGCCAGAAGTATTCCATCGACGGCCTGGTGATGAGTGAAGTACAAACCTGTCGGCTAAACAATGGCCCCAACTTCGTGATTATGGACGGCGTGGCCAGGAAGCTTGGCATCCCGGGCATTACAATCAGTGGAGACCCGGTTGACGGAAGCTTCTATAGTGATGCCCAGGTAGATACCAGAGTGCAGGCTCTGCTGGAAACGATAGAGGCCAGGAAAAGTAAGCGATCACGGGGTAGTCGCATGTAAGCTGTACTGGTGATGCGGGCTTTTCTTCCGTTCCGAGGCTTCCGGGCTGGTCTTTTGTACGGTTTATCTACGGGGGAGTTTTGCCCCCTCCCGCTGTTCCCCTCGCATTCGCTCGGGGCCAGGGGTTTCCCCCATAGACAAACCGTGAAAAGACGGCGCCCTCTCGCCAGTCACTTTAGAAAAGCCCGCATCATCCTGTGATCGGTTACCAGGAAAAAGGTCAGACGGTTCTAGACCGTCAGCAGCACACTGAGGTTCAAATGGGAGACATATCCGCCCGGGCCATATCACCCACGCCGGAAGTGGTCGTCCAACCAGTCTAGAGTACAGGCATGGTGGGGATATCCCATAGTTGCCGGATAACGTGATCATAGGTATCGGGCAAGGTTTTTTCCCAGAGCCTGACCGGCAGTTCCTCGATGCTGCTTTTCCTGGAAACGGCGAACAGGAAGAGATAATCCGTGAGGTACCTCACATTTCTCGCAATGGAGGACCTGTATTCCACCTGTTCCCTCCGGGCCAGGATTCTCTCTTCGTGCATGCAACGCCCGAGCTCCGATTCGATCACCTCCGGGTAGTTGGTCGCAATCACCTCGAGGTACACCTGTTCCTCGCCCGTTTCAACAAAGCTCCAGTAGTCTTCGATCATCGTCTTTTTGTCCATACCCCTGGCAGCGAGGACCTCCATCACCCTCGAGTCGGGGATTTTGTGGATCAAGGCGTTTTTGTCCAGCCTGAGCTCGATCACATAACTGGTGGCATTGTATGCGCCCCTGTGTTCCTGTCTTTCTGCGATCCTCCAATTTGGCCCCTGGTTGAAAAACCGCTCCAGGACGGGGAGCCTACCGTCTTCGAGGATCGCCTTAATGCCGGCGATGTCGTGAATCCTTGCAGACCGGATCATTTCCTCACTGGGGTCAAACGCGCCGCATTTCAGGTCCCGCAAAAACTTCACTTCTGCTTCCACGAATTCTTTTCTTTGCTCCTCCAGGGACGTGATCAGGCTTGTTTTCGGGATACCGATCCTGGAGGCCCGTTCCGATGCCAAGACATCCGCCCGCTTCTTGATCTGGTCGAAGATCACGTCGATCATTCGACGGGAGGCCTTTTCGGCCACCCTCCAGGTTCTCTTTACCCTCGAATGACCGAGATAGGCTGGGCGCTCCCTCACGCCGGAGCAATAGATCTTTCCGCAAAAGGGGGAGGCTCTGTAGAAGTCTTCAGGGGATTCCCGGTACCGCCTTCGAATCTCCTCGAGCCGTTCGTTGGTGTAAGGAGCAACTTCCAGAATGAAATCCTTCAGTTGTCCTTTGGACAGCGCTTCAAAATTCCACACCTCCCCTCCGGAGAGAAAGGGGTACAATTGGACACAGAAGGCATCCAGATAGAGATGGAGGATGTGGAAATTGAAGTTGACGATCTTTTTGACTCGCTGGCAGTCCTGGGCCGAAATGGTGTTGGACATCCAGCGTAAGATGATCTCCTTCAACTCGTCTCGATGAAGCAAGCTCGTTAATTCGATCATAAGCATCCCGGAGGTGGCCGAAAGCGAGCCCAGATCTCCAAACATGAACGCATGAGGTCAGAGCGCAAAGGGCAAAGATAGGAATGTTACATTTGTCATCTGGATTTTGTCATTTGTCATTCTAAAGATTCTATTCCTCCGCGGAGGTCTCTTTTGCCCATAGCCCGCATAGGGCAACGAGTGTTTCCACGGCTTTTTCCATCCACTGGACGGATACCCACTCAACGCGGGAATGGAAATTGACGCCGCCTGTAAAAAGATTCGGGGTGGGAAGGCCCATGGCTGTCAGGTGTGCGCCGTCCGTGCCCCCGCGAACCGGGCGCATGACCGGTTCGGTTCCTGTGGCTTTTACGGCTTCCCGGGCCAACCGGACGATCTTTGGTTTTTTCTTGAGGACAACGTTCATGTTCCGGTAGCCGCCGCTTTTTTCCATGGCGGCACTGGCACAAGGGTACCGGCGCATGAGGTCATCACAGAGGCTCTGCAAAATCGCCTCCTTGGAAGCAAGGCCCTCTTCGGTAAAATCTCGAGCCAGAACCTTGAACTCCACCTTTTCCACATTACCGCTTATGGAGTCGGGATGAATGAAGCCAAGGAGGTCGTCTGTGGTTTCCGGCCGCATGGTTGCGGGAATGGCCCCCAGGAATTCTCCGGCACGATGCAGGGCGTTGATCATGGCGTTACGCGCCGCTCCCGTATGTGTGCTTCTTCCCGTGATCAGGACGCGGTAGTTGGATGCGTTGAAGTTTTCATCCTCGATTTCTCCCACCGCTCCGCCATCCACGGTGTAAGCAAGATCGGCGCCAAATTCCTCAACCTTGAACTTGCCGATCCCGGCACCGATCTCCTCGTCAGGGGTAAAGGATACTCTTATGGTGCCTCGTTCCATGTCCTTTTGGCGGAGCAGACGGCATAACGCCTCCATGATCACTGCAATTCCGGCTTTGTCATCCGCTCCAAGCAATGTGTTTCCGTCCGATGTGACCAAGGTATGTCCAATGACTCGAGCGAGGGATTTGCATTCATCCTGTCGAATGACCTGCCCGGAAGGCAATGAAATATCTCCTCCCCGGTATTCCTGATGAACGATGGGTCTTACCCCATCCCCCGGCACCCCCGGGGCCGTGTCCATGTGAGCGAGGAAGCCGATTACCGGGCAATGGGAAACGATCCCCGGCAGCGTGGCCGTCACGAATCCATTCCCGTCCACTCGCGCGCCTTCTAACCCCATCATGGACAATTCATCACGAAGTCGATTGGCAAGTGCCAGCTGGCCGGGGCTGCTGGGAATCGTATCCTGTCCCTCAAAGGCCCGCGTGTCGAACCTGACGTAACGCAGAAATTTCGCAAGCACCCCTTCCTGGAAAAGCTCCTCTTTCCACACCTAACTCGCACCTCCTTGATCGGTTACCGGACCCTTGCACTCCTTCCTGTCCGGGGCTTTCCCGGGTTTTCATTTGGCATTTGGATTCTGACATCTGTGACTAGAGTGCATCTCAGGGTCAGCTCGAAAAACCTCCCTTTCTCTGGTTCCGTTTCTCATGTCCACGGCTCGCTGTACCATAAAGCGGAACCATGCGCCTGTCAATTCAGAAGAGAGGCCTCCGGCAAGAAGGTCGCCTTGACAGCCCCTTTCGAAGAGAGGTATAAGCGGTCAATCAGGGAGAGGAATCCATGATTGTGGAGCAGATGCTTCTGGGCCCCATGGCGGTTTTCACCTATATCGTGGGATGCGAAAAAGAAAAAGAGTGCCTGGTCATAGACCCTGCCGGCTCCGAGGGGAAGATCCTTTCCCGGGTCCGTGCCATGGAAATGCGTCTCAAATACGTGGTCAACACCCACGCCCACGTGGACCATACGGCGGGTAATAGGGGGATTCTATCCAGGGTGGACGCACAGCTTGTGATCCACCGGGATGACGCAGATCGCATCGTAAGCGGTCTAAACAAATTCTTTGCGGTGGCCATGGGCAAGAGACCATCCCCCAGGCCTCATCTCCTGGTCGAGGATGGAGACTCTCTTTCCATCGGCCGGACGAGCCTTCAGATCATTCACACTCCCGGCCATACGCCCGGTTCCATATGCCTTTACGGGGAAGGCAATCTCTTCACCGGGGATACCTTGTTCGTGGGAGCTGTGGGAAGGACCGACCTCAAGGGAGGTTCATTCCAGGTCCTTCTAACCTCTCTCAAGAAGCTTCTCGAACTGCCCCCCGACACAGTGGTCTGGCCCGGACACCATTACGGGGATCGGCCCTCTTCGTCGCTCGCCCGCGAGAGGGAAACCAACCCTTACATCATCGACTTCCTAACGGGCGACAATGATCGGAAGTTGGTCCGCTGAAGAATCCAGGTAAGAGGTCTGCTTCCTTCGGGCTCATAGATGTCAGGGAGAGAACCGTGGCGGTTCGTGTGGATCAGGGAAAGTTGGGGCAAGACCCGGGCGGTCGACAGGAGAGATCAATTATGGGCCGGTGGATAGCCGCACTTCATTCGCCTTCGCCAGGATACTCTGTAGCTTGTTGGATCGAAGCGGAAATCCCCGCTCTTCGAGCGGGGGCTGCGGGGAGCTTCATTTTTGCTGGATCAGGGTGCCGCTTCACCCAATGACCGCCAGCACTTGATCCGCTGTGACGTTTTCTCCAACTTTTACTAGCACCTGCTTGATGGTTCCACCGGAAGGGGCGATGACGGGATTTTCCATTTTCATTGCTTCAAGAACCATGAGTTCATCCTTTTGCTTCACCACGTCGCCCACACCCACGAAAATCTCCAGAATCGTCCCGTGCATATCCGCCACCACATCGGCCATAGTCCGTTCCTCCTTTTGCAGGGGCGTTTTTCCCAGGGAATGAGAGGAATGCCTGAGCCGCCCTATCCGCGAGGGATCATAGGGAAAAGGCCGTGGCGTGTCAAGGCCGAATCGCCTGCAAACCACGCCGGGGAAAAAAGTCCGATGGGTCGTGGTTCCGGTTCCAGGAAGGGATCTCCGCCAGGCGTCGATACACCCGCGAGCAAGACGAGAGCGTCTGCGTTTCCCATAACACGACCCACCGCTCGCAGCCGGAGGCTTCAATCCGGGTCCACCGTGGCAAAGTAGTCATGACTGGAAAGGCAGAAGCGGTTCAATGGGCCGAAAGGTGTAAATAAAAATGCCAAGAAGTGTCTCAAAAATTCCCGCCGAATTTGGTATTTTTTTACACAATTCCAAGGGTTTTCTTTTTGAAGCCATGGAAGCCAAGTCAGTTAAGAAATTGGAATAAAATACAAAAATATCTATTTCAGGGATTCCCGGTTGCCTGGCACTGCAGTTGCAGAATGCAATAAATCAAGATACCCCGAAAGCCTCCTCAAAAAATCGGAATGGGAAAAGTGCAGGGGGATTCGGTAAACGCGTCCGAGATATGGCAACGGGAGGTCCCATGGAGAGCCGCTTTTATCTTGAAGAGGATTTTTCCCGCAGAAACCAACGGAGAACGAAGCTCAGCCAAAATGAGGCCGTTTCCGGGTGGGAACCACCTAAGCCCGATCATAAAGGGGAGCGCAGGATGTCCGAGAGGAGAAGACCATACCCCTATTTGGATAAGGAGGAGAGAGAAACAAAGATCGTTTTATGGATCGCACTGATATGGTCAGCATTTGGACTCGCCCTCATCGTGTATTCCCTCCTGGCTAGATAGGATAGCCCTATTTGCAAATCCCTTTAAAATTTCAGTGTCTTTCCCCGATGCAGCCCGAAGACTTCTCACCCCTTCGGCCGGATGTTTTTTTGGAGGAGGAGGGAAGTCGACTCGCTCTCCTTTCGGGCTTTGGCCGCAAAGGGTCACTCCAGGTACAGGAGAGACTTTGAACGGAAGGCCTTCATGGAATCAGGCCATCCTATGAGCACGTTGAGGCACTCATCCCCCGCAGAAAGAGCTCATGTCATCCGTTCATCCGTTGCACATGCGCCTCCCCCTCGATCCGTTCCCTGATTCGGACTGGAAATGGAAGGAAGCTTCTCGCCGCTGTGCCTGAGGTATCCAAGTCGCTCCACGTGGAATAGAGCTCGTGTGAAGCGTGTATGAGTGCCGGGCATCGGGAGCGCTCGCTTATCTGAAGCACCGCAAAAAAGCGGGCAAATCCCTTTCGATTATGTTAGACTGCCGTCCCAAACCCATCATCCAGGGAGTGAAACTTCAAATGATTCAAAGAATGGTATCCGTCTGGATCGTGTTCTTGGTTTTTGTTTCGACAGGGGACGTTCTTTCCGGTGAGGACTTGGAATCGGCCCAGAAATGGATGCACGGGGGTCAGTACAAAGAAGCGATTGGCGACTTGGAGAGAATCCTACAGCAAGACGGGTCCAACAGGAGTGCCTTGCTTCTCCTGGGTTCCTGCTATGAGAAAATAGACAACCCGAAAAAAGCGGTGAAAGCGTACCAGGAAGTCATTCGAAAGCATCCGGAAGACGAGGAGGCGCTGTTAGGGTTAGGAAAAAATTACCCTAAACTGGATAAATATCCTGAGGCAATTGCGGCATTGAAGGAGTTGGTCCGGATCAATCCGAAGAACGCACAGGCCCGTTATCATCTCGGGGTCTGTTATGAGTATGAGAATTACATCGGCTATGCGTTTGAACAGTACAAGATGCTTAAGACCCTCGACCCGGATCTCGCAGAGAAACTCTACCGAGTGATTTTTTGGTAACCTATAGGGCGGGGTGTTGTTGATCCGACGGCGGGGTTGACAAAGACCGAGAAAGGGATCGCGCAATGAAAGTGCTAAGAACACCTGACGACCGTTTTCATCATTTGCCGGGCTATCCCTTTAGCCCTCATTACATTGAGATCCCGGACGGCGAGGGGGGCCACTTGAGGATCCACTATGTGGATGAAGGCCCCAAGGAGGCTGATCCTGTCCTGCTCATTCACGGAGAGCCGACCTGGTCCTATCTTTATCGTAAGATGATTCCCATCATTGTGGGAGCGGACCACCGTGCAGTCGCACCGGATCTGGTTGGATTCGGACGGTCAGACAAACCGGCGGATCGCAGGGATTACAGCTATCAGCGCCACGTTGACTGGACGAAGGCCTGGCTTGACAAACTGAAGCTGGAACGGATCAGCCTGGTTTGCCAGGATTGGGGCGGGCTGGTCGGTTTGAGGCTCCTAGCCCAGAGCCCTGAACGTTTCGCCCGTGTGGTGGCAGCAAATACGGGGCTTCCCACCGGAGATTATCCGGTTACGGAGGCATTCATGAACTGGCGGAAGTATTCACGGGAGGTGCCGGAATTCGAGGTGGGCCGTATTGTCAGAGGGACGGTCAAAATCCCCATTCCCGATGAGGTGGTGGCCGCCTACGACGCCCCATTTCCTGACGAATCCTACAAAGAAGGTGCACGCATTTTTCCGTCCCTCGTGCCCATCACTCCCGATGCGCCCGGGGCTCGGGAAAACCTGCGGGCATGGGAGGTTTTGTCCTCCTTTGAAAAGCCTTTTTTGACCGCCTTCAGCGACGGCGATCCCATTACTCGGGGCGGTGACCGTTTCTTTCAGGAGCTTGTCCCCGGCGCTAAGGGACAGCCCCATACCACGATCAAAGGGGGCAGCCATTTTTTGCAGGAGGATTGCGGGGAGGAGTTTGCGAGGGTGGTGGTTGATTTTATCTCCCGAGCTCCGAACATCGCGAAGTGAGGACGCGTTACCCTCGTTCCACCCTATTGCCTGTTTTTCCAGAATCGATTAAAAGAAACGCATCAATTTTTTTCGCCGAATCGGACAAGGAGTCGAGTTCCTATGAAAACAAAGCTTGGCGGCATCAATGTGCTTTACCCAACGCCCACCACCATCGTCGGGGCATGGGTGGGGGATAAACCCAACTTCATTACCATCGCCCATATCGGCATCATGAACTATGCCAAGCCCCACTTTATTTCTCTGAGTATGGGCAAGCTTCATTACACGAATCAGGGAATTAAGGAAAACAAGGTCTTCAGCGTGAACATCCCCTCTGAGAATCTGGTGGCCGAGACGGACTACGTGGGCATCGTGAGTGGCAAGAAGACGGATAAGTCCGACATTTTCAAGATTTTTTACGGCAAACTGGAAAAGGCGCCCATGATCGAAGAATGCCCGATCAACATGGAGTGTACCCTCCGTGATGTGTATGATACGCCCAGCCACGACGTTTTCATCGGGGAGATTGCGGAGACTTACGTGGATGAATCCGCACTTACGGACGGAAAAGTGGACCTTTCCAAAGTGAAACCCCTTCTCTTCGATATGAGCAGCAAGAAGTACTGGTCCCTGGGCGGTCCGGTGGCCAGGTGCTGGCATATAGGCAACGAAATCAAAAAGAAGCTGCGGGGGTAAGGCCCCGAAGGAGGAGAAATCATGGGAGCATCTTATACCGGAAAGCAAAGATTTGAAGCGGCCTTTAAGGGCGAGAAACTCGACCGTCAGCCTGTAATGCTCTTGCTGGGCGGCCAGTACGCGGAAAAGGCCGGGGTCACGCTGGAGCAGTTTCTCACCCAGCCTGAGGCGGCGATCGAAGTGACCAGGCTCACCTGCGAGGAATTGGAATCGGACGCCCTTTTCGCCCCTTTGAATCCGTTGATGCCCGATGCCCAGGAGGCGTTCAGAAAGCTCAGCGGAAAGCCGCCGAGCATCAAGAGGGCGGATATCAAGGAGAAGCTTCCCAAATGGTCCGTCCGGTTACCACGGGAGGACCGTCTTTTCAGCGCGCATCTGGATATGTGTGAAAGATGCGTGAAAGAGTTCCCTGATTATCAGGTCCTGACCATGATCGGCGGGCTATGGACCTTCGCCCTGGACCTGAGGGGGATTATGGAGGGCCTGGAGGATGTTTACGAGGACAAGCAGTTCCTTCACGATCTGGTCAACTATACCACGGAAACGGTGATTGGCCGGTGTTTGGCGACAGTTGAGCTGGGAGTTCTTCCGTTTGTGGGAGAGCCTTCTGCGGGTATGAGCGTGATCTCGCCGGCGGTTTATCAAGAATTCGTCCTCCCTTACCACAGGAGGCTCGTGGATGCCATCCATGAAAAGGGAGCCAGGCTCATCATGCACATATGCGGATATATGGATCCCATCTATGAGGACGTGATCTCCACCGGCGTGGACGGATTGAGCATCGACGGCCCTTCGTCGCTGGAGAAGCTTTTCGAGGCAGGACGGGGAAAAACGACCATCGTCGGAAACGTGGATCCGATGCAGTTCGTGGAAGGCACCCCCGAGAAATTGGCCCAGGAGGCGAAAAGGTGTCTGGACATCGCCGAGGGCGAGGCCCGGTATGTGGTCGCTCCGGGATGCCAAATCCCTCTCCAGTGCAAGCTGGAAAATATCAAAGCGTTCACGGATGCGTGCCACCGCTACGGAGCTTTTTAGCCCTGAAATTCCTTTCAACCCATGGAGATGCACCGGGCCATGAATTTGCCATAAGCAGCCACGGGGTGATCCCATTGCCCCGTTATCCACTGACCGGGTGCACTTTGCCGTGTGCTTGCGGCGTGGTGAAAAATTCCCGGGGCGGGTCTTTAAGTGCGCCGTCGAGGCTTCTCCATCATTCGCTTTTATCCTGAGCCTTTGCTTTGTGCAAATTGGACTTGGCCGAAGAACGGGAAAGGAGGCTTTAAAAGAGGGCCAAAGGAACCTCACCATGGATTATGGGAAAGGGGGGGGTCGCATGCGTAGGAAAACATGGCGGGTGTTGTTTGCAATTCTGGCGGCTGTCTGGGTTGTTGCCGCAAGCCAACTCCATGCTGAGGCGGCAAAAAAAGATTTCCTCTTTGGAATGCTCCTGGTGGGGCCTTATAACGACCGTGGCTGGAGCCAGGCCCATTACGAGGCCGGAAAGTGGGAACAGAATTGGCTCTGGCTGGGACCCGACTGGAAAAACATCAATGACCCCGACACCAGCACCGTGGGGTTCCTTCCTGGACCCGCCCTTTCTCAATCTGCCCGGGCTTCTTTGGAGGGCTTCATCATGGAGCTTGCCTCCGGAAGGCTCCGGCTCTTTCAAGGTCCCCTCGATTACCAGGACGGCCCGGCCTTTCTCAAGGCCGGGGAGACAGCTACCGACAAGCAGATCTGGTACATGAAGCAGCTTCTGAAGGGTATGGAGGGCGAGAGCAAGGCGAAGTGACAGATCCGGCAAGGAGCGCCGGCACCCTTTGATTGGGGGAGTGTTATGCGGATCACTCTCCATGATATTCACAAGTACTATGGACCCATACACGCCAACGCCGGCGTCCATATGGAGATCGCCCAGGGTTCGATTCATGGAGTTCTGGGAGAAAACGGTGCCGGAAAGAGCACCCTGATGAAGATCCTGGCGGGATATGTGGGAAAGTCCAGGGGCAGCATCCTGCTCGGAGGCCGTGCGGTGGAATACGAGGATCCTGCAGAGGCCACACGGCTTGGCATCGGGATGCTTTACCAGGACCCGTCGGACTTCCCTTCCCGTCCTCGATAATTTCATGATCGGCGGGCCTGGCGGATTTCATTGCAGAAAGGCTTCCCACCCTCAGATGCTGGAAGAGTCGGCCAGAGTTTTCCGCTTCCATCTGAACCCCGACGCACCGGTCCGGAGCCTGACTGTGGGTGAACGTCAGCATCTGGAAATCCTGAGGCTTCTGGCCCTTGGCGTTGAAGTGCTTATCCTGGATGAGCCCACCACGGGGATATCCACACCCCAGAAGACGGTCCTGTTCGAAGCGCTTCGAAAGCTCGCGGAGCAGCAGAAGACCATCCTGCTGGTTTCTCACAAACTGGAGGATGTGCAGAATCTCTGTGACAGGGTGACGGTGATGAGGCACGGAGTGGTTGTGGGAGAAGCGGATCAACCTTTCGATACCGGACAAATCCTGAAATGGATGTTCGGCACTGCACCCTCTCCCCCATCCCCACTCCAGCGCAGAGCCGACCCAGACGGCTCTGCTCATGGAGGAAGTGTCTGCGCAGGGTGGACGCACAGGGTTGCGCGACTGCACTGTGGCCATTGGAAAGGGGGAGGTCGTAGCTTTGGCAGGGCTCGAAGGAAGCGGCCAGGGTGTGTTTCTGCGGGTGGCCGCAGGCCTTGAAAAGCCTGTGAAGGGGAAGATGCGGCTCTATCAAGAGGATGTAACGGGGCTCGGGTACCATTGTCTGAGGCAACGGGGAATCACCTATCTGCCGGCGGCTCGCCTCGAAGAAGGCCTCATCCCCGGGCTTACGATCACCGAGCATTTTGCTCTGCAATGTGCCAAGGGAACCATTATCCGTTGGGCGCAATCCGAGAAAACCGCACGAGAAAGCATCCAGCGTTTCAGGGTGGTGGGAAGGGAAGGCCGTCGTCACCGGTGGAGTCCCTGTCGGGCGGAAACCAGCAGCGCTTGCTGCTCGCGCTCATGCCCACAACCCCACGCATGCTCTTGCTGGAGAATCCAACAAGAGGTCTCGACATGGAATCGACCCACTGGGTGTGGAAGCAGTTGATCGGGTATGCCAGGAAGGGCACCAGCATTGTGTTCTCTTCTCCAGAGCTTGAGGAGATTCTGCATGTGGCCGACCGGGTTATCGTTTTTTTCAGCGGTACGGTGGCCAAGGATGTGAAGACGCGGGAAACAAATCACGGCGAGATCGGCCGTGCCATTGCCGGCAAAGCATCATCCCTGGATTCATGAATCTGATGAGGAATGATCCCCCGCCGGCACGTGATGCTCAGGTAGGAACTTCGATGGAGGATTCTTGGCGAAGAATCCGGATCAGGAATTCTCCATGAGACGGGCTATTTTTGAAACCCTGGTGCTGCTGGCCGGGGTTATTCTTCTGACCAGCCTTATCGTGTTGGTTGCCGGCGCTCCACCGTGGGAAGCATTCCATCATCTTTTTGTGGGTGCTTTTGGGTCCTGGAGCAAGATCGCGAGGGTGCTGACGAGCTGGATTCCTCTCACCCTGTGTGCTTGCGGTCTGGTGTTCACGTTTCGGATAGGCCTTTGGAACATCGGCGTGGAGGGCCAGGTGTTGGCCGGGGCCATCGGTGCAACGGCCATTCTGAGATTCGGCACCGAGGGCGGGATGCCCGGCGCCTGCCTGATTCTTGCTTTTGCCGGGGGGATGATCGGCGGTAGCCTCTGGGCTGCGATTGCAGGCTTTCTGAAGACAAGGGGCGGGGTGAATGAGATTTTTGCAGGACTTGGACTCAACTTCGTGGCTCAGGGCGTCACCCTGTGGTTGATCTTCGGACCATGGAAAAGGCCCGGTATCGCCTCCATGAGCGGCACGGAGCCTTTCCCTCACGCTCTGTGGCTCCCCGACGTTTCGTCCCTTCGTCTTTCGCCCGTAGGTCTTGCCCTGGCCTTGACCGTTATGGTCATATCGGCCTGGATTCTAACAAAAACGAGGCTGGGTCTTGCGCTCAGGGCGATTGGGAGGAATCCGCGGGCCTCCTATCTTCAGGGGCTGAAACCGGATCTTTATATGCTTTGTGCAATGGGGCTGGCCGGAGGATGTGCGGGACTTGCAGGGAGCTTTCAGGTTGCCGGCGTCTATCATCGCCTCATTCCAGCTATTTCCAGCAACTACGGATACCTGGCGCTTCTCGTTGCGATGCTGGCGAACTATCGCATCACATGGGTACCGGTCATTTCCTTCTTTTTTGTTTCCCTCAACGTAGGGAGCATCCAGCTTCCCATGATGCTGCGGCTGGATTCCTCCCTTAGCGGGATTATTCAAGGTGTTCTGGTCCTGGCTACCCTTATGATGCAGGCTTGGCGGAAACGAATGAACCATGAAATCAAGCGGTGAGTGAAGTGAACTTTGTCATCCTGCTTCATTCCATCGTGGCGGGGGCTGCGCCGGTCGTTCTGGCCGCAGTGGGAGAAACCGTCACGGAAAGGGCAGGGGTCGTCAACTTGTCCTTGGACGGGTCTATTCTCCTGAGCGCCATGGTTTCCTTTGCGGTTTCCTATGAGACCCAAAGCCTGATCCCGGGTTTTCTGGCAGGGACGCTGGCAAGCGGGCTTGTGGCGGGCACACTTGGTCTTTTGAGTATCTGTTTGGGCCAGTCGCAAGTGGCGGTGGGGTTCGTGCTGACCCTCACCGCCAAGGATCTGGCCTATTTCCTGGGAAATCCCTACGCGCGGCTCTATGGCCCTCAAGGGAGCCCCTGGCCTGTGCCGCTTCTGGAAAAGATGCCCCTTGTGGGCCCCATTTTTTTCCAGCACAGCATTCCTGTCTACCTGAGCATGGTGGTCATCGGGTTCGCCTGGTGGGTTCTGTACCGCACTCCCATGGGACTTCGGCTCCGTGCCGTGGGGGAAAACCCGGAGGCCGCCTACGCCAGAGGGATCCCTACCCGAAGGATCCAGATGCTATACACGTATACACGATTGCCGGGGGTCTTCTCGTGGGCCTGGCAGGGGCCGCGTTCGCCCTGTGCACCAAACCGGGGTGGGGCCGACCCCAGGGGGCGGAGCGAACAGGATGGGTTGCCCTCGCCATCGTCATATTCGGTGGCTGGCACCCGGTGAGAGCGGCTCTGGGCGCTTACCTGTTCGCCCTGCTGCAATTCATGGGGATTCAGTTTCAGGGTTTTTGGTCTTCCGTACCGGCTCAGGTTTTTCAGGTCGCTCCGTTTCCCCTGATGATCTTTACGCTGCTGCTCGTGAACCTGGCCCAGAAGGGGACCCCTTACGGCACCGGCGCATCCGCGTCGCTTCTTCGTCGCATAGCAGTCCTCCTGAGCGGATCTCCGCCCGAGGGCCTCGGAAGGTCCTCGCGGCGTGAATAGAGTGCGACCGCTGAGCGCGCCTGAGCGCGCCTTCATTGAAGCGAAAAGGACCCGCAAACGGGTCCCTTTCTTCCAGGAAACCGGGGGGTGTGAATGCAGCCGGTTACAGTTCGGCCACCACGGTATCGGGGAGCCTTCTCGTGAGGATTTCCGCCGCCTCTTCCACCATCTCCTTCAGAACCACGGCCGCCGGCTTGATTTCATGGATGAGCCCCGCGATCTGGCCGGAGAAGGGGCCCACGTAATCCACCTTGTCGGCCTTGATGAACATCTCCACCATGGCGGAAGCGAGCAAGACCTGGGTGGGGAAGGCCAGGGACTCAAGCCCGGAGGAATCCCAAAGGTCGTGAAACTTGTTGTAAGTGGCCCGGGAAGTTTTCCCCGTGTATAGATAGGTCCTTCGGGTATCCTCGTCGGTGGCCTTGAGGATGGCGTCTTTCTGGATATCCAGTGCCCCGCCTTCCACTGTGGCCAGAAAACGCGTGCCCACCCAGACGCCCACACAGCCCATGGCCAGGGCCGCTGCAAGGCCTCGCCCGTCGCCGATCCCGCCGGCCGCCAGAACCGGCGTGGGTGAGGCGGCATCGATGGCCTGGGGCCATAACGCCATGGACCCGATCCGGCCGGTGTGACCTCCGCCCTCGTGACCCTGAGCCACCACCAGATCGGCTCCGCCCTCAGCGATGCGCCTCGCGTTCTTGGTGTTTCCTGTGATCCCCAGAACCTTCATCCCTGCCGCATGGGCGTCCGGCACCATGAAGCCGGGATTTCCCAGTCCGGAGCAGAAAAGGGGCACTTTTTCTTCAATACACACTTTTACCGCCGCGTTGGGCTGATATACGGTCGTGTTCAACTGCACCATGGCATCCACATCGGGGAGCCCCATCTCTTCCTTGACTTTCATCATCCAGTCGTAGTGTTCTTTGGGAAGGGTCTTGAGCACCTGGCTCAAGGGAACTGTTTGGGGGCCGTCAAATTTCATGTCTCCCGAGCTCACGATCTGACCCGGCAGGAGCAGATCCACGCCGAAGGGCTTGTCGGTCTGCTTTCGGATCTCCCGGATGGCTTCCCTCATTTCGTCCACGGTAAAACCGCTGGCGCCAAGGACTCCCAGCCCTCCAGCTTCGGAGACCGCGACGACCAGCTCTACCGGCGCGCCGGTTTTTTCTCCCACAAGACTGGGACCCATCCCCGCGCTCAAAATCGGATATTCGATCCCCAGAATGTCACAGAGTTTTGTCCTTAGTACAGGTCTACCCATCTTCACCTCCCGTAATTGCGTCTGCGTTCCTTCAGAATCCTGCGGACCTCTGAAAATGATTTTCAACCAGGATAGACGATCATGCGCAAACTCACTCGCGCATGAAAAGATCGATTTTCTCTATGACACAAAGGTTCGTGGAGGTCAATCTTTCGTTGAAGTTTCCCGAATCTCCCGAGCACAAAGTTGAAGATCCCCGTGAGACTCCATGAGCATACAGGGGGAAGAGAGTGAATTTATGCATTTGACATTATTTAAAATAACTGGCACAAAAACAATCCGGTCAACCGTTGGAGCTGGCGGGTCGGATGGGGGAACAGATCGATGACCTCCGGAGTGCACTTTGTCATCGAGAATTTTTGCTCGCGGTCATAGTCGGACCCATGTGGATTTTCACTGAAAAGCTCGTCGGTTTTCTTTCCACTGGCTCCACCGAGATTTTGGTCCCGTCTCTTTCACCCGGGCGGTCCCGGTAGAACATGGTATGATCTGAACGAAGGGAATGCAGGAAAAGGAGATGCAAGATGTTAGCACTGGAAGGCATCAAGGTGATTGACCTGACCACGTGGGTATTCGCACCGGCCTGCTCCGCGATGTTAGGAGATTGGGGAGCGGAGGTGATCAAAATTGAAGATCCCATCACCGGCGATCCCCACAGGGGGCTCGTATCCGTGATGGGTGTGGAGATCCCGGAAATCAATTTTCCCTGGGAGGTGGACAATCGAAACAAGAGGGGCATGGCCGTCAACCTCAAGACGGAGCAGGGGCGTCAAATCGTTTACAAACTGGTGGAAAACAGCGATGTCTTTATCTCCAATCTCAGGGCTGAAGCACTTCAGAGACTCGGCATGGATTACAAAACCCTTTCGGGGATTAATCCCCGGCTCATTTACACCCATGGCACGGGTTACGGAGAAAAGGGCCCCGACCGGGACCGCGCAGGCTATGACTACGCAGCTTTTTGGGCCAGGGCCGGAATCATGAACAGCATCGGTGAACCCGACTCTCCCCCACCCATGGCTTTGCCGGGACTGGGGGACAGCACAGGGGCCATTGCTCTGGCTGCGGGAATCGTGCTGGCGTTGCTGGTGCGGGAGCGTACCGGTATCGGCCAGGAAGTGAATGTGGCCCTTCAGGGGACAGGGCTTTGGTGCAACAGTATTTCCGTGGTAGGAGCAGGAGTGGTGAAGGAGGACATGCCGAAGCGGTCGAGGAAAAATTCCCCCAATCCCCTTTATAATTCCTATGAATGTAAAGATGGGAAGTGGATGATGCTCGTGTGCCTGGAATCGGATCGATACTGGTCCAACTTTTGTAAGGTGATGGGGATCGACCAACTGGAACAGTCCCCCAAGTTCAGCGACGCAATCAACAGGATGGTCAATTGCAGTGAACTGGTTTCCATCCTGGACGGGCATTTTCTCACCAGAGACAGGGACGAACTGGGAAAGGCCTTTGACGAAAGAGGAATTCTATGGGCGCCGGTACAGTCCCTGAGGGAGGCAGTGAACGATCCCCAGGCGATGGCCAATGGCTTCGTCGTGGAAGTCAATCATCCAGCCCACGGTTCCTTCAGGAATGTGGCGAGCCCGGTTCAGTTGAGCAAGACGCCCCCCACGATCCGAAGGCCTGCCCCTGAGCTGGGGCAACACACGGAAGAGATTTTGCTGGAGATGGGCTACACCTGGGAGGATATCCTTGCCTTCAAGGACGCGAAGGCGATTCTCTGAAGGAAAGATGGAATCGTTTGCAGGTTCAGGGTTCATTGTCGCTGAACAGTTACCCTAAATTTTCTCCAAGGCGCCATATGCCTCTTTGATCCTGTTTCGGAGCAAAAAACAGAGATTCTCCAGGACCTTGAACCCGAACTCCCTGTTGCTAACCATCATCTCTCTTAGCTCGCTTGCCCTGAGGACCAGGAGCTTCGTGGGCTGCTCACAGTGAGCGGATGACATGAGATTGTGAGGCTCAGCCAGGAGACCGGACCAGCAGCCGATTACCCTCCTTCTCCCAAAGATGCCGATCACGACGCTTCCGTGGCGAGCGTCCATGGAAACCGACCTTTCCAGGATGACCCGCCCTTCCGCAATAAAGTAAAGCTCTTCTCCGAAATCCCCCTGGCGAAATAGATATTCTCCGGGCTCGCACGTCTTGGCCTGGCAAAGGGCCGCAATTTTTTCGATGTCTGTTGCCTCGAGGTCCTTGAAGAGCTCACAACTGGCCAGGACCTTTATCTTATCGTCATGATCCATTGGTTTCCTCCCAAATTCTAACCATACTCATTCTCTCGTTTTCTTTCCTCGGATTGTGGAACAGTCATGAAGATGTCATGTGATCCCGCATCATCCCCTTCGTCTTCCGGATAAAATAAGTGAATACCACACCGAGGAACGAGAGGAGAATCGTGAAATACAGCACGGGTGTATAGGACCTGTAAAGATCAAAAACATGCCCTGCCAGCCACGGCGCCGTCAGGCCAGCCATGCCGAAGGCGAGGGTACAGGCACCCAGGATGGAACTAACGCTTCGGCTCCCGAAGATGTCTGCCAGGATAGAAACAGTCAAAGGCCATGCGGCCCCCAAAAGGAGACCGAAACACAGAACAAGAAGCCACAGACTCCGTTCGGTTCTTATATGGATCAGCCAGAAAAGGAGCAGCGTATGTGTAGCAAGGAAGACCGTCAGCATCGTCCTTTTATTGAATCGATCCCCAACGGGAGCAAAAGCAATCATGGTCACGGTGGATATCAGTCCCAGGTAACCCAATGCCTTCGCGGCGGTTTGGCCACTGAAGCCGATATCCGTCAGGTACGGAACCATATGGACAAATAGTACACCATCGATCACAAAGCAGATGATGAAATACATCCCGAAATACATCCAGAACGGCATGGTTGCCATTGCCTGGATTAACGTGTAATGCTTTTGACTACGGTTCATTTCGGGCAAAGCAGAGGATGGAGACACGCTGTCATACTCTTTTGGAATGGGCACTTCCATGGAAGCATCCTCTGGCAGTCCGCGCCCCTTGAGGCAGAGCAACGGAAGAGCGACTCCAAGGACCAGCAGCAGCAGGGCGGTGTAAAGAAAGGCTCTTTGCCAACCGCTGGCTTCAACGACTTTTTCCATGAAGGGCGGGATGAGAAATTGTCCCAGGCCCGCTCCTGCAGTGGTGATACCCAGTGCGAAATTGCGTCTTCTGGTGAAAAACTTGGATACCGCCCCGGTCACGGGAACGTACAAAGCGCCACTTCCTATGGCCACCAGAACACCGTACGAGAGGTAGTATTGCCACAAAGATGTGATTCGGCTCGCCAGGAGCATTCCGATACCCATAAAAAGAGCCCCGGCAGCCATCACCTTCTTGGGCCCGTGTTTATCGGCCAGGCCGCCCGCAATCAGGGCGAAGACGGCATACACGATCATATACAAGGATTGGGACCCAGAGACAGACGCCCTGGAGGCCCCGAAGCTTTCAGCAATCGGTTTGATGTACAATCCGAAAGAAAGTCGCGTCCCGAACATGAGAAGGAGAAGGGTACAACCCACGGCCACCATGACCCAACCGGGGTGGAATCTGCTTTTTGATGAAATCCTTTCGCTCACGATCAACGCGATCCCACGGTAAAGCATCACAGGGTGTGCGCTTTAGCGTCCACTGGAGGTTCGACGGAGCGATCCCCCAGACTTCATGGCAAATGTGTAAGTGCGGATCACTTTAGCTGATTCAAATGGCTCTGGGGATCCTGATCCTTCTCATAGTTTCATAAAGCTAAAGTGATTCCGGAATCCAAATACCCTCGGGGCTGCCGGACTACTTGTCTCTCGATGATTTTGCCTTTCTCAGGGAGTCCTGGATCATCGTCTCAAATCCTGCCGGGCTGAGGTTCCTCAAAATCCTTCCGTTTATGAACACGGTGGGGATTCCTCTCACTTCCGCTTTTGAAGCATCTCTCAGATCCCGTTCGATCAGCCTGAGGATTTGCCGATCATTCTGATCCCTTTCGAACTTCTCCATGTCCAGATGAACTTGTCGTGAAAGTTCCAGGATTTTATCCTCGCTAAGCCGGGTATAATTCTTGAAGAGCAAATCATGCAGCTCCCAGAATTTTCCTTGCTTATCGGCGGCCAGTGCGGCTACCGCGGCTTTTTTCGCCATTGTGTGCTTTGTCAATGGGTAGTTCTTGAAAACCAGTTTCACCTCTCTAGGATGCTGCCCGAGCACCTGCTCGAGTACGGGCACAAGCCTTGCACAATAAGGTCACTGGAAGTCGGTGAACACGGCGATCACCACCGGCGCATCAGCGGGCCCCTTGAAAGGGGATCCCGTCAAGTCGAGTTCATGAATGAAATCCACCGTGATGAGTTGAACCGTCGCATCCTTGCGGCTGCTGAGAATGAGAATGTCTTCCCTGGGACCTGCCTTGAGCCCGTCCACGGATTTGCCCACATAAATCCTGTCTTTGAGCGTGCCGTCGGTGGAGTAGATGAGAATCTCGCCCTCATCGGTGAGAACAAAGATCCATTTTCCGGTGTTGGACATGGCCACATCCACGGGAGTCTTTTCGACCTTCAGGGTCCTGCGTACGTCCCACTCCACGGCAGCAGGGCAGATGAGCGGAGGCGTCAAGGCAAGAAATAGGGTTATCAAGAAAACAGTCGATCCTTTCTTCATGCAGGCCACTCCTTTCTCTGCTATCTGTACTTCCTTTACCCCGAAACTCCGAATTTGTCGATGCCAAAAAACGGATTCCTCCAAAGTGTGCCCGGATCTTGCCTGTAGGTGGCGGGTGGCATGAAAAAAGGCTCCTTCACCCTCCCCTCGACCCCCTCGCATCAGGCTGTTCTTTACCCATACTCGCCCTGCTGGACACAGGGGTTCAAATCCCATGCCAAGGCAAGAAAGCGCGTCCCGAGGTGTGGGGAAGGGTGTTTTCACGCCCTGCCTTTTGTGGAGTTCAAGCTTGTTCTTCCAAGGTTTTCGGGTTATCATGGGAAACGTTGGGGAGGGAGGGACCGAACCGTTGAATACGTATCCCACAAAACAGAAGTTAAGTGAAAAGACTTGCAAGATTCCTGCTGGTCGAAAAATATTGGAACAGCTCGGTATGACCAAGTAAGTTCATGATATCCCAGGGTGGGGTCCCTATTTAATGATGATCCTTCAATTGCTGCAACGTCTTCTACCGAGATACACAACCCGCAGGTCCGAAAGAATCCGGCTCACCCTCGTTGAATTTGTGCTTCATCTCTTTTGGCCCCGGTACCTAAGAAGACGGCCCGACCGTATCCTGCTGGAAGATCATAAGGCCGTCTATTTTGCCATCCCAAAAGTGGCATGCACCAGTTTGAAGTTCATGTGTGCGGAAGCCATGGGGTGTCAGGTGAGGGGAAACGTGCACTTTTTCAAATTTCCAAAGATCGTTGATGTGACCCGCGGTCCTTATTCGGATTACTTCAAGTTCGGTTTTGTGAGGAACCCTTTCGACAGGGTGCTTTCCTGTTATCTTCATAAAATCAGGGAGGATGGAGATGTCCATGAGCTGTTCACAAAAGAGGGGCTGTACAGTCCTTTCAAAAGATATGGCCTGTTTCGGGCTGGAATGAGTTTCGAGGAATTCGTAAAAGCCATTTCCGCGATAGACGACGATGAGGCTGACGTCCACTTCCGATCCCAGCATCGATTTATCAGCGAAGAACGAGGGGTCATTCTGCTTGATTTTGTCGGACGTTTCGAGCATCTGGAGAGGGATGTCACCCGTGTGGCGAAGAAATTGGGCCTTGAGGAGATTCGACTTCATCATTTGGAGAAAACGGACCACCGGCATTACAGGGAATACTACGGTCTAAAAAGCCGAAAGAGGATCGAAAGAAGATACAAAAAGGATTTGGAACTGTTCGACTATTCATTCTAGTGTCAAATTGCAAAAATAATGCACCGAATTTTGGAACCCTTCTCAGTCATTCCGGCGAAAGCCGGAATCCAGAATTTTCAGCAGGTCCTGGATCCCGCCCCGGTTTTCACCGGGGTGACGCGCCGGGATGACGGTGTTTGGAAATATCGATGACTTTTGTAATCACGCACTAGCTCATTGCAGGGAAATTGAGTCCCTTCAGAGCACCATGCCCTGTACACCTGCCGCTCCGCTCCCGGAGCGCCCACCCATCTTTGCTCACATCCTCATATTTTCGCAACGAAGCTGCGGTCAGCCCTGCAGTCCGCTCCGAGCCGAAGGGCCAGGCCGGTGAGACCCTGGGCTCAGCGTGATTCCATGCGCTACTCCTCGACCACCTTCAGAAACTTGTAAAGCACGACAAATTTTTCGTCGCCCCTGGAGAGGAACTCCACTTCCGCCTCCACTCCAAGGGTTTCCTTGAGCCGGCCGGTCAGAGCTTTCCTCAGCGTATCTTCGGACACCGCCTCCGATGGATGCTCCACTCGCAGAACGAGCCTATCCTGAGGCTGGGCCTTTTTCTTCACGAGATGGTATTGCTTGAGAAAAAACTCCGGAAACCCATAGAGAACCTCTTCCACGTCCGAACTGAAAATGGTGCTTTCCCCAACACGAACGGCGTGGGCAAGCCTTTCTGAAATGCCCAGGCGCATGCCTGTCCTCCCGCATGGGCAGGGGTCTGTGATGGTGTAGCCCATATCCCCGCTTCGAAAGCGCAACAGGGGGGTTCCCTCCAGCAGCAGAGAGCTCACGACAATCTCCCCCACTTTCCCGGTGCCCGTCAGGGCCGCCCCTGTCTCGGGATCAATGATCTCAACCAGGAACGCTTCTTCCGCGAAGTGAAAGCACTCCACCTGTTCCGTACAGTTGGCGGTAGGAAGGCAGGCATCGGTCATGGGATAGGCATCATAGAGCTTGGCACCCCATAGCGCCTCGATGCCCCTTCGAAAGGATGAGGTCACGTGCTGCCCCGCCATGAAAAGATACTGGAGTTTAGGGAGATACGTTTTCAACCTCTCCCCGTATTTCTCCGTGACCTGGTAAAGCGGTCTTGAAGAGAGATAGATGCCATGGATGTCTATCCAGCGGGAAAGGATCTCGATGGGGAAGACTTCCTCTCCCGCGGCAGGCATGGTGAAATGATATCTTTGAATGCCTGCGGTCCTGAGACCTTCCAGGAGAGTGACGGAGAAGGAGTTCCACGATCCAAAGGTCCCGATAAGTGCGGTATGCCCTTTTCGGGCGCCGATCTGGTACCACATCCTGGCCGAGAGGTCCCCGATGGTTTCCAGGTCGACCTGGGTCAGTCCGTAGATGGTTGGGGTTCCCGTAGTTCCGGCCGTGCGAATCAGATGGGCGATTTCCTGTCTTGGAACACAGAGAAGACCGGCGAAGGGATCCCCTTGCCTTTCCCTTTCCTCTTGAAGCTCTTCTTTGGTGGTGAAAGGCACCCGTTTCTTGAAATCTCCGAGATCCCGAACATCGCTGGCTTTCAGGCCGCTTTCGCCGAATTTTCTTCTATAGAAAGGGGATCTTTCTTGTAAATAGCTCAACCTGCTTTGAACACGCTGCCATTGGATGTCCAAGATTTTTTCCCTCGGGAGCGTCTCCATCTCCTCGTTCCAGTAAATGCTTTCCTTGTTCATGGGGCATTCCTCGCTTCTTTGGTTGACTTCGAGTTTTTCATTCCCCTTCGCCAGGTTCCTTTGTAGGTTGATGCAAAGGAGATCGGCCTTCGCCGATCGCTTCGGCCCGATAAAATGGCGAGGTGACCGCGGCAATGGTGGAGTTCTCCGGCCCGAAGCAGCCGGATCGAAACCCCAGCCATGGCGATCTTTAAGGGCCTTGGAGCGCAGCTTGAACACGCCCCTTCGCTCCAAAATGGATTCTAACGAAAATGCGCGAATTTTGTAAGTCTTTTGCGGTTCATTTCCCTGAATGCGTTCTTTTTCATATCCCGCAGAACTCGACTGCAGATTTTGTTCGTCGCTCCGCCTGCACCCTGAAAAGAAATTCTGGCCTCTTTCCGATGTTTCAGGTTATCATGTTCTCCCCGCCATTTTCCAGCCAGCCGATGGAGGTGATTTCCGTGTCGAACTTGAATCATCAGCGTGTCGTCCGAAGGAGGCGAGCCCGACCCCAGGAAGATCGAATGCTCAGAGAGCAGATCCGACGCCACAAGATCCTCTTCGAATTGGGTCAGACCATCACCTCTGAGATGAACCTGGAGGCCCTTTTCGAGCTCATCATGCAGCAGACCAATCAGCTCATGGACACGGAACGCTGTTCGGTATTCCTGTTCGACGCTGGGAAAAAACAGTTGTGGTCTTTGGTGTCTACGGATCTGGCGAAAAATGAAGTGAGGATTCCGGCAACCCACGGAGTGGCAGGATGGGTTTTCCAGAATAAGACCTCCTTGATCATCAACGATGCTTACACAGATCCTCGATTTCTCCCCGAAGTAGATAAAAAAACAGGGTACAAAACACGCAATATTCTCTGCATTCCCCTTGTGAATCGACAAAAGGAGTGCATCGGAACACTTCAAACCCTGAACAAGAAAAGGGGCGATTTCACCGAAGAGGACCAGGAACTTTTGACCTCCGCCTCTCATTACATGGCCATTGCGCTGGAGAACGCCAAACTTTATGAGGACCTCAAGCTCCTGGACAAGGCAAAGGAGAGAGTGATCAATCATCTTTCCCACGAGCTAAGGACTCCTCTCGCAATGATATCGGCTGTCTTCAAGAGGATCCAGGAAGGGCTTGAGAATGAAAAAACTGTGGAATTGGACAGGACCCTGGACCGGGGACGAAGAAACCTGAGGCGCTTGATGGACCTCCAGGAAAAGATCGACGACATTCTTGGACAGAAGCTTGTTGAAGAAAAGAAGAAAATCCTGGATATCATTCAAAGCGCAGCCGATTTGCTTTGGACGATGAAGGAGACCCATAGGGGCCTCTATGCAGGGATTTTAGAGCTTCTATCCAAACAACTCGATGCTCTTTTCAGTATGGATGAAACCCACGTGGAAGAAATCAATGTGGGCCGATTTTTAAACGACCTGTGCGACCGCACTCTGGTGCGCATGGGAGAAAGAGAGGTAAAGATTGTTCGGGGATTTGATGAGGGGCTACTCATCTCAATGGATAGAAAGGTTCTTGAAAAAGTCTGCGAAGGGCTATTGAAAAACGCCATCGAGAACACGCCGGATGAAGGAATCATCGAAATCACGGCGATGAGGCAGGATGGGGAAATATGGATCCTGTTCCACGATTACGGGGTTGGGATTACTCCACAAAACCAGCAGATGATTTTTGGAGGTTTCTTCCATACACAGGACACGAATTTCTACTCTTCCAAGAGGCCTTATGAATTCAATGCCGGGGGGTCTGGTTCCGATCTTCTCAGAACCAAGTGTTTTTCTGAAAGATATGGCTTTACGGTTGATTTTGAGAGCACGCGCTGCAAATTCATACCGGACGACAGGGACCTCTGCCCGGGCAGGATCTCCAAGTGCACCTCCATCACGGATCCTTCACAATGTTTGTCCTCAGGAGAGAGCGCCTTCGTTGTCAAATTTCACTCTCCTTCGCAGGGAAGCCCCGCCGCCCACGGTTGAAGAACAGGGAGCTCCGAAAGCGGGGAGCGCTTCACTCCTCTTACTTCAAATCTTTGCCTGTATCTCCTCAATTGCTTTGAGCAGGTTGTTGAGACGACGTTCGAACTCATCCCAAACCACCTTGAGATCTGCTCCCAGGTAATCTTCGACGGGCGAATCCCCCATTTCTGCATAGCGAGACCAAGGGAAATCGGGCCAGCGGCTTTTCAGGTCCCGTGAAAGACTCTTGACCGAACTTCCTATGGTTTTGAGTTCCCGGAATACGGCATTCCGGATCATTCTGTCCTTAAAGAAGAATTCTCTTCCATTTTCCGTCCGGTGCTTGATCCGGATGATGGCTTCACGGATGCTTTTGAGATGAACCCTGTCGGAATCCACAGTGCTTCTCCGCAGACCCTTGGCGGCTCACTGGCCAGTAAATTCCCAACTCCTAAGGCACACCTTTTCAAGTGGATCTCTTGGCCTGCAAGTTTACCAAGAGGGCAGCCCCCCTGATTTTTCAAATGGGGAGGCCTAAAAAGTTTGCTGTCTATCCGAACAGATCCGAGTGCGACCCCGGTCGGATCAGGCAAAGTTCACTACCTTCGATACGGTAAATCAATAGCCAATCGGCTTCGATATGGCATTCACGACAGTCCTTTAGGGTCCCCTTCAGTTGATGATCTCTTGTCTGAGGAGGCAATGGTTGAGCGTCGACAAGGCGTTCAATAATCTCCTTCAGTTTATCCATGTTCTTCCCACGCTTTAGCAACCGCTTCACATCTCTTTTGAACTGGGTGTCTCGCCTTATCGAGCGCATCGGATCAGATCCCCAGGTCCTCGAAGAGTTCCTTCGAAGTCGAAAATCTTTTCCCCTTGCCCGCTCTAGAGTTCTTGATTGCCATCATGGTTTTTTCGTTGGGCACCTGAAGATCAAAAGGCAGCCCACGCTGGGCTATAACTTGCCTGTAGAAAAGTTCTACGGAATTTGAGACGGACAGTCCTAATTCTTTCAGTATGGCTTCAGCCTCCTGCTTCACTTCGGGATCGATCAGTGCCCTTGCCGTGGCTGTTTTTCTCGTTCCCACAGTTTTTCTCCCTTCTTCACTCCATTTATGACATATTATATGCTATGACCTTCACCTGTCAAGGGCATCCTGTAAAGGTTCCCCGTGGTGAGCAGGTGTCCAGGCTTGGTCGAGACGGCTTTCCACTGAGACTTTTCTTTCCACCATGGAGCATTAGAAACGCAGTCGCATTGAATACGGATTCCGCGCTTCGGATTCCTGGATTTTCTCACCGTCATTGACAGAAACATCTATCCAAGGAGACGATCCAGTATCTCTTTCATTCCTTCCTGAATTTGTGTAGACTCCCGACAGGATCTCCGTTTATGGATCGCCAAATCTCTTGAGCATGATGCAGGGAGGCGGATATGGATGCACACGTAAAACCACTGCTGCTGCTGGTCCAGGCCAATGTGACGCCGGAGTTGGAACGAGAATTCAATCTCTGGTACCACCGGCACGTTCCAACACTCCTGGAGGTTCCGGGGTATGCCTGGGGGCGGCGGTACGTCAACGTGCTGGGAGAGATCAAGTATCTGGCATTGTATGAGATTGTCGATGCCTCTTATCTCGAAAGCCTCCTCGGGCCCGATGTGGAAAAACGCCATGCGCTGGTGAACAGCGAGTTTGCCAGGTTCGACCAGTTAAAGGGCCTGAGTGACGTCCGTATCAATGTGTACCAACAACTTTCCGGCAGCCACCTGGGGAATCCGTTGCTGCAGCACGACCTTCCCCTCAGTGTGGTGATGGTGGAATGTAACGACCCGGAGAGGGAAGGATGGTTTAACGAATGGTATACCCATTCGCACGTCCCCAACCTGGTGCGTATCCCCGGGTACGTCTCGGGGGCACGGTTCCGTCTTGTGAACCACCCGGCTCTGGAATGGCTGAACATGGAGCCCAAATACCTCGCAATTTACGAGCTTGCCGACCTGAATTGCATTCCCGGCCTTGCCGATCCGGAGAAGATGTGCCCCGAGGCTCGTGCCGAGTTTGAAAACTGGAAGACCCATGGTATGCCACTGGTGGCCGGCATGTCCTGGAACGTGTATCGACCCCTTGCCAGGCACTGGCGGTTGTAGGTCCGGCTCACAACAGTTTGCAGGCCCTGAGCAGACCGGGCTCATGAATCATCCGGGGTAGGCAAGCGGCTTGACAGAGCACCTCCCCGTGGGATAGCATGATTTCATTCATGAGGGGGCACCGGTAGATCGCTTGAAGGATTTCACTGCGACATGCCATCGTAAAGGGAATGATGAAACCCTTTTTCGTGGGCAGTGAAAAGGGGAACCTTTCCCTGAGCGAAATTGCCATTACGGCCTAGAAGGGGGTACCTGAAAAGATGCCTTTCCTCTACATCGGCTCCACAGGGGATCGAGCAGGGCACAGCCTCACCACATGGGCTGTCGCCCGAAGGCTCAAGAAGAAGGGGCTCAAGGTGGGGTTCATAAAACCCTTCGGAACCCATCCCGTCCCCAATCACGGGGCCTGGATCGACCATGATGCTTTCCTGTTCAAGGAGGTGTTGCAACTTCACGAGCCCCTGGAGCGTATATGCCCGTATGTGGCCTCTGATGAGACATTGAAGCAGCAAGGGCCTGAGGAAATTATGGCCCATTTCAAATCCATGGCACAGGAGCTTTCCGAGGGGAAAGACATCCTTCTCGTTATGGGGTCCAGGCATATCTTCTTTGACGACGCTGCCTGCCCCATCCCGGATGTTTCTTTTGTCCAGGAGCTGGGGGCCGACTTCCTTCTTGTGCATAGGCACCGCCAGGTGTCGAGGACCATCTATTCCCTCCTTTCCGTGGGCTCGCTTTTGAAGGAGAAAGTCAAAGGGATCATTCTGAATCGCGTGCGGCCCGAAGAGCTTCCGGGAATTCGAAACCAGATGGTGCCCTCCCTCAGAAGCAAGGGGATCCCTATTACGGCGGCCATTGCTGAAGATCCTTCCCTTTCTTTTAGAAGCCTTCGTGAGGTTGGGGAAGTGCTGGAAGCGGAGCTCCTTTTGGGGGAAGAAGACCTCGGCAGGCCTATGGGCGCTGTGACAGTAGGCTCGTCGGATCTGGGACGGGAACTGTCTCTTTTCAAAAGGGCTTACAACAAAATCGTCCTTCTTCAGCCGTCTGCCTCCACCTTGGATGTGGAGGACTCCGCCCCAAAGCCTCGAGCCGTGGCTGCCATCCTTCTTACAGGAGGGCGCAGCCCTGCACCCCAGATGGTAGAGGCAGCGAAAAACGCACATGTCCCTTTGATGGTGGTAAAACATGACACTTTTTCCGCCCTGGAGCTCCTGGAGCAGAGCACTTCCCATCTTTCTCCCCGGGACGAGGCCAAAGTTCAACGTTTTGAGGAATTGATGGACGGTGAGGCAGGCTTCGATAGGCTTTTTGAATCGCTTGGCCTTTTTCCCTAAAAACTGCCTAACCCAACTCCGCAACGATTTGGAGGAGTTTGTCAGGCGAGATGGGTTTTGAGAGAAACAGGTTGGCCCCGAGCTCAAGGCCTTTGACCTTGTCCTCGTCCCGGCTCTTGGCTGTGAGGAAAACGATCGGAGTGTCTTTGTATCGTTCTATTTCCCGGATCCGCCTGCACAGCTCGAAGCCGTCCATTTGAGGCATGATGACGTCCAGCATAAGGAGGTCGTAGCCGTTTTGATCAAGCTTCTCAAGGGCTTCTGCACCGCTTGAGACCGTATGGACTTCATAGCCCTCGGGCTGGAGAAGTTCACCGAGCGCCATCAGGACCATTTCATCATCATCAACCACCAGAATGCGTTTTGCCATTGCTCTGCTCCTTTTTCGTTGCCTTCACCGGCAGATACACGCGGACCTCCGTCCCTTCGCCTTCCCGGCTTTTTACGTCAATTCGGCCATGGTGGGCTTCGACGATACCGTAGCAGAGGGAGAGACCCAGTCCGGTCCCTTTACCCGAAGGTTTGGTAGTAAAAAAGGGTTCGAAGATTTTATCGAAGTCTTCCTGACGGATTCCCATCCCTGTATCTTTCACGGAAACAACCACGCAGGGCTCGATGCATCCCCCTACTTCCGATGACCGTCCGCTATGGTGCCACTTCAGCTTCGCACCCTCCTCCTCGGAGAGAAAGGAGGTGATGGTGATTTCCTTCTGAGGTCCGCCAGAGCCGTCCATGGCATCCCGGGCGTTGGATATGAGGTTCAGAAACACCTGTTCAAGTTGGTTGGAATCCCCCAAAACCTTGGGCAGGCCACTGGCCAGGTTTCGCACGACGCAGATGCCATGATTGAGGAGCTGTTGCTCGGTGATCAGGAGTGCATTCTCGACGGGCTGGTTGATGTCGAGCTCCGTGAATTCGGATTTGGTTTGTCTGGAAAATTCTCTGAGATGGTCCACGATCTTCGCGATTCGATCGTTGCACCTGCCGATGAGGTCCAGCCGTTCTTTCTCGGACCAGTCGGGAGGAACGTTTTTCATGATCACATGGAGAATGGTCTGGGAGGCCATGAGGGGGTTGTTCAGTTCGTGGGCCACACCGGCCACAAGTTCGCCAAGGGCCCTCATTTTGGAGGCTTCCACGAGCCTGACCTGGGCTGCCTGTAGCTCTGCTTCCAGGGCTTTCTGCTCCGTGATGTCCTTAAAGATTCCGGCCGTTCCAATGACCTGTTTGTCCTCATTTTGAAGGAGGAAAAGGGACGTGAGGATGGTGAGGGTCTTTCCGTCCCTTCGGAGGACTTCCATTTCATAGTGCTCGGCCCTTTGCCCCTCCCGGAGAAGATTCATGATGTCCCTGGCCTGTTCGATGCCCTTCACATAGAAGCTTGAGACATGCCTGCTCAGGATTTCTTCCTTGCTGTACTTGAGCATCTCTTGCATGGCACGGTTCGCATAGGTGGGCATGCCTTTGAGATCCGTGGTGAGAATTCCGTCTACGGAGCTATCCATGATGTTTTCCAGGAATTCCGTGGTTTTCGTGAGTTCCCTCTCCAGGTTTTTCCGTACCGTGATATCGCGGACGATCTCCACAAAGCCCAGCACTTTGCCCGAGGGATCCATCATGGCCGTCACCGTGGTGAGGGCCGGAAACCGCTGCCCGTTCTTCCTCACCCTTATCATCTCAAGCTCGCAGACGCCCTCGGTTCTTGTCCTTTTTGACATGGTTTCCTGGATCCCCCGCTCCCGATCTTCGGCAAGGATGGTGATCCCAATGTTTTCCTTGTGGAGGAGTTCCTCCTTCTTGTAACCAAAAAGCTCTTCCGCGCCCTTGTTGAATTCCATGATGGTGCCGTAGAAATCCACGGCGATGATGGCATACTTGGTGGAGCTGTCCAAGATGGTGTTCAGGAACCGGGAAATTTCCCGGTACTTCTCCCTTGACTCGCTGAGTTCCTGAGTCCTGGCTCTCACCATTTTTTCAAGATTCGAGGTATAATTCTGGATCTGCGCGATCATCCTGTTGAAAGCTGTGCCCAGAACGCCCACTTCATCGGCTCCTCGAACACTCACCCTCTGGGAGTAGTCGCCGCCCACCATCTTGGTGGTGACCTCGGTGAGTTCCTGAATCGGCCTGGTGAGCACCTTGGATACGGTAATGGTCAGAGAAAAAGCGAGAAAAAGCGCTACTGCAAAAATGAGGATAATGAAACGCTGGGTGGCATGGAGGGATTGATAGATCTCCTCCTCGTAGGTGCCTGCGGCGATGATCCAGTCCCAGGGCTCGAAGTAGGTGTACTTGAGGATTTTCATCCTCGGCTTTGTCTCGCCAAGTTCCGGGTTGACCCAGGGGTAGCGAATGGTCCCCACATCCCCTTCTTTGAGCTTGAGGGCGCTTCCGATCATGGCTCGGATGTATTGGAACCCTGAGGAGTCTTTCGAATCGAGGATGTTCGCCCCCTCCCTGGCGGGGTGAATTCTCAGGGTCCCTTCGCTGTCTATGATGTAAACATATCCGGTTTCTCCGACCTTGATGTCTTTGATCTCCTTTTTGAGAAAATGGGCGCTATGCTCCTTCACACCCACATAGAGGGCGCCGATGACCTGTCCGCTCTCGTTTTTGATGGGTTCGTAAGCCGTAATGTACCAGTCGTCCACCACGTAGGCCCTGCCCCTGTAAGTATCTCCGTTCAAGATCGCTTTGGTGACGGGACTTTCGGGGGGGATGAAGGTTGCAATCCCCCTCTTTCCGTTCCTGCCGATGACGTTGGTGGCTATCCGCAGGAGGCGGTCCCCTCGGATCCTTTGAAAGATCGTGCAGGTTCCGCCCACAAGCTGCTGGACTTCGTCCACCACTTGGCTGTCGGCTGTGAGGGGGATGTCTCCAATCTTCCAGAGAGGCACATCCACTGGAACGACCTCGTTGGTGAATTGATTCGCGGCATCGAAATGAAAGGTCTTCTCCTCCACAACGGTGATTTCACGGCCGTGCCTGTAAAGTATATCCCTGGCCACGTTGAGATCGGAGGCGACCTTGCTTTGAATCACCTCCAGCTGCACTTTGCACATGGTCTCCACATTTCTGACCAGGTGCTTCAGGTCTTCCTCGGCTGCCTCTTTCAGGGCTTTGCCAAAACGTTGAAGAGAGAGGGCGGAGACGCAAAGGAGAGGAACCAATACCAGAAAGAGACTCACGCTCACGAGTTTTGTTCGGATTTTCAGATCCTTGAAGGCTGGGATGATCATGCTGTCCCTCGGGCATCCTGATCTCACTCAGGATGCGCCACTAAACCGATGAAAAAACGGCGAACGCCTGTCACAAACAGGCCAGCGCCGTCAGGATGATTTCCGTGAAAATCGACATCCTGGTTCACAAACCATTAAAACACAATCTTTTTGGGGATGTAAAGGCTAATTTTCGCGGGCTGACGGGCCTTCCCCGGCTTTCCCGGGCATTGGAAATCCCGGCTCAATAGACCGGATCGGGGTAGGTGATCATGCCTCTGGGGTTTTCGATCATTCGATACATCACCGGAGAGGCCCAACCATCGGCGAGGAGATCATCCTCCACCTCGAGGAGAATTCCGTCATGGATCGCCCAGCTGCGACCCCGCACGCTATGAGCGAACTCAGGCTTGCGGAAGGGCGTGCTGTTATCCAGCTTTTGAAAAAGCGCCTTTCCCGGTTGGAAGAGTTCGTGGATCCTTTTCATCTCCCGGTAGCCGCTGAAGTAACTGAACTGATGCCTCTCATAGGAGATGGCATTATGGTAGAAGAGGGCTTCCAGGCGAATGCTCTTGATATTCAGGATGCGACCGAAGAAATTGAGCACCTCGACGACCTCTCGGGTTAGCCCCAGTCCTTTCTTCACCTGGCCCGGGAAGAGGCCGGCTTCCATGGCTCTCTGCTCCTCACGAAGGTTTCGCGAAGCCCATCCGAAAAGCGTGTCTTTTCCCTGTTCATCCACGTGGGTGTTGAATTTGGAAGAATCCGGATCATTGACCACGAGAAAATCCCATTCGATTTGGGTCAGATCGCTGCAATCCGTGACCTGAAGGGAGTAGATGGGATCCTCGTTGCCGGGGTTCTTCATTTCGATCAGGCAAGTCCTGTCCCCCTGAGGACAAAAGAAACGCACCACCCTTTGCCCTTTTTCGTCGCAGAGTGTGACAGGGTCGATGCTGAACCGGCGATAGAGGACCGGAGGAATGAGAATCCGGTAGAACCCTTCTTTCTCAGGCCGATAAAGGCGGTTGATTCTGTAAATCCAGGACATGACCCATCCCCTCATGGATCGCCTACCATTAAACCATTTTAAGAAGGATGTCAAAGCAAACGGATCTCTCTTCCTCCCGTGCTTCATGAAAGTCGGGGCTGGGAAGGGAGTTCATCCAAATCATTTTCCATTGACCCACCTCTTTTCATCTGATAGCATCCCTCTTCGCTCCGGATCGAGCATTCGAGCTTCAGTGACGAGCGGCGCGGATCGCCGAACATGCGGGAGAGCACTTTGGGCAGAGACCGGGAAGAGCATCCGCCATCCATCTTCGTCTATGCGGACGACATGGGGCGCTTTGACTTTGGGCCCGATCATCCCTTCAAGCCCGAAAGAGCGACCAAGACCTATGATCTATGCATCCGCTACGGGGTCCTCAACTATCCCTGGATGACCATTTTGAATCCCGACCCCATTGATTCCGCCCTCCTCGGCCTCTTTCACGAACCTGTTTATCTCGATCTCCTCCAGCAGGCAAGTCGGGGAGAAGTGAATCTCCAGATGCTCGAACGGGGCCTTGGAACAGCGGACACCCCAATTCTTCGCGGGATCTATGAATGGTCCCTGCGCGCTGCCGGCGGCACCCATTCAGGAATGAAGGCCATTATCCAGGGGGAAGCCAGTGTCGCTTTCAACCCCCTGGGAGGTTTTCACCACGCCTATTCGGACCATTCCGAGGGGTTCTGTTACATCAATGATGTGGTCATTGCAATCCGGGATGCCTTGAGGATCTCGCCTCAATCGAGGATTGCCTATGTGGACTATGATGCCCATCACGGAAACGGTGTTCAGCAAGCTTTCTATGAAGACCCCAGGGTGCTCTTCATTTCCGTGCACGAAACAGGAAGAACCCTCTATCCCTGGTCCGGCGGTGAGACGGAGACTGGCCGAGGCCAGGGTGAAGGCTACACGGTCAATGTCCCATTGGAACCAGGGACCGATGACGAGGTCTATGTCTTCGTGCTCGATTCCGTGGTTTTCCCTCTGCTCAGGGCGTTTTCACCCGATTTGGTGGTCGCCGAGGTGGGAGCCGACACCCTGATCTCCGATCCTCTCACCCACCTGAAGCTTACCAACAATGCCTACCAGCAAGCCGTGAGAGGCACCCTGGAGGTATGCCCCAGGATTCTCGCTCTCGGAGGAGGTGGTTACGACCTCTACCGTACCTCTCGCTGCTGGACCCTGGCCTGGTCCATCCTCAACCGCGTCGAACCGATGGACGAGTTTGCCGGCCTCGTGGGAGGAATGATGTTCGGCCCCGAGATGGAGGTGGGAAGCCTCTATGACCATCCCTTTTCCACCAAAGGAGAGGTGAAAGAGAAGGCCTTTTCGGAGGTGCGAAGGGTGGTGAGCTACATTCAGGAAAGGATCTTCCCTGTTCACGGCCTGAAATGAGCATGGGGCCGGAGACACCCTCGTCTCCGGCCCCATGCCCCTCTTTAAGGAAAGGAGGCAGCCATGAAGAACTCTGAAGAGGTCTATTTTGAGCTGCCGGGGGACAAAACGGCTTCCTTCCGCCTCGCCGTTTCGTCCGCGTCAGCCCTCCTTCCTTTCAGGGTCAATGTGAGCAAGGCGCCCACAATGAGGAGTCCTGCTGCAGTCAAGAAGGAGGACGTGTAACTTCCGGTGTAGGCGATCAGCATCTGCGACAAGCGGCCCATGACGAATCCACCTACGCCCCAGGCGGTAAAGACGATGCCGTAGTTGATCCCGAAATTCTTCAGGCCCCAGTTGTCCTTGGTCAGGGAAGGGAAGAGGGAGAGGTTGGTCCCGTAATTAAACCCGATCAACGTGGCCAAAATCAACAAGAGAATGGCGCTGGAATTTTCACCGCCCACGACCGGAACGGAAGCCAGCATGAGAACGGTTTGAAAGATGAGCATGATCACCAGAGTTGCACGGCGACCGATCCTGTCGGAAAGTATCCCGGCAACGATGCGACCCCCGGCATTGCCCACAGCCAGAATGGCGACCACCAGGAAGGCCATCTCCCCCATGCTTTTTTTGGCCATTCCGGCAACGCTCCCGATCACCATCAACCCTGCGCCTGCCCCGATGAAATAGATGAGCCATATGATATAGAATGCCCGCGTCTTCATCATGTCGGAGGGTTTGGCGTCCCCCTTTGTCACGGCGGTGGAGGCTGCCACGGCGGTTTTCGCTCCAGTTCCCTCCGGAACATATCCCGCAGGAGGATTCACAAGAAACATGGAAAGCCCGCAGACGACACACAGAAAAGCGATACCGAAGAAGAGCATCGCATTTTGCAGCCCCCAAATCCCCAGGAGATACTGGGCCAAAGGAGCAATGTAAACAGAGGCAAGGCCGAACCCCGACACGACGAGGCCGGCGATCAATCCGGTCCTTGCAGGCGGGAACCATTTGAGTGCCGGGGGCGTGGCGGCCGAATATCCGAACCCGATCCCCACGCCGGCAAGGATGCCGAACCCGAGCAGCCAGATGGCGTAGCTCGTTGTCTGTGAAATCCAGATGAAACCCAATCCTACCAGGATGCCACCGATAAAGGCCGTCAGTCGAGGACCGAACTTGTCCTGGCATTTGCCGGCCAGAATCATGGCAAACGCGAAAACGATACAGCAGACCGCGTAGGGGTCGTTCAACGAGGCCAGGTTCCAGTTGAAAGCCCCTTCTCCCCCTTTCTCAATGGAAACCTTGATTGCACCCTTGAAGATGCTCCAGGTATACAGGATGCCTAAGGCCAGGTTGATTCCCGTTCCGCTGAAGGTAACGGTCCAACCCCTATTCTTGACGGTATCTGTCATGATGTTCTCCTTCACCTCGATGATGGATGAAACATGAACCCCAGGGGAAGTTTTCCCCCGGGGCTCAGGGTCTCCGGGGGAAAACCCTTCAAAGAAGGCTGAATCCATTGGCCGGCAGGGACGGAGATTCCATTACCGCTCGGTCAATTGAAAAGGTCCGTCTGGTCCATCCATGCTCGATGTCTGCCAGCAGGCTACTGTCTTCCAGCCACCAACCTTCCCACCACATCCGGATCGGCCAGGGTGGAGGTGTCTCCCAGTTCCCCGATAGCCCCCTCGGCGATCTTCCTCAGAATCCTTCGCATGATCTTTCCGCTTCGGGTCTTGGGGAGAGCGTCCGTGAAATGGAGCTTGTCCGGAGAGGCGATGGGACCGATTTCCTTCCTCACATGATTGACGAGCTCTTTCTTGAGTTCATCGGTGGGCTTGAAACCCTCCTTCAAGGTCACGAAAGCATAGATTCCTTGCCCCTTGATGTCATGAGGAAATCCGACCACGGCGGATTCCGCAACCGATGGGTGGGCCACAAGGGCGCTTTCGACTTCTGCTGTGCCCATCCTGTGGCCTGAGACATTGATCACGTCATCCACCCGTCCCATGAGAAAGTAATAGCCGTCCTCATCTTTCCTGGCCCCGTCTCCGGTGAAATAGAGACCGGGGTGTTGGACAAAATACATTTCTTTGAATCGGTCCGGGTCGCCGTAGACGGTCCGCATGAACCCCGGCCAGGGCTTCCTGATGCAGAGATGGCCCCCTTCGTTCGCACCCGCCTCGGTTTCGTCCTGCCTGAGGATCACAGGATCCACGCCGAAGAAAGGAAGACTCGCCGATCCCGGCTTCATGGGGAAGGCGCCGGGGAAGGGTTGAATCAAGAAGCCGCCTGTCTCCGTCTGCCACCACGTGTCCACAATGGGACATCGCTCTTTTCCGATCACCGTGTAGTACCACATCCAGGCTTCGGGGTTGATCGGCTCACCCACAGTGCCCAGCAATCTCAGGCTGCTCAAGTCTCTTTTATTGGGCCAATCATCCCCGTTTCTCATGATAGCCCGAATAGCCGTGGGTGCGGTGTAGAACACATTGACGCCGTATCTCTCCACAACCTCCCAGAACCGGTCGGGTTCCGGATAGTTGGGGACGCTTTCGAAAACGATGGACGTGGCCCCCAGGCCGAGAGGAGCATAGACGATGTAGCTGTGTCCCGTGACCCATCCGATGTCGGCGGTACACCACCACATGTCCTCATCTTTGAGGTCGAAGCAGTATTTCAGGGTCACCATGGTATAGAGCAGATATCCTGCTGTGGTATGCAGCACCCCTTTCGGCTTCCCGGTGCTGCCGCTGGTGTAAAGAATAAAAAGCGGATCCTCCGCATCAATCCATTCGGGATCGCACTGGGGAGAGGCATCCTTCATCTGCTCGTGCCACCAGTAATCCCGTCCCTCTTTCATGTTGGTCTCTTTTTTTACCCGCTCGACCACGATGCATCTCTTGATGGTGGGGCACTCCGCCATGGCCGCGTCGGCGCTATCCTTGCTGGGGAGGAGCCGACCCGAACGATATCCCCAGTTGCAGGTGATCAGGGTCTCTGCTTTGCAATCCTGGATCCTGTCTCTCAAAGCCTCGGCGCTGAAGCCTCCGAAGACGACGCTGTGAATGGCGCCGATCCTTGCGCAGGCAAGCATCGCCACCGGTAGCTCCATGAGCATGGGGAGGTAGATCGCCACCCGGTCACCCTTCTTGACGCCGAATTTCTTAAGTACATTTGCGAACTTACAAACTTCGCGGTGAAGTTGCTGGTAGGTGTAGGTCTTTGATTCTTCCAGAGGCTCCCCTTGCCAGATGAGGGCGGCCTTGTTCCTGCGCCAGGTCTTCAGGTGACGGTCCAGGCAGTTGTAACTCACATTGAGCTTGCCACCCACAAAGTAGCGCAGATAGATATCATCCTTGAAGCTATATTCCTCTACGGGTCCATCCCATTTTTTGAACCAGTCGATATGCTCCTCCGCCATCTCGCCCCAGAAGGCCTGGGGGTCCTTGATGGATCGTTCCCAGAGCTTTTTGTATTCATCCATGCTCTTGATGTGGGCTTTATCGACGAATTCCTTGGGCGGATGGAACACCCTTTTTTCCGTATAGACAGATTCAACGCTCGCACCTTTTGCCTCAGCCATTTTCAAACCTCCTCTTCCCTATGTTCCGACTAACCCATTGATCTCTCTGTGTTCTTCCCGGATCCAAAATACGTGGCCACTTTACGCCAGGAGATAAGCGGGGTTTCCCCCATCATCGCTTCGGACCCCCGCCCTGAAACCTTCTGGTCCTCGTGGCTAACTATGCCCTTTCCTTTCAGAGTCCATACCCATGCACCTGCAACTTGCAGGCTGCACTTAGAAGAGGCATGTAGCAACGGTTATGCCAGGGAAAAGATGCAAGGAGTTTTGCGGTTAAGCATCCGAAATCATATGAAATTTATTGGACTCGGAGGAGAAATCCCAGGCGAACCGGGGGATGTGGGTGTCGGAGTTTTTTACAAAGTGTAAATGTAAGAACCTCAAGAATTGTTCATCGATGGAGGCCGAACCTTTTCCCCTTGAGAATCCGCATGATCGGCGAAAGGAAGCCAAACCGCAAAAGTGGAACCTTTGTGGAGCTCGCTTTCCACCTCAATCCGACCGTGATAGAAATCCACGATGCGTTTTACGATATTCAAACCGAGGCCTGTCCCTTTGATATTCTTCGTTTCTTCTCTTTTCTCTCTAAAAAATTCGGAGAAAAGATGGTCCAAGCCCTTCTTGCCTATACCGATTCCCGTGTCCGAGACAGACACCTTGATGTAGGGTCCGTCCTCTTCTGCGGCAATGCGCACATGCCCCTCCTGCCTGTTATATTTGACGGCATTGCTGACCAGGTTGTTGAACAGCCGAATCAATTCATCACGATCCGCATGGACGGGCGGCAGGGAGTCGGGCACCTTTGCTTCAAGGCGAATCCTCTTCTCGTTGGCAAGGGGCTCCATGAGTTCCAGGGTCTCCTTTACAATGAGATCCAGCTTCTGAGGGGCGATTTCCCTTTGAACTGTCTGGGCTTCCATGCGTGCCACTTCGAGCAAATCCCCCACGAGATCCACCAAGGTGCCGATGCGGCGTTTTGATCGGGCTATGATTTCCTTCTCCTTTGCCTCATCTTGCACGTATCCTTTTTCCATGACCGAGAGAAATCCGTCTACCGCCGCCAGAGGAGATCGCAATTCGTGGACCACCATGTTGATGAACTGTGCCTTATAATTCTCCACCCGTTTTAATTCGGTGATGTCTCGCAGGACGGTCACCGTACCGAGAAATTGGCTGGAGGCACGATCCACCACAGGAGCCACGTTGGCCAGAGCCCAGATCTCATTGGGAACCGTGCTTAATCGTACCTCGTGGGAGAGACGTTTTTGATGCTCTGCGGCATCGGAGATGAGTTGAATCAGGTCTTTGTTCTCCAGTGCTTCCCCCAGCGGCAGGGGGGTGTGGAGGGGTTGTGCACGGGACAGGACCTTAAGGGCCGAAGGGTTATGGAGGACGAGCAGGTGTTCCGCATTACAGACCAGCACCGCATCCGCCATACAGTCGATCACCGTGCGCATCCGGCTTTTCTCCATGCTCAGCTCGAGCATCCGCTGCTGGCGCTCGGCCTCAAGACGATTTCGCTCTCGAATCAAGTGCACCCGCTCTAAGGCATGGTTCGCCAAACGCAGGAGATCGTCCGGGTTGAAAGGTTTGGCAATGAAGTCGTAGGCTCCGCGTTTGGTGGCCTCAACCGCAGCTTCGATGGTGGCGTAAGCGGTGATCACGACGAAGACGGTCTCCGGAGCTATTTCCCTGGCCTGAAGCAGGAAATCGAGGCCGCTTATACCGGGCATTCGTAAGTCAACCAGAACCAAATCCACGTCCGGCTGCCGCCGTAACACCTCCAGTCCTTGTTCGCCTCTATCCGCCAACAATACCTGGTGGCCCTGGGACCGAAGAACCCTTTCGCAGCCCCTCCGAATACCCACCTCGTCGTCGACCACAAGGATTTTGTGGGGGTAGGTTCGCTCCGGATCATTTGAAGGATCAGCAGCCATCGTCCATATCCTCTGAAAAAAGAAACAACGGGCCGGGTTTCTCCTGTCCCGCCGATTTAGCTGTCGGCACGAAATAATCCTTCCGTCCCGTTACTCAGAGTGTCCGGGACAGGTAACGAGAAAATGAAATCTATCCACTCATTGTAGGCGCTTTCCGCCACAATGTCTCCGCCGTGGCGCCGAACGATTTCCCGCGTGATGAATAGCCCCAATCCGGTCCCGCGATCCTGTCCCCCTTCTTGGGGGGCTTGGAGCCGGGAAAATCTCTTGAACATTCTGTCCATTTGGTCTACCGGGACCCCTGGGCCGTCATTCCAGACGTGAAGTTCCGCTTTGCCGTTTCGGCGCTCCCCCAGCAGCCTGACGAATCCGCCTTCGCGGCCATACTTGGCTGCGTTGCTGAGCAGGTTTTCGTAAACAATCTGAAGCAGGGACGGATCGGCCTGTACGAAAAGGTCCTCCTCGATCTCCAGCTCCACCCTCATTCCTCTTGCCTCCAGCCGCCCCCGCAGATTGCTCAGAACGGGACGAATTACGTCGTTTTCCACATGGACCGGGCGTGAACGCACCTGGAGTTCACCCTTTTCAATTCGAGACAGGTTCAGATAGTTCAGGATCATCTCCTCAGCCCTGTTTATGGCCTGCCCTACGTCATCGAGGGCTTCTTTCTGATCATGGCTGATTTCGCCCACGTACCCGTCACGCACGGCAAGCAAGTTGATTTTCATTGCCGCAATTTGATTTTTGAGTTCATGGGTGATGAATTCCAGGGCCTCCAGGTAATTGTTCACCCACTGCTTCAGTTCCGTGGCCGTGCGCTGGAGATCGTCGCGGCTTCGGTGCAATTGCTCATTGCGCTCCTTAAGAGAATTGACCATCTGGTTGAATGCGGCAGTAAGCCTGTTTATCTCGTCTCGCTGCGCCCGGAATGGTTGAGACAACTGGTATGAGAGGTTGCCTCGCGCAACCTCCGCTGCGCCGGTTGTGAGCTGGACAAGCGGTCGGGTTAACCGACCGGCCAGCCAGGAAGAAAGGAAAACGGCACCGATGATTGCAAGGACTACCACCACGATGAAAAGGGCCATGGCCTGGTTGCGCATATCGTCGTACCGCTTCTTGACAACGCCTACATATAACATGCCAATGATTTCGCCTTCGATATCTCGCAATGGTTCGTAAGCGGAAATGTACCAGCTGTCGACGACAAAAGCCGGACCGGTCCACGTTTGGCCTTGCCCCAAGACCTCATCGTAGACTTCCTCGGACACCCTCGTGCCCACCGCTCGCTTCCCGTCCGGCCCGACAACATTTGTCGTTATCCGCACGTCCGCTAAAAATATGGTGACGGTACCCAGGTTCTTCCCCTTGTAAGTCGCCGCGGTGAAAACATTTTCTCGGACAAAATCCACAAAGTCGAAGTTTTGATTCAGGACCGTCCCCAGGCGAACGATACCCGTCAGTTCTTGCCTTTCGTTGATGACGGGGGCTGCCGCCTCCAGCACCATCGCTATGGTGAGCTCTTTCGGCCCTCCAGGTTTTGCGTGCGGGGTGGGAACCACGGGAATACGCGTCCGCGCGGCAAGAATGTCGTTTTCGGTGCTGGTCAGATCTTCCAGATCGAGGATAGATATCCCCGCTTGCGGTTTTTGTTCAAGAAGTGCGTGGATAACGACCGGGCTGCTGGCTGCCTGAGTTCGCTCATGACCGCGATCGTCCGGGGTCCAAACAGCCCCCCGAGTGTCCAGGAGCTGCAAGAAATCATATCCATACTTGATGCGCAGTTGATCCAGAAAGCGGCGGTCAAGGGACTCGTGAGAGCGAAGTTTCTCGGCGATGTCTCCCTCCGCCATCACCATACATACCTTCAGGGCTTCTTCGAGCCGCCGCTCCAGCATGGCATCGGCGGTCTTCAGCCCCAGGACCACACGCCGCTGGGCTTCCCGGATGACCATCTTATTGATGAGGAAACTGCCGGCAAGGATCGCAAGGATACCGGAAAGAAGTACGGCACCCACAAAAGCGCCGAGTAACCTTGTACGCAATGGTAAGTCCATGCTTCCCGTTTCGCCTCTCTGCCAGTCTCCCGTGATCAACACCGAGATAGGAAGGAAATGAAAACGTGGGTGTGATTCGAAAACTGTGAAACCACTCTCAACTCAAATGGCTGGTAAGAAGCGCCTTTTCTGTGTGAAAGTATAGGGAATTCCGCGTTCTGTGTCAATGACAAACGGAGATCCCCGGTCTTGGAGCGGGAGGGCTGCGGTTGAGGATGAAGCTGCGCGGTGGAATTTTACTTCAGTCTCTCTGCGAGGCCGCAATGGGCGGGTTATTTGACCCTCGCCACCGCCTGGGCGACGTTATAACAGAAATTCCCGATCCTTTCAAATGCCGCAAGCATGTCCACGAGAACCAGCCCGGGGTCAACTAAGCAGACCCCATCCTGAAGGCGCCTGATATGATTCGTCTTCATTTCCTCCTTCATACCGCGGAGATGGTTTTCCAGGTCCTGGACCGAAGGCATGAGGCCCTCGTCATCGGTGCGAATGGCCTCCACAACCAGTGTGAGGAACTCTCGTGTCTCGGTGGAAATTTTTTCGTAGTCACTAAGGGCAGCTTCGGAGAAAAAGAGGTTTTCTTCAATGAGCCTTTCAATTAGATCCCCGAGTTCGTCCACAGCATCGCCCGTTCTTTCCAGGTTATTGGCCATCCGCATCAGGGAGGCCACTTCTCTTGATTCTTCCGGGGCAATGGAGTCCTGCATGACCCTCACCAGAAACTGGGTGATCTCCCTTTGGAGGGTGTCTATGGCATCTTCCCGTCTTTTCCCCTTGGACAATTGTTTGCTCTTTCTTTCCTTGAGAGATCCGATCACATCATCGTACATGAGTTCCACTGCCTCACCCATTCGTATGATCTCCGCCCTCGCCTGTGCCAGGGAAACAGAAGGGGTGTCAATAAATCTGAAATCAAGATGTTTGATGTGGTAAAGTTCCTCCAGTTCCTCCTCCCCTGCCTTTTCCGGCGTGAGCCACGTGGCTACCGTGGCAAGGAGGGGTAAAAAGGCCAGGAAAAAGCACGCGTTCAAAACGTTGAACGTCGTGTGGGAGTTGGCGATGTAGCGGGATATGTTGGGTTTCTCTCCGTTCACCACGAGATCGGCAGGGCCAATGCCCAAGAGGTGGCTGGTGAGCCAGGAGACCAGTTTCACAAATAGGGGGAAAAGCGTGATGATGAGGATGACGCCGATCACGTTGAAGAGGGTATTTGCCCTGGCCGTCCTGTGCGCATTGAGACTTAAACCGATGCTGGCCAATTCCGCAGTAATGGTCGTCCCGATGTTGTCACCGAGGACCAGTGCCACGCTGGTTTCAAAATCCAACAAGCCTTCGCTCGCCAGGGCTATGGTAATGCCCACGGTCGCGCTGGAACTTTGCAGGATCATGGTCAGGATGCTTCCCGCCAGAACGCAGAGGAGAATCCCTCCCATGGTGTCGGCTTGAAATCTGGTGAAGAAAGAGATGAAAGCGGGATTCTGCCTCAGGGGAGCAAAGGCCGACTTCATAAGGGCCAAACCGAAGAAGACCAGGCCGAAACCCAGTAGGGCATCTCCCACGGAAGACCACTTGCGATGCCCCAGGAAAAACCTCATGGCAACACCTGCCGCAATGGCGGGGAGTGCATAAGCTTCGATCCTGAAGGCAATGAGTTGTGCCGTTACAGTCGTGCCGACATTAGCACCCAGAATAACGCCCACCGCCTGCTGAAGCGTCATAAGGCCTGCATCCACGAAGCCCACCAGCGTCACCGTTGTCGCACTGGAACTCTGGATGATCCCCGTGACGAGGGCTCCTACTCCACAGCCCACAAAGCGATTATCGGAGACCACCGTGAGAAACCGGCGCATCTTCTTTCCGGCAACTTTTTGGAGACCTTCCGACATGATTTTCATGCCGAATAGAAACATCCCCAAGCCGCCGAGGGATTGGAAGAGGAAGAACTGCATAAGCCTCCATAGCGTGAAGGCACGGGTTTTCGTTTGGCCCAGACTGGTCGGACCGAATCTAGAAATTCACGCCGGCGCTCGTCTCTAAGGGTAGTCGTTTCGGGTGGACCCTGGAGTGAATGGCTCGATCAAAGGAACGTTCAAAGGGCTTTTATAGAACCCTCGCGGAGGGATAAGGAGCCGGGTTGGTTCCGGTCAGCTGAATTTTCGGCAGATCTTGACCGTGCCCAAACGCATTTTTCAGCCGACGATAGAAGAACGACATCCCCGTCCGGCGTACCTCCTAGACGGAACCGGAAGCAGGGGCCCACCCCCCCCTGCGAGATCATGCCGCAACGTTACCAGTACCAGTCCGAACCGATCCCCACGTCGTGTTTGACTTCCTTGACGCCCTCAACCTGCTGCGCGACCACGGGGATGGCATCCACCGTCCTTTCCGAGCCCACGCTTCCGGTGATGGTGACCTTGCCGTCATCGGCAACGACTCTCACGGATGCCGCCCTGGTGCGTTTATCCCTCGCCAGTGCAGCCCACACCTTGGTGCTGAGGAGAAGGTCCTCGAATGTTTTCTCGGACTGCGGAGTCACCTTGAAATCGTCCAGTTCAGTCATTCTGATAACCGTCTCGCATACGCCCTGAATGCCGACGCGCTCAAGATTGAAGACCGCATCATAGAGAGCGGCGTCTTGCCAGTCGATGCCGTATAGGAATCGTGCCCACTTTGTCCTTTCTTTGTCAACCTTCTCGATATAAGCGATCGTCTCGTCGCGTCCCATACCCATCCGTTCGGCGGCCACCTTTATGCGGTAGTCCATATCAGCAATCAATCGAATTCGGATGAGATGGGAGATGCCACTGAGAAGCAGATGTCCGGCATGTCCGTGATAGACTAACTTACCGCCTTTCGCCCTTTCCAACAAGGCAACGGTCAAACATTTCAGATAGGCAAAACGCCTGGAGGGCACCTGCATCCAGAAAGGCGGGGGTTCGTTCATCGCCGAGGTGAGTTCATCCTCTGAAATCCCGTACTCCCTGGCCGCATCCAGGACAATTTCCTCCCGGCTGACACACGGGTAACCCAACCGATCTGCCAGGAGCTCGGCAAGCGCTTTGCCACCGCTGAAGGTCCCTCGAGAAATCGTGATGATCGCCATGATAACCCTCCACAATAAAGATTCGACTCTGTTCACTCGCGTTTGCCAGGATGGTCGACTGCCCCTCTCGAAGAACTGGGATCTTTGGTTAGCTCCGAGAATCTCGGGGAGCTTCACTCCTGGAGAATGAAATCCACTAAAAAAATGAGCCGGAAAAAACGGCCAAAAGACGAAACCCCAAGCATAGGGAAGCGGAATTTTTTCTGTCAACTCAAGAGGGTACCCTTCCGGCTATTACCGGGCCAATTCCCATGTGCCGCCAAACGGGGCTAATCTGAGGGAGAGGGAGACCTCGTCATCCGACAGAAGCCTCCCTTCCCAACTGTTCGCCCAAGCGAAGCAGCGGTCGACCATTGATCGTTTCCCGCAGAGTCGGAGCATGTGTTTCGGACAAGACGGAATTTTATGTAACTCCTCCCCTCCGCTCTTTCACACCCCCACGCACGGGCGAACAGAAAACGAGATCGGTGAACGATGAGGAAGTTGACGGCTCCAACTCCCCGCCCCCGCATTCTATCAAGGCTAGAGAGAGTTTGTGGGGGGGGGATGCCAGCAATATTTTTCGCTATTCCTTCCTCAATTGGGCCGGACTCCTGTAATTTTCATAGGAGCCAATTCCCTTGAAGATTTTCTCATTCTCCTTACACGAGCCTCCCAGGTAGGCGATCTTACCGTCCTTCTGGAATTGCGATATCGGCTGAATGTAAACGCCGGGGTATGTGGTGTTCATGGGATCATTGGGATCGACCCTGACCTTGCTGTGGAAGAAGGGCTTGACCCTTTTGGTCTCGTACGCCATTTTCCCGAGCGAGTAAGTGGTTTCCGTGGTTTCCATGGCCTGGATCAACTTATCGATATTCTCCGTTCCGCCGGCCGTTTCAATGACCTTCTTGAAGAAGTAAATGTCCGCGTAGGCCAGATGAACGTGAATTTGGGTGGGAATCTTCAGCGCTTTCATTTTCTTGACAAAGGGGATGGTCTCTTCGGTCAAAGGAATTTCACCCTCGGTAAAGGACGATATGATTCCCAGACACTTGCCCCCGGTCATCCTCCAGTAATCGGCCGTCTGGGCAACCCCGCCGTATAGGTTGACCGGGATGTCCCTTGCCGCAGACTCTGCCCACTGCTTGGCGAATGATTCCGTATCCGTAAACCAGGAGCTCACGTAGAAGATCACTTGGGCCTTTTTCATGGCGATCTGTTGAAGGATCGGAAGATACATGGTTCCACGGGGTTTGACCGCCTTGCTGTAAACCACGTCCACGCCAAATTGCTTTTCAAGCATCTCCTCCCAGGGGGGGAGATCCAGATAGGCAATCCCCTCTCGCCACATGGTTGTCCAGGCCAGGTCCTCCCAGAGAATCGCTATGCTTTTGAATCCATTGAATAGTTTCGGGTACATGCTCCCCCAGAAGTATTTCATCTGGGCGTAATGGGCAGGTTCGGGATCCCAGTCGCGGAAACAGAACTTGTATTTTTCGTACTCATCCACAACTCGCGCTGTCAACTCGGAACCCATCGGTCCGTTGAAGACGAGAACGTGGGGGTATTGTCTGAACATGGCAGCCGAGTTCTCCTGAGCGGCAAGGCAGATTTCCGTTCGCCCTTCAACGGAAATGAAGGTTGCCTTCTCTTCCACCAGCAACCTCCTCGCGCCCTCAACGGTGAGAGAGGTATCGCCCTTGTTGTCGGCGATCACGTACTTCACCGGACGTCCCAAAATGCCTCCGGCCTGGTTGATCTCCTCCACGGCAACTTTCTGGACGTCCATGCAGGGTCTGGTTCCCGGGGAGAGCACCATTCCCACATACCCGATCACAATCGGCTCTCCTTGCGGCGCTGCAATTCCCATCGTCGGCAAAGCGGAAAACATCAGCAGTAGCGCCGGAAAAATCATCATGATGAGTTTCATCTTTTTTCCCATTGCTTGATCCTCCCTCTGTGATTGTGGTTTTTATTCAGAAATTTTTCCATGGGCTTCTTCTCAGGATCCCATGGAAGTCCTTAACACCGGCCCGTTATTGTTGCAGATATTTGCTTTTCACATATTCATCGTCTTTCCCGATCTCCCATGAGACCCATTTCACCCTGGGTGGGGACTCGGACATCTTGACGAAGCCCGAAGTGACCACGAATTTTCCGGAGGTTTCACTCTCCACTTCCTTAAAGGATTTTCGTATCTCCCATTGCTTATTCTCCATGGCCTTATCCGGGGTCATGACCTTCATGATGATAGGCACCCCTCCACCTCGCCATTTGGATCTGGCGGCTTTCCTGGCGTATTCCAGGGCCTTTTTCACCAATTCATCACTGGTGTACTGCATGGTCCTCTCCTCTATCTCTTTGTGGAGTTTCATCGCCTGCTCCAGGATATCCGGAATGCGATCGGAAGTGTATCGCCAGTCACTCTCAAACTCCCCTGTCCATCCCCACAAGCCCAGGACTTTCACCAGAGCTCGAAAGTCATGGTCCCTGGGGGCTGCAATGGCCACATAGCCGTCTTTACACTTCCAGTGCCCGTAAGGGTAAAGGATGAAGTCGAGAACGCCGATTCGCGGCCGCGAATTCTCCCAGGTGTACCCGATGGAGGCCGGAAAACCCGTCATGGAGGAGTAGGCGTCCATGCCGGCCACATCAATCATCTGTCCCTCACCTGTCCTCTGACGGTAAAGGAGGGCGACGGTCCCTCCAAGGGCCGCACTCAACCCTGTAACGTACCACCCCATCCACATCCCTGCCTTGAGAGGCCAGTTGTAAGGTTCCGGCTCCGTCATGGGACCGCCCATCTGGGCTGAAAGCCCGGAACCGGCCTGGGTCGTGATATCGGAATCGGGAAGATCGGCATATTCCCGCCCCTTTTCCGTGTATTGCCCATAGGGGGTGATCGCGATATAGATGAGGCCCGGATTTTTCTCCGCCAGTTGCCTATACCCGATACCCCAGGAGTCCATTTGTCCGGCAGGGAAGGTGTCGATCACAATGGCGGCCTTTTGCGAAAGCTTCATGAAAACACCGCGATCCTCCTCGTTACGCTTGATATCCAGGGTCATAAACCGTTTGTTTCGTCCCTCCACGATAAAAGGGATGCCCACCCCGTTGATGGTCTTCCCATAGGGCGTCATTTTGCGTGAAGGATCCCCTTCCGGCGGTTCGATTTTGATGACCTCGGCTCCAAATTCTGCAAAAAAACTGGCTGCGATGATTCCCGAGAAATTCCCTTCGCTGGCATCCAGGACCGTTACATCGTCCAGAACTTCGGGTCTATCCTCGGAAGCCATCAGTTTTTCCATGGTTTCTTTCCAAACGGAAAGACTTGCGGCAGCAGCCGAATACCGGGTATAAGCCACTTCCTTGCCTTTTTTCTTGAACAGACTCATTTGCCGACCTTTCTGCCGTAATTGTAGATGGGGTCTTCGTCCAGATTGTAATAGACCGGCGGCTTCAGCCCCGGTTTGTCATCAAAGGTCCCGATGATTCTCTTCTTTTCCAAATCCTGAATTTCCTCTTCCGATAGACCGAGAAATTTCATCAAAACCAGTCGGTTATGATAGCCTATGGGACGGGCGATCCATTTCGTTCTCGCAGGCGTCTTGCTCAGTCGCGCCGAAGGTCCTGCCAATGCGATTTCACCATACATCTCGTCATTGAAAAGCATGACACTGCCACGCTCCCGCCGCCAGGGGTCGTTAGAGATCCTCTTGTCATCGACCACCTCGGCGGCCGCGAAACCCTCTGAAATGGCAAGCCCCATAAGGGCTTCGCTGTCCTGGGATCGAACCCAATCGCTTACGATTTTTCTCAATGCCTCCGCATTTTCCTCTTTCAGTCCTTCCAGATAATCCGTGAAGCGCCTGTCCTGAAGCAGGTCTTCTTTCCCCATGGCCCTGCATAAGCCTTCAAATTGACGCTTGGTGGGGCAGGCCAATGCCAAAAACCTTTCATCCCGCGTCTTGAACATGGATGCCGCCATCATAGCGGGATCGGCATGTCCGGTTCGCTCAAGGGATTCCCCCGTCAGATTTCTGTAGGTAAAATGGGGAAGGGCACGCATCATGGATTCGGTCTGAGAGAGATCGAGATATTGGCCCTTTCCGGTCTTGTTTCTGTAATAGAGGGCCATGAGAACCGCCAGAGCCCCCATATTTCCCGGCACAAAGTCACCCAGGTAATCGGGAAGCTTATAGAATTTATCCGTATCCGGGTAGCCGTTTAAACTCAGAACCCCGCTGGCAGCCTGTGCGAGGAGGTCCCAGCCCGGGAAATAGCGCATCGGTCCATACTGACCGTAGGTGGAACAGCTCAGATAAATGATCTTGGGATTGATCTTGGTGATGCTTGAATAGCCTACGCCCCATGCCTCTGCGGTTCCAGGCGCAAAATTTTCAACCACCACGTCAGAGGTTTTGGCGATTTTGTAAATGAGGTCCTTTGCCTCAGGACGTTTCAGGTCCACGGAAACAAAGTATTTGTTCTGGGTCACAAAATGCCAGATGGGATTCGAGTGCTTCCAGTATCTTCCCCAGTAGGTGGCCGGCCTCCAGAGGTCCCCGTAGAACGGCAGTTCCAGCTTTATGACCTCGGCCCCGTAATCGCCCATGATCCGCGTGACCGTCGGGCCGAAGATCACATGGCTGAAATCCAGGACCCTGATTCCTTCTAAAATTTCCGGCTTTTCACCTATGCTTGAGGGGCTGAAAAGCTTGCCGGTGTAAGAAAAATAATCTTCCATGGTTTATCTCCCCAGATAGGCCTTTTTTACCAGGTCGCTCTTCATGAGTTGGTCGGAAGTCCCCCCGATAAGAATCCTCCCATGTTGAATCACGTATCCACGATTGGCCAGTTGAAGGGCTCGGAGAGCGTTCTGTTCCGTGAGGAGGATCGTAATCCCCTCCGAATTCAGTTTTCCCAGGGTGTCGAATAAATTGTCTACTATCAAGGGAGCCAGGCCCACGGATGGTTCATCCACCATGATGAAGCGGGGGTTAGACATGAGTCCCCTCCCGATACTGAGCATCTGCTGCTCCCCGCCGCTCAGAAGGCGGGATTCCTGATTTTCCCTTGATTCAAGGACGGGAAAAAGCTCTATCACCCTTCCCAACGCCTTTTTTCTGTCTCTCCATGCATTTCCCGGATAGGCACCGAGAAGAAGATTTTCTTTGACCGACAGATAGGGGAAAATCCTGTGTCCCTCGGGAATCTGAATCACGCCTTCTTCGACGATCCTGTGGGAGGGCCAGCCCGTAATGGATTTCCCCTGGAAGAGGATCTGGCCCGAGGTGGATTTCATGATCCCTTGAACGGTGTTCAAAATGGTGCTTTTGCCCGCTCCGTTAGACCCTAAAATCGTGACGATCTCGTCGGCATTGACCTGAAAGCTCACGTGATGAAGAACCGGAATCACCCCGTACGATGCACATAGATCTTTGACCTCAAGCATATTGCCTCCAACCCTTACCCAGGTAGGCCTCTATGACGATCTCGTTATTGATCACTTCATCTGGTTTTCCATCCGCGATCAGTTCCCCGTAGTTGATGGCGACGATCCGCTCAGCCGCATCCACAATGATGGCCATCACATGTTCGATCCAAAAAATCGTAAGCCCGAAATGATCCTTTGCCCGGATCACCATATCCACCGCCCTGCTGGCCTCTGCCGGGTTGAGTCCGGCCATGACCTCGTCGATAAGGAGCAGCTTTGGCGTGGTGGCAAGGGCCCGCGCAAGCTCCAGCATCCTCAACTCATAAAAGGTCAGATCCCTCGCCAGAATGTTCCGTTTGCTGAACAGCCCAACAAACTCCAGGTACTGTGTCGCTTCAACGGCGGCATCTTCAAAGCTCTGGTTCATTCGCTTCTTTCCGCAAAGCACGGACGTGATCACGCTCATCAGAGCAGTCAACTCGGGAAACGGTCGCGGGATCTGATACGTTCGGGCGAGTCCCAGCCGGGCCCGTTCGTAAGGTTTTTTCCTGGTGATTTCCGCACCGTCCATGACGATTTGTCCCGAATCCGCTTTGAGATAGCCGCTCAGTAGATTGACCACCGTGGACTTTCCGGCCCCGTTTGGGCCGATAAAACCCACCGTTTCTCCTTTGAAAATGGAAAAACTCACGTTATCGACAGCGAGAAGCCCTCCAAATCGTTTCGTAAGATTGCTCACCTCCAGGAGTTTAGTCACCTCGATTACCTCCTTACATGAATCGTTGGCAGGTATTCCCTGTAGTGACGTTTCCGGTAGAAACCGAAGAGCCCCTCCCCACGGGGAAGCAAGAAGAGAAGAATGAGAAGAATGATGGGGAAGGCGACGGGCTGGAACTGCCCCATTGTTCTGATGAGATACATCTCCAGGAAGGCAATAAAATACCCGCCGACCACACATCCGAAGATCTGCGCTCTCCCGCCGATCATGAAGACCAAAAGGATCTTTAACATAAAAGTGAGCGGGAGATAGGTAATGCCTGCAAAGGTACCGAAGTAATGGGCAAGGAACCATCCCATTACCCCGATCATGCCGGAAGCACAAACAAAGGAGATGATCTTGACCATATTGATATTGACGCCGATCCCGTGGGCGACTTCCTCATCGTCATTGACAGTGGCCATGATCAGTCCATACCTGGATTTTAGGACCTTGTTCACGATCAAGAGGTAAAGAAGCATAATCCCGGCGGAGATATAGGCGGCCAGGATGAAATTCAATTTCACATTCTCGAAGCTCACAAGAGGCTCAACCCCGAAGAGCCCGACATCCCCCTTGAAAATTCCCGTATAGATGAAGGTCACTTCCAGGAAAACCAAAGGAAGAAGCAGCGTCAAAAGTACGTAGTAGAGTCCTCGAGCCACAATCACCAGCGGACTGAAGATTACGGCCGCGATCACTGAGAAGATGATCGCAAAGGGTAAGGTGGCAAGCGGACCCCAACCGCAATAAATACTCAATAGCGCTGCAGCATAACCACCGACGCCAACATAGAAGTTGGGTCCAAAGTTTATGCGGCCTGTTCCCACCGTCATCAAGCCGAGGGGAATGGCAATGGCTGCATAAATATTGGCCGTGACCATGGTATTGATAAGCCCGGGGCTGACAAAATAAGAAACCAGAGGGAAAAGGAACAAGAGGCATGTCCAGAGGATTGCGTTTCGCCAGTACCTTGGTTCGATCATCCAATCCCACTTTTTCCCTTTGTGTCGGATAACGATGCGATCCCTTTTGATTTCAATTTCTACCATATGGATTCACTCCTCGTTAGTCCTTGGGGTCTTACGACCAGAATGATCATTACCAAAACCAAGGCGGAAAGGTTCATGAAACGTGGTTCTCCCACCACGAAGCACATTGTTGCGTGGGTGATCCCGATAAGAAAACTCGCAATAATGGTCCCTTTGATATTTCCGAGTCCCCCCAGAACCGCCACCAGGATGGCGATGGTCATGTAGTGCCATCCCATGGCGGGTTCTATCATCCAGGTCGGACCGACGAGTAGCATTGCGATAATGACGGGGATGAGGACAATCATGGTAATGAAAATGTAGAGAATCTCAACGTTGATCCCGATGACCTTGGAGCTATGTATGTCCTGTGAAATGGCGCGAATCGCCAGACCCGCCTTTGTTTTTATGAAAAAAAGTGCGAAAAGCGCAGTAAGAACGATACCTGCAATAGCCCCAATCACAAGCTGGGTGGGAATTGTAGCAGATCCAATCTGCATAATCCCCGGAATCAGCGTCGTCTCCAGGTAGACTCCTTCCTGTATCGGATATCGCCAGGAAGCGGCCTGCTCCACGATGAGGGCTACCAGAAGAAGAGCCGTCAGTAAGGTCATCTCATCATCGAGATATCTCTTTATCACAAATTTATAGATGAGATAGCAGACGACGAATTGTAGGATCACCATACCGACAATCGAGGGAATCAGGCTCAGACCCAGTTCCCTCATGAACATCCACGTCCCGTATATGGTAAGAGGGAAAATGTAGGCATACCCCAGGTGAAAAATTCTAAGTACCCCGCAAATAAGGGAGAAACCCAAGGCGATTAGCAGATAGATCGCCCCCATGATGAATCCGTAAACCAGAATGAAAAAGACAATGTCCCACATGAAGCACGGACTCCTTTCCGGCAGCTATCGTGCGGTTTCTATTGAAGTCGCTGCCCTTGTTGCCCTCTTTGGCACATCGTCGAAAGGTGAACCCAAAAAAATCTCCCTCAAATAACCCTACAACGATACTTAGTATCCCGTCATTCCGGCGAAAGCCGGAATCCAGTTACAACTGTGAGGAATCTGACCAATTGGATTCTCTTCCCATGCTCGGATTCCTGGATGCCCCCGGCTGACTTCATGCCGGGACAGGCTCCTCAAGTCCGGCATGACGGAGTTCCAAATGCCGCGCCACTGCTAAGTGACGTTGTAGGGTTAACGACGGAATCGAAGCGCTTCCGATCAAGCAGGGTGTTTCGCCTTGGTCGGGCAATGAACGTCGCAGTCGCACTCTCAGTCGGCTACCATGCCTCGACATCTTCGAATCCTTCTATTCTCAGGGATTCTCCTTTCACAGCCAATGAGTCAACGTTCCGGATTGGAGGTAAACCCCCGTCTCCGGCATTAAACCCTGAACAGCTGAACGATTACACTCTGCAAAACGATAAGAAAGAACATGCCCCTTCATGGGCAAGGAATCATGAAAGAAATCAAGCGACCCTTGGAGATCACCCCGAAAAGAGAATTTAGCAATGCTCATGCCAGGGAAAGGTTTTCAGCTAACCATTTGAAATAAAGTGGACTTTCGCGGAATCGGGCCAGGAAGCAAAGCGGGTTCAGGGGGTTGGGTGTCGAACTTTTTTACAAAGTGTAAATCTGGTAGGAATCGTTCAGGGTTCAAGGTTAGAGAGGGCATCGGGTTCGGGACCGGGATCAACCCCGAGGTATCTGAGGGGTGAATCCCCGCATGACTTCCGGAACGATTCCTTTGGGAGACAATCGTGGAGCTTCTTGGTTTTGTTCGGAGTGCAAAACTGTCCGCCACCGAAGCCCGGAAAGGGCTTCGCGTGTCTTTGGATCAGCGAACCATCATGGAAGAAGAGATGCCCCGTTGAAAGCCCGAATCAACAACGGCACCTCTGAGCCGGGATTCTTTGCTGGTCTTTTCCTTGCACGGACCGGCTTCGGTGTCGTGCCTGCTCCCGGATTGTTCCCCCTGGCTGTGCGTCAGTCCGGAGACTCCGCCATGGATTCGCCGGTGGCAACCAACTCTCCCTTTTGATTCTTGACTTGCAGGCTGAAAAGGATCCAATTCCCTTTCAAGGTTTTTATTTGTTTGGTTACAGTGGCGCTACAAGTGATCGTATCCCCGGGATACACGGGCTTCAGCCACCGAGTTTCCAGTCTTCGATGGGTCTTCCCCCTCGGCCAAAGCCAGTCCGTCATCATCCGGGTCATCAACGAGAAAGTCATCATCCCATGGGCGATGACCTTGTCAAACCTGGTCTTTCCAAAACTCCTTTCCATGAACTTATCGTCAAGATGCAGGGCGTTGAAATCACAGGAAGCCTCTGCGAACTGCCGGATCATTTCATTTGTCACGGTTACCGTGGGTCCGTGAATCCTCTGCCCGACCTGGATCTCCTGTTCAGTGGTTGGGTCCATTTCATCCTCCCTTCTTAAGCGCTTAGCGCGGCCTGATGGTCCAGCCCCTGCCGGAGCAAATCACTTCGCCTTTCTGATTGTAAAAGACATTCTCGTGGATCACGAAGAAACGATCCTTCTTGATGAATTTGTCCAGGGCCTTACACACCAGTCGAATTTTGTCCCCGGGCCTTGCCGGAACATTATAGTACCAGGACTGGCCTGCGTTGATGGTTCCCGGTTCCTTCATCCAGTCTTCATGGGGAGTGCAAATCATCATAAGCAAAACATGAATGCTGGGCGGAGAAATGAGTCCTCCGAAAGGAGACTTCTTCGCAACCTCCTCGTCGAAGTAAAGGGGGTTCAAATCCCCAATGGATCGGGCAAATCTCTGAATCATCTCCTTGCTCAATGTGATCTCAGACGAGGGACGGATTTCTCCCGGGTGGATTTCGTCCCAGGTCTTCCGCCTTTCCCAATCCTTCCAAAAATCCTTTTCAATTGTATCTGTGCTGAACTCTTCCATATTCCCCTCCTGATTTCATTCCCGGTTACGGTTGCGTGTCAACGATTCCAGAGCCCCGATCAGAATTGCACTCTGAAAGGCACTTCAGCATCGGAAAACTTTTCTTCCCAGAACTTCCCGACGATGCAAAGGGAGGCCATGATTCCTATCGATTCGATGAGCTCGGGTAAAGAATTCCTCTGGTTGAATCCTCCCAAATGGGGCCCTGTGTATAGCACAATGTCTTCGGTTGCTTTTGATAATGCTTTGGCCTCTTCACGGGGGATTCCTCTGTTTTCCAGAAAAGTAATGAAAGCTTCGTTCGTCATCTGTTCTTGATCTGCGATTCTCAGGATTTCCTCCATGTGTCGATCGACGCCCATCTCTTCGATCATTCGTTCCGTTAGGTTGCCGATGTCTACGGGGACCTGCCCCAAGAACTCCTTTCCCACGAAGCCATGATAGTAATGAAGGTAAATTCCCTTGGTAAGCTCCATGAAAAGATCCCTGTCGAAGAGATGCCGGGCATCTACGGGCCTGCCTTGTCGGTCAATACCGATTCTTCGGCTGTCCTTGCCGCGAAAGTAACTGCCCGTAACCAGAATAAGGCTCAATAAGTGCATGCCAATGGGTTGGTAAAGACCGCGGCTCGGCCCTTTGAAAGAAACGAAATGCTCGAAATCCCGAATCCCCGTGGGGCCAAAATTGGGATACGCGCAGGAGTAAAGCCATCTGTCCAGTCTTCCTCCCCGGGGCCACTCGTAGAGGCCGCCGTCTGCTCTTCTGAGCCTTTGAACCCTGTTGTGGAAAAGCGGAATAGGAGCGGTGTGGACAACGCCCAAGGATGTGAGCTTGCCAAGCAGCCACGCGTTTTTGAAAATGATATTCCTGAACTGATCCTCTGTGAGCCGCCCATTGGTCCCGGACTGGTTGGGATAGGTAAAGTAGTCTCTGTCTGCGATGTAACCGACGGCAAGTCCGTCGGGGTGCAAGCCAATCATCTCTGGCAGGTTCACCGGAACGTCCCTCACATGGAAAACGTAGTTATTGTTCATCCTTACGGGTGATGGCACTTGAAATTCCGCGAGAAAACCGTGAGTCCCGCTGCGGAGATATTCCATCCAGACCGGCTCTCTGGTAAGGGTTGCAGGCGTATCTTCCTTGCGGGCCAGCTTAACCACGAGCAATGCATGCCCCTGATCCATGGGAGCGACCAGGCTTCGTCCGAGCAGCCGGGGAGGACGGGAAATGCAACAGGCGAGTCTGTCGGCAATGTCGGCGTAGGGCACCCGGGAAATATCCGCTCCAGGTTCAGCCTCGATTTCAGGACCACTTACAGAAAAGGGCAGGGCGCCCAGGGCCTCGGTTATCGCCCTCTGAACAGGCCCCGTGGTGCAACCGATCGAGCTCTTCAGGGCACAGAGCGCCTTGCCGGTCAAAGCTTCGTCAGGGGCGTTGACCATAAGCAAGGTGAGGAGTCCCGCTATCTCCCTGTAAAAGAAGTGGGCCTGGGTTTGGCGGGAGAATTCGGAGGCTTTCAAAACCCCTTCCAGGAGGGTCACGGCCTTTGTGCCGAAGGTTTCAATCTTTGCCTGCAACAGGTCATGGAAGTCGCGAACGGCCAGGTACTTGGCCGTGAAATCGTACGCCCTATTTTTCAGCGCTTCCTCGATAAAAGACCTTGATTTTTGTGAATGACTTTGCAGCATGGAACACTCGAAAGGAAGATCGTTGTCGTTTTCTCGGCGCCTGAACCTCGCTGTGGGAAGACAAGGCCTCGATTCCTTCGCCTGCCTTTGCCAGAATGACCCGCCTGCTCGGAAATCCCCGCTCTTCATGCGGTGGAAAGCCTTTGGGATCGGCCTTCTCTATGGTCGGAGGCTTAGGCCCGGTAAGATGAGGCCGCAAAAGAAATCCTTGAAATCATGGCCTTCGGAATGATACCCAGAGAAGGTAATATGGAACAGTGCCGGTACAAAGACAAGGACAAAAAATATGGAATGGCTCGCCGTTCACCGGTGCATGCGGGAAGAAAGCGTCAAGGAGGGGAACCCGAAAATGCTCCCCCTTCGTGGGATTTAACTCCGAGTGCGTTTAGACAACGTGAATGGTCCACGATTCAGAGAAAGGTTACAGGGGAATGCGGAAGAGATGAATGACTGGATTCCGTTTCGCGAAGGAGAATACCTGGTGGAACAGGGATTTTTGATGGTGGCCGACATGTCGGCTGTTCTTTTGGAGGATGCCGTTTTGAGAGTGTTTCTGGATGCTGCAGGCCGACGTCAGGCGAGCGGAGTCGGCCGCGTCAATACCCTCCAGATCGTAAAATTGCTCGATTGTAGTGCCTTGATCGACCTCGCCTTGGATTTGGGTGGAAAATACAAGTACCTCCTGAAGGACCCCGTTCTAAGATCGGGGAAAGTGTTTTCCCCGGGCCTGAAGACGACTCTCGAGTTCTCTCCCAAGGAGCCTTGGAAGCAGATTGCGGAGAAAGAATTTAAAGATCTCCGATCTCGGTTGAGGCTTCTCTCTGAGCGACCTCCCAGGTGAGAGGACGAGCCGGGTGCGGAGCTGCCTCTCAAAATAGCTTTGTGTGAAGCAGGAAGTGCTGAGGAATAAATTCGTCACCGATCTATGAAGTGAAGCTCGCCGTCCCTCTCGAAGCAAAGGGGAGATCCCCGCCCTTCAAGCGGGCGCAGCGGATCATTGTAGAGAGGGCGAGCGAAGGGTCTAGAAACGATACATGATCCCAAGACCGATGAATGGGGAAGCGCTTTTGAGGAAATGCTTTTCGTCGTCCTCCGCTTCCGCGGAATACTTTTGACTCGGAGCCTGCGAACTCTTCAATTCCGGCTCCACATCGGACAAACCCGGGAAAGCAATGCCCAGATTCACGGAGATCTCCCACTGGTTCTTTCCTCCCACCCGACGATCCCAGCAAAATCCCACGTGAGGTGGGGGAGCAAGGTTGGTGAAATTAACGCTTTCTTTGAGTGCCGTTATTTCAGGTGATTCGCCACTGGCGATTTGATCGTTGTAGATGTCCAGTGAGCCAGCATTTTCACCCAGCACCCTCTTGCTCGAAAGAAAGCCTTTCTGGAAGGAAAACCCTTCCTCCACCCCTTCCCCTCCATTGGGTTTGTGGCTGTCCGTCAAAGGGGGGACCCCATGGTCGGCGGAAAATGATGGTCGTATTGCGGCGATGGGAGACTTTCCAGGGTTTTTTGAAACCACAAATTCCTCGGAATTTGCATGCTCGGAGCTTAAAAGAAGCAAAACCAGCAAGAACCCGCCAAGAACGATTGCTGAACTCTTCCTCACCGAAGCATGCCTCCTTCCCACGGTGTTGTTCTGAGAAGGGAGCAATATCCATGCCGTCGGAAACGGTTCTGAAATTTCGATTAATACCAGGGTCTTGGATTACCATCCCGGAAGTTTTTTCCCCCGGACGAAGGGCGATCCGTGTGGTATTCTAGACATGAGGTGTCCTTTTGTGCACTGTGCCTCGCTTCGTTTCTCCAGGGCATCGTGAGGAGGGCTGAACCTGACCCCGCTAAAATCAGGGCGCCCCTTCCTTTTCCATGGCCGCGAGGAATTCACTTGAGTTCATGATCCGAAACCATGGATGTATCTCCCCCTGCAGGTTCTCGATGGTCGATTGGTGGACCTGCTCGCTGAAAGAGGCGCAGAGATCTTGCAGGATCACGGTTTTGAAATCGTGGGCAAAGGCGTCCATGGCCGTGGACAAAACACAAAAGTGGGTGGTTACCCCGGCCACTGCGACAGTTCCAACGCCCCACTGGCGGAGTATCTTGTCGAGCCCTGTTGCGAAAAACGCCGACCATCTCCGCTTGGGAAGCCAGACGTCCTCCGGCGCCTGGACGATATCGGCTGCCACCTGGGCGCCTTTCGTTCCTTCAATGGAGTAAGGTTTCATGCGTCCCCGGAAAAGCGGGTCACTTTGCAGGAAACTGTCGGTGCTGAATACGATCCGGTGCCCTGTTTCCCTGCATTTTTCCAGGAATTCATTGAGAGCCGGTAAAAAAGCCCGGACGGCCCGGGAAAGGGGCGTATCGCGCTTGAGGGTGTCGTTGACCAGGTCAATCACCAGAATTGCCGCTGACATGAGCCGTACCTCCTTTGAATATGCTCAGGGAATCCAATGCCCGTGCCTTGCGGGGTTGAAGCGCAGATCCCGTTCAGCCGTACCTCGGAATTCGTGAGCGATTCCAATGAAATTGATTAGAGGTGGAATCCCACCCCGGTAGGGTGGTGGCCTCCCCCTACCGGGAGCGTTAATGTCGGTTTCGGGCTTCAACTCTTCGGGCTCAGACGATACAAGGCCAGAAGGGCACCGATGGCTTTTTCCGGACATGGGAAGACAAGCACTTGCCTGTCCTCCACTTCCCGCAAAACTTCATGCTGCCCCGAGGAGACTCCAGGGAGCCATAGAACGATAGGCTTTTGAGCGTCAACCGCTCGCTGAAATATTTCGTAAAAGTGCTTTGGAAGAAGCTGCGACATGGGGGGCAACTGCAGGGCCAATGCATCCACATTGGGATCTTCCACCACGGAGTCCAGGAGAATCCGGTACACGTGGAAGGGATCATTAAACTGCAGCGAAACACCAAGATCCCATGGATTCGGAGAAACCTCCCACGGGAGATGGATGCGTTTCATCCTGTCAAAGGTTGATCTTTCCAGGTGCGCCAAGCTGAGACCGCCTTGTTCACAAAAATCCGTCATAATCACCGCTTCCCCACCAGGAAGGGCGCCAAGAAAAATGCGATTGCCTCTGAGTGAAAGGGAACCGAAGCGGTCCAGGGCGCGCGTGAGATCGAAGAACTCTTCGATGGTATAGGCGCGAATGGCTCCACATTGCCTCAGGGCTGCGTCAAAGACAAGGTCACTTCCCTGCACCAAAGCCCCGGTATGGGAGGCGGCGGCCCTGGCTCCTGCCGGAGTTCGCCCGGATTTTAGAACCACGACGCGCTTGTTCTGTGACGAGGCCTCGCGGAGGAGCCGCAGGAATTCCCTTCCATCTCCCTCGATGCTTTCCATATGGATGCCGATCACCCTGGTCTGCGGATCCCGCACCAGATAGCTCAAGGCATCCACCTCGTTGACGTCCATCTTGTTTCCAAGGTCAATGAGCTTATTCAGACGGAAGTTGAAATCGGTCAGCAGCCATTCAAACCTGGGTTCGTAAAGGCCTGACTGGAAAATCAAAGAAACACTCCCGAGCTTGATCGGCTTGAGGGGATGGAAGCTGATAGCGAAGTCCCGGGAGACGTTGATCGGGCTCAGGGCGTTGGGTCCAATGGCCCTCATGCCGTTGCTTTTGATGAGATGGGCCATCTCCTTTTGAACTCTCTTGCCCTCCTCTCCGGTTTCAGAAAATCCCCCCGCCACAACGGTGACTCTCTTAATGCCCTTTTCGATACACTCTTTCAAAACGGCCATGGCAGAGGTATGGGAGACCCCGATGACGGCAAGGTCCACGATTTCATCGATCTCCTTTATGCTTTGATAGGTCTTCAATCCCAGTATCTCCCTCTCCTTGGGGTGCACGGGATAGATCCTGCCCTTGAATCCAAGATGGACAAGATTCGCCACCAGGTTGTGATTGATTCGCAGCGGATTATTCGATGCGCCCACGACGGCGACGCTTTCAGGTTCAAGGAACTTCCCTAAAAAGTGCTCTGATTCGCTTTTCATCTGCTACCCTTCCTCGCCCAATGGAATTTAAGGACCGTCCTGTTCAATGGGTTCGCGTTCTTCCTGCGCCTCCCTGCCCGGTCCTTACTGATTGTTTGAAAAACTCTACCCGGATCCAGCATTGAGAATCCTCTTTGACCTCCTCTTCTACCAAACAGTTCCTCAGCCCTAACCTGGTTCGGCGCATGCCCGGGGTTCATCGCTTTTGATCACCTAAAACGGGAGGGAGCCGAACTTTCCCAGGAGTTGTGACTGACAGCATGAAAATACCGCCGGTGAATGTAGCATAGGATGGTGCCATTTGACAAACCATTAGACCTCGGTCGTTTTCCAGATTGTTTGTTTTCTCTTCTTCTTGACTTGAGCGGGGTGAGTTCCCATACTCAGTGTGTTTGCATCCGGTCTTGACGCTTCGACGCGTCGGTGTTCAGCTGCCCCCATTTCTATCCTCCTAAGCTTTGGGGTGATGGAGGGGGAAGCCCAAGGATCGGGGAACAAGATGGTCTTTGTAAGGGGTCACGGGGTAGCAGCAAGTCCTCATTGCCCCTGAACCACATGGCCGTGGGATGACCCCATGACCGCTCACTGAGGGAGAGGTGCATCATGGCAAATTCATTCGCCTTCGCCAGGATACTCTGTAGCATGTTGGAGCGAAGCGGAAATCTTGCCTTTGCGTGGCTGCGGGGAGCTTCATTCTCCCCGAAAAGTTTTGACCGTATTCAGGGGGGATTGGTGGGCCATCTCAGGATTCGCCGGTGGCTGATCCTCACGGCGGCACTATTCGCGGTCCCCTCTGTCGGCTGTTCCACGCCTCAGTACGGGAAACTCAGCCTGGTGAGGGATTCCCGGGCGGGCGTGCCTATCCAACAGCTCTACGAGAGATGGAAGGAATATCATGTTCTCTATGCAGGACCCAGCCTGGAGAACCCCTCCGGGATTCTGTTTGATCCTAAAGGTGACGGAAAAGCTCTGAAAACAGATCGATGGATTGCAGTTCATCGTCAGGAGGACCTGGCAGAATTGATTCGGGGAATTGGCATGAAACCGAACCTCTATCCCAAGCTCTACGAGATCATGAGCCCCGACCGCCAGGTATACGGATATCTTTACACCTCCTGGGACCACGTCTACATAAAAAGGATAGATGAGAAAACCTTGTGGGTTGAAAGTCTGGCCCTCCCGCCCATGCGAATAGGCCCTTAAACAAGGGGTAAGAGGGGTAAGAGGGGACGTTCTTGATTTATTGACATTCTCCCTCTACTCAGGATAAAAGACACACGCCACGGCAATCAGGAATAGATGCCCCAGGGGCGCTGCACCATGTGATGATCGGGGGATCGAGAGGACAGTTATCTTTCGAAACGATAAAGATCGCGAGTCCTTTCTTGATCGGACTGATGAAATACTGCTGGAAAGCTCAACCCCGTGTTAGGCATGGTCATTGCTCGGCAATCATGCCCATTTTCTTTTGAAAACCGGGAAAATTCCCATCGCCCGCGTGATAAGGAAAGTTTTGACGGGGTATGCAGTGACCTTTAACCGACGGTATCGTCGCTCCGGGCATCTCTTTCAAAACCGTTACAAGTCTATCCTATGTGAGAAGATGTCTACCTGCGTGAGCTTGTGCGGTATATCCATCTTAATCCTCTTCGGGCAGGAGTGGTGAAGGATCTAAGAGAGCTTGGCTCCTATGAGTACTCAGGACATTCTATGCTGATGGGCAAAAGTAGGAGAGAGTGGCAAAATAGAGACTACGTACCGTATTTCGGAGAAACGGAGAGGGAGGCGAAGAGGGGATATGCGAGGTATGTTTCGGAGGGGGTTGAACAAGGGAGGAGGCCGGAGTTGGTGGGAGGAGGATTGCTTTGCTCTGTGGGGGGATGGAAGGGACTGAAGGAGATGCGAGATTCGGGCGAAAGGGTGCGAGGGGATGAGCGGATACTTGGGGGATCCGAGTTTGTTGATCGCGTGTTGAGGGAGTCCGAAGAAGAATGGGAGAGGAGGGCGTTGTTCAGGAAAAGGGGATTGGACCTGAGGTGGTTAGTGGACAAATCGGCTTGTCATTCTGGAGTGGATTGCGAGTCGCTGAAATCCGGAAGCAAGGTTCCCACTATTGCGAAGGCACGCGCTGTTCTGTGCTACTTGGGGGTGCGCAAAATGGGGCTAACCGCGGCATCGATTGCCAAAGAGATGGGGATCAGTCCATCGGCAGTAAGTAGAGCGATACCCCGTGCCTCACAGGTAATACGCGATCATGATATCGAGGGGCAACTACTGGAATGTCAATAAATCAAGAACGTCCCCCTTTCTCCCCGTGGCACTTTTTTTGCTTGAAAAAAACCAGGCCGATTTCACCACGCAAAGGTAGAACCAGTGCCCTTCACCCAAGATTCCTGAAGAGCCGTGCATACCTTGAACCGCAGGTGGTCGCCGAAGGGGGAAAAAGATCAACCGTCGGAGTTGATTTCATGAAACAGCAGATCCTCTTGGTCGATGATGACCCTATTCTGACAGGCATGCTCAAAGACGCTCTTTCTCGCGAGCCCTATGGGATCCTCTGCGCCGGCTCCGCGGAAGAGGGGCTCAGAATAATGTCTGACGAGC